>CXWL01012534.1_pt1 | contig 11695 bp, 10 predicted proteins | sample 590931 | NCBI WGS metagenome assembly CXWL01 (sample SAMEA3498368, study PRJEB10139) | groundwater metagenome | biome: water well; material: biofilm material | place: Germany | collected 2015-04-27 | reverse complement strand
GATGGGCAACCCGCTCGATGTCGGTTTTGCGGTGGCCGAGGGCAGCTACAACGGCCCGGTGGAACGCAGCTTCCTGCCCACCCTCTTCTTCGGCGGCTCGCTGAGCCCGGGCATGAGCGGCGGACCGGCGCTGGACGACCAGGGCCGACTCGTGGGCGTGAATGTGGCGGCGCGGCGCGATGGCGAGCAGGTGAGCTTTCTGGTGCCGGCCGATGCGGTGCGCGCGCTCGTCGCGCGCGCGGGTAGCGGCAAGCCGATCACGGCGCCGGCCTGGGCCGAGATCACGCGCCAGTTGCTCGAACACGAGGCCACCCTCACCGAACGCTTCATCGCCCTGCCCTGGCGCGGCGCGGGTCATCCGCGCTACACGATTCCGGTGCCGCAGGAGACCTTCATGCGCTGCTGGGGCCGGGGTTCGCCGCAGGCCGTGCGCGGGCTGCAGTTCGAGCGCTCGGACTGCGAGATGGACAGCCGCATCTTTNNGAGGCGATGGGCCGCGACGACCGCCACCGCACGGCACCGCAGTGCGTGGAGCGCAGCGTGGCCGGCAAGGCCAGTGCGGGCGGCGCGCCGGGCCTGCCACTGAAGGCGGTGGTCTGCCTGCGCGCCTACAAGAAGCTTGAAGGCCTGCATGACCTATCCGTCTTGGTGGCCACGCTGGACGGCGCGCGCGCAGGCGTGCAGGGCCGCTTTGATGCGCGCGGCGTGAGCCTGGCCAGCGCCCAGCGGCTGGCGCAGCACTATCTCGATGGCTACGCATGGACCGCCCAGAAGACCGTCTCGCCCTGATCGAGCTGCTCGAACGTGACGGCCGCGCCGCGCGCGCCGTGGACGTCTGGCAGTGGCCGTTGACGATCGGCCGCGCGCTCGACAACCATCTGGTGCTCGACGATCCCTGCCTCGCCCCGCAGCACGCCCGGCTGGAGGCCGACCCCGAGGGCTGCATTCAGCTCGTCTTGCTCGATAGCACCAACGGCGCTGTATTCGGCGGCCGGCACCACCGTGGCGGCGAACAGATCGCGCTGCCGGCCGCTGGCGCCATCCTGCAACTCGGTGCCACACGGCTGCGCCTGCGCCTGCCGGCCGAAGTGCTGGCCCCCGAGCTGCAGTTGTCGGGCGGCACCACCCGTGGCGCGGGCGGGCCCGTGCTGGCCGGCACGCTGCTGCTGGTGCTGATGGTCGCAGGCCACTGGCTGGGCCTCGACCCGGGCGCCGATGCGACCGCCTGGTTGCCGATGCTGGCCGGCCTGCCGATGGCGCTGGCGCTCTGGTGCGGCCTGTGGGCGCTGATGTCCAAGCTGTTTCAGCACCGCTTCGATTTCTGGGGCCACGTGCGCATCGTGCTGCCATGGCTGCTGGCAATCGACGTCGTCGGCGTGCTGCTGCCCCAGGCCGCCGCCTCGCTGGCCTGGCCGGGCCTGTGGCACGTCACCCCGGCGCTGCTGTTGCTGCTGGCAGCGCTGCTGGTGCGCGCCCATTTGGTCCACGTGCTACCGCTGCACCGGCGTGCCGTATCGGCGGCCGCCGCCGCCGTGTTGCTGGTGGGCGGTGCCATCTCACTGACCCTCAGCCACCGCGCCACCGATCGCTACACCCGCGCGCCCTACATGAGCACGCTGCCGCTGCCGGCGCTGCACTGGGCCACGCCGGTACCGGCAGCGACGCTGGTGCAGGGCATGGCGCCACTGGCCGAACGGCTGGCGCGACGCGTCACGAAGGCGCGCGAGGAAGAAGAGGACGAGAGCAGCGAGGGCGCGACGAGCGATTGATTGCCTGACGATCGGCTCGGCGGTGGCCTGGGCCCCCACGCTCACTGCGTTCGCTGCCCCCCTCGGGGGCGCAGCCCGCCTTGGGGCGGCCCGGCGGCAGGCTAGCGCCGGCGCGTCGCTGCCGCCAGCGCGACCTCCAGCGCGGGCGCGGCCACCGTCACCTGGCAGCCCGGGCTGCGGTAGCACAGCGTGGCCCGGGCCAGCCGCTCGACGAAAGCCATTTCGGTGGGCGGGCCCCACATCTCCACCGTGTAGACGCGTGCGGCATCGAGCGGAAAGCGGGTGCCATTGACGACGGCGGTGGCGGTGGCTGGCGCGGCAGCCATCGGCACGTCGGGGTCGGCCACGCAAACCAGCCGGGTCAGGTCGTCGGACAGGCCGCACACCCAATGCGCAGCGGCCCCGGCGGTGTGCGACAGCAGGTACAGCAGCGCAGCCAGGACACGCAGGTGGGGCATCCCCCGGCTATCGGCACTGCGGCGCCGGTCATGACCGCGCCGCGGCGCGCGGCCGTGACTCCTGTCACGCGCCCATCAGGCCCGCCAGCGCAGGCGCGCCGCCATCCGGGGTGTCGCGGCACGCCGGCCGTGGCGGTCGATCACCAGCACCTGCTCGGCGCCCATATTCTCGGCCACCCGTTGCCAGTGCGCCGGGCCCGCCACGAGCAGCGCGGTGGCGGCGGCATCGGCCAGCGCGGCGCTGGCGTGCACCACCGTCACGCTGACCAGATCGGGCGCCGGCCGACCCAGGTGCGGGTCGATCACATGCGTATAGCGCTCGCCATCGAGCAGCCGAAAACGCTCGTAGCTGCCGGAGGTGACCACCGCCTCGCGGCCCTGGGTCAGCAGGGTGGCCAGCAGGCCGCTGCCGTGCGGGTCACGCAGGCCCACCGCCCACGGCCGCTGCCCGCTGGCGCCCATCGCCGCGAGGTTGCCGCCCAGGTTGAGCAGCGCGTCCTGCACGCCCGCCAGGCGCAGCCGATCCAGCGCCCAATCCAGGGCCACGCCCTTGGCATAGCCACCGAAATCGAGTTGCAGGCGCGTATTCATGCTGCGCACCCGCAGGCCATGGATTTCGATCTGCGCCAGGCTGGGGCGTGCCTGCGCCCACGCCGCCAGTTCACGTGCCTGCGGCAGCGCACCCGGCCGCATCACATCATCATGAAAACCCCACTGCCCCACCAGGCCGCCGATGCCGGCGTTGAAATGTCCGTATGACAGCTTCTCCAGCGCGGCTGCGCCCTGGATCAGCGCCAGCATGGCGGGGGTGGTGCGCACGCTGCGGCCGCTGGCGAAGGCCCGGTTGAGCGATGTCACGTCGCCGGGCTTCCAGGCGTTCCAGCGCTCGTTCATGGTCTGCAGGCCACGCCACACGGCGGCCACTGCGGGGCCGGGGGCGTCCGCCGGCACCAGCAGATCCACCGGCGAGCCGAAGAGAGTGCGACGCTCGTGCACTGCGGCGTGCACCGGCGGCAACAGGCACACGCCGGCGGCCAGGGCCAGCCAGTCGCGGCGATGCAGGGTCGGGCCAAGAGTCATTTCAATACCTCATGCGCACGGCCTGCAGGGCGGCGTGCACACGCTCGCGTTCACCCGCCATCTCGGCCAGCAGCGTGGCGGCGGCGTCGATCTGGCCTTGCTTGGCCAGGCGCTCGAGCTCGACGCATTGGTCGGACAGATGCAGCGCGCCAATATTCTGGGTGGCCGAGAGAAAGCGGTGCGCCAGCGCGCGCAGGGCCTCGGCATCACCGGCCGCGCGCGCCTGCGCCAGGCGCTGCAGGTGGCCGGCGGAGTCGGCCAGGAAGAGGTCGATGAGTTCGCGCACCAGGCTCGGCTGGCTCTCGTCCTGCATCGCGCGCAGGTGCTCCAGGCGCGACGGGTCGAGCACGGTATCGGTGGCACCGGCCACGCGCTGATCCTGGGCCAGGGCAGCGGCCTGCTTGAGCACGGCAGCCAGGTCGGCCAGGTCGATGGGCTTGGACAAATAGCCGTCCATGCCGGCCTCGATATAGATCTCGCGGTCGCCGGGCATCGCATTGGCGGTCATCGCAACGATGCGCGGCAAGCCGTTCGCGCCGCGCTGGCGCACGATCTGGCGCGCGGCCTGCACGCCGTCGATCTCGGGCATCTGGATATCCATCAATACGACGTCGTAGGTGCGGCGCGATACCGCCTCCAGCACCAGCCGCCCATTGGCCGCCAGGTCGGGCTGGTAGCCCAGGTGCTGCAGCAAGCGCATGGCGACATGCTGATTGACGACGTTGTCCTCGGCCACCAGCACGCGCAGCGCCTGGCGCGGGGCCCGCTGCAGCGCCTGCGCCGGCGCGGGCGCCGACGGGCCGCCGTGCGTGCCCTCGACCACCGCCACCAGCGTGCTGAACATCTGGCTCGCCTTGATGGGCTTGGACAGGCAGGCCGCCAGGTCCGCCGCCTGCCCGGCCTGCAAGGTCTGCCGCTGACCGAGCGAGGTGAGCATGATGATCGGCAGCTGCGCGGCATCGCGGCTGCGGCGGATCTCGTTGGCGAGGTCGATGCCGTCGAAACCGGGCATGCTCATGTCGAGCACGGCGACGTCGAAATGCTCGCCGTGGCGCACCCGATCCAGCGCCTCCAGCGCCGAAGGAAAGCTGGACGGCAGCATGCCCCACAGCAGGGCCAGCTTGGTCAGGATGCGGCGATTGGTGAGGTTGTCGTCCACCACCAGGATGCGTTTGCCCCGCAGGGCCGGCGCATCGCGCTGCAGGAATTCGGCCGGTTCGCCAGCGGGCGCCAGCTGGGCCAGCACGGTGAAGTGGAAGACCGAGCCATGCCCAGGTTCGGTTTGCACATCGACGCTGCCGCCCATCAACCCGGCCAGGCGCTGGCTGATCGCCAGGCCGAGCCCCGAACCACCGTATTTGCGGGTGGTGGACGCATCCACCTGTGTGAATGACTCGAACAGCCGCGGCAGCTGATCGGCCGCGATGCCGATGCCGGTGTCTTTGACCGAGAAGTGGACGCGCAGCGTCTCTTCGTCCACCGGCTCGCTCTGGGCCCAGACAAAGACCTCGCCCTGGTGCGTGAACTTGACCGCGTTGGCGAGCAGGTTGACCAGGATCTGCCGCACCCGCACCGGGTCGCCGATCAGCGCCTCGGGCGTGCCGTCTTCGATCAGGTAGGCAAGGTTGAGGCCCTTTTCGAGCGCGCGCGGCGTCACCAGGTCCAGTGATTCCTCGAGACAGCGGCGCAGGTCGAAGGGGCGCTGCTCGATCTCGAGCTTGCCGACATCGGCCTTGGAGTAGTCGAGGATGTCGTTGATGATTTCAAGCAGCGTCTCGCCGCTGGCGCGGATGGTGCGCGCGAAGTCGCGCTGGTCCTCCGACATCGGGGTGTCCAGCAGCAGCGTGGTCATGCCGATGACAGCGTTCAGCGGGGTGCGGATCTCATGGCTCATATTCGCCAGGAACAGGCTCTTGGCGCGCGCCGCGGCCTCGGCCTCGGACTTGGCGCGCTCCAGCGCCAGGCTTTGCTGGTGGCTCTCGGTGACATCGGTCACGGTGCCGATGTGGCCGTTGACGACGCCGCTCGCGCCCAGGCTGGCCACTGCATTGCCCAGCACCCAGGTTTCGGTGCCGTCGGGGCGCAGGAAGCGATAGCGCCGGTTGAATGGCGCACGCCCGGCCACCGCCTCGCGCCACGACTGGCGCACGCGCGCGCGGTCGGCCGGATGCAAGGCGCGCAGCCAGCCGGCGCCGGCGGCTTCTTCGGCGGACATGCCGGCGATCTCGCTCCAGCGCTCGTTCACATACAGGCAGCGCCCTTCGGTATCGGCCTGGAAGATGCCCACCGGTGCCGCCGCCGCCAGGCCGCGGAAGCGGGCTTCACTCTCGGCCAGCGCGCGCTGGGCGCGGCGCTTCTCGCTGACGTCGCGCAGGATCGCGGTGTAGTAGGTGCCGGCCTCGAGCGCCACGTGCGAGATCGAGGCCTCGGCGTCGAAGATCTCGCCATCAGAGCGGCGGCCGTGGATATCGCGCCGCTCGTCCATGCGGCGCGCCGCGAGCGGCGAGCGCGCAAACTCGCGCAGGTGTTCGGGGTGGCGCTCGCGCAGCGCTTCGGGCAGCAGCAGCGCCAGCGGCTGGCCCAGCACGTCGGCCAGGCGGTAGCCGAAGACGCGCTCGGCGCTCTTGTTGAAGAGCACGATGCGCTGCCCGTCGTCGGCAACGATCACCGCATCGTCGGCGATCGCGAGCAGCCGCAACAGCAGCGCGCCCGCACTCTGCGGCTCCAGGCCTTGCAACAGCGAGCGATCCGGTGGCAGGTCCATCAGCACCCGGTCACGGCGCCATCAGGGCCGGATCTTGGCGACCCCACCATAGCTGCCCACCCACAGCGTGCCGTCGCGCGCGGTGGCCATCGAGAAGACAGTGTTGCTGAACAGGCCATCGTTGGTGCTCAGGATATCGAAGCCGCCGCCAGGCTTCATTCTGGCCAGGCCATTGTTGGTGCCCACCCACAGCACGCCCTTGGGGTCGACCTGGAGCATGAAGACGTGGTTGCCGGGCAGCCCCTCGTTGACGGTAAATTGGGTCCAGGCCTTGCCGTCAAAGCGCGACAAGCCACCGCCCCAGGTGCCGGCCCAGACCACGCCCTGGGCATCGACCGCCAACGAGACGATGTAGTTGGGGTTGTACGCGACATTGATATCCGACAGCCCCATTTCCTGCTTCTGCCGCGCGTGGTGCTGCGAAACCTTGGCCGGGTCGTTCTTGTAGCTGATGGCGTCCTTGACGCGTTCGTACGCGGCGCCCAGGCCCTGGGCGTGGTTCCAGCTCTGCCAGTGCCCGGCCTTGTACCGCGAGAGGCCGCCTTCGGTGCCGAGCCAGATTTCGCCACCCTGGCCCTCGGCCAGGCCATAGACCCAGTCATTGGGCAAGCCGCCCTTGGTACTGGCGACGGTGTGCAGCTCCCACTTGGAGCGGTCTTTCAGGTCGCCGCCGCGGATGCGGTTGACGCCCGACCAGGTGGCGATCCAGACGTCGCCATTGCGCGCCTTCAGCACGTCGTAGACAAAGGCATCGCCCAGGCCTTCGGGGATGTTGTAGGTTTCCCACTTCTCGGTCTTGGGGTCGAGCAGCGAGAGCCCGCCGCCGTAGGTGCCCACGGCCACGCGCTGGTCGAGCCGGCCGACAAAGAAGATGCCGTTGGACAGCAGCCCGCTGTGGGTGTCGAAGAGCTTGTACTCATCGGTCCTGGTGTCATAGCGCACGGCACCGCCCGAGGTGCCGACCCAGACCGTATCGCCATCGACGAAGATGCGCTTGACATTCTTGTTGCCGACCCGGAAGTGGGTGAATTTCTGCGACGCATCGGAGCCCACCTTGCCCTCGCGCTGCGGTGCCGCCAGCGCAGCCTGCGCGGTCTGCGCCGTCTGCGCGGTCGTGGCGGCGTGCATCATCGCTGGCACGCTCAGCGCGGCCGTGCTCGCCGCGGCGCTGCTGCGGCCGAGCTGGTAGGTGCCGGCCAGTGCGGCGCCCAGGCCGACGATGGCCAGTCCGATGAGCGGGAGCTTGTAGGTCATGGTCATATTTCCTCGATTCAACGGCCGATGCGGGCGACACCCTTCTTGGTGCCGGCCCAGATATCGCCATCGAGGCCGACCGCCAGCGCATAGACGTTCTGGTCGAGCAGCCCCTGCGCCACGCCCAGCGTCTTGAAGGCCTTGCCGTCCCAGCGCGAGACGCCGTGGTTGGTGCCAAACCAGAGCACGCCCTGCTTGTCCTGCACCATGCTGTAGACGATATTGCCCGCCAGGCCGTTGCGGGCCGTGAGGTTGGTCCAGGCCTTGCCGTCCCAACGCGCCACGCCCGCACCCCAGGTGCCGGCCCAGATGCTGCCGTCGGCAGCGGCCAGGATCGAGAAGACGTAGTTGGGGTTGTAGGTGGCCGGGCCTTCCGAGCCCACCGAGAGATCGTGCCGGGATCGCGTGCCCAGGCCCGTGTTGGTGGAGAACGGCAGCTTGTCGTCGTTGGCCGCGCCCAGGCCCTGCTTGTGGGTCCAGGCCAGCCAGCGTTTGCCGTCGAACATCGAGACCCCGCCTTCGGTGCCGAACCACACACGGTCCTGTGCATCGACCGCGATGCCATAGACCCACTCGTTGACCAGCTCCTTGACATAAGTGCTGAACTTGCCGGTCTTGCCGTCGACCTTGTTGACACCGGCCCAGGTGCCGATCCAGAAGTCACCGCTCTTCTGCTGCGCGAAGGAATAGACCCAGTAGTCGGCCAGGCCGTGCATCGGGAAGTAGGTCTTCCACTGGCCGCCCTTGTAGCGCGAGACACCGCCGGCATTGGTGCCAAACCATTTGTGGCCCTCGCGATCCAGGCCCACTGCGAAGACATACTCGTTGGCCAGGCCCTCCTTGCGGGTGAAGGTATTGCGCAGCTTGCCGCTGGCGAGATCGACCTCATGCACGCCGGCCGAGGTGCCAACCCACAGCGCGCCACGCGCCGCCTCGACGGTCAGCGCGCGCACATACACCGCGGGGCCGACCTCGAAGACGTCTTTCACGCGCTGCGCCAGCGCTGGCGCGGGCAGGCACAGCGCCCATGCCAGTGCCCAGGCGGCAGGCGACGACAGGTGGTTCATCGAAGGGTCCTCATGTGGGCCACGACATCGAGAATCTCGCGGTCACGCAACTGGCCGGCATAGCCGGGCATGCCGCCCCTGCCGGCGCGGATGGCGGCCAGCAGCGCCAGATCGGGTTTGAACAGCGCGGTGGGGTGCGAGAGATCAGGCGCGCCAGGCAAGACGGGCCGCCCGGCCGCGCCATGACAGCCGGCGCAGTGGCTGCGGTACAGCTCACCGCCGCGCGTCGGGTCGGCGGCCTGCACGCTGCCTGTCGTCAGGCACAGGCCCCACAGCAGGCCGCGCAGCAGGCGGCTCATTTGGCGGGCCTGGCGGGTGCAGGTGCGGGTGCAGATGCGGCAGCGCGCTGCACGCGCCAGGCCGCGGCGCGCGCCTGCCACTGCGCTGCCTGCACCGCGTCCACCGGCAGGCCCCAGAGGCCGCGGCGGTGGGCCTCGGCCAGCGCCTCGGCCGAGGGCAGGTGGCCCTGCCCGGCGGCGCGCTGCCATGCGGCGCGCGCTGTCGCGGGGTCGGCCGCCGCGTCGGCACCGAATTGCCCCTTCAACCAGGCGTTGGCCACCACGTCGATGGCCAGGCCATGCCCGAGAGCTGCCGCTTTCGAGAAATGCTGCAAGGCCAGCTTCTCATCTTTGGCAACGCCGCGGCCGGTCAGGTGCATATCGGCCAGGCCGGCGTGGCCGTCAGCATCGTCCTGCGCGGCGGCCTCACGGTACAGGCGCGCGGCGTCGCCGCTGACATCGGCACGGTCCAGGATGAAGGCCAGCAGCGACAGCGAAGGTCCATGCCCCGCCCGCGCGCCCACGCGCAGCGCGGCCATGGCGCCGGCCACGTCACCCCGCTGAAACGCCAGCAGCCCGCGCTGATGGTCATCTGCCGGCTCGGCATGCACCAGCGGGGCCAGCAGCGCCAGCGCCATCACCCACCTCCACCCACCGGTCACATCACCCCTTCACGCGGCCACTGTCGGCAACGCAGGCAGCGATTTCCGTGCCAGGGGCGGGTTCAGGCGTCGGCGGGGGCCTCCTCGAGTTTGCGGTACAGGCTGGACAAGCCGATGCCCAGGCGCTGCGCGGCCAGGCGGCGGTCGCCGCCAGCCTCGTCGATGGCGCGGTGGATCAGCGCCAGCTCGAAGCGCCGCACGCGCTCGCGCAGCGGGCCTTCACCCGGATCGGCGGGCGCCGGGGCGGCGCTGCCGGGGCGGATGCGCGACACCTCGGGCGGCAAATCCACCGCGCGGATGCAGCCGCCGTCGGCCAGGATGGCGGCGCGGTGCAAGACGTTTTCAAGCTGGCGCACGTTGCCGGGCCAGGCAAAGTTGACGAGCAGGTCTTCGGCCTCGGGGTCGATGCTCAGCGTCTCGGACGACCCCGAAGGCAGCACACGCTGTGCGATCAGGTGGCGCAGCAGACCCGGGATGTCAGATCGCCGTTCGCGCAGCGGCGGCATCTGGATCTGGAACACCGAAAGGCGAAAGAACAGGTCCTCGCGCAGCCGGCCCTGCGCCACCATGGCCGGCAGCTCACGGTTGGTGGCGGCGACGATGCGCACGTCGATCTTGCGGCTCGACTCCGAGCCCAGCGGGCGCACCTCCTTGGCCTCCAGCACATGCAGCAGCTTGGTCTGCAGCGGCAGCGGCAGCTCGCCGATCTCGTCGAGAAAGATGGTGCCGTGGTCGGCCTGCTGGAACAGGCCCTTGCGCGCGCGGTCGGCACTGGTGAAGGCGCCCTTGGTATGGCCGAAGAACTCGCTCTCGATCAGGTTCTCGGGGATCGCGCCGCAGTTGACGACGACGAAAGGGCCGTCGCGCCGGGACGAGATTTCGTGGATGCGGCGCGCCGTCACGCCCTTGCCGGTGCCACTCTCACCCGTGATCAGCACCGTGCTGTCGGTGGGCGCGACTCGCGTCGTCAGCCGCTCGACGGCTTGCATTGTGGGCGAGGTGAAGGCAAACGCCCCGGCGCCCTTGCCCATCACCAGCGTGCGCAGCGCCCGGTTTTCCTCGCGCAGGCCACGCAGGGCGTCGATCTGCTCGAGGCGGTGCAGGATCTCCTCGTTGCGGACGGGCTTGGTGATGTAGTCCCAGGCGCCGGCCTTGATGGCGTCGATGGCCGAATCGACCGACGCAAACGCCGTCACCATGATGAAGGTGGCGGCGTGGCCGCGCGCGCGCGCCAGCTTGAGCAGCTCGATGCCGTCGGTGATGGGCATGAAGACATCGCTGAGCACGACGTCGTAGGGCGTGGCGTCGAGCCTGGCCAGTGCCTCGGCCGCCGAGGCCACCGCATCGACGGCATAGCCAGCCTTGGAGATCGCCGCCGACAGCACCTGGCGTATGGCCGGCTCGTCGTCGACCACCAGCACATTCAGATCGGGCATCGGGTTCATCCTGGATCGCTGCCGGGATCGACAGGCAGGGTCAGCTTGATACTTTGCAGGGGTCCTTCGACTTGGCCGAAGGCAAGGCGGCCGCGCAGCGGCTCCACCGTGGCGCGGCTCAACAACAGGCTGCGCTGGACCTCGCCGCGGGTGAAATCGAGGGCCGGCGGGAACAGCATCTGCACGGCCACGCCGGCGCCGTCGCAGGAGGTCGAGATGCGCACCGGCGACAGCGCCTCGGGCCGCGCCGCCACCGCGTCGTAGACCAGCGACAACATCTGCATCAGCACCTGCTGGATGGCGTTGCCGGAGCTGCGCACCGCGGGCAAGGTGGCATCGCCATCCACCGCGCAGGCGTGCCGACGGTAGCGCCGGTCGTAGCCCATCAGTTGCACGACGTGCCGCACGAGCGCGTTGAGATCGATCCAGTCCAGCTCGGCCGGCTGCGGCGCGGCCACTTCGGCGAGCTGGCGCGCCACCTGGCCGGCGCGCAGCGCCTGCGACAGGATGAGTTGCGCGCTCTCGAGCACATGCTCGGGGGGCAGGCGGCCCTGCGCGGCCTGCAGCTCCTGCGCCGCGCCACTGATCACCGCCAGCGGGTTGTTGACCTCGTGCGCCACACCCGCGGCCAGCGCACCCACGGCGAGCATCTTGTCCTGGTGCGAACGCCGATGGGCATCGAGCTGGATCTCCTTCTCGCGCTCGTCAAGATCCACCGACATGCGGTTGACGGCGTGCATCAGGCGGCCGAGTTCGTCTTCGCGCCGCACCGCCATCACGACGCCACGCGCGCCGTGCACGATGTGGCGGGCGTGTTCTTCGAGGTGCCGGATATCGTGCGCCAGGCGGGCAAAGAACCACGCTGCCAGGGAACCGAAGGCGACCAGGCCGATGGTGGCCAGCAGCAGCGACTCGACGGTCACCGCG
>CXWL01021139.1_pt1 | contig 11696 bp, 11 predicted proteins | sample 590931 | NCBI WGS metagenome assembly CXWL01 (sample SAMEA3498368, study PRJEB10139) | groundwater metagenome | biome: water well; material: biofilm material | place: Germany | collected 2015-04-27 | reverse complement strand
CGCCTATCTGTCGTACAATCCACACCCAAGGGCCGTCCGCTCTGGTTGCGGACGGACCGCCGCTGATAGCGCAACGGAGGCAGGGACATGGCCACCTACATCATGCTCAGTACCCTCACGGACGAGGGCCGGCGGACGTTGAAAGAGCGCCCGGATCGCCTGCAGGAAGTGAACCGCGAGATCGAGGCGATGGGGGCGCGGGTGACGCACCAGTTCGCCGTCCTCGGCGGCTACGACTTCATCAACATCCTGGAATGCCCCGACAACGAGACCATCGCCCGCATCAGCGTCGAGCTCGGCAGCCGCGGCACCGTCGTCCTGACGACCCTGCCGGCGATCCCTGTCGAGGCGTTCACGCAGATGCTGAAAGGGAAGTAAGGTCAATCCGACGGCTTCAGGGGAAGCCTCTGGATCTCGCTTCGCTCGACAGACGACAGACGACAGACAACAGACAACAGACGACAACAGACAACAGACAACAGATGGCAGGCGGCAGCAAATAATCGCGCACTTTGGAGTCGATGAGGACAAGGGACTGCCATATGGGCACGTATGTCGTTTTCACGAAGCTCACCGCGCAGGGACGAAAGAATCTGCGCGCGAACCCCGCTCGCCTGGGCGAAGTCACGAAGCAGGCCGAGAAGCTCGGCGCAAAGATCGTGGAGCAGTACGCTACCATCGGCCAGTACGACTTCGTCACCGTCATTGATGCCGAGGACAATGCCACCGTCCAGCGCATCGGCGCCGAGATTAGCGGTCTGGGCACGATCAAACTGCTGACGTACCCGGCGATCAAGATGGATCGCTTCGCCGAGCTGCTGAAGATCGCCCCCTATCGCACCGAGCCGCACGCCTGGCAGACATCGCTGTGGGCACGCGCCGTGCGTCGCGTCGGGCGCTACTGGACGACGACGCGATATGTGCGCCAGTACTGCAAGCCGCTGACGATCGAAGGCCGGGAGCATCTCAAGGACCACCGGGGGGGCGCGATCATCATCGCCAACCACAGCTCGCACTTCGATTCGCCGGTCGTGTACTCCGCCTTGCCGGGGCAGATCCGCAACAAGCTGGCGATGGCGGCGGCGGCTGACAAGTTCTTCGCCAGCCGCAAGAAGCGCGTCTGGTGGCCGTCGCTCTTCCAGAACGCCTTTCCGGTCCACCGCGGTGGCGGCACGAAGCAGCTCGAGTATCCCGTGGGACTGTTGCGGCGCGGCTGGTCGATCCTGATCTATCCCGAAGGCGGCCGCTCGAAGACCGGGCAATTTGCCCGGTTCAAGGCGGGTCCCGCGATCATGGCGATGCAGGCGCACGTGCCGGTCATCCCGATCTACATGGACGGTCTCCGCGCCATCATGCCGAAGGGCCAGCGCGAGCCGCGTCCGGGCCCCGTGTTCGCCCGCATCGGCAAGCCGATTTCGTTTGAAGGCATCACCTCGGTATCGGAGGCGACGGCGATGCTGGAGAACGCCATGCGCGAACTGGCCGGCCTGCCGCCGCATCGGGCCCCGGCTGGTGCCGCTGCGTCAGCCGAAGCTCCGGCGATGGCGCAGGCGGGCGGTGGTGGAGCCGGGGCGTAGCACAGATGACGTTGGTGACCTGTCTTTGCGGCGTGCAGATTGAAGGCGCAAACGCAGCCTCTTTGAACGACGCCTATTGGGCGCACACCGACGGCCAGCACGGCGAGTTCAAGATCAGCGCCGCCCGCCGCCAGAACGCAACCGACGCTCTCTTGCGCACGGGCGGATGGGATGGCGAGCGTGCTGTGCTCGACGCCGACGTGGAGATCCGCCCGCTCGCGCCGGCGTTGCGCGATGACTACCTGCGCTACTTCGACACCGACGCCTTCCCCGACAATCCCGCCTGGGCCTCCTGCTACTGCATCTCCTACAACATCGACATGAAGCCCGAGGACTTCGAGGAACGCAGCGCCGCCGAGAACCGGGCCGAAAAGAGCAGGATGATCGACAGTGGCGCCGCGACTGGTGTGATGGCGTATTCAGGCGGGCGCGTCGTCGGCTGGTGCAACGCCGGTCCGCGCACGTCCCTGCCGCTCCTCGACAAGTACCCCGAGTTTGCGGCCGAGGATCCGGCGACCGCGGGCGCGATCGTCTGCTTCGTGATCGCGCCGCCGTATCGTGGCCAGGGTCTCGCTCGAAGGCTGCTCGACGGCGCCTGCGAGATGCTCCGAGACCGCGGACTGACGAGCGTCTATGCCTACCCGCCGAAGCGGGCCGCCAGTGATGCCGGGTCCTATCACGGGAAGCTCTCGATGTATCTGGATACGGGCTTCGAGGAGACGGGTGCGGCGACGTCGCGGTATGTGGTGGTACGTCGGGCATTGACCTGAGGCGGTTGTGTCTCGTCAGTAGTACAAACGCACCATAGGGCCGCCGCGCTTCCGGTTTACACTGTTCGAATGCAGGAACTATTGCGGCCCCCACGGATCAGTCGAGGCACGCTGGCCTTCGTCCTGGGGGCCCTCGCGCTAATGTACGCGCTCTCCGTCGCCATGTACTTTGCCCGAGTCGAAAACAGCGGCGAACTAACGTACTTTTTCATCCCCGGTAACCTCACGCTCGCTTGGTTCCCGCTCCTGTTCGCGGCGAGCGCGTTCTGGCTCGCCGAGCGGCGGACGCCGATCCGCAACCTGCTCGCCTCTGCGTGCAGTGTGCTCTGGCTTCTGTTCCTGCCGAACGCGCCGTATGTCATCACAGATTTGCAGCACTACGAGGATTCGCTGCTTATCGCCGGGTGGTACGACGGACTCATGCTCGGAGCATTCGTCGCGACTGGCGTCCTGCTTGGCCTGGTCTCGGTGCAGGTGATGCACGGCGTGATCGCGCGGGCCTTTGGAACCGCCACGTCATGGCTCGCGATCCTGGCGGCGATGCCTCTGTGCGGGTTCGGGATCTACGTTGGGCGGGTGCTCCGGTGGAACAGTTGGGACGCTGTTTCTTCTCCGGGCATGATCCTGAGCGATCTCTCGAATGTGGCGACGAACCCATTGATGCGACAAGAAGCGGTGGCGATGACGTTAGGCTTCGGGACATTCTTCGCTGTCGCCTACATCGCGCTGTACGCCGTCGCTTCCCTCGGGTCGGCAAGCGCAACTCCGGGGCGCTAGGGCGACCTAAGCAACGGCGAGCTTGCGGGTGACGAGGCGGGTGATCATCTCCGGGCGCATCTTCTTTTTGGATGGATCCGGCTGTCCGTCCGAGAGATAGTTGCCTTCGGTGAAGACGCGCATGGCGTTGTCGTGGCCGACGACGCGCGCCATCTTGGCGAAGATGCGGACGAAGGCGTCCTTCTTGGCCGCAAGCGTCGGGAAGGCGGCCGCTTCCATCGCCGCCCGGCGCTTCTCGTAGTCGCCCAACAAATACGCGCCCGGCATGCCGAACTCTTTCAGGGATTCGATCACGGCCGGCATCAGCTCCGGTTCGCGATCGAGGCAATCCTTCACGCGCGCTTCGTAGAACATCTCGTGGCGGGTCTCGTCCTTAGCCATGAGCAGCTCGAGTTTGGCGAGAACCGGCTCCTTGGTTTGTCGCGCGTGATGGCGATAGAACTCCGCCGTGACGAATTCCTGGAACGTGGTATTGGCGACCACCTGCGCGGGCAGGTAGTGCATCGGGATGCCCCAATTCACGATGCTGGCCTCGCGGACATCCCTGACCTCTTCACCCAGCGCGCGGCGGATCGACGCCTCGATCTCGGCGACTTCGGCGGCGTCGCGATGGGAAACCTGAGCTTCGCGCGCCGCGAGGGCGATGCGGACTTTCGCGATGTAGTCGGCGAGCGCATAGTAGTGCTTCCACTCTTCGATGGCCCACATCATGACGAAGTCGCAGACATCCTGGTCGGCCTTGAAGTACTCCAGGAGGTTAGCTACGTAATCGGGACCGTTGCCTTCGACGAGCATCGCCGACTCGGCGACGTAGATGTCCGTCGGAGTGAGGGCATCGATGTCGATGTCCTGCCAGGGAATCTCGAGGATCTCGGTGAGATTCCAGGTGACGCGCTCGTGAGTCTTGAAAAAAGCAACGACGTCTTCCCGGCTGGGAACGGTGCGGTGCTCTTCCGCGGTGAGTACTGGCTGGTCGCCGGTGAAGGGGTAGACGACGGTTCTGGTTATCTTGGACAAGAGAATCTCCATTGGGGTTGGCGAGGGTGGCGCGCATACGCCTTCCGTCCGCGGATTGAGGCTGTCCCTTGAGCGGGGCATGGATTTGAGGGGTGAGGCAGGGACAACCGGGCGATTGCCGGTAACTGAGCGCGAACCGCTGCCAGTGTCGAATAAAGGTCGATCGTTTACTGCCCGCGCACGTCTTTGCGCTTGTTCTGGACGTAATCCACGAGGATGTACTGTCCCAGCTTGTCAGGAGTAGTATAGAACACCCGGCCCTTGTTTATCTTGGCCACCTGGTTCACGAACTCCTTAAGGTAGTAATTGCGGTCCAGCATGAAGGTGTTGATGGTGATGCCCTTCTGGGTGGCGCGCTTCACTTCCTTGAGGGTTTCACGGATCGTGATCGGGCTGGGGGGATAGGCAAAGTAGCTTCGCCCGCGCTCCAGGTGGGCCGTCGGCTCCCCGTCGCTGATCATGATGATCTGCTTGGTGCCGCTCTTGTGCTTCGCGAGCAGGTTCTGGGCCAGCATCAAGGCGTGGTGCATGTTGGTACCCAGGACGGACTCGTCCCAGCGCACGTACGGCAACTCCTCCGCCTTCAGTTCCCGGGCATAGGCCGAGAATCCGATGATGTAGAGGCTGTCGCGGTTGAACTGGCTGCGGATGAGGTTGTTTAGAGCCAGGGCGACCTTCTTGGCGGCCTGGAATGAGCCACGGAGCGCCATCGACCACGATAGGTCGACCATCATCACCGTCGCCGTCTGGGTGAGCTGCTCCGAGCGGTAGACCTCGAAGTCGTCCTTGGTCAGGCGCACGGGAACCGTAGCGCCCTCGCGCTGGAGCGAATTCATGATCGTCCTGTCGAGCGCGAGGTGGAACGGGTCGCCGAACTCGTACTTCTTGGTGTCGTCGGTGCGCTCGCCCCCGCGCCCGCTGTCCTTGACTGCGTGCTTGCCGAACGAGTCTTTCTTCAAGCCGGAGTAGATTTCGCCCAGCGCCTTCTGGCCGATCTTCCGGGTGCCGCGCGGCGTCAGCTCGTAGCTGTTGCCCTTCTTCGTGATGTAGCCGGCTTCTTCGAGCACTTCGAGGAACTTCTTGAGCTGGTCGAGGGTTTCCTTTGCTTCGTCGCCCAGCAGTTTGGCCAGCTTTTCTTCGTCGATGTCTTCGATGTCGCCGCCGTACTGTGTGCGCTCGAGTTGGCGCTCGAGGTCGTCCATCGACTGCATCTGATCCATCAGGCCCATCGCCTGGTTGAGGTCCATCTCCTCATCGCCGCGGAAGGGGTACTGGTTCCGCATGTCGCGCATGGGGGAGAGGAACTCAAGGTTCATCTGCAGTTCGGAGAGCTCGGCCTGGAGGTCGGGGTCGCCGACCTTGTCGGCGAGGAGATCCTGGAGCTGCTGGCGCATGTCCCCAGGCAGGCTGTCGAGGAGGTTCTGCATCTGCGCCTGCTGCGCCTGCATGCGGTCGACCAGCTCGTCGAGGGTCTGCGGCGGGTTCGGCCCGAAGAGGTCTCCGTACTTGCCCATGAAGCCCTTGAAGTCGGGCTCGTTGCCGGCGAGGCGGTCGCTGAGCATCTGGTTCAGCTCTTTGACCATCTCCTTCATGCGCGCCATCTCTTCCGGCGACATGTTGGCGATCTGGTTGTACATGTCCTTGAAGAAGGTCTCCGTCATGGCCTTCTTCAGCATGTCCATCAGCTCGGTGAACTTGTGCTGCGCTTCGGGATCCATGAACTCGTAGTTCTGGAGTTCCTTCACGGCGCCGGCGACGTCTTCCGGAAGGTTGGAGAGGAAGTTCTTCTTGCGGTCGGCGATGTTCTTGAGCATCTGGGCGAACTGTTCGTTGTCGCCGCCGCTCTGTGCGCCTTGCGGTGCGCCGCCAGAGGGAGACTGCGATCCTCCGCCGGGCTGGCCGCCGCCGGATTGTGGCGCGCCCTGCTGGCCGCCGGTCTCGGGTTGGCCCGCAGCACCGTCCTGCGTGGACGGAGACCCCCTTTGCGCAGGCGGGGGCGCCTGCGCTCCATCGCTATTGTCGCCGCCATTTGGAGCCTGGGGGCCGAGCGTCTCTTCGAGGCGGCGGTCGATGGTGCCGCGTTCCATGCCGAGCAGCTCGTCGAGGCGCTTCTTGATGTCGTCCATCACCGAGGAGAGGTTGAACTTGTCGAGGGTGTTGCGGCGCTGCTGGCGCAGCTGCTGCAGGAGGTCGCGCAGGCCTTGGAGGCGATTCTGCTGGTCGCCCATGCCGCGCTGGAGGAGGTTACGCATGGCGTGCTGAAGATCCCCGAAGTTCATCAGGTCGTCGGTGAGCGCCTCCAGCACCTCATCGGGATTGAGAGGTGGGATTTCCTGCGTGCCGTCCCATTCGCTGTATCGGAAAGCGACCATGGTTCACATCCTAGCTTTCATCCGAGCGCCATGCGTCTTCTCTCCATCCTTGGGAAGCTCCGTGCCATACTAGCAGCCGCCCAGCAAGCGTAGCTTCCTCGCCCAAGATGGACTCGATTGCGATTGACCAGGCCGAGGCATCTGGGGTTCCCACGACTGAAAGAATCCCCGCGTGGGATGAATCGCTCGAAAACACTGCGCGGGTAGTTAGTACCCTGTGCAGGAAACGATAGTCATGCAAATTGACGGTCAGCAAGATGCGCCGATCCTGAGAGGCCTCGCGGAGATGCCAAATGTCGCTGTGGCCAGCGTCGCCCTGCTTAAGGGGGTCGAAGACATCGTGCGTGGACTCAAGCAGCCGGACGATCTGTCTCGATACGTCCTCATCGGCATATAGACGCACCATTAGACCTCGGCGAGGCCCGCAGCCAACTGCTTGTCGATTTCGTCCGGATCGCTCTTGTAGTAGCGAACCGCACCTTCGACATCGGCGCGTGTGACGTATGGCTCGTAGAGTGAAACTACCTGGTCAATATCTCCATCCACAAGTCGTAGGTCATCGATGATCTTCCAAACCTCTATGCCTCGACCTATGCGCAAACTTAGCGAGCTCGGTCGCACGGTTTGGGAGTATCTGCCCCTGGCCCAGACTTTGCCGCTTCCGGCAGTCGGGACAACGTTCACAATGACGTCAGCATCCCCATTTGTATCGTAGTATGTGTAGGGTTGCATTGGTTACCCCCTGTACGAAACGCGGCCGGCGACCTTGTCCTTGTTCAGGCGCTTGTTTAGGTGAAGGCCTTCGAGCACGAATTCGATGGCGCTGGCGACGACGGCGGGGTTCTCGCCGGGGTCGAGCGAGGAGACGGCGCGGCTGAGGCCCTCGATGTTCTTCATCAGTTCAACGTACTGCTTCGAGGCGAGGGTATCGGCGACTTCCGCGGAGGAACCGGACTTGAAGCGCGTTACCACGTCCTCGAGATCGACGACGTTGAAGTAACGATTGAACACCGCGACCACCGCGCCCTGGATGAGCTTGTCGATGATCTGGTCTTCTTTGCCGTCCTCAACGGTCTCGAACTCCACTTTGCCGCTGAGCGTGGGCATGACGTATGGCAGGTCGCTGATGCGGGGCACGACATCGGTTTCGCCGAGGCGGATCGCCCGGCGCATGGCGTTGGCGAGCAGGCTCTCGTAGTCGGCGATGGAGGCGCGGACGGAGACGCCGGAGCGCTGGTTCACGTCCGGGCTGCGGCGGGCGAGGCGGGTGATCTCGGCCACGATCTCCTTCATGTACATCGGCACCGTCACCGTGAAGTCTTCGTCCGTGAAGGCGGAGCTCTCCTGCTCCATGATGTCGATCTCATGTTCGACGGAGCGCGGGTAGTGGGTGCGGATCTGGGCGCCGTAGCGATCCTTCAGCGGTGTGATGATGCGTCCGCGGTTTGTGTAGTCCTCGGGGTTCGCCGTGGAAACCACGAGCACATCGAGCGGCATGCGGACGTGGTAGCCGCGGATCTGCACGTCGCGCTCTTCCATGATGTTCAGGAGGCCGACCTGGATGCGCTCGGCAAGGTCGGGCAGCTCGTTGATGCAGAAGATGCCACGGTTCGTGCGGGGAATCAGCCCGTAGTGGATAGTGAGTTCGTCCGAGAGATAGCGGCCTTCGGCGACCTTGATGGGGTCGACTTCACCGATGAGGTCGGCGATGGTGATATCGGGCGTCGCCAGCTTCTCGCCATAGCGTTTGTCGCGGCCGATCCAGTCGATCGCCAGGTTGTCGCCTTCCTTCTCGATAAGGGCGCGACTGGCGCTGGTGATCGGCTCGAAGGGACTCTCGTTCAGTTCGCTGCCGGCGATGATTGGCATGGCGTCGTCGAGCAGGCCGGTGAGGCCGCGAATCATGCGGGACTTCGCCTGGCCGCGCTCGCCGAGGAAGATGATGTCCTGCCCGGAGAGAATGGCGTTTTCGAGCTGCGGGATGACCGAATCCTCGTAGCCGTAGATACCATCGAAGAGTGACTGGCCGGCGCGGATGCGCTTGATGAGATTGCGCCGCATCTCCTCTTTGACGGAGAGAGGCTTGTAGCCCGATTGCTTGAGTTCGCCGAGCGTCCGCGGACGGTGTTCCATGGTCATGCGTGCCGATCCTTCCCCGCTGGTCTTCATTCCGCTGGTTGTCCCTCGGCCATGCTCTCAAAGTATCGAGCCAACTCGTCGCGCTCGAACATGGGGAAGGGAGTAGTGCCGTCCTGCAGTATAACCGTGCTCGGCCCTTTGACGACCGTGCCTATGTTCCGGAACGTTGACGGGTTATCGGCCGACGCCACGGCCTCGACATCTGCCGCCGACACGATGGCAAGCAGGGCGCCAGAGGCGAGTAAGCCGAGCGGGTCGAGGTGCAGCGCCTCGCAGACGGCATCCGTCTCTTCTAGTACGTGTATGGCCGCAGCGTCGATCCGCAGGCTCGCGCCCGCCGCGGTAGCCATCTCCCAGAGCGCGGTGGCGATGCCTCCCTCCGTCGGATCGTGCATGAGGCGTGGCCTGACGCGGGCGGTGAGCGCCTGTGCGGCGGCTACGATGCTGATTCCTGGGTCGTGGAGGAGCTTTTGGCACCGTTCCAACGTGGCGGGAGCGATTCCGGCGCGGACGAGGGCCTGTGGCGCCTCTCGCGCGAGGAGGGCGGTGCCCTCGATCGCGATGCTTCCGGCCAGCATGACCGCATCCCCCGGGACGATGCCCTCGCCCGTCACGATGTCCTCGCGCGCCGCCTCGCCGAGCATCGCACCGATCACGATTGGATGATCGAGGCCCAGGGTCACTTCGGTGTGGCCTCCGACCAGCTGAACGCCGAGATTCTGTGCCGCCGCCAGGAGTTGGTCGAAGATGCGGCCGGGGAGGTCGTCGCTGGCTCCCGGTGGTAGAAGGATGGTGGCCATGCACCAGGCCGGGCGCGCCCCCATGCAGGCAATGTCGTTGGCGTTGACGTGGATGGCGTACCAACCGATGTCCTCGGCAGCGAAGGTGACAGGGTCGGTCTTGGCGACGAGCACGCGGCCGTGGCCAATGTCGACGACGGCGGCATCGCGGCCAACGGCGGGGCCAAGGAGAACCCGCGGGTCGTCCTGGGGGATACGAGCGAGGAGTTGGGCGAGGACGTCCGGTGGGAGCTTGCCGGGACGCAACATCACGGCAGCTCGCTGCAGCGCTCGATCACATGGTCGGTGAAAGCATCGACGAGTTTCGGGAGCGTCCGGCGGGCGTTCATGCCGAGGGTTGCGCCAACGAGGAAGTCGCTGACGAGCCCGCTGCCTTCGGCGCCGACCTCGACTTCCAGCGTGCAGCCCTCTGGCTCTTCGAGCAGCCCAAACTGTAGGTAGGCCGCCTGCACCTGGCCGGAGAAGGCGGCGTTCGTGCCGTCGAAGTGACACACCAACAACTCGGGCTCCTTCCAGTCCGAAATGCGCCAGCGCGTCCATCGCCGTTGGTCGTTCGCAAGCGCGAGGAGCTGCGCCCCGGGCCCCGAGACATGGCCTTCCTCGAACTGCAGGGTTGACATGTTCGGAAACCACTTCGGCCACGTGGGAAAGTCCGTCAAGATAGACCAGATGAGCGCCGCCCTGGCGTCGTACGCTTGCGAAGCATAAAAAGCAGCCATGTGATGCCAGCATAGCACCGCCGTTGTGCTAGATCGGGAATCGTGCGCGGCCCCGTATGCTTCGTGCCGTAGGGACTCTTTTGTGGAGATGTAATTGACCCAGCGCAGCAACGAGGCGACACCGGAGGCTGGACGTGGTTCCGGGGCGAGGGCCGCGGGCGCCCATGCGCGGGCGGCCCTCGCCCTCGCTGGCGTGGCCGTGGCGCTGCTCACCCAGTTCCTGCTGACCGATCTGAAAGGGACGGTGCCCAAGCCGGCCTATGGCTTCGCCATCGCCGTCGCGCTATTCGGCGCCTCGGCCTTCGCGCGCAGGCGTTCGGCTGTTCCGGGCGCGCCTGCCGGCGAGGCTCCCGTGGCAGAGCCGGCGGCGCAACCGACGCTTCCGATCCGTCTCGAAATCGCCTTGTTCGCCGGCATTCTGCTCCTCGCCGTATTCTTTCGCTTCTGGCGCTTCCTCGAGTTTCCCCCCGGCCTCTGGTACGACGAGGCAGTCAACGGCACGGACGCCTTCAGCATCATCGACCGCGACCACCTGACGGTCTGGCGGAGCTCCAACTTCGGCCACTCGACGATCTTCTTCTACCTGCTGATCGCCTCATTCAAGACGTTCGGGTACACCGTGTTCGCCATGCGACTGGTGCCCGCGGTCGCCGGACTGGCGGCCGTCTTCGGCTTCTACTTTCTCGCGCGCTGGCTCACCGGGCCGATTCCCGCCCTGGTGGCGACGGCGCTGCTCGCGGTCTCGCGCTGGGCCGTCACCTTCAGCCGGATCTCTTGGGAGGCCTCCCTCCAGCCCCTCTTCGAGATCATGGCGGTGTACTTCTTCGTCCGCGCGTTGGAGAAGCGCACGAACTACCTGTACTACTTCCTCGCCGGCGGGTCGCTGGCCGCGGGCATCTACACCTACCTGGCCTTCCGTTTTGTCCCCGTGGTACTCCTGTTCTTCCTGGCGTACATCGCCGTTACAAAGTGGCGCCTGCTGTGGGAGAACCGCATCGGACTGGTGGTCTACGCGCTCTCGTTTCTCGTCGTCATCGCCCCGCTCGGGCAATTCGCCCTCCGCAATCAGGATCTTGTGCTCGCCCGCACCCGTGACATCAACGTCTTCACCGAAATCGAGGATCGCGGGAGCTACGCCCCGCTGCGTCACAACATCCGCACCAGCATCGAGATGATGAACGTGCAGGGCGACCTGAACGGCCGCCACAATCTGCCGGGCGCGCCGATGCTCGACGAGATCACCGGGGCACTCCTCGTGCTGGGATTCGCGGCCGCAGCCTGGTCGTTCCGGGACTGGCGGAAGGGAAGCATGGCGGGCTGGTACGTGCTGGCCCTGCTGCCGGGCGCCCTGACGATATCCATCGAGAATCCCAGCGCGATTCGCGGCATCGGCGCCATCCCCCCACTGTTCCTGCTTGTCGCCCTGGCTGTCGCCACGCTGCAGCGATCGCTCGGTCCCTCCCGTCAGGGCGCCCGGCAGCAGGGCCAGCACGTACCAGCCCGCCATGCTTCCCTTCCGCCAGTC
>CXWL01038352.1_pt1 | contig 11699 bp, 5 predicted proteins | sample 590931 | NCBI WGS metagenome assembly CXWL01 (sample SAMEA3498368, study PRJEB10139) | groundwater metagenome | biome: water well; material: biofilm material | place: Germany | collected 2015-04-27 | reverse complement strand
AATACTCATGGGACGAGTATAGCGAAGGCGTGAGGGGAGAGGCAAGGGACGATGCGATGGATGAGGAGTGAAGAGTAAAGATGGAGGAGCAAGGGAATTTGGACAATTGGTCGGCTGCTCGCATGGCGCGGACGCAATAGGCGGGGTTCGTAAATGCGCCTGTCGAATCCACCAGCTTTGGCTCACCCTTGGTCGATAGCCAGCGCCACCATCAACCAGAGTAAAAGCGCTACCGGCACGCCAATGGAAACATTCGGGAGCGCTGGATTCAGTCAGCATCGGAGCATTCGCAGATCAAGGTTCGATCGATCACGAGGCGGCGCTTGCCACCGACGGCCTTACCCTTGAGTCCGAGCCGGATTCCTTATAGGAGACAAGGAGGCCTTTATAAATTGAGATCCCCCTTTCCAAGTCGCTGACTTCCGACTGATTTCTATCCGGTCGAGCATGTTAGGCCAGAACCTTGAGGCGGTGCAGGTACTCCTCGTCGCGTCGGCCATAAATGCGCCGCTGAATGACCGGAATCTTTAAGAGAAGCGCCTCTGTTCGATACAGTCAAAAATTTGACAGTTCTCAGATGCCTGCTACGGTTACTTGATATTACCCATTGTTACGCAGTTGTACACAATATTCACTCATTGGAGCCGATTGATGCCTGAACACATCGGATTGGAGCGGGATATGAAACTCAATCATGCGAGTCGACGACCGGAGAAGTACACCTTTTCGATCACAGATCAATTACGGAGGAGGGGCGCGATGAAACGGTATTCAGAATTACTCTCAGTCATGTTGTTGATCTGTGCGGCACTGGCCCTGCCAGTCATTGCCAGTGCAGAAGTAATCGCCAACCTCACAGCCCGGAAAGTAATGAGCGCGCCTGGCGGAAGTCCGGCCTACCAGCCCGCAGACAAGGCGAGTCCCGGCGATGTGATTGAGTATCAGGCTGTCTATACGAATCAAGGCAAGAGTCCAGTGCAGAATCTAGTCCCAACAATGCCGATTCCCTCCGGCATGGAATACATCCCCGGCAGCGCGAAGCCGGCCCAGGTGATGGCCAGTCTGGATGGGAAGAAGTTCGAGGCCGTGCCATTGAAGCGCATGGTGGCGCTTCCGAACGGGAAGCAGGATCTGCGCGAGATCCCCTACGAAGAGTATCGGTTCGTGCGCTGGGCTGCCAGCGACATGGCGGCGGGCAGTAGCATGATCGTAAGCGCCAGGACGAAGATGAGCGATGTCGGTTCAGCCAAATCTGCGGCGAATGAGAGTGCCTCCACCGGTATGACGGCGAAGAAGGGAGGCAAGTAATGAGTCGCGATCAACTAGGCCTTGAAGAGTCTGAATTCATGACAGCCCACACAACAACCGGCTCCAGCCCCAGTGGGGCCAAGCCTCGTCGGTGGAGGTCAACGATGAAGCAACTGGGTCTTTCACGCAGGAAGAGCCGCAGCTTCGGGCAGACGCTTAGCTTCCTTTGTGCGGCGCTCGTCCTGGCTATCAGCACGGTGAACCCGTTCATAACCGGTGAGGCCAATGCGGCTCCGGCCGCCGGAACGGTCATCGGCAACCAGGCATCAGCGACCTATACTGACGGTACGAACGTGCAACGCACCGCGACATCGAATGTCGTGCAGACCACCGTCGCACAACGAGCCGCACTGACGTTGACCCCGACGAACTCACTGCCCGGTGTTTCTAATTCTCCGGTGGTCTTCGCCCACACCCTGACCAATACAGGGAACGGGTCGGATACGTTCGCCTTGGCCGGCGCAGATCAAGGCGGCGACACGTTCAACTTTGGCACCATCACCTTTTTTGCCGACGCGAACGGCGACGGTGTGGCCGATAACGCCACCTCGATTCTGAGCACGGGTCCCTTAGCGGTGGGCGGAATCTTCCGCTTCGTTGCTTCGGCTACGGTTCCAGCTGGCCAAGCAAACGGCGCGACGGGCATCATCCGGGTCACAGGTACGAGCGGGTTTACACCGGCCGTGACTGATTTCAAAGACGACACGGTGACGGTCAACTCCAACACATCGTTGAGCGTGATCAAGTCGATGAGCTCAATCTCCGGTGTAGCGGGATCGTTGGGACATACAGTTACGTTGACCTATACGAATAGTGGCGTGGCAACGGCCACGGCCGTGACGTTGGCCGACGTTATCCCGGCAGGCATGACGTACGTGGCTGGGAGCGGTCGATGGAGCGTGACCGGTGGGACCATACTCACCGACGCCGCCGGAGGCGTTCAGGGCACGCTCCCGAACACAATCACCTATGACTTCGGCGTCGTGCCGAACCGGGTGACGGCTGTAATCGCTCAGGTGCCGGCGGGTGTCTCGGGCACCTTGACGTTCCAGGTGAACATCGGTGCAGCAGCGACCGGCACCTTGAATAATACGGCGTTGTATCAGTACGTGGTCGGTGCTGCGACAATTCCCGCTGTCGGCAGCTTCTTGAACACCAACACCGTGGGATTCGCCGTGACGCCGCCCACGATCACGGCTGCCGTGGTGGCGGACGACAACCCGCTGCAAGCGGGCGATACCTCGTTGGACGACGTGGTAGAGGTCGCCTCGGCACTCCAGGGGACGTCGGTGACCTTCAACAACCGGATTCACAATAACGGCACGGCGATCGACACGTTCGACATTACGCTCGGCGGAAGCACGTTCCCCGCAGGGACCTCGTTCTTGCTCTTCCAAAGCGACGGCGTGACGCCGTTGACCCATAGTGCGGGGACCGGGGCTCCCGATACAGGCCCGGTCGCTGTCGGAGGGACATACACGGTCGTTGTCAGGGCATTACTGCCTCCGGGCGCGGTAACAGCAGTTGCCTCCAACCTGACGGTTATGGCGACATCCGTCAACAATCCAGCAGTGAGCAATCCTGTGACGGATCGCGTAACGGCCATCACCGCTACGGCGGTCGATATCACGAACAACGCGGCGTTGCCTAGTGGAGCCGGTGCTGGGGCTGGTCCGGAAGTCGCGGCTGTAGTGACGAACAGCTCCGTACCCAGTACGACGACGACCTTCACGTTGTTCATCAACAACATCAGCCCGGGGACACCCGACACCTATGATCTGACGACGTGGGCAGATGCGACGACCACAACGGCACTGCCTGCTGGATGGACCGTCGTGTTCAGAAACACCAGTGGAACCGCAATCACAAACACAGGGGTAATCGCCGCAGGAGGGAACTTGCAAGTGAACGCCGTGGTCACCGTTCCACCCGGCGCCAGTGGGACTCAGAACATATATTTCAGAGCCCAGTCTCCGACCACGGGGGCCTTGGATAGAAAACACGATGCCGTAACCATTCCGGCTACCGGACGCTCGATCACGATTGTGCCGAATAATACAGGCCAGGTATTTCCTAACGGCACGGTGGTCTATAGCCACACGATCACCAACAACGGCACCGTACTCGAAGGGAACAGTCCAGCCGGCGCCGGCAGCACAGCGCTCGCGTTGTCCAATAGCCAGGCTGGCTGGACCACAACGCTGTATTGGGACAACAACGGCAACGGAATCTTCGACGGCACGGAACCAGTCGTAACCGACCTCACCTTCCTGAGTGGTGGGGCGGCGGGGTTGGCGGCTGGCGAAAGCGCAACAGTGTTCGTCAGAGTGGTGGCCCCGGCCGCGGCCGCAACGGGGACGATCAATACGACCACCCTGACAGCGACCACAGATCCAGGCCTCGTCGGTGGGCTACCGGCACCAGCGGTGGCCACCGCGACGGATACGACGACGGTAAACAACAGCCAACTGCAGCTGATCAAGGAGCAAGCCATTGATGCGACGTGCGACGGCACGCCCGATGGAGCCTATAGCTCGGCTAGCATCGCCAGTGCCTTGCCGGGGGTCTGTATTCGCTATCGGATTACGGCAACGAACGTGGGGACGACCGATATCACCACTGTCAATGTGAACGATGCGACACCGCCGAACACCGTCTATGACGACGGGAGCCGGAACGCAGCCAGCGGAACCTGCGGCACGGGAGCGGTCGATGCCGCTGCTGCGGCAGTGGTCACTCCAGTCGGTGGCGTACCAGTTGTAACCGCTCCTGCCTGCAACAGCGCCGGTGGCGTCAGCGCGACGTTGGGCACCTTGACGCCCACACAGGCGCTCGCCCTGACGTTCGGAGTCATGATCAATCCGTAACAGTATCGACAGGGGGCGGGAGAGGGTTCTCTCGCCCCCGCGACACTATCAGGGGGGGCTGTTAGTTAATACACCTTGAATTTCCGAGACAGTTTTGTGAGCCAGTAAAAACTGCAATGGGATCGAGATAGGCAGAGCGATTGTGCTGAGACAATTCGGCAGGTGTCACAGAAATGAACGGGGTCGAACTCTTACAGGGGAGGTGCGTCCGCTCTCCATGGGTGTCGCTATATAATGGACAAAAACATCATACCGTAGCACTTTTCGTCGCCTTTCTCTCCGTCTTCCTCCCGGGCATTTCGTACGCCGCACCGCCAGTCGGGACCAGCATTCCCAACCAAGCCCAAGCAGCATTCACGATGGGAGCCATTTCAAGCTCCGTATCGTCGAACACCGCTGTCACGGTCGTGTCTGGCGGTCCAACGATCGGCTACTACGCCAATAACTCCTACGGAAGCCAGGCCTCCACAGCGTATATCGGCACGCCGCTCTTCGTTCAAGCCAATGCCGACGCCTGCAATCTCAACTCAGCCGTGATCGATACATTGCCGATTACAATTGCCTCGACCATCGCCGGCGATACGGAAGTCCTGACTGCGACGGAGACCTCGCCGGACTCGGGTCTCTTCAGAATCCAGCCGAACATTCAAACGCGGAACAGCCCCCGGACGCTCAGTAACGGGATACTCGAAGTCGCACAGGGCAGTACAATCACGGTTCAGTTTTCCGGGTGCGGCGCGGCCACGACATCGGCTCTGCTCAGCATCGTCCTGATCGATCCCAACGGCATTGTGTTCGACAGCGAAACCAACCAACCGATCGGCGGGGCGGTCATCGAACTCATCAATGCGGCGACAAACGGTCCGGCGACGGTGTTCCTGATCGACGGCGTGACGCCGGCACCTAGCATCGTGACCACCGGGCCGGACGGGTTCTTCTCATTCCCGCTCGTTCCGCAGGGCACGTATTTCTACAAAGTCACGCCACCGGGGAGCGCCTTTGCTCCGTTCCCGTCGACCAAAACGATCGGCCAGCTGCCGTCGAGCCGGACAATCCATCCATCCGGTTCGTTCGGCGGGACGTTCCAGGTGAACGTCTCGACCGGGCCTGTCAAACTGGACATTCCTCTCGATCCGAGAAATTCCGCACTGTTCGTGGAAAAGACATCCTCGCGCAAGATCGTCGAGATTGCGGAATTTCTCGATTACACGGTGAGGATCAGCAACAACTCAGGTGTGGCGCTTCCCGACGTCACGGCTATGGACAACCTTCCTGCCGGGTTTGCCTACGAACCAGGCACTTTGCGTCTGAACGGGGCTCCATTTATAGACCCCGACGGCGGTCGCGGACCACAGCTGCGCTTTGGGATCGGAGCACTGGCTGATGCAACGACGACGACGCTGACCTATCGTGTCCGTGTCGGTCCCGGTTCGTTGCAGGGCGATGGGACGAACCGCGTCCAAGCCTTCGGCGGCGGGCTCAGTTCGAATATCGCGTCGACGAAAGTGACGGTGCAGGCCGGCGTGTTCAGCGAGAAAGGCATCATCATCGGCAAGATCTACATGGACTGCAATCGGAACCGGATTCAGGACCAGGAAGAACTCGGAATCCCCGGAGTGCGTATTTATCTTGAAGATGGCACCTACGCGATCTCAGACAGTGAAGGGAAATACACGTTCTATGGCATCCGGCCCCAGACCCATGTGCTGAAGATCGACAAGACCACGCTGCCGCCGGGCGCCGAATTGATTACACAATCGAACCGGAACGCAGGAGACGCTGGCAGCCGGTTCGTAGATCTCAAGAAAGGCGAGCTACACCCGGCCGATTTTGCCATTGGAAATTGCGACGAGAAGATCTACGCCAACGTGAACGCCCGTCGCGCGAAAGGTGAGGCGAGTCTCGCGCAGATGGAACAGACGGCGATCCCTCTCAGGCCAGGCCAGCCGGGACAGGCGCCGGTTCCGGCGACACCTCCGATGTTGAGCAGCATGTTTCCCGACACGCAACGAGGCGCGCAGTTCGACCCGGTCGCTCCTGGAAAGAGCGTGACGACGCTGAATCAACCGGTTGATCGGACGGATGGCACGCTGAACCAGCAGAATTCGCAGCTTCCGAAGGCTCCCAACGCGGCCGGTCCGATTGTCGACATCGAAATGGCGCTCCCGCAGACCGATGCGACGCTGGGATTTCTCGACCTCAAAGAAGGCGATACACTGCCGATGGCACAGACCTCAATCCGGGTGAAAGGGTTCGCTGGAAGTCCGTTCTCTTTGACTGTGAACGGAAAGGAGATTCCGGAAAGCCGCGTCGGAACCAAGGCAATCTTGGCCGAAAAGCAGCTAGAGGCTTGGGAATATATCGGCGTCAATCTAGCTCCCGGCCCAAATACGCTCGAAGTGCGGCAGAACGATAATTTCGGCATCGCCAGAAAGAAGGAGATTACCGTCATCGCCCCGGACGAACTGGGCGTCATTAAAATCGGCCTGCCAATGAAACCGGTTCCCGCCGATGGCCAGACGCCGGCTATCATCGGAGTCAGGCTGGAAGACAAACAAGGCGTGCTGGTCACGACACGTACGTTCCTCACGCTTGATGCCACGGTTGGAACATGGCAGGTGGAGGATCTCAACAAGAAAGAACCGGGCATTCAAGTGGCGGTCGAAGGAGGCGAGGCCGAGTTTCTGCTCGTGCCGCCGGGCGAGCCGGCCGATACGATCATTCGTGTCACATCGGGTCTTTTCGTGGGAGAAGAAAAGCTGGCATTCGTGCCGAATTTGCGGCCGTTAATTCTCGTAGGTGTTTTGGAAGGCACGCTCGATCTTCGCAAACTCAATCCGAAGAGTCTCATGCCGACGCGAAATAACGACGGGTTTGAAGAGGAGCTCAGAAATTCCGCGGACTTTGGGGCAACGAACGGCGCCGGGCGTGCGGCGTTGTTCCTGAAAGGTAAAATCTCCGGCGATGCGCTGCTGACGATGGGATTCGATTCCGACAAGAACACTCAAGACCGGATCTTCCGCGATATTCAGCCCGAAGAGTTTTATCCCGTATACGGGGATGCCTCGGTGAAAGGGTTCGATGCCCAGTCGACCGGTCGGCTGTACATTCGGGTCGACAAGAACAAATCCTTTCTGTTGTACGGCGACTATACGACGCTGTCCTCGAACGAAGCCAGGCAGCTCGGCCAATACAGCCGGAGCCTCAACGGGCTCAAGGGTCACTATGAGAACAGCCGTGTCAACGTGAACGCGTTCGCCTCGCACGACACTCAGCATCAAATGATCGAGGAACTCCCGGCCCAAGGCATCTCGGGGCCCTACCAGATCAGCCGTGTGAAAGGCCTCGTCGAGAACAGCGAGAAGGTCGAGATTCTTGTGCGAGACCGCAACCAACCTTCGGTCATCTTGAAAACGACGCCCCAGATGCGGTTCTCGGACTACGCACTGGAACCTCTCACCGGCCGCTTGCTCTTCAAAGCGCCGATTCCGAGCCGCGATCAAAATCTGAATCCCATTTCGATTCGAGTGACCTACGAATTGCGCGAGAACGGAGAAAAGTTCTGGGTGGCGGGTGCCGACGCGCAGGTGAAAATCACGGATAATTTCGAGGTCGGCGGATCATACGTGAAGGACATGAACCCGCAAGACAGTTACGAATTGAAAGGCGGAAACGTCACCGCCAAGTTGACGGATAAGACCTTCCTCTTCGGTGAAATTGCCCAATCTGATAAGCAAAGCGTCGGCAGCGGGATGGGTAAACGCATCGAGTTGCGCCACAACGACCAAGATCTTCAACTGCGAGCCTACTACGGGGAGACGGACAAGACGTTCGAGAATCAGATGTCCTTTCTCGGCAAAGGCCGGCGCGAAGCGGCGTTCAAGGGGAGTTATCGCATCGATCAACAGATCCGTCTTCTCGGTGAGGTAATCCATTCCGAAGATCTTGTCACCAACGGAAAGCGCGACGGCTCAATGGCTGCGGCGGAATACACGTTTGAAAACAACCTGAAGCTCGAAGCAGCCGTGCGCCGGTTCAAGGAATCCGGGGCGCCCTCCCAGACGTCAAGCATCGGTGGAACCCCGACGGAAGCGACGACGCTTCGCGGGAAAGTCACCGTGCCCATGCCCTACATTCCTCAACTTTCCCTCACCGGAGAGTATGAACAGTCGGTGACGAGCGGCAATCGTCGTGTCGCCGGCGTGGGGATGGAGTATCAAATGGCCTCGCAGGGTCGGCTCTACATGCGCCACGAGTTTCTCAACAGTCTGGGGGGACAGTATGCGTTGAACGGCGCCCAGAGGCAGAATGCGACCGTCTTCGGGATGGACACGTCCTACATGAAGGACGGAAAAGTTTTCAGCGAATACCGTGTCCGCGACGCAATGACCGGACGTGAAACGCAGGCGGCGTTCGGGTTGCGCAACAAGTGGTCGCTCACGGAAGGGGTGACAGCCAATACCTCGCTGGAACGTATTCAGGATCTCGGCGGCACCGGCCATACGACAGGCACGGCGGTCACGGGAGCGCTGGAATACTTCAGGGACCCCTCGTGGAAGGGGACGGCCAGACTAGAAAAACGCTTTAACTCTCAAAGTGATAGCCTTCTCGGACAAGTCGGGTTAGGGTACAAACTGACCCGCGATTGGACCCTCCTTGGCAAGAACACCTACGCCATGAACGAAACTGGGAGCGCAAGAAAAACCGTCGAACATTTCCGATTGGGCGTGGCCTACCGTGAAACCGATACAAACGTCTGGAACGGATTGGGCCGGTATGAATTCAAACATGAGGACGATCCGGGCGGCGCCGCCAACGTTGGTCTCGGCGGAACGCCTTCAGCCCTCTCGTCGACGAGAAATATTCATATTCTAGCGACAGACTGGACCTACCATCCAGGCCGACCCTGGACCTTCATGGGCGGGTATGCCTTCAAGTGGGTCCAGGAAGACAGTCTCGGGATTCGAAGCACCTATCACGCACAACTGGTCAAAGGTCGCGTGACCTACGACATCACCGAGCGGTGGGACGTCGGTTTCGCCGCCAGCAATCTGTTCAGCGGTTCCTTTACGAGCAATCAATACGCCCTTGGATTGGAAGTCGGCCACGTCTTGATGGCGAACGTGTGGGTGTCGGTCGGCTATAACGTTCTGGGCTTCAAAGACCGAGATCTGAGTCCGGAAAACTATGAGAATCAGGGATTCTATCTGCGGCTTCGAATGAAGTTCGATGAAGACATCTTTGAGGCCTTGAGGTAGCCATGGCCCATCGACCACCCGGTAAGATGCAGACTATCCTGCACATCGCACTGGTCCTGCTCGCGGTGGGGACGCTCATCGGGCCCTACACCAGCGCGGCGCAGAACGAAGATCGCGTCGAAGCGAATCTGCAGGGATTCCAGCAACTACACACACGTCTCGCGACCTTGAATGTGAATGGCATCCCCCTTACCAACTATCACTTGGCGAAAGCGCAGGCATGGCTGGAGTTTTCCAAAGAAGAATACTTCGATAATGACCGGTCAGGAATCGTGGAGGCGACGTTCGGCGAAGCGCAGGGCCTGATTGAGCAGCTTGAGGCCGGTGTGACAAAGTCGCTCAATATGAGCACGCCCTTGCTCGAAGGCGAGGCTAGGCTCGACGTAGAATCCTGGCTAGTGGTGGAAGAATTGAAGGTCCAGAAGCTGTCTTGCGCGGGCAACCTCATTGCGCGACTGGAAGTCCAGCTCGTGCACGTCGAACATGAGCTTCATGAACTCGGTCCCATTCATGCCGCGCCGTACCGCCAAGCCGTGCAGCGCATGGTCGAAGAAATCAAGGCAGTGGATTGCGGGCCCTTTGGTCAAAAGAACATGGAGTCGCCCCAGGGAAATAGTTCGGAGACGAAGCCGTAGATGTTTGGCAGACAGAATCGGGATTTGGCGGCAAATCGCCGCGGCGTGATCATCGTGACGAATATCGAAGAGATTCGATCGGAAAGGCAGGACGCCGATCTCCAAATGGATCAGGGAATGCAGCCGCGGCGAACCGGAAAGTCGGCGACAACGGAACAGGCCCCAGCGAAGAAAAAGAGCCAATCGAACAAGCGTGAGTCTCAGCAAGGAAGTGGGCAATGACATTCAGGAGTCGCATGCAGCTATGGGCGGCGAAGATCGCGCTCGTTGGATTCAGCGCGCTCCTCTGCTTTTCCGTGGTGCCTGCCGACGCGCACACCATCATCACTAAGACCCGAACGCCTACGAGCCTGGCGATCGGAGGGGTGGTCACCTATACCATCACAGTCGATTCATCGGGCCAGACAGCACCCGGCATAGGCTTCAGCATGGTCGATACCTTGCCTCCCGGTTTTTCCTATCGATCGACCCAAGCGGTGAATCTGTTTAACGGGGCCGCGTTTGCAGGCACCTACCCGACGCCCGGTTCCACCACACCGACCTGGGGCACCTTCAACAATCCGAACGTAGCCGCGCCCTATTCCTACTTTGAAATCGTGTTCGAAGCCGACGTGGTCAACCCGGTGTGCAGCAACCTCGCCGTCAACTCCGCCATCGCCACCGGTGGAACCCAGCACGGAACGATCGTGCCGGCGATCGACGTCGCCGATGTCTCACTGTCCGGACCTCCCGCAGACTTAACGGTGATCAAGGCGACATCGACACCGGTAGTCGTGAACAACGGGGCCGGCATGACGGCTTCGTACACGATCACGGTGACGAATAGCAGCGGCCGTTGCGAAGCCCAAAGCGTGAAAATCAAAGATGTCCTACCGCCGGGCTTCACCTACGCCTCGACCGGGGCAATCACATTTACCGGCGCACCGGCTTCGGCCTATCGAGTCTCACCCGTGAATCCGTCCGCTGGCAGTTCGACTCCGACCTGGGGAGATTTTCTCCTGCCTGGAGGAACGAGCGCAACGATACCCTTCACAGTCAATATTGCCGCCGGTACTCCCAACGGGGGTTACGACAATGTCGTGATTGCCACCACGCCGACGAGCAGAGCAACCGTCAACAACTTCGGGCCAGGCGCAAGAGTGACATTGACTAGGGCCAGTCTCACAAAAACCTTCGCACCGGCCAACATTCCGATCAATGGCACCTCGACGCTGACGTTTACAGTCACGAAGCCAACCGGAACGGCAGTTTCAGGATTGAACTTTACGGATACCCTGCCGAGCGGGATGACAGGATCCGGCCCCCCGGCCTCGCCCCAATGCGGGGGCACGGTCACCAGAGCCGGCAGCACGATCACCGTCACCGGAGCCAGTCTTGCCGCCGCGGCGACGAGTTGTACCATCAACGTGGCCGTGACCAGCACGACAGCCGGCAGCTACACGAGCAACAGCGCCAACATCAGCGGGCTCGGCGGCGGGTTGAGTGCAGCTGGCGTCAACGCCACCTTGATCGTCACCGGTGCGGTCCTGACGAAGAGCTTTACGTCGGCGGTCATCGGCGTCAATCGTCCATCGACCTTGGCACTGACGCTGACGAGTGCGGCGGGGACGCCGGCGCTGACGGGATTGGGA
>CXWL01119698.1_pt1 | contig 11702 bp, 14 predicted proteins | sample 590931 | NCBI WGS metagenome assembly CXWL01 (sample SAMEA3498368, study PRJEB10139) | groundwater metagenome | biome: water well; material: biofilm material | place: Germany | collected 2015-04-27 | reverse complement strand
ACTTCGTGTGGTAGTAGCTAACCACCACGAAAAGAAAGATACAAGGTGCGAATTTATTCGCACCTAACGGGCATGACAAGTTAGCCACCCCTGATAATGAAACTTGCCATGCCCGTTTCCCCCTATCCAACTTTCCCCCGCAAGCGGGAGAAAGGGCGATTGAATCGCCACGCGAGTTTCACGTTAACGGGCAAAGCAAACGCCGCCCCTCATTATGAAGCTTGCCATTCCTACCCCTCACCCGGCCTGCGTCCACCCTCTCCCGCCAGCGGGGAGGGATAAGGGGCAAGAAAGGTACCGCTGCGTGGTTTCACGCTAACGAATGGGTCGTGCGAATAAATTTGCACCTACAGATGTGGCACGCATGAAAAAAGTGACATTCATCTTGCTCGCGGTCGTGGTGGTTGCCCTGTTTTTCGGCGCGGGGCTTGATCGCTACCTGACGCTGGAATCGCTCAAGGAGAGCCAGGGGCAGTTAGCGGCCATGCGGGCGCAGTCGCCCTCGCTGGCCGCTCTGGCAGCGTTTTTGATCTATGTTGGCGTCGTCGCGCTGTCGTTGCCGGGCGCCACGGTCATGACCCTGGCGATAGGCGCGTTGTTCTGGTTTTGGGGCGGCGCGCTGCTGGTGTCTTTCGCATCCACCATCGGCGCAACGCTCGCTTTTCTGGCTTCGCGCTACCTGCTGCGGGACATGGTGCAGCAACGTTTCGGCGACAGGCTGAAAGGGGTCAATGAGGGCATGGTGCAGGAGGGTGCCTTTTATCTTTTCATGCTGCGTCTCGTGCCGGTCTTTCCGTTTTTCCTGATCAACCTGCTGATGGGTTTGACGCCCGTGCGCACCGTTACCTTCTATTGGGTCAGCCAGGTCGGCATGTTGCCGGGCACACTGGTATATGTGAACGCGGGCACGCAACTGGGGAGCGTTGACAGTTTGTCCGGCATCCTTGCGCCGGAGGTGGTGCTGTCCTTTGTCTTGCTGGGCGCGTTTCCTCTGGTGGCCAAGCGGGTCGGGCAAGCGCTTCGGCGGCGGCGTGTTTGAGGTTATGCGGCTTTCGGTCATTATCCCGGTGCTGAACGAAGCCGGTGAGTTGCCGGGTTTGCTGGAGCATCTCGCACCGCTGCGCGCGATCGGTGCAGAAGTGATCGTGGCCGACGGCGGAAGCGAGGACGGTTCGCAGCAGCTTGTTTTACAGGCGGGCGTGCGGCTGGTTTGTGCCGGGCGCGGCAGGGCGCGACAAATGAACGCGGGCGCGACAGCCGCCAGCGGCGATGTGCTGCTGTTTTTGCATGCCGACACGCGGCTGCCCCCTTCCGCAGAGCAGGCTATCGAGGCCGCCACCCGGCGTAGCGGGCGCCATCCCAAAAATGCGTGGGGACGCTTTGATGTGCGCATCCAAGGCAGCCATTTCATGCTGCCGGTGATCTCGGCACTGATGAACTGGCGCTCGCGCCTCACCGGCATCGCCACCGGCGATCAGGCCATATTTGTGGCTCGCCCCGCTTTCTATGCGGTAGGCGGTTTTCCGGAACAACCCCTGATGGAGGATATCGAGTTGTCCAAACGGTTGCGGGTGCTGTCCAGGCCGATCTGCCTGTTGGAGCAAGTGACCACTTCCGGGCGGCGCTGGGAAACGCGGGGGGTATGGAAAACGATCTGGCTAATGTGGCGCTTGCGCTGGTCTTACTGGCGCGGGGTGCCCGCCAGCGAGCTTGCCAAATTATACAGATGACCAGAATCATTATTTTTGCCAAGGCGCCACTGGCAGGTTTTGCCAAGACGCGGCTGATACCGGCTCTCGGGCCGGAAGGTGCGGCGAAGCTCGCACACCGGATGTTGAAACATGCTTTGTCATGCGCGGCTGAAGCTGCGACCGGCCCGATCGAACTGCGCGTAACGCCGGAAATCAATGCGCCCGCGTGGCTGGATACGGAAATTGCCCAAGGGGTGACCATCACAAACCAGGGGGATGGCGATCTCGGCGAGCGCCTTGCACGCGCTGCGCAGCACCCGCTTGAACGGGGAGAATCTGTGCTGCTGATCGGCACCGATTGCGTTGATATGAGTGCTATGCTGCTGTGCGATGCCGCTGCTGCGCTCAAGCTGAAGGATGCCGTCATTTATCCTGCCGCAGATGGAGGGTATGTATTGCTGGGGCTTGCAAAATTTCACCCGCATCTATTCTGCAATATTTCATGGAGTACGGAGAGCGTGGCGCGCGAGACCATAGAGCGCGTTCATCGTTTAGGTTGGTCGCTGGAGGTTGGACCGCTGTTGCACGATATTGACGGGCCGGGTGACCTGCAGCATGTTCCGGAGGGCTGGCTCTATTGATCAGGCATCAACAGCGAATACTGTTTTTTGTCGGGCCAATCGTGTTGCAAAGCACCTGTTTCAGCCACCGCATCGGCACGTTCGCGGACGGCGGCAGGTTGGCGTTCTGGTGGGAAACAGAAATGGCAACAGCATGTGCTGTTTAGTTTTCGGCGCACGCACTGCGAGAAGATGCCAGCTATTTCAATAACCCGCTAATTGACCTATATCAACAAGATGGGGGGGGCTTATGCTATATTTCGCGGCCATAAAGTGGCTAGGGTTAACGCATAGCCGAGGGCGCAGCTTGGCAAGGGGCAAAAAGTCGGTTGCCCCTATAAGCGTTAACCAAATAAATATAAAGCAAAAAATAATAAACCCAAGTTAGTTGCAGTTCCCAAAACATTTTTTGAATCCATAGAAAGGAAGGCGATTATGAAACTGCTTGCAGTTACCGTTTCCATTGGTGCGGCCATGCTGGTCATGGCGACAGCGCCCAGCTACGCGGCTGGCGGAGATGCAATTTTCAAGAAAAGCTGCGCCAGTTGCCATTACACCGATGGCCCGGCCAAGGAAAAGACGATTGCCGACCAGTTGGCGAAGAAAGGCCCGGAGCTGTGGTATGCGGGCAGCAAGTTTCAAAAGGCCTGGCTCGGGGCATGGTTGCAGGATCCCAAGCCGATCCGCCCGCTGAAATACAACTCGCTCACCGACAAAAACAAGGGTGATCACCCCAAGTCGTCCGCTGCTGATGCTGCGGCGATTACCGATTATTTGATGGGTTTGACATCACCTGAAGTCAAGGCGGGGGTAATCAAGCCTGCCGCGACCCCGCAAGGCAAGCAAATCTTCAACAAAAAAATGCCTTGCGGCGGATGCCATGCAACCGAAAAGGGTGGCGGGTTGAGCGGGCCGTCCCTGGTGGGTTCCGCAAAGAGGCTGAACCCCGATTGGGTTTACGCCTACTTGGCGAACATCAAGCATTTCAAGCCGGTTCGGGATATGCCGGACTTCGGCAGCGTGCTCAATCCCAAAGATTTGGAAGCGGTGGCGGCATACGTAGCCACTTTCGAATAAACCAGACGAAATTAACGGAGATAGAATCATGTCGAGAATTGTAATGACGGCTGCCGTGGCGCTTGGTTTGGCTTTGAGTGCAGGCGGTGCGGCGCAGGCTGCGGATACCAAGCAGGTGTTTGATTTTTATTGCGCCCAGTGCCACGGCGAAAAAGGTGATGGCAAAGGCATCAACGTCACCAAGGATTTCGCTACCGATCCGCGCGATTTTACCAATACAACGGATATGGCAAAGCGCTCCGACGACGACATCCGGGGCGTAATCAAGGACGGCGGCCCCTCTATCAGCAAATCGCCGCTGATGCCGCCTTGGGGCGCAACCCTGACGGCTGCCGAAGTGGATGGCTTGCTGGCCTACATCCGCAAGATGTGCAACTGCAAGGGCAAGTAAGCGGGCCATGATGAAGCTCTTGAGCAAAAAATACCTTGCCGATGGCGTCATTTTTTCCGGGATGCTGGTAAACGTCGTTTTTGTTTGCCTCATCCTGTATTACTACGTTCTGTAGTTCGGCAAGCTGTTCCCGGAAAGTGAATCCACTCTTTCCGGGAAGATTTTTAACCGGCGTCGAGCCGCCGAGAGATGAAGGAAGGGCAGGACATGGCTGCTGATAAATGCGAAACACACGAGTGCGGGGAATCAAAATATCCGTGGCTGGGACCGGCGTTTTTTATTGCGGTGCTGGCCGCTACGACTGTTTTCTTCGTGTGGTTCTTGAGGGCGTGACAAGATGAAAGCTTATCTGTTGCCGTTTATCGGCGCATTCGTAGTGTTTGGCCTGATGTTTCTGGGCCTGGATTTCACCATGATGAAACTCCAGGGCCTGACGCTGATATATCACCACTGAAAGGTTCGTGTTGCCGTCGGGGACTTGTCCCGGATGGCAATACTCATGCGCGCATAAACAGGAGTCAATCTTGCTAACACGGAATATAAAAAATACCTGCTGGGCATTTGTGCTGGCTATGGTTGCGATGTTCACGCTGCCCGCCTTCGCGCCTGTGGCGAACGCAGCCGAACCGGCTGCTGCCCCGGCCACGGCATCAGCCCCGGCAGCCGCTGCTCCAACTGCTGCTGCGCCTGCCGCAAAAGCGGTGGTTTACCCGCCTGCGCCGAAACTCACGGCATCCGACTATCCCACGATACCCGGCGTGAATTCCAGGGTGGCAATTTGGCTCGTAGCCCAGTTGCACCTTTGGTTCGGCGCCTTCGTGGTGGCGGTGCCGATGTTCGTGTTCATCATCGAGGCAATCGGGATGTGGACGCGGGACGAGCGCTACGACAACATGGCCTACGAGTTCATCAAGGTCAGCATTACGGCTTATTCGCTGACCGCCATTCTGGGCGGCTTGCTGGCTTTCTGCATGATCCTGTTCTACCCCGATTTGTTCAAGTACATGGCCTTGATCTTCAAGGGAAGCATGTGGGCGTACGCGCTGCTGTTCTTCGCTGAAAGCGCAGTCCTGTATATGTACTATTACGGCTGGCATTGGCTGCAAGGCGGTAACAGGAAGTGGGTACACCTCACCCTAGGGCTGCTGCTCAATGCGGTCGGCCTCCAGCTTATGTTTCTGGCAAACGCCTGGACTACCTTCATGATGAGCCCCGCAGCGGTGGATGCGGCGGGCGTGTTCAACGGCGACACCTGGGCGGCGATCCACAATTTCCTGTGGAACCCGATCAACATCCATCGCGTAGTCGCCAACGTGGCATATGGCGGCTCGGTCGTGGGTGCCTACGCCGCGTTCAAGTTCCTCAGTGCGCAGAAGAAGGAAGAGCGCGCCCACTACGACTGGATGGGTTACAACGCCAACTTCATCGCCATTGCCGCGCTGTTGCCGCTGCCTTTCGCCGGTTACTACCTCACCGCCGAAATGTATGCCTACAGCCAGCAGATGGGCATCACCCTGATGGGCGGCGTGTTCGCCTGGATCTTCATCATCCAGGCGGTGCTGATCGGCGCGCTGTTCCTGTCGGCCAACTATTATCTGTGGTGCGGCATGGGTCGCAGCGAAGGCGCGTACCGCTATAACCCCAGAATCAAGTACATCGCCTTTGTGCTGGTGATCGCGTTCCTGGTGTGGTTCACGCCGCATACGCTGGTGCTCACCAACTCCGAGCTCAAGGATCTGGGCGGGCCATACCACAAATACTTGGGTGTTTTGGGCATCATGCCGGCAAAAAATACTGCGGTGAACTTCCTGCTGGTGTTTACCTTCCTGAGCTTCATGTTCTACCGGCGCGCCAACAAGGTCGCCACCGTGTCGTGGGCGGCGGCGGGCAACGCGGCGCAGATCGCCCTGTTCACCGCAGGCCTCATCAACATCACGATCCTGGGGGTCTACCACGGCTATTTCACCAACACCGTGTACAAGGTGGCAGCCTCCGTTCCTCAGGTTCTTACCACCCTGGTTATCATCATCATCAGCGTGGTGATAGATGCGTTCATGTACAAGGGGGCGAAAGATGTGGCGCCGCTGCACTGGGGGCGCATGCCTCCCCGTTCCCAGTACGCGCTGTTCCTGCTGGCGGTGTCCTTCACCTGGCTGATGGGCCTGATGGGTTACGTGCGCTCCGGCATCCGCCAGCACTGGCACATTTCCAACATCTTCCGCGACGGCTCGCCTGACGCCTTCACGCCCGGCCTGGGTTATGTGGCGAACATCGTATCCATCGGGACGATCATGTTCATGGCGATGGTGATCTTTGTATTCTGGTTGAGCACGATCAGCGGGCGGCATGTCGTTGCCAAGGGTTACTGGAAGGAGCAGCAGGCATGACCAATTTTCTCAAGGTTGTCGCCTTCAGCCTGCTGGTGATCGGCGGATTCTGGGGGTTTTCCAACTTCGGCATCCCGCAGATCAAACCGGCCGACCCGCCGGTCGAGGAAAAGGTGGATCTCGGCGCCATGACCATGGAGCAGTTCATCGCGCTGGGCAAGAAAAACTTCGATGGCAAGGGAACCTGCACCCTCTGCCACAACTCGATGGGCCGCGCGCCGATGCTGGACAAGGTCGGCGCCGTGGCGGCTGGACGCTTGAAGGATCCGCGCTACAAGGGCACCGCCAAAACGGTCGAGGAATATCTGATGGAGTCGCTGGTTAAACCGTCGGCTTTCGTGGTTTCCGGCTTCGGCAAAGCCGGCACCAACGATACCGAAAGCCCGATGCCGGATGTTACCGGCGGCGGCATCGGGTTCAACGAGGCCGAGGTCAAGGCGGTCATCGCCTACATGCAGGATTCGAGCGGCAGCGAAGTGACGGTGGAAATACCCAAGATGGCGCCTCCCGCCGAAGGTGCCGCCAAGGCCGAAGAAGCTCCGCTGACCACGCCTGAAGCGGTCGTGACCAAGTATGGCTGCGGCGGTTGCCACAAGATTGCCGGCCAAACCGGAGAGATGGGGCCGGACCTTACCAGGATCGGCGCAACGCGCAACAAGGAATACTTGCGCCAGGCGATGCTTGCCCCGGATGCGGTGATCGCAAAAGGGTTTACCGCCGGCATGATGCCCAATAACTATGGCGAGCAAATGAAAGCCAAGGAGCTGGAGATGCTGTTGAACTACATGGCGGGGTTGAAAAAATGAGCGCGACACCGAAAAGAGTCATTCCCCGCCTGTTGCAAATGGTGCTGGTGATAGCTGGGTCATATTTCAGCTTTATCCTGCTGTTTGACGTATTGCTGGGCCAGCTTATTCCCAAGAGCCTGCTTACCATGTACATGGTGTTCGTGGTAGCCGGGGTGGTGATGGTGTTCACCTTCACCGAAGAAGGTGCGCAGGAACTGGCGGGGCCGATCAAGGCTCTGGTGGAAGACCCGTCCAGGAAGATGGTGCGCAACGTGGTGTTCGTGGTCGTGCCACTGCTGGCAGGCTACTACACTTACTCCAGCATGCTGCCCAGTTTCGAGGCGCCGGTGGAACTGCGCACCATCCATCCCGCTCCGCCCAACAAGTTCAAGGCGTACGGCAAGAGCTACAACCTGGCCACGCTGGAAAACCCGTACCGCAAATTCGAGAAGGAAGATCCGGCCAAGTTCAAGGCGCTGGTGAAAGAGGGCGGCGACGTTTATATCAAGAACTGCCAGTATTGCCACGGCGACAAACTGGATGGCCAAGGACCTTATGCCTCAGGCCTGAATCCCACGCCGCTCAACTTCCAGGACGTGGGCACCATCGCGCAGTTGCAGGAATCCTTCCTGTTCTGGCGCATCGCCACCGGCGGCCCGGGCCTGCCCGCCGAGGCGGCACCGTGGATTTCGTCCATGCCGATCTGGCAGGACTTTCTGACGGAAGACGAGATCTGGAAAGTGATCCTGTTCCTGTACAACTATACCGGCAGACAACCGAGGTCGTGGTCACATGAATAATCGGCGTTTAGGAAAAACAATGGCTAACAAATTCATGTTGCTGGCGCTTTGTTCCGCGCTATTTGCGGCTGGACCGGCGATAGCAAAACCCGGCACAGCAGACAAGGGCAAGGAAATTTACGACAAACGCTGCACCTGGTGCCACGGCGATGAGGGCGACGGTAAAGGCGCGGCCAAGGATCACCTCAATCCGCCGCCGCGCGACTTCACTTCGGGCAACTACAAGATCCGCACTTCGGATTTTGAAGACCTGACGCCCAACGACGACGACATCTATCGCATGATACGCGACGGCATGCCGGGAACGGCGATGCCGGGCTGGAGCGACATACTTTCCGAGCAGGACATGTGGGATCTGGTCGCCTACGTCAAAAAATTTGCCAGCTATGAAAAGCCGCCCGCCAAGCAGGTGGATTTTGGAACACAGATTTCGAGTTCCGCCGAGAGCATCGAGAAAGGCAAGAAACTGTTTGAAGAAGGTGACCGTTGCGTGGAATGCCACGGTAAGAGCGGCAAGGGCAGCGCCTCCAAGCGGCTCAAAGGCGAGGCCGGCGAGCGCACCTGGCCGCGCAACCTGACCAAGCCCTGGACCTACCGTGGCAGCGCAGAGCCGAAAGATATTTTCTCGCGCATTTCCACCGGTATTGCCGGCACCGAAATGCCTTCGTTTTCTGATCCCAAGAGCAAAAAGAAGCTTTCGATCGAGGAGCGCTGGCACGTCGCCAACTACGTGGCATCATTGGCCAAGTCCAGTCAAAAAGTCAGTGCCGACAACACTGTCGTCAAGGTGGGCAAGGTTGAGGGAGAATTGCCTTCCGCCACCGACGATGCGCGCTGGGAAAAATCCGAGGCCACCACGTTCTACCTGGTTCCGCAGATCATCGGCAAAGAGCGCTACTTTCTGCCATCCAGCGACACCATCACGGTGCGCGCCATGTACAACGACAAGGCGGTGGCGATGCTGCTGGAGTGGGATGACCGCACCAAGAGCACCCCTGGCGACGACAGCGCCGGAAAGCTCGCCGATGCCCCGATCGAGCAGGACGGCGTCGCGGTGCAGTTGCCTGTCATCATCCCCTCCGAAATGCAGAAACCTTATTTCGGCATGGGCGATGCGGCGCACCCGGTGAATGTCTGGCACTGGAAAAGCGGCAGCAAGGATGCGCCAGAAACCGTTGGCATCCTCAACAGCAAAGGCTTCAAGGATATCGAGAAGCGCGATGCGGCAAGCGCCGGGCTCACCGCCAAGTCGAGCTACAGCGATGGAACTTGGAGGGTGCTGATGGTGCGCCCGCTCACTACGGCCACCGCCGACAAAGACATGCAGTTTGTTGAAGGCAAGTTCATTCCCGTCGCGTTTGCCGCTTGGGATGGCAGCAACAACAGCGAAAAAGGCTCCAAGCACACCATGACGACCTGGTACTGGCTGTTGCTGAAACCGGCAACCGGCCCCAAGCCGCTGGTGACCGCGCTGATGGTCGCGGCGCTGTTTGCGGGCGGATTGTTCTGGTGGGCTCGCAGCGCGGGCAGCAAGGCCGCCTGATGGTCGCGCAGCAAGGCGAGAGCGCCGACGAGGTGGAGTATGCGCCGCGCCGGGGCGTAAAGACCAAGATATTCGGCTTCATCATCATGGCGCTGGGTGTCATGGACAGCTTGCTGACCTTGCGCGGCGGTGTGCCCGCTTACGAATTTCTGCTGTTGATCGTTTTTGGCGCTGCGGTGTTTGCCATCGGCACGGTTCGTGGCGCTCAAAAAACCGGCGGTGCGCAGGCGCAAACCGAATAGCTCGCCACGACTGGCAAAGCCCCGCCCGGTGCGGATCCGCATACCGGGTGGCGTGGCGGGAGGGCAGCCACTATGGCCTCTCCCTGCTGATGACACTTCTAACAGGCATGGCAAACACCGCCTCTGATTATGAGGCTCGTCATGCCCGTTTCCCCAACCCTACCCTTGCATGTTTCGTTAAAAATACCCATTCATACTTCGGCAGGCTTGGTACGAACGGATAACTTGCTGAATAGTAATAATCCTCAAAGCCGCAGTTGAGGCCACTCAAGTTGACTGCAAGCCATATGGATAGGGGGTAACAAAGGTTACGATGGCCTCTCCACCTTGTTCAGTTTTGGGGTGGCAGGCAGCAGTTTGCCGACCAGGCCATCGTTCCACTGCGGTTTGATCAGCCGCATGCCAGGTACGCGCTTGATCGCCTGCAAGAAATATACTCCCCCGCATACCGCCCACCAGCGGTCACCTGCCGGTTCCAGAAAGCGGAACCGATCCAGCCAGCCGGGGTTGGTGAGAGGCGGTGCGTAGCAGGCAAAACGGCCTGCCACCACTTCGAAGCCCAGCAGCGCCAGCCAGTCTTTGATGCGTGGCAGCGCGATGAAAGTGCCGCACCACGGATACCCCGTTTTTGCGCCCAGCATACGCTGTACACCCCACAGGCTACGTGGGTTGAAGCCGCTGATGACAAGGTGACCATCCGGCCTTAGCACACGCTCGACTTCGCGTAGGACCTGGTGCGGATGCCCGTTAAATTCCAGTACGTGCGGCAGCAGCACAAGATCCAGGCTGCCGAATCCAAACGCGAATTCATCCGGGTTCAGTATGACTTGAGCCCCGGCTTCATGCCCGGCCACAAACCGCAAAGGCATACGGCTGCTGCGCAGGAAATCGTGCTCTGGCAAGCCGAGCTGAAGCGCGTTAAACCCAAAAATATCGGTTACACTGTGATCGAAAAATGCCTGCTCCCGCTCCAGCAGATACTGCCCTTGCGGTGTGGTTAACCAATCAGTTAGCGTGTTGGCGGTCGGCATAAAGCTAACGGATCCCTGTAAACGGACAGTCATGCAAGCTATCGTTCCCATACCGGCTTTCGACGACAACTACATCTGGATGTTGCACGGCCAGCAGTATGCCGCCGTGGTAGATCCCGGCGATGCTGGGCCGGTGTTCGCCCGCCTCAGGGAAACCGGACTCAAGCTCGCAGCCATCCTGTGCACCCACCATCATGGCGACCACGTCGGCGGCATCTGTGAACTGGCGCAAGTATACAACGTGCCGGTGATCGGGCCACAGCGTGAAAATATCCCCAGCGTCAGCCACCCGGTCGGAGAGGGCGATACTGTCGAGATACGGGAGCTTGGCATCAGGCTGGAGGTGCTCGACATTCCGGGACATACTCTTGGTCATGTTGCCTATCTCGGCGCTGGAGGGTTGTTCTGCGGCGATACGCTGTTTGGTTGTGGTTGTGGCAGGCTGTTTGAGGGAACAGCGGCGCAGCTTTTTCATTCGTTGCGGCGGCTGGCCGAACTGCCCGGCAATACAAATGTATATTGTGCGCACGAATACACCGAAGCCAACATCCGTTTTGCCATGGTCTGCGAGCCGGGCAACGGGCAGGTTGAGAAACGTCGGATTGATGCGCGCAAACTGCGCTCGGTCGGCCAGCCGACCCTGCCATCAACCATTGCGCTGGAAAACGCCACCAATCCGTTTTTGCGGTGTGCTGAACCGGAAATTATCCGAAGCGTAGAGCAGCAGCTTGGAATTCAACTTCCGCCAGGCGACGGGATAGCAGTGTTTGCCGCCCTGCGCGAGTGGAGAAACAATTTCAGGTAAGCCGCCGCAAGGCGGCAATAGAGTATTTTCCAATTACGGAAGTGGGTTGAGCGCCATGCCGCGAGCTTCTGACCAGGTCAGTCATTTTACGATGATCATTATTGATCCGGCACAGTTTGAACTTGATTGCCGCTCGTGTTGAGCCTGTCGAAGCACATGAATCCATTAACATTTCGACAAGCTCAATGCGAACGGATTCTTGGATAATGCGTGCCGGATCAATAGTGTCGTACCCATTCTCTAAACGGAAGGAACAGGCTCATGGTGTCGCGGGTTTTTAGAATTGTCCGGTTCTGTAGCACATGAATTGTCCGCTTTTTTGCCGAG
>CXWL01124317.1_pt1 | contig 11704 bp, 8 predicted proteins | sample 590931 | NCBI WGS metagenome assembly CXWL01 (sample SAMEA3498368, study PRJEB10139) | groundwater metagenome | biome: water well; material: biofilm material | place: Germany | collected 2015-04-27 | reverse complement strand
CCCCAGACCGGCGAAGTCATCAGCAACGGCGCCGACGGCATCGCCTGCTGGTTCATCGACACCGACTACAACGAAGAAAGTTTCTTCGTCCGCCACGCCTACTTCCTCGGCGCCAACGACCCCTACAGCGCGCTCAAAACCACGCTGAAGGCGGAGATCGACCCGGAGGCCTGGGCGACATTGAACAGCGACACCTCGCGTCCGTTCGAGAAACCGAAGAACGGGCGGATCGCGGTGAAGGTCATCAACCATCTGGGGGATGAGGTGATGAAGGTTTTCAAGGTTTGAGAAATAGATTTCACCCTGTAATTTGATTAAGTTTATTGAGTTTATTATTTTCTTGTAAATTAGGATAAAGATGCTATAAACTACCGCCATGGATCCAATCAGAAATCCCTATGCACCTGGAGCAGGCACGCCACCACCCGAATTGGCGGGTCGTGATGATTTGCGGGAGACGGTTCGGATTGCATTAGAGAGAGTGCGGGCAGGGAGGCCGAGCAAAAGCATCTTGATGGTAGGGCTCCGTGGTGTTGGCAAGACGGTCTTGCTGGATCGTTTGCGCGATGATGCCGAAGCTTCGGGCATCCAGACCCTGCGCGTCGAAGCTCCTGAAAACCGCTCCTTGCCGGCCATGCTGGCACCCCAGTTGCGATTGGCCTTGCTGCGGCTCTCGCGCAACGAGCAGGCTAGGGAGCTTGCCCAGCGCGCCCTGCGCGGTTTGGCAGGTTTTGCCAAGGCCCTCAAGGTCAAGTATCAGGACATTGAGGTAGGTTTTGATTTCGATCCGGAGCCTGGGTTGGCCGACAACGGTGATCTTGAAAGCGACCTGGTGGCATTGCTGGAGGCAGCGGGTGTGGCCGCGAAAAAAGCTGGCACTGTTCTCGCGCTCTTTGTTGATGAACTCCAGTACGTCAATGAGGGTGAGTTGGCGGCGCTGATCACTGCACTTCACCGCACGGCGCAACGAAGCCTGCCAGTTGTGCTCGTGGGCGCTGGACTACCTCAACTACCTGGCCGGATGGGCCGAGCTAAATCCTATGCGGAGCGCCTCTTTGATTTTCCTCAAATCGGCCCGCTCCCTGTCGAAGCGGCGCGGATTGCCATTACAAAGCCTGCAGAGGCGGAGGGCGTCAAGATAAATAACGACGCCTTGCAGCGCATCATCGAAGAGACTCGCTGTTATCCATATTTCCTCCAGGAATGGGGCAAGCACTCGTGGGATATGGCTGACGCTTCGCCAATCGAGTTGAACGATGTTGCTCGGGCATCCGCAACTGCCATTGCGGCACTCGACGAAAGCTTTTTCCGGGTTCGCTTTGACCGCCTTACGCCATCGGAAAAGAAATACCTGCGTGCCATGGCAGAGATTGGCCCAGGCCCGCACCGTTCTGGAGACATTGCCGACAAGCTGGGCCGTGATGTGACTTCGCTCGGCCCTACACGAAGCCAGTTGATCGCCAAGGGCATGATCTGGAGCCCGAGTCACGGCGATACAGGTTTCACCGTACCCCTGTTCGATGAATTCATGAAGCGCATCATGCCAGGCGAAAGCTGGCGCACAACCTGACGCGGCGAGCGCGCAAACCTGTGGAATTCCTCATCGCCGACACCTTCACCGACAGCCTCGCCAAACTCACCGGCGACGAGCAGAAATCCGCCAAGACAACGGCGTTCGACTTGCAGATCAATCCGGCCAATCCGGGGTTGAGTTTCCACAAGCTGGATAAGGCGCGGGACAAGAATTTCTGGTCGGTGCGTGTGAGCAGCGATATTCGTTTGATCGTCCACAAGACCGATGCCAGTCTGTTGCTGTGCTATGTGGATCACCACGACAAGGCGTATGACTGGGCGGAACGGCGCAAGCTGGAAACCCATCCGAAGACGGGCGCTGCGCAGTTGGTCGAGATACGCGAGACGGTGCAGGAAATCGTTGTTCCAAAATATGTTGAGTCAGCACAATACCCGGCGACTAAACCCCCGTTGTTTGCCCATGTTGCCGCCGAGGTGCTGTTAGGTTACGGCGTGCCGGAAGAGTGGTTGCCAGACGTGCAGCAGGCCAATGAGGATAGCCTGCTCGATCTGGCAGACCATCTGCCAGGCGAAGCGGCAGAGGCGCTGCTGGAACTGGCGACGGGCGGCAAGCCCCGCGTGCCCCAACCTGTTGTGGCGACGATGAATCCTTTCGATCATCCCGATGCTCAGCGCCGCTTCCGTGTGTTGACGAATGTGGAGGAGTTGCAGCGCGCGCTCGATTTTCCATGGGAAAAGTGGACGGTCTTCCTGCACCCGGAACAGCGTCAATGGGTGGAGCGCGATTACACCGGCCCGGCGCGCGTTTCCGGCTCGGCTGGCACCGGTAAGACCATTGTCGCATTGCACCGTGCCGCTTATCTGGCACGCACTCATCCCGAAGCCCGCGTCCTGTTGACGACCTTTTCCGACACGCTGGCGAGTGCGCTGAATACCAAACTGAAAAGATTGCTGGGCAACGAGCCGCGCCTTGCAGAGCGCATAGATGTTCATTCGCTTGATGCCATCGGCCTGCGGCTCTACAAGGCGCACATCGGGCAGGCGACGATTGCCAGCCGCGAGATTGTCCGCGAGTTGCTGAAGGAATCTGCACGTGCCGTGGGCGAACACAAGTTTGGCCTGCATTTTCTGCTCACCGAATGGGAACAGGTTGTGGATGCCTGGCAATTGGAGAACTGGGATGCGTACCGCGATGTTGCGCGCTTGGGGAGAAAAACCCGGTTGCCGGAAGCGCAGCGCGTGGTCTTATGGTCAATCTTCGAGCGCGCACGCGCCTGGTTACAGGAACGCAAACTGATTACGCACGCGCAGCTATTCACCGCGCTGGCAGCAGTCCTTTCTTCAAACAAGAATGTGGTGTTCGACTTCGCCGTCGTGGACGAAGCGCAGGACATCAGCGTCGCCCATCTCCGTTTCTTTGCCGCCTTGGGCGGAGATCGGCCCAATGCACTCTTTTTTGCCGGAGACCTTGGGCAGCGCATCTTCCAGCAGCCGTTCTCATGGAAGGGCATCGGCGTGGACATCCGGGGGCGCTCGCGCACCTTGCGCGTCAATTACCGCACGTCGCATCAAATTCGCACACAGGCAGATCGCTTGCTTGGCCCGGTAGTCACCGACGTGGATGGCAACACCGAGGATCGCAGCGACACCGTATCGGTATTCAACGGCCCGCCGCCGGTAATTCACACATTCAAGGACGAAGGCGAGGAAATCAATACCGTCGGCAACTGGATTGCGGAGCAAGCAAAAGCAGGCGTGCTGCCTCACGAATTCGGCGTGTTCGTCCGCTCCGCAGCGCAACTGGAACGCGCACAGGCAGCAGTGAAGGCAGCGGGTTTATCATTCAAGATTCTCGATGAGCATGTCGAGACGCTCAGCGGCCATGTCTCGATCAGCACCATGCACCTCGCCAAGGGATTGGAATTCCGCGCCGTGGTCGTAATGGCCTGCGACGATGAGATCATCCCCTTGCAGGAACGCATCGAGACAGTCGGCGACGACGCAGACCTGCAAGAGGTGTACGACACCGAACGCCATCTGCTCTATGTAGCCTGCACGCGGGCAAGGGATCATTTGCTAGTGACAAGTGTGGAGCCTGCTTCAGAGTTCCTTGATGATATGCGGAGCAAATAGCACCGATTTCTGCTTACGTAGGAGCCAACTCTTTTGCAACAAAGAATGTCATACACGCCGACGTGATTTTGACCCACCTGCCGAGATTTCACTGACCCAGTAAAAAACAGTCAAGCCGTTATCACAAGGGGCTTTACCGGTAATTGAGGTGGGTCAGCCCAGTATTAGCACTATTGACGATAATCAGCGAATAGGTCAATTTTTCCCCCATATATCTAGCGATGAATATAGAATCTAATGGTTATGATTATTAGTGAATTTTGCCATTCGCTGTAGGATTATTTGGATCCCGGCTCAGCAAAATATACGTAAATTATAAATTACACACTTTAATTTTTATTTTGGTGGAGTTGATTAAGATTTGCGATTTTTGACGACGGGCAAGAACTGCCACAAAGGCCAGAAACAATGGCCGAGTTGTGACAGTTCTTATTTATACGAGCAGAGCCAACTGTAGGCCGGGCTACATCCGGCATGGTGGGCACATCCCACCCAATGGTTACTGCCACACATCTTTGCGCAACCGTGGAGACGCTTCCGTATGGCGGTCATCGCCGTATTTAATCAGAAGGGCGGTGTCGGCAAAACCACCACCTGCCTTAATCTTACTTCTGCGCTGGCCATGATGCAGCGCCACCCTATTGCCATTGACATGGATCCGCAAGGACATCTGAGCTTGGCTTGCGGGCTAAAGGACGCATCTGCGCCGGATGCCGGCATTCTGGCGTTTTTCAAGCATCAGACCCCGCTTGCAAAGTTGTTGCGTGAGACCAGTGCAAGCTGGCAGATCATTTCCTCTTCGCTGGGGCTATCCAAGGTTGATGCGCTTTATGGTAGCGACCCCAGGGCCGCAACCTTGCTGAAGCAAGGCTTGCATGAAGACCTGGCACTTACCGGCGAACCCGTCCTGATTGATTGTTGCCCCATGCTCGGCGTGCTGACGCTCAATGCATTGCTGGCCGCCGACCGGGTGCTGATCCCCGTCTCGGCGGACTTCCTCTCATTGCAGGGCGTACACCGCCTGGATTCCGCGCTCAATGTGCTGGAGATCAAGCTTAAACGTTCATTCGAACGGCGCATCGTGGTCACCCGTTTCGACTCGCGGCGCAAACTCTCTTATGATATTTTCGATAAGCTCAAAGATCGCTACGGCGCGCTGGTGTGCAACACGCGCATCGGCGAGAGCGTAGCGCTTGCCGCCAGCCCCATGCATGGCAAGGATGTGTTTGCTTACGCCCCGCATAGCCCCGGCGCGGCGGATTACAGAGCGCTGACGGTGGAACTGGTCAACAGCGGGTTCTTTGATGCCGGTCAAATTGCATAAGCCTTGAGACGGCAGGCGGACAGCGTGACGGTTGCTACAGCCAGGTTAATGGCAGCAACAATAGCCCGCACGCCGCCAGCAAGGATAGAGACCTAAAAACGGCTCAGCCACGGATGAACACCGATTAACAGATAACGCAACGCATTGCTCAAGGTTCGCCATCCACCAAAAAGGTGGCGCGGATGAGAAAACCAACTCATTGATAACCCGTGTACATCCGTGTTAACCAGCGACTCGCAACTTGTTGCTTAGCCGGATGGCTATGCAAGGCTAATCCGTGGCTGAACTGCTTTTTATAGGATCAACCATTCGTTTCTGCGCTGCTGCTGGGCCGCCATGTTGTCGCCGACCGAAAATTGACCCATTTGGAAGTGTTCTGCTGATCGAAAATTGACCCGGGTAAAATAATCAAATTCTAAGCAGCGCCAACATGCCGCAGTACTTTTTGACTACCCTATCTTCCTCGCACGTCAACTCTGCGAAAAGCGCAACTTGCACTTGATGCCTGCCGGAATCCTGCTGCCCGGATTGGAAAGTTCTAGCCGCACCCCAAAGGTCCCGCTCGCAGCATCAATTACCCTGTCGACCACAATGACCTTGGCCTTGTATACCCCGTGCAGCAGAGGGCTCAAGGTAACTTCTCCTGTCATGCCAGGCTTGATTGAGCCAAACATTTCAACTGGCGCAATCACTTCCACATTGAGCGGGTCAATTTGGGCGAGCTTTATGATTTTCTCCTGTGCCACGCGCTCGCCGGGCGCAAGGAAACGCTCCACCACAACGCCATTCAACGGGCTGCGGATAGTGCGTTGATTCAGTATTTCCTGTTTCTCCTTGAGCTCGAACCCGGCAATACGGGTCTGGGTTTCCAACTCATCCTTGTCATTGGCTGAAATGAGTTCTTTTTTGAACAATTCCTCGTTGCGCAGCACCTTGCGTTTGCCAAATTCTTCTTGCGCCTTGCGCCATTCCACGGTTGCCTCCTCCACCTCCGAACGGATGCGTGCCACTACCTGCCCTTTTGAGACAAAGTCACCGCGATCCACCAATACCTGGCTTAAGATGCCTTCAACTGGGCTTCCGATGTTTGCGACAAGATGCGGTTCCAGCATGCACTCCATCTCATCGCCCAGCCTTTTGCCCGCGTTCCCGCGAGGAAGCGCAGCAGTTGAATTTGAAGCGGAGAACGGTATGGGGGCTTGCTCTGACGGTTTGATTCTCGGGTCAACCTTGGATTGCGCAGCCTTGGCCTTCGCTGCTGCTTTGGCTTGCGCATTAGCCTGCTTGGCCGCATCCCCTTCCGGCAAACGAGCAACGTCGGAAGCAGGCGCCGCCGCAAAGCTGCAACCCAGCAAGCAAGCCGCCAAGATAATATTTGCACGACGCATTTTCCTATTCCCTCTCTTAGGGCTCGCTAATGAATAAGTTGGACATACGCTGGGGCTGGTTGGGGTGCAGTCCCAGGCGCGGGACGCGCAGTTGTGCCATTCACAACAAGCGGCCCGCAACACCGGAATGCACCCCAACCAGCCCCAGCCCGGAGGGTTGCCGCGTATTCGGGCGTCTGCGGCGTTGCGAGGCTTGCGAATGGAACAACCATTCGCCGCGCCTCGCGCCTTGCATCCGTCCCGAATACGCGGCAACGTATGTCCAACTTATTCATTAGCGAGCCCTAAATTGGCTATATGACTTTCGCGCGCAGCAAGTCATGCATATTCAGCGCGCCGACCAGTTTGTTGCCGGCATCCACCACCAGCATCTGGTTAATGCTTTGCCGTTCCATGATTTGCACCACTTCGGCCGCCAGCGCATCCGGCGAGATGCTGCGCGGATTGCGCGACATGACGGTGCTGACCAACGTGGCCGTAAAATCAAGCCGTTTTTCCAGCGTGCGGCGCAAATCGCCATCAGTATAGATGCCCAGCACGCGTTGCGCATCATCCACGATGGCGGTCATGCCCAACCCTTTGCGCGATATTTCCAGCAACGCTTCGGAAAGCGGGGCATCGCGGCCCACGACCGGGATGTCCTTGCCGGTATGCATGATGTCGCGCACATGGGTGAGCAGGCGCCTGCCCAGATTGCCGCCCGGATGGGAGCGCGCGAAATCTTCCTCGCCAAATCCCTTTGCGTCCAGCAACGCAACGGCGAGCGCATCGCCCATGGCCAGCGCAGCCGTGGTGCTGGCAGTGGGAGCCAGCCCCATCGGGCAGGCCTCCTTGTCCACAGCGACATTGAGGTGCGCGTCCGAAGCCTGCGCCAGGCTGGATTGCAAATTGCCGGTCAGGCTGATGAGCCGGGCGCCCTGGCGTTTGATGGCCGGCACGATGGTGAGCAACTCGTCGTTTTCACCGGAATACGACAGCGCGATAAATACATCTTCGGATGCGATCATGCCAAGGTCGCCATGGCTGGCCTCGGCGGGATGCACAAAATACGCCGGTGTGCCGGTGCTGGACAGGGTGGCGGCGATTTTGCGCGCGATATGGCCGGATTTGCCCATGCCGCTGACAATCACCCGCCCCTCGCAGGATAAGATGATGTTGAGCGCACGCAGGAAAGTTTCGTCAATACGTTGCGTGAGAGCCTGTACGGCGGCGGCTTCGGTGCCGAGCACTTCGCGCGCAAGGTCGAGCGCGCGAGGGGTGGCGGAGAGTGCTTTATCCATAGCGCGGGATTATAACAGTGAGCTTCGGTACGGTGAAATTTTGAAAGGAGGTGCTACTTAGGGCATTATTCGGGCATGGAAAATTTGCCGCTTGAAGCGCACACATGATTGACTCCCTGCAGCTCCTGCTGATTCTGCTTGCCGTCGCCGTTGGCGTGGTGGTGCTGTGCCGCATTTTGCGCCTGCCGGCGATGCTGGGCTATCTCATCGTCGGTATCCTGATCGGCCCGCACGCGCTGGGCTGGATACCCGATACGCCGGAAACCCGCCATCTGGCCGAGTTCGGTGTGGTGTTCCTGATGTTCAGCATCGGTCTGGAATTCAGCCTCGCACGGCTGCGCATCATGCAGCGCGTGGTGTTCGGCCTGGGCACCGCACAGGTGCTGGCCACCATTTTTCTGGTGATGCTCGCATCGCTTTTCTTCGGGCTCGGCTGGCGCGCCGGCCTGGCATTGGGTGGGGTGCTGGCGATGTCTTCCACCGCAATTGTCAGCAAGATGCTGGTCGAGCGCGCCGAACTGAACACGCCGCACGGCCAGAACGTCATGGGCGTGCTGCTGTTCCAGGATCTGGCCGTGGTGCCGCTCATCATCATCATCCCGGCGCTGGCCAGCAGTGCGGGCAACCTTCCTGCCACCATCGCCCTTGCCATGCTCAAGGCGGCATTGGTGTTGGCGACCCTGCTGATTTTCGGGCAGCGGCTATTGCGGCCATGGTTCCACCTGGTGGCCAGGCAGAAATCTTCCGAGCTGTTCATGCTCAACGTGCTGCTGTTCACCCTGGGGCTGTCCTACCTCACCGAGCTGGCCGGGCTTTCCCTGGCGCTGGGGGCATTTGTTGCCGGTATGCTGATTTCCGAAACCGAATACCGCTATCAGGTGGAAGAAGATATAAAACCGTTCCGCGATGTGCTGCTCGGCCTTTTTTTCGTCACCATCGGCATGTTGCTCAACCCGGGCAGTGTGATCGGGGGGTTCGGCTGGGTATTTCTGGTGCTGCTCATCCTGTTGCCGTTCAAGGCGGTAGTGGTGGCGCTCCTGGCGCGCTGGTTTGCCGGTGACTGGGGCGTGGCGATCCGCAGCGGCCTGGGGTTGGCGCAAGCGGGTGAATTCGGTTTCGTGCTGCTGACCCTGGCGGGGGAGAATAGCCTGCTGCCCCCAGAAGTGATGCAAAATGTGCTGGCGGCCATGCTGATCTCCATGCTGGGCGCGCCCTTCCTGATCCAGCACGCCGAAGCCATCGTGCGCCGTATTTCCCCGGCTGAATGGATGAACCGCGCCATGCAGTTGCATCAGGTTTCCGTGCGGAGCATGGCCGTTGACGCGCCTGTCATCATTTGCGGTTACGGGCGCAGCGGGCAGGCGCTGGCGCGTTTCATGGAGCAGGAAAATGTTCATTTTATCGCGCTTGACCTGGATTCGCGCCGGGTGCGCGAGGCCTCGGCAGCGGGCGAGAGCGTGGTATACGGGGACGCAGCCAAGCGTGAAGTGCTGCTGGCAGCCGGATTGATGCGCGCCAAGACATTGGTCATCACTTACGATGACAAGCATTCCGCGCTCAAGATACTGCACCATGTAAACGAGCTGCGCCCCGGTTTGCCGGTAGTGGTGCGCACCGCCGACGAAACCCATGTCGAGGCGCTCAAACAGGCCGGGGCGGCCGAGGTGGTGGCTGAGGTGCTGGAAGGCAGCGTGATGCTTGCCTCGCAGGCGCTGTTGATGTCCGGCGTACCGCTTAATCGCGTCATCCGCCACATCCAGGAAAGCCGTGCGCGCCGCTACAGCGTGTTCAGCGGTTTTTTCCGCGTGCCCGCCGATGAGGTGAACGAAACCACGGAAAGCCTGCAACCGCGCTTTCAAAGTGTGCTGCTGAAAGAGAGCGATGCCGCAGTAGGTAAAACACTGGACGAAGTCAACCTGTCCGAGCTGGAAGTGGAAGTGAACGCGGTGCGCCGCCACAACGTGCGCGGCAACCAACCGGCAGGCGACATGCTGCTGCGGGCCGGTGACGTGCTGGTGCTGCTCGGCCAGCCGATGCCGCTGGCGGCGGCGGAAAAGCGGTTGCGTGAGGGGTAACCGGAGGCGCTGGTAATTACCCCCGTAGCATCCCGCCCAACTACCCCTGTGCTATATTGCCCGGCCCGTCAGGTATTTCACAAAGTGTTTTCGGACGGCAATTCGCAGGCTCCCATCGCCTGTTTTATTTCAAGGAGAACCATCATGCGCACACTTAACTCACTGGTTGTATTGCTTGCTTTTGGCGGTTATGTTCCGCTGGCGCTTGCCGGCGATGCTTCCGTCACTATTTCTTCGCCAGCCGATGGCGCCAAACTGAGCTGGACGGATCAAGCCAAAATCGCCTATGAAGTCACGCCCGGACCGAAAGGCGATCATGTGCATTTATACGTGGATGACAAGGAAGAAGGTGTATTGCGCCAGTTAAAGGGCAGCTACACGATGGAGTCGCTGAGTCCGGGCAAGCACGAAATTTGCATCAAGGTAGTCAGCAAGGGGCACACCCCGATTGGCGTGCAGCAATGCATCAAGGTCACCGTGGAATAACCGCATGATGGACCTGCAAAACCTGGGCTATGCCGCAGTGCAGGTGGTGCATAATTTTGGCGCCGCCACAGTGGTGGGCGGCGCTGCGTTTATGTTGATGGCCCCGCAGCCCGCTTCGTTGCAACGCAAGGTTGCCTGGCTCACCGGATTCGGGTGGGGCGCGCAAGTGTTGAGCGGCATGGGGTTCGGGGCGATCAGCCACTACTATTACGGAGCATTTCCGGATATACATGACATCGCTATCGCCGCGCTGGTTGTTAAAGTTCTGTGCGCCATGTCCGGCCTGGCCATTGTTGCGTTGTATCTGCGTTATGCCGATGGCTGGGCAGCCAGGAGGCGTCACGTTGTGTGGCAAGTACTGTTTGCGCTGGGTGGGACAGCGCTGACCTCTGCCGCCTTTTTGCGCTGGTTTTCTTGAGGGTGAATGTACTTTCCATTACCCGCGCCAGACATTGCCGCCCTGCGAAGGCCGGGCTTTAGGGGACCTCTATAAATCCAAACCCCGTCGCGATGCTGCGTTGCTCAAGAAATTTTAACGNNCACTAAAATTTCTTTCGCGCCTTGCCTCGCTTAGGATTTTGAATTTATAGAGGCCCCCTTTAGAATGGCTGTAGGGCGCTTCTAAAAATTCAGGGTTCGCCAAAATGCCCCACAAGGGGACGCCGATCCGCTACGGGCAAAAGCAGCCCGTGCGGGATCGTCAGCNNTATGGTTGATATGCCAGCAAGAAAACGAAGTTTCAGTGTAGGGTAACCTTCAGGTTGGCCGAAGCTAAATTTTTCCGCAACGCGGCATAACCAGCCGCTTGGACGCCGTTTCTTGGCGGCTTAGTGGAATGGCTATAACCAACGACTTGCCAAGCGTTTTTTGCTTGGTTAGCCGGATGGCTAGTTGTTTCACCAGTAGTTCCATCAGTTGGGATGAAATGAAGTGCCCTGTAATGGAAACCATCTCGCGCAAGCACGCTACGCCGGCATGTGCTCTGTGTTTGCCGTGGCCAGCAGATTGTCCAGTTTCTTCCAGCCAGGTGCGCCGGTGTTGCCGCCGCCATCTTCCTCATTGGTAAATTCCACTGCACAGGCAAGCTCCTGCGGCGAGAGCGGCTCCTGCACGGCCTGTAATGTTTCCAGCACAGCAATGCCGGCTTCGGACGCATCGTTCGCCCGATTGCGCCGTTGCACGATGCGCGCCCTCAAGTTGGCTTCGCTTGCCCGCATCGAGGCGATGGCAAACGGAGCTGATAAACCGGATGCAAGCTCGCGAAATTGTTTGCGCTCTTCCTGTTTGAGAAAGGCCGCATCCACGATGACAGGGAAACCCGCCACGAGTAGTTTCCGCGCCAGTTCGTAAAGGCGCGCGTAGGTTCGCCGGGTTGCGTCGGCGCTATACATGCCGCCTCCCACGTCCGATCGGCTGTTTGCCAGCGGCGGTAGCCCGAACAAACGCTTGCGCTCCACATCGGAACGGATACGGATCGCTTGCAGC
>CXWL01130427.1_pt1 | contig 11705 bp, 6 predicted proteins | sample 590931 | NCBI WGS metagenome assembly CXWL01 (sample SAMEA3498368, study PRJEB10139) | groundwater metagenome | biome: water well; material: biofilm material | place: Germany | collected 2015-04-27 | reverse complement strand
GTTCAGGACTTGTCCCGTGAAGGGATCGCCTGCCACAAAAAGCCCAAGATCGGCCTGATGATCGAGCTGCCGGCCGTGCTGGAGATCATTGATGACCTCGCTGAGGAAGCCGATTTCTTCAGCATCGGGACCAACGATTTCGTCCAGTACATGCTGGCGGTCGACCGCACCAACGAGAAAGTGGCTGAATTCTACTTGCCGCACCACCCCTCCATTTTACGGTCTTTGAAGAAAGTGATCGATGCCGCCAACAGTCACGGTAAAGAGGCCTCCATCTGCGGCGACATGGCTCATGATGAACGGTATATTTCTTATCTTCTGGGGATAGGCCTGCGGCGCTTTAGTCTGGATTCTTCCTACATTCACAGAATACGCGCCGTCATTGGGGGCATAGATCTGAGCGAGGCGGCAGAAAAAACGGACCGGTTACTGCGGTGCAACAGGATCGAAGATATCGACCGGCTTTTAAATGCGGGGGCCGTGCGGGGCCTTTAAAAAACTTGACAAAATCCGAAGTACAGGGTATATTTTAAACGTTGTTGACAGTCGGCCGATGAAGGCCGGCGAAAGTTTTGCCATCAGGCGTAGACGTCCGATGTTCCCGTTTTTTGGGGATATCGGTTTTTTTGTTTGCCAAAATTTTTCAGAGGGCAAACAAAAATTCCTTGACAAAAAACAGGCCTGATTTTATACTGACGAAAATTTAGCGGCGTCGATGTCTGTCGCGCGGGTGTTCATGTTTTTAAAAGAAATTCAAGGGCAATGAAGTCCTCTTAAGGGCCGGAATACGGCCTGAAAGAGGATTTGCTGTTTTAGGGGAGTCTAAAAACAACATTCGGCAAACAAGGAGATTCGCGATGGGCGCAAGATCACGCATTTCAGAGATGGCTATCAACGAAAAAGGAGAAATGACGATGGAGACAGCAATGGGTATTGCCGGTGGAGTCAATTCGATACAGGATATTTACGGCAGCAACGTCTTTAACTTAAAGACGATGCGTAACTATTTGTCCGAGAAGGCTTATGCTTCCTTAAGCAAAACGATCAAAGACGCCGGAAAACTCGACCCTTCGATCGCTGATGAAGTGGCCGACGCCATGAAGAACTGGGCGCTTTCCAAAGGTGCCACGCATTATACGCACTGGTTCCAGCCTTTGACCGGATTGACGGCGGAAAAGCACGATTCTTTTATTTCTCCGGACGGTGAGGGCGGTGTGGTTCTGGAATTCTCCGGAAGCGAACTCATCCAGGGTGAACCGGACGCGTCAAGTTTTCCTTCCGGCGGATTAAGGCCGACATTTGAAGCGCGCGGCTATACCGGATGGGATCCCACAAGTCCGGCTTTTATTAAAGAAGGGCCCAAGGCGGCGACGCTGTGCATCCCGACGTATTTCGTCGGCTGGAAGGGCGAGGCGCTGGATAAAAAGACGCCTTTGCTGCGTTCGATGAAAGCGTTGAACAAACAGATCGAGCGTTTGGCTAAAATTCTCGGCGTTAAAGCCACCCAAAAACCTTACGCGACCTTAGGCGGCGAGCAGGAATATTTCCTCATCGACCGCAATTACTATAATCAGCGGATCGACCTGGTTCAGACCGGACGCACGTTGTACGGCAAAGAACCGGCCAAGCATCAGCAGATGGCCGACCATTACTTTGGCGCCATCAAGGACCGCGTGATCACGTTCATGGAAGATTTCGACCGCGAGATGTGGAAGCTGGGTGCTCCGAGCAAAACGCGTCATAATGAAGTCGCGCCGGCGCAGTACGAGATCGCTCCGATCTTTGAGAATCAGAACCTCGCCGTCGATCACAATATGCTGTGCATGGAAGTGATGCAGCGGGTTGCCAAGCGCCACGGGCTGGCGTGTTTGCTGCACGAAAAACCTTTTGCCGGCATCAACGGTTCCGGAAAGCACAACAACTGGTCGGTGACGGGGCCCGACGGCAAGAACTGGTTTTCCCCGGGGAGCAGTCCGCACGAGAACGAGCGGTTCTTGATCATGCTCGTCGCTGTCTTGAGGGCCGTTGATGAGAACGCCGCTTTGTTGCGCGCGGGCGTCGCTTCCGCCGCCAACGATCACCGCCTGGGATCTCACGAAGCTCCTCCGGCGATCATCTCGGTTTATCTCGGCGAGCAATTGACGGATATTATCGAGCAAATTGAAAAAGGCGTGGCCAAGTCGTCCAAAGCGGGCGGCACGCTGGAAGTCGGCGTTGATTCCTTGCCGGTCTTGCCGCGTCACGCGTCGGACCGCAACAGAACCTCCCCCTTCGCCTTTACGGGTTCAAAATTCGAATTTCGTGCCGTCGGTTCTTCGATGAGCTTAGCCGGCCCGAACGTCATCCTCAACACGATCGTGGCGGATGCCATCGATCAGATCTGCGGCGAACTTGAATCCGCGGATGGGGGCAATATCAATAAAGCCGTTCAGAAGCTTTTGCAAAATTATATCAAGAAGTACAAGAGGGTCATCTTCAACGGTGACAACTACACCGAGGCATGGGCCAAAGAAGCCAAGAAAAGAGGCCTTCCTAATTTGAAGACCACCCCGGAAGCCCTGGCTGTTACCAAAGACGCTAAAGTCATCGCTATGTTCGAGCGTCACGGCGTATTGACCAGGACCGAGATGGTTTCCCGTTACGATGTCTACATGGAAACCTACAACACGATTCTCAAATATGAGTCGGATCTGGCGGCCCAGATGGCCAAGAATATGATCATGCCGGCTGTTTTGAGCTACCAGGGGGGATTGGCGGAGACCATTAAAGCCGTCGAGACCAGTAATAAGGGCAAGGTTACCGAGACCCGCAAGATCCTCAAGGAAGTCACAGGCTTGACCGAGACCGCGTGGGAACAGATCGCCAAGCTTGAAAAGGCCAGCCCCAGCGGTGCCGCGGAGAAGATCAAATCCGCCATGGAAGAGTTAAGGGGGACGATAGACACGCTTGAAGGTTATGTTCCGGCAGAAACATGGCCGTTACCTTCATACGCGGAAATGTTGTTCCTTTCCTGAAAGTTAAATAGTTGCGTTGAACGGATCAGCCCTTTGGTTCCTTGATCGACAGACAAAAAGTGAGCCAAAGGGCTTTTCCATCTGCCTAATTCTATGATCCTTATCCTTAAACACATTGAGATTGAAGGGCCGGAAACGATCGGCCAATTCTTTACCGAGGAGGGATTTGAGATCAAGGTCCTTGACTTGCACAAAGGGGATCGCCTTCCTGGAACATTCGATCATTTGGATGCCGTGATCAGCCTGGGCGGCCCGATGAACGTGTATGAGGAAGACAAGTACCCGTTTTTAAAGAAAGAAAATGTCTTTTTGCGGGGGATTCTGGAACGGGGGATTCCGTTTATGGGGATCTGCTTGGGAGGCCAATTGCTCGCCAAAGCTTCCGGCTCAAAAGTGGGGCGCTCGCCGGAGAAAGAGATCGGATTCGCGCCGGTCCAATTGACGGCCGCGGGTAAAAAAGATCCGTTATTCCAAGGTGTCGCGGGGCCATTGGACGTGTTTCAATGGCATGAGGATATGTTTGAAGTTCCCGCCGCCGGCACGCTTTTGGCTTCCTCGCCGGTGTGTCCTCATCAAGCGTTTCGCGTGGGCAAATGCGCCTACGGCGTGCAATTCCATATCGAGATCACCGATAAAAGCATCCGGGAATGGTCTGATGAATATTTTGAAGCAGGGGACCGGACATTTGCCGAAAAGAAGAAGGCGATGCTCGAGGATTATCAGAAGAAAAAAGACCAATTCCACGGCGTTGCTGATAAAATATATGCGAACTTCTTGGAGATAATCTTAGAGTCACAAAGTCACGGATGATTAGAAGCGAGAAGCAGAGAATCAAGAAGCAGGAAAAAATAAGAAAATCAGGCCGATATTTGTTTTCTCTTTGCTTCTTTGGTTCTTGCCTTTTGCTTCTTTTAAAATATGTTACGCATCGCTCTAGCCCAGATCAATCCAACCGTCGATGATCTTCCCGGCAATCGCCGGAAGATCGTCGAGTATATCGGGCGCGCCCGTGCCAAGGGCGCCGATATCGTGGTTTTCCCTGAATTGGCCGTTTGCGGCTACCCGCCGGAAGATCTGCTCCTCAAAGAACATTTCGTGCGCGATAACATCAAATCCTTGAATTTGTTGGCCCGCGAGGTCAAAGATATCGCCGCCGTCATTGGATTTGTTGATATCGATGACAAAAAACGTTTGTACAACGCCGCCGCGGTCATTTCCGACGGCCGGTTAAAAGGCGTCTACCGCAAGAAAGAACTGCCCAATTATGGGGTATTCGATGAGAAACGGTATTTTACCGCCGGTAACGACGACGTTATTTTTTCTTTGGGCGGGCATGTCTTCGGCGTGACGATCTGCGAGGATATCTGGGTCGAGGGGAGCGTTTATCAAAAACAGGTCAAAAGCGGCGTGGATCTTCTTATTAATATTTCCAGTTCACCGTACGACGTGGGGAAATTGAAGAAGCGGCGGGAGTTGCTGCGCAAAAGAGCGCGTCAGGCCAAAACGTTCATTTGTTACACAAATCTCGTCGGTGGTCAAGATGAGTTGGTTTTCGACGGCGGCAGCATGGTCATTGACCCGCGCGGCAAGACGCTTGCCTCCGGCAAATCGTTCGAAGAAGACTTGGCGATCGCGGATGTTCCCGTAAAGCAAAAGAAGAAAACGTCCAAAGCGGTTGTATTAAATAAAGATGTTTTTCATAAAGTACAGGCGCCGCTTGCGGCCCAGGTCGCGCCGGAGGGGACCGGCCTTGAACGGATCTATAAGGCGCTGGTCCTGGGCACGCGGGATTACGCGCGTAAAAACAAGTTCCGTGACTGTTTGATCGGCTTAAGCGGCGGGATCGATTCGTCGCTCGTTGCCGCGATCGCCGTCGCCGCCCTCGGTAAAGAGAACGTGATCGGGGTTTCGATGCCTTCGCGCTTTACTTCCGCCGGAACGCGCGACGACGCCCGCGCGCTGGCCGGAAATCTGGGGATCAAATTCCACGAGATCCCCATTGAACGGATGTTCGTGACGTACCTGGAACAGTTCAAGGAAATTTTTGGAGAACAGCCCTTCGGCCGGGCCGAGGAGAACCTGCAGGCCCGCATCCGGGGAACGCTTTTGATGACCCTCTCGAACCGCTGGGGCAGTCTGGTTTTGACCACGGGGAATAAAAGCGAGGTGGGTGTCGGTTATTGCACGTTATATGGAGATATGAGCGGCGGGTTTGCGGTCATTAAAGACNNAACCAGGACTCTCTTCCGCCGTATTCTGATCTGGACAAAATGTTAAAAGAGTATGTCGAGGAACACCGCTCTTTGGCTTACATGGCGCGCAAGAACGACAAGGAGCTGGTCCAAAAAGTTATCGCGATGGTCGACCGCAACGAATACAAGCGCCGCCAGGGGCCGCCGGGCATCAAAATCACCCCCCGCGCCTTCGGCAAAGACTGGCGTTTACCGATCACGAACAAGTACCGGGAGAGTTGAAATTCTTTATAAGTATTCATTGAAACTTATGGCTGGCCGTATGTCGCGTCTCTACATGATGATTTTAAAATTCTTAAAGAATATAAACGGCTTATAATGAAGCGGTTGTATAAAATTAACCTATAAGAAGCAACCCCCAAAAATAAGCAAGAAACCCCCGCACCTAACATTTGACATCGTGGCAATATTGTGGTAAATTTGTGGTATAAATGTGGCATAAGACAAACTACTAAAGGAGCGATACCATGACAACCTTAACCGGCGATATATTTGCAAATGTCCCACAACAGGATTATTTATCCTTTTTTAAAGGCGACAAGCCTGTTTACAATCGAATTGTCGATTTTCTCGATTTTAAGAAGGAGGATATCTCGAAGGCCACTGAAGTGCCCCTGAGTTCAGTAAGATATGACGAAAAGATTCCCAAAGAACTCCATGACCGCATTAGAGAATGGGCAATCCTCCTGAATCTTGTTGCGGAGCATTTCAAAGGGGATGCAACAAAAACAGCTTTATGGTTTACCACACCTAATCCCTTGTTAGGGAACATAAGCCCTCGAGACATGATCCGGTTTGGAAGATATAAAAAGTTGTTTAAGTTTATCTTTAATGCCCTGGCCGAAAATAAGCGGTAAATTTTATGGCCAAGCGCAGACGGCATATTCCTCATATCCGCTCCAAACATCGCCCTTCACAAATTCGGTCAACATTTATTTTATTGGACCAATTCTCCGTAGCCGATATTCATAAATGGGCGGCCTTTAAAGACCAGCTTTTGAAATACCATTGGGACTATTATAATGAGCTCGCTTATCAACGTTCCCAAATAGCGGATGAAATCAATAAATCGTTACTTGAGGCCACGCAAAAAACATTTTCATTTGAAAAATGGCAACGGGCGGTGAAATATAAATACTCCCTTGAGCTATTTTCTGTACTAGGAAGCCTTACAGACACTGCGGGAGGGCGATTTAATGTGGGAGATATCAATCCTTCGCAGTTTCCATCCTTTCCAGCCCTTTACATTGCCAGCGATAAAAATACTGCTTATCAGGAATTGCTATGTCAGAAAATTGAACCCGGGAAAGAAGATGCAGCCTTTAATTTTGCGTTAAGCAGTCCTGCATCGACCACAAATTTTTCTTTAAGCGGTTCCCTTAATTCGATTATCAATCTAAATGAGCCGGATAAGCTCGAACCCTTTGTAGATTTAATTAAAGATTTCTCGATCTCCGATGTTTTAAAGAGAACAGCTAAAAGCATAGGCGAAAAAGAACCTGATCTAATTCGAACCGTTCCTAAGCTCATTGATGCCTTATTAGATCCGAATTGGCGGCTTTGGCCTACGCAGTTTGATGTACCCGTTTCTTCGCAAATTTTCGGCCAACTGGTCTCGGCCGCAGGAATTGAGGGGATTTTATATCCTTCAAAATTCGCCGGGAATGATTGTCTCGCCATTTATCCTCAGAATTTAGAAGAAGGATCATTTGTTCAACTGGATGACCCGGCACCGCCTGAAGTTAAAATACACCGATTGGGCTCTAAGACTTGGGATGAGATTCAGAATTAGGAGTAATCTTTTAAGATGGCAATAGTAATTATTATTGGAGTGGTCTTCATGAAGAGAAATTTCTAATATTGCCATTTAAAATTAAAAATGTGGGAAAGGCTGTGGCTGTTAATATTAAGGAACGAGAAATACAAATGACTGTGACACGCTACTGTGACATGTTGCTGTGTTGCTGTGACATTTTCGGTTGAATTCTTTGCGAAAATCGGTACAATGAAAACGCTGGAAATTGGATAGGACATCGTTGAAAGGTATCGCTGCTGGAATCGGTTATCGTTGTCTGGTTGCGCAGCCGATTTCCGGTTGACGTTTCCAGCCGCGCCGCCGTTCAACGATTATACGAAAAATCGTCATGAGCTACGAACACTACCCTCCTAAAACTGGCTTATACGACCCGCGCTTCGAGCATGACAGCTGCGGTGTTGGCTTTGTCGCTCACCTTAAAGGACAAAAATCCCACGCGATCATCCGTAACGGCATCCAGGTCCTGGAGAATTTGAGCCATCGCGGCGCTTGCGGGTGCGATCCGGAAACCGGTGACGGCGCCGGGATCACCATCCAGATGCCGGATACATTTTTGCGCAAGAAATGCGCGCAATTGCACATCGATCTGCCGCCCTTGGGCGATTACGGCGCGGGAATCGTTTTTTTGCCGCCGGGCCCGGAAGACCGCAACGTCATGGAGCAGTGGACCGAGCATATTATCCGTGAAGAAGGACAGAAATTTCTGGGCTGGCGCGAAGTGCCGCATGACCCGACAANNCGTTCCGTCATGCCCGCGTTCAAACAGCTTTTTATCGGCCGGGGAAAAAATACCGCCTCCGACGCTTTCGAACGCAAACTCTACGTCATCCGCAAGCGCCTGTACAACAAGGTACAGGCTTCGGTCCTTAATCAGCGCAATTATTATTACTTCTGCAGCCTTTCGAATAAAACGCTCGTGTATAAAGGCCAGTTGATGGCCGAACAGCTGGACCGTTTTTTTCCGGACTTAAGCGATCCCGACATGACCTCGGCATTGGCCATGGTGCATTCGCGTTACAGCACCAATACGTTCCCGACGTGGGCGCTGGCGCATCCGTACCGCATGATCGCGCATAACGGAGAAATTAATACCTTGCGCGGAAATATCAACTGGATACACGCGCGCGAAATGCAGTTTGTCAGCAAGGCTTTCGGCAAAGACCTCAAGAAAGTCCTCTCGATCGTCGTGCCGCACGGCAGCGACTCAGCGACATTTGATAATGTTTTTGAGATGCTTGTTCTCTCCGGGCGCTCGCTCGCGCACGCGATCATGATGATGATCCCCGAGGCCTGGAACGGCCACGAAAGCATGTCCAAAGAAAAGAAAGATTTTTACGAATACCATTCGTGCCTGATGGAGCCGTGGGACGGGCCCGCCTCGATGACTTTTACCGACGGACGCTACATCGGCGCCGTACTCGACCGTAACGGCCTGCGTCCTTCGCGGTATTGGTTGACCAAAGACGATCTGGTCATCATGGCCTCCGAAACAGGCGTGTTGCCGGTTGAAACGGATAAAATTCTGAAGAAGTGGCGTCTGCAGCCGGGCAAAATATTTTTGATCGACACCCAGGCCGGGCGCATCATTGATGACGAAGAGATTAAGGGCGGATACGCGGCCCGCAAACCTTATGGTAAATGGCTCAAGGAAAGCCTGGTGACCCTCGAAAGTTTGCCCAAGCCCAAAAAGGTGAACGGATTTAACGCGAAAACGCTCCTCGGGCGTCAGAAAGCCTTCGGTTACACGCTGGAGGATCTGAAGATCCTTTTGCAGCCGATGGCCACGACGGGCCTGGAGGCGACGGGATCGATGGGCAACGACGCGCCGCTGGCGGTTTTGTCGCAGCGCCCGCAGCTTCTCTTTAATTATTTCAAACAGCTTTTCGCGCAGGTCACCAATCCGCCTATCGATTCGATCCGCGAAGAGGTCGTCATGGACGAATCCGTCATGCTCGGCAGCGAGGGAAATCTTCTCGATGAAACGCCGGAGCACGCTCATCGCCTGCGCGTCGCGCGGCCGATCCTGACCAACGAGGAACTGGAAAAGATCCGCCACGTGAATATCGGCAGCCTCAAGGCGACGACATTGCCCTCGGTTTTTAAGGCAGTCAAGGGGCCGGAAGGCCTGGAACCGGCCATGGAAAAATTGTTCCGTGAAGCGGACAAGGCCATTGAAGAGGGTTACACGATTCTGATCTTATCCGACCGCGATGTCAGTAAGGATAATGTCCCGATCCCGTCACTTTTGGCTTGCTCGGGTTTGCATCACCATCTGATCCGTCGGGGGACACGTACCAAAGTGAGCCTGGTCCTGGAAACGGGCGAGGCCCGCGAGATGCACCATTTTGCCGTGTTGATCGGCTATGGAGCGAATGCCATCAACCCGTATCTCGCGTTTGAAACGATCGAAAATGAGATCCGCGAAAAGACCTATCCGGAGAACCTCGACAGCGCTCACGCGCGCGAGAATTTTCTGAAATCAACGCGCAAGGGGTTGCTCAAGATTATCTCCAAGATGGGGATCTCCACGATCCAGTCCTATTGCGGGGCGCAGATCTTCGAGGCGTTGGGCTTGGGCGAAGAACTGGTGAAGAAATATTTTACCGCGACACCGTCAAGGATCGGCGGCATCGGCATCGAGACCGTGGCCGAGGAAGCGCTGCGCCGGCATAAGACGGGCTATCCGACGGAAAACGTCTACGACACGATGCTCGATGAAGGCGGCGATTATCATTGGCGCAAAGAAGGCGAGCACCACCAGCTTAACCCCAAGACCGTGGCCATGCTCCAGCACGCGGTGCGCAGCGGTAAATACGACCTTTATAAACAATTCGCGCAGATCGTTAACAGCCAGGAAACCAATTTTGGCAGCATCCGCGGATTGATGAAATTTAAAACGGGCAATTCCATCCCCATTGAAGAAGTTGAGCCCGCCTCCGAGATCGTGACGCGTTTCGCGACCGGCGCGATGAGCTATGGCTCTATTTCCAAAGAAGCGCACGAGACCATCGCCATCGCGATGAACCGCATGGGCGGGTTTTCCAACACGGGGGAGGGCGGGGAAGATGCCGGCCGGTTCACGAAAGACCCCAACGGCGACTGGCGCCGCAGCCGCATCAAGCAGGTCGCGCAAGGGCGTTTTGGCGTGACGATCGAATATCTGGTCAATGCCGACCAGATGCAGATCAAAATGGCGCAGGGCGCCAAACCCGGCGAGGGCGGCCAGCTTCCCGGACACAAGGTGAGCAAAGAGATCGCCGCGACCCGTCATACGATGCCGGGCGTGGGACTGATCTCCCCGCCGCCGCACCACGACATTTACTCCATTGAAGACCTGGCGCAGCTTATTCATGATCTGAAAAATGCCAATCCAAAGGCGGATGTGAGCGTCAAGCTCGTTTCCGAGATCGGCGTGGGCACGATCGCCGCCGGCGTTTCCAAGGGCAAGTCCGACCACGTTTTGATCAGCGGGTTCGAAGGCGGCACGGGCGCCTCGCCGCAGACTTCGATCAAACACGCCGGGTTGCCGATGGAATTGGGCATCGCTGAAACGCAGCAGGTTTTGGTCATGAACGATCTGCGCGGGCGTATCCGCGTGCAGACCGACGGGCAATTGAAGACCGGCCGTGACGTCGTCATTGCAGCGATGCTCGGCGCCGATGAGTTCGGTTTCTCCACGATCGCGCTTGTTTCGGTGGGATGCGTTTTACTGCGCAAATGCCATTTGAATACCTGTTCGGTGGGAATAGCCACGCAAGACAAGGAATTGCGCAAGCAATTTACCGGCACGCCGGATCACGTGGTCAACCTTTTCAAGTTCATCGCCGAAGAAATACGCGAGATCATGGCCGAGTTGGGATTCCGTAAATTCGAGGATATGGTCGGCCGCGTGGACATGCTCGAGACGAGAGAAGTTATTGACCATTGGAAAGCCAGGGGGATCGATCTGACCAACATTTTACATAAGCCTGATGTGCCCGTGAATATCGCGATCCGTCACGCGGGGCGCCAGGACCACGGGCTGGAAAAGGCGCTCGATAATCGCCTCATTACCGACTGCCGCGCGGCCATCGAAAAGAAAATGCCGGTCCAATTAAGTTATTCTATACAAAATACGAACCGTACCGTCGGAACGATGTTAAGTTCCGAGATCGCGCGTAAATACGGCCTCGCCGGATTACCGGAAGATACAATAAAAATAAAATTCGAAGGTTCTGCCGGACAGAGCTTCGCCGCGTTTTTATCGCACGGGGTGACCCTTACGCTCGAAGGCGACAGCAATGATTACGTCGGCAAAGGCCTTTCGGGCGGCAAGGTGATCGTGTACCCACCGAAAAAAGCGGTTTTTGTGCCGGAGGAGAACATCCTCGTCGGTAATGTTGTTCTCTACGGCGCTGTTTGCGGAGAGGCGTATTTTCGCGGCATTGCCGGGGAACGTTTTTGCGTGCGCAACAGCGGCGCCATCACCGTTGTTGAAGGTGTGGGCGATCACGGATGCGAATACATGACCGGCGGGCGCGCCGTTATTCTGGGACGCACCGGACGCAATTTTGCCGCCGGGATGAGTGGCGGGATCGCTTATGTGTGGGATATGGACGGCCAGTTCAAGGCGCGGTGTAATAT
>CXWL01032164.1_pt1 | contig 11706 bp, 15 predicted proteins | sample 590931 | NCBI WGS metagenome assembly CXWL01 (sample SAMEA3498368, study PRJEB10139) | groundwater metagenome | biome: water well; material: biofilm material | place: Germany | collected 2015-04-27 | reverse complement strand
CGTTCCGAAGGATGAACAGCTTCGCGAGATATGATTGACCCTAATAGTTTAGGAATTTTAGTATTTGTAAAAAACGAGGCCAAAAATGTCACGAGCAATACGACTCCGATTAAGCCCGGATAAAACTGCCATTTACTCGTCTTATCTTCTTTTCTGGCCGACTGAATATAACACCCGGCGACAACCCAGATCAAAGGATTCAAAATAAAATTCAAAACCAAACTTCCGATAAAAGCCACAAAGATCATGAGCCATCCGTGCGGCGAATGATCAGCAAACAATTTCATGTCCTGGCTAATGCGCATCCACGTCAATAGCACGCACATGTACCAGAGGACGGAACATAAAGTTGTGATGGTGTATGTACTCATAGTTTGAATTATCCCGGAACTTAAGATATACCCATGCCTTGCTTTTATTTCACTGTTAGTATACTGAAAACTATCCAACGATTGGAAGAATTTTAGATGATAATTACGGATTCGAATAGTTAAGCGCATAGGTATTTCGCACGCAATTAAAAAACAGGGGCACATCCTGCGATATGCCCCTGTTTTCGATTCCACGAATTTATGACTGACTTATACTTTTATTCTTTATCATCCTGCTCTTCTTTAACTTTTTTAAGCATACATTTCTTGCACATTTTCCCGTCTTTGCAATCCGGGCAATGACCCGCCATTTTCTTATGGCCTTTCTTAAGCATACACTTTTTGCACATCTTGCCGTCTTTACAATCTGGACAGCCCATGGCACCATGGTCGTCCTTCTTTAAGGTTTCCCATTTTGTTTTCTGCTCGGCGGTCAGGACACCATTTACTTTTGTTTCAAAATCTTCATGCAAGGCATCCATGGCTTTGTGCTTTTCTTCCATGATCTGATGCCTTTTCTCCATCTTTTCCTTAATAAGACCTTCCACTGTTCCCTTCTGTTCATCCGTCAGGGATAATTCCTTGGTCAACTTTTCGACTTTCGAACTCACCATAGAACTCATATCCTCTTTAGGTGAATCCCCAATGCCGCATTTGCCGCAATTGGCCTGCGCATTTGCCGACATTAAAAACAAACTGATCAATAAACCTAAAATAACCTTACTCATATTTACCTTCCTTTCGATTAAACAACACTTATTAAAAAGACTGTCCTTAAAGAATTCTTGCGCTTTTTGTAAAGCACCAATTTGCTATTCTACTTTTTATTTAGCATGTATCCATATAAATCGGCTAACCGCCGTTATTTTCCAAACAATCCGCCGATGCTTTTGGTGACGGACTTGATTTTCTCTGTAGGATTTTGGGCGATATCTTTCCCTAGCCCCTCAATCATCTTCCCTGAACCGGCAACAGCCTGAGTTACGGCCTTCACCGTCGATATGTTGATCTGGCTTAACACAACACGAACAAGTTCTGTGGCGGTCAGCCCATTACTGTCTTTACCTAAACCCGTCAGATGAATATCAGGCAAAGATACGGTCATCTCCTTGCTGGAAATTCCGGTCAAGTTAACATGGACTTTGGCCCCGGAGATAAGAAAATCATCCACCTGAATTTTAGGAGCTGGTTTTTGGGCGCCTCCGTCTTTCTTGGGACTCTCACTCGTTGGAGCTGACTCGTCTTTTTTGGCCAAGGCGTTCACGTTGTCTAAAATCTTACTTAAGTTATTTCCTTTTAGTCCGCCGTCATAGGTTATTTCCGGCGATATCACATGGATCTCATGCAGGACAATCTTGTCTGAAAAGACAGATAACGGATCCACCTTAATTGAAGCCGTCCCCAATTTAATGGCCTGTGATGTTTTGTATCCTTCGGGATTTCCGACGAGCAAACCCTTAACCGTGGCCGATCCCGATAAAAGCGATACCCGTACAGCCTCGAGCTTAATGGGGACCTGAGTTATTTTGGGCCCCATGGCCTCCACCCCGGCCTTAACGATCGGCCCGATAAAAATCCCAAGGCCTACCGCAACAGCAACAACCAATACGATTAAGCCCACCACAAAAAACAGCAGAATCTTTTTCATAATCATTCCTTTTTAAAATGCCTTTAAGAATATTTAGATGGGCCAATCGCTTTTACATAAACAAAAGAAGAGCCTTGGCCATGGATAATCCTGCCATGGTTTTAATTTGATTGTCAGTATACAGAAAATTAATAATGGATTGGAGAAATTTAAACAATTCATATGCGTAAGGTTTGAAATAGTTTTCATAAAAGAATGGAATCCGCACGCCATCCGAAAGCTGGCCAATGCCTTCTTTAAAAATTTAGAAAATGATCCCGCCAAATCACTTAACTACGCCGCAAGTTTCCTGAGCTTTAACGCCGGCTTGATGCCTTTCTTGGCCGGATGCCGCAGCGCATGGCGGATAAGCCATTTTCGATCGTCAGAAGCTCCTTTAAGCCAGCGCTCGCAAATCTCAAAAACTAAATCAGGATGATCTTTAGCGATATCACCCAAATGATTAGCAACACTACGGCGGACATACAATTCCTGATCATCTTTGAGCGCCTCAAGTATTGGCAAGACCGGATTCGGATCCTTTATAAACGCCGGTATTCTCATGGCCCATGGCAATCTTGGACGAGCTCCCTCCGAGCATAACCGACGCACATGCGAGTCAGGGTCTTGTGTCCATTCAAGTAGCCGCGCCAATGTTTGCTCCTGCCGGTGAATCAAGAACGGCCGCATCGAAAATTCAGCGCTGAAACGGCGCGTTAATTCATGCTGAGCCTTCATAGAAATTTCAAACGGATCTTTCCCGCCATTATTTTTCTTATCCAATCCATACCTGGCCACAAAAGAAACATGCGGTAGATAAAAAAACACTCCTAACCCAAGGTCATCGGTGCGTGTCAATGGAGGGGTTAATGATCGAATTAATATCTTTACCGCATCTTCGAATCGTCCCGGCAAATGTTGGCGCATGACTCCTGCCAAATGCTGGCCTCTTTCAAGAATACCCAAAGGAACTATTCCATTGAGAGCTTCTTTACGAAACGATTTACCGTCGAATGATGGAGAAACGATTGTTAAATTATGAACCAAACAATCTATTGCTTCAATATCAAGCAGTGACTTAAGTGAACTGCCTTTTAGAATTGAACGCGGTGCAGGTGGGATACGAAAACGCCCGTTGTTATTACTATTTTTCGTCATGCTAATTAGATGTATTATTTGCGCGGCAACTGAGAAACAAAATTAATGGCTTGAATGACCCATGTTTTTAACGTCGCCTCTGTTTTCATTCCTGCAGGTGCCACCATCACCCAGCCTTTCATGGCGCGGCCGGTGATATCAAACGGTTTGACATTCTTTTTAACAAGGGCCTTTTGGGCTTGGCTCTCTCCCAGACGGAGAATAAGGCTATCTTTCCAAATGCCAAAACACATATTCCCGCGCAGAAGATATCCGATGCCGCCAAACATTTTCTGTTCGTAAAAATCATCGCGCTTGTCGATGAGTTTACTCAAACGTTTCGCCAGCTTTTCATCATAAGCCATAAACATTTTATCCTATTTCTTAAGCACTTTTGGAGGAGGAACCATAGTCCCTTCAATATACATATTTCCCCAACGGATCATTTCCATCAACAAAGGCCGGAGGTCTTCTCCGCAGCGCGTCAGTATATATTCATAACGCACCGGCGTCTTTTGATACGGAAGTTTTTCAATAATGCCGTGCTCCTCAAGACGCTTGAGCCGCTCTGTCAAGATATTGGTCGCAATCCCTTCGGGAGATCCCAGAAATTCATTAAACAATCTTTTCTTAAGGAACAGCATGTCTCGAATGACCAAAAGCGTCCACTTATCCCCGATCAAATCCAAGGCGTTTGTGACCGGGCATGCGGAACGGTCAAGACATCCGGTTATTTTCTGGCGGCCTTTTGTTTTTCTCATGTCGTTATTGTAACAGAAAATTTAGGGGCGTGACCTCAATGTTACATTAAGGCGCACGCCCCATGAATTTTGGAACAACTTTTATTTGCCAGCTTTTGCGTTCATCATTTCCTGAACAAATTGAGTGTAATCCTTATAACACTTTTGATAAAAAGACTGTGCCTTCAAACCTGCCCGCCACTTTTTAAGCGACGGATAGCGATCAATGCTGTTAATCTGAGCCAATTCACAAGGATCAAGCGCTGCCAGCAAACTGATATCGGCAATACTTAATTCCCTTCCCGTTAAATAAGCATTCTGAGATAACTGTTTTTCTAAAATTGGGAAATATTTATCAAGAAACTCAAGCCCGACCCGGATAGATTCTTGATCAGCCTTCTGCCCCGTCATCGGAGCAAAGACGCGGTTAAAAAGCACCCGGCCAATGGCATGCCCCACATGGATCGCGACATAATCCATCCATGCGTCGATAACAGCTCGTTTCTTGGCGTCCTGCGGATAAATAGGTGAATTATTAATCGTAGCCAGATACTTGATGATGGCGTTACTTTCAAATAATTTAAAACCGTCTACATCAATGGCAGGAATTTTGCCCGTAGGACAAAGGTTCAAATATTCCGCAGTCTGATTTTCACCAGCGATTGGATTAGTCTGCACCCAATCGTATTGAAGATTTAAATAATTCAGGCAATACCTAACCTTGCTGATATTAAATGACAGCCCCAAACCATACAACTTAATCATAAACCCTCCTGTTGGTTAAAGAATTAATACGTTACTTACGGCTTCTGACTATCGCCAAAAAATGTAGCGATATAAAAAGAGGAACAAAAAACGTCGGGACCATACTACGCGGCAGGACAACCATAAGGTTGGTTGTCGGGCCAGTCCCGGCAAGGAATCCCCACGCACTCTCCGAGTATAAAATACCCAAACTTACCGCGGTTACAAGATCAATCAAGCCGAAAACATTCCACACGATAAACCAAGGCCGCACTCGTATCGGGTCACGACGAAATGCCATGGCGATTGGAATCGCGATGACGGCGGTTATGATATCCCCTATCCCTGCCGGGACAGCAAAACCCGCTGGAAGATGTCCATGAGCGCATAGAATCAGAAAATCAATCGCAAGCAGTCTCCATATGTGCACACATGCTAGGATCGACAAATCTGCCGCCTGCGCAGTCCGACGAAAAGAAGGAAGAGAACGATACAAGATGATAAAGACCAGAACCGGAACGAAAACGCCGAGCCCAAGCGCCAAGGGCGGCTGCTGGGGCGATTGAACAACAAAAAGGCCCATGCCACCTGCTGCAAGGGCCGCCAAAAACCACACGGCAATTCCCGTCATTATTCCTAAACGATCCGGCATAGCCCGCCCTTTCCCAACGATCAGCACTTGCAAAATGCAAGCTACGTAAACATATCATGGCAACTTTCATTTTGCAAGTTGTTTTATTCGTCCGCGGGCATCACGGCTTACGCCGGCAATTTCTTCACATAAAATGAAACTCCACGGCCTCACGGCCGTGGTATCTTTGACTACCGTTAAAATGCAAGCTTCGCTTGTCCGAACGCTCACGTTATGTTCGCTCTCGGATTCGCTTCATCCCCGGCCTTTGGCAGGGGTTTTTTCGCGACAACAAAAAGGGGGTTAAACGCTTACTGCGTCTAACCCCCTTTTATTTATAAATAACTACGACATCTTCATTAACTTAGCTTCCAGGTCTTTGGTGTTTTCTTCCGGATTATTGACAAACGCTTTTTGCGTTTCAATATTGGTGAATTTGTAAACCTTCCCTTGGTATTCCGTCGTGAAATTATCACTGCCTTTCATCTTCATGCCATGAATGACACATACCGGACAGAATCCTGATATCGCGACTTCGGCCTTGCTATCATTTTTCATGTCGCCCATCATAGAGTCATCTTTTTTCATCATCTTCTCATGATCGTCCATCATGTCTGCTGCTCTGGACACCGCAGGCACAGCACACATTAATGCCAACACCATGACTAGTCCTAAACCAAACGTTGACCTTTTCATCATCTTCCCCTTTTTTGATTGTTAACTAAACACACGCATCCCTTGATGCGCTTCATGCTAAAATCTTGACAAAATCCTCCATTGGCATATCAGAAACCAAAATACAGGCTGTGCCGTCTGGATGAAAACAAAAAACTGTGTGATAACCGTTCTCTGATTGGACCAATACCATTGGTTTGATCAGCTCGATACCCTCTTTAGCAGATGCTTTAGGCGCCTCAACATTCTTAAAGTTTGTATAAAAACCAGAAATTTTGTAACCACCCTTCTGCATCAGAAAATACGCCGCCTTTTTGTCTTTCAGATGCATGATACGACCGCCGACAAGCTTAACTTTATCTAACGAAAGGTGCGGGGCCATTACGGCAAAATCTGTTTTGCCCTGGAACCACTCCAAAGCTTTACTCATATCGCTGGTTTGAAATTCCAAAGGATATTCTCCCCTTAAATATTCCAGATGATTTTTAAAAGCTTCACTAAATACTGGAAAAGGCCTTAAGGAATTACCCTGTTGATGAGCAAACACTATCAATACCACGGCTAATAAAGCTAAAGCCGGAGCAAACCGTGTTTTAAAAATGTATGTCCAAGAAAGTTTCTCTGTGTTCCCTTCCAGTTGATCGACGATCGACTCACGCAAAGCAAACGGCGCCGGTTCCTTAATAAGATGGGCCTTTAAGACATGCGCAAATTTCTTTTCTTTCTCCAACTCAAGAGAACATACCGGACAATTCGACGCGTGCTGCTCCAGCTTAAGCCCGGCGCTCTCATCAAGTTCACGATCCAAATATTGGTATAAATTTTCTTTAAACTTTTGGCAATCCATCAATTTTCTACGCCTCCTTCCTTAATAACTTGCTGCAGCTTCCTTTTTAACATTTGCCTGGCCATATGCAAACGCGACATCACAGTCCCCATGGGACACTGCATCACTTGGGCAATTTCCTTATACGAGAGCTCTTCAACATAAAATAAAATAACAACCACACGTATATCTTCCGGGAGATCATCTAAAGATTTCTGCACATGTTCTCCAAAAATCTCTTCCTCAAAACCACTCATCTGTGGAGCTTCAATAATTTCCTCAAACTCCTCATACGCTACTTTCTGGGGTTCCTTACTTTTCTGACGGTATTGATTTATAAACTGATTTCTTAGGATTGTCAGAATCCAAGCTTTAAAATTAGTCCCCTTCTGAAACTGATGATACGCCTGGTAAGCCTTGAGCCCCGCTTCTTGCACCAAATCGCCGGCATTTTCTCGATGACGCGTCATTCGATAGGCGAGGTTATACATAGAATCCAAGCTAAGAAGCAGATTCTCCTCAAACTCGTTTTTCAGTTCTGTTGTTTTCTTATATCCAAACATGACAACCTTTTTAAAGACTCCCTATTCTACATAACAAAACTTATACGGTATTTATTCAAACTATTTTATAAATAATTATGGCGATCAACCTGAAACAAACAATAAAATCTTACACCTAAACTATTTACAAGGCTTATAAAGAATTAACTCGCTGGTCGAAAATCTTTAGGCCAATCTCGATCACAACAAGAAAGATAAGAGGGGTAGCAACCGCAAGGTCGATCCAGAATTTCAGCGATAGAGATCGTGTTTCTTGCTGGTCTTCGTTTTCTTCTCCGGCTGGATTAAGCGGCTCTAAGCACATGCCGCATTTTGGACAGTCTTCGGGATGATCCTGGTGGATTTCAGGATGCATCGGACAGGTGTATATTAATTTTGCGAAAGACGATTGCTTTAAGTTTTCGGTGGCCGAAGCAGTCGACAGAAATCTTTCTTTATAATGGGCCGAACAAAAATAATGCACCTGCCCATCCTTTTGTACCTTAAAAGACTTATCTTCCTTAACCGTCATTCCACAGATAGGGTCACAATGGCCATAAAATTTTTCCTTAACTACACACCATATTACAAAACATATACGGGCGCAGGGTATTCTACCGCGCCCGGTATTTCTTCAAAAATCAATGATGGCTGGCATGATCAACTTCCTTTGCCGGCATCTCAGAATCTGCTGGGACTCCAGCATCTTTGCTCATGAATATTAAAATAGCCACATAATCAAGGCCACTGTTGACCTGCCAAATGACATTTCTTTAATTACTTTCTTCCCTTCGAATACTTATTACAAACACTTTTTGTATTGTTATCAATAGGCGCTCAAATTAAGAAATCTCTTGCTTAATGGGGGCACGACAAAGGCCCTTCCGGTAATAGCTGGAAGGGCTTTTTATTTTAACTGGGTTGGGCTCCCCATCAACATAGAAAAAACGCTGTCTCTATCTGTCCATCCCTTAAAGAACTTGGTCTTCAGCCACGAAGATCAACTCTTCACCAAGGCGCTTCTGCGGCACTGACAAGTTTTTCAGCTTCCAGCCAATCATCAAGCTCTCGGCCTGCAACAAACCCACGGCTCTCATAGAGTTCATAGGCTTTCTTTTCGATTTCTTTAATTAAATCTTTATTCCTGACAAAATGATGCTCATCAACTTTACAGTCTTCCTTAGTTTTGTGAATAATTATTTTAGACTTAGTATTTGTTGTAGTCATAGCAGTCTCCCTTCTCGTCTTTAGAAACCTTAATCAGCGATAACTTTTATGGTCGTCTTTTCATTTGCGCTTCGGTCGATGAAAAATTTTCCTTAGATTCTCCGTTAGCCGCCGTGCCTTTTCCCATCATGGACGGCTCACCTTCTAAAACCTTTTCTCTTCATGTTTCCTCTTTTGGATTACCATGCCCCCAATAAGCAAAACAGCATTATCATAAGACATTTTATCGGTATTAATGACAACATCGTAAAGCAACGGATCATCAATATCTTTATCGAAATACTTCTTTAGGTATTCAGCCCGCCCCTTGTCCTCATTCTTGATAAAATCTTTCGCCTCTTTATCTTCAAATTTATAATATTCTTTAATATGTTCTTTCCGTTTCTTAAAAGACCCGACCAAACGAACGTGAATTCCTCCAGCTATATCTTTTGTAACAACCGTAGCTCCACGACCGACGAGAATTGTATGGCCCATTTCGGCCAAACGAAAAATCGTCTGATTTGTCTTTTGTACCAAAGAAAACTGGGCCGGATGCAATCTCAATACATCTTCAAAGGTATCCTGGATTTCAGGAATATTTTTCTCCTTTAAGAAAAGAAGCATCCTCTCTGAAAGATTATGATCCTTAATCACTTCATGAACTAAAGACTTGTCAAAAACAGTCCAGGAACAACCCGACGGCAGTTGCTTGTTTAAATAGGAAGCCAATTTCTCCCCGATGGTAATTCCGCCGGCTCCGGCCTGACGAGAAATAGTGACAAAGCTAGTCGCCTGTTTCTCTTTCTGATCCATCCTTGTTCGAATGTAGTTATGAAATTTTATGTGATCCATATTATTACTTGCTTTCAGCACCAAAAATACAAATCTTGTTTCTACCTTCTTTTTTCGCCTGATAAAGCGCCCTATCTGCTTTTACAGTCAAATCACGCCTTGTCATCGGGGGCTTATATTGGGCTAAACCTATACTGATCGTCACCTTCTTTTTAAATGACGCCTGCTCAATGGCTTTTCGAATTCGATCCGCTAAAATGGTGGCCCCTGCTTTCCCTGTCCCCGGAAGAATCGCCACGAATTCATCACCAGCATACCGGCACAAAATATCTGCTTCCCTTAAATGTTCATTAATGATCCGCCCAATATCTTTTAACAATCGGTCTCCCGCCACGTGACCAAACTGATCGTTGTAAGATTTGAAATTATCAATATCCATCATCAAAAGCCCTAAATCTCCTGTGATTCGTTTTAATCGTTTAATTTCATATTCCAAACTGTTTACAAAGTGACGGAAGTTATGGATATTGGTCACTGGATCAGTAATCGTCAAGAACTGTAGCTCTTTATATAATCTGACGTTTTCCATAGCCACAGTGACTTCGCGCGCAATGTCGCAAAGAATTCTAAGATCAATGTCATCAAATGAGCCATCTTGATTAGCTTCACCGCACTTGCCCGCGACATTGATGACACCTATAACCTTACCGTCGCGCTTAATGGGCGCAATCATAAAGGAACAAGCCTCGTAGGACTTCTCCCGTGTCTGATGAAGTTCAGGAAAGACGTTTCTTACCAATAATGGCTTACCGTCCTCAATGACCTGCGCTGCCATAGACTCCTTAATATGAATCCTAATAGCTTCATCTTCCTTAAATCCAACACTGGCCTTGGTACAAAGCTCCTCATAATCTTTTTCGATTAACATGATCGAACATTTCTTAGCCTCCAGTATCCTCACTGTCTTTGAAACAACAAAATCCATTAAGAGATCGGACTTTCTTATGGCACAGATCTTCTCATCAAAACCGATAATTTCGTCGAGTTTTTGTTTCTCGTTCCTTAAAGACTCCTCAAGTTTAACTCTTTGAGTAATATCCCTCCAGATGGATACAAAATGGGTTATTTCCTTTGATTCATTGACGATCGGTGAAATGGTCTGGCCAGCGACATAAAGTTCACCTGACTTTTTCCGATTTGTAACTTGAGCATTGAATACCTCGCCGGAAAGAATTGTCTCCCATAATTTGCGATAAAAACTTTTATCTTGTTTTCCGGACTGAAGAATTTTAGGCGTTTTCCCAATCGCTTCGCCGCTATTGTAACCCGTTGTGATTTCAAAAGCTGAATTGACATATTCAATGACACCCTCTTTGTTAGTAATCATCACATGGTCCGCGGTTTGTTCAACGGCATTTTCTAAAACTAAAAGACGGTTTTGCAATTTCTTGCGCTCCGTGATGTCGTAGATAACACCCTCGACACCAGCCACCTGATTGTATTGATCGTAAATCACATTACTGGTCACTGACAAAGTTGCGAAGCTCCCATCCTTGCGTTTATTTTGTATCTCATAGTCGCGAACAAAACCAACCGTTCCAACCTTATCAAGGAACTGATAACGATCTTGCGGATGAACATACAGTTGATCAGCCAAATTTAAACCAATTAGTTCATCTTTGCTGGAGTAACCGAGGATATAAACAAATGCGTTATTAACATACACCAACCGCCCTTCGGCATCAGCCACATAAATCCCAGCATGTAGATTCTCAACCAGACGACGGTATATATCCGGCGAACAAAAAGCAGTATTGAATTCTTTTTGTATAGTCATATGCACCTCGCTTGATATTATAAATCTTAACGACGCTTCCCATGACCTGCGCTATTTGCTGATTCAAAACACTTTTTGATGGCCGGCACCAGTCGTTCATCAATTTCACTTTTCCCGATAAAATCATCGGCTTTAATCCGTTTCGCTTCATTCTTAAATTTCTGGACTGCAAACATAGTCAAAATAATTACGCAGCAATCAGGATGATCAAATTTTATCTGTTGCAGGGCTTCCAGACCATTGAGTTTCGGCAGACTAACATCCATTAAAACAACATGCGGTCGAATGCATGAAGCTTTTGTAATGCCCATTTCTCCCGTGCTGGCCTCAAAAATCTCAATACCGAGATTCTGCCTTTCCAAGTAATTTTTAAGCATGGCTCGAAATTCGTCACTGTCATCGACAATTAAGATTCTCTTTAATCCCACTTAGATTTCCTCCCAATTATTTTCAGCTATAACCTTCATTTTAAGTATAAGTTATCCACCAAACCTATTGAATCAGATGTTCTACAGAAGAATTTAAGTATTACTACCTATTTTTAATGCTTTCCTTTCATGTGTACATTACAGCGC
>CXWL01119488.1_pt1 | contig 11707 bp, 15 predicted proteins | sample 590931 | NCBI WGS metagenome assembly CXWL01 (sample SAMEA3498368, study PRJEB10139) | groundwater metagenome | biome: water well; material: biofilm material | place: Germany | collected 2015-04-27 | reverse complement strand
ATGTGGCGCTCGATGACAAGAAGAATCAATTGGATACGACTGAGAGGGCTCGATACCTACGGCGTGAGATGACCGATGCCGAGCGTTTGCTCTGGCAGGCGTTACGGGGAAAACAGCTTAACGGTCATCGCTTTCGCCGCCAGCATCCGGTTGGGCAATACATTACCGATTTCGCTTGTATTGAGCAGAAAGTAGCAATTGAACTTGATGGCGGCCAGCATCAAGAACGCCTCGCATACGATGAACAGAGAACTACTTTTTTACAGAGGCATGGATGGCGGGTTCTGCGCTTCTGGAACAATGATGTTTTTAATAATTTGAACGGGGTGTTGTCAGCGATTTCCGAAAATTTAACTGCCGCACCCCCATCCTAACCTTCCCCCTAAGATGGGGAAGGAACTAAAGGCAACCCCGCTCATCATAGTCTTATGAGTAATAATCTTCAATCAAATACTCCCCCTCCAAAACCCTCCCCCAAAGGGAGAGGGAGCAACCGTGAAAAGCAATCTATAAACCCGGCCATCATCGGCGGCGGCTACGCGGGCATGGCTGCCGCAGTCACGCTGTCCGCGCAGGGTATCCCGGTCACGGTATTCGAGAGCGCGAAACAACTTGGCGGTCGCGCGCGCGGCGTGTGGCATAACGATACACAACTCGACAACGGCCAGCACATCCTGCTCGGTTGCTACCGAGAAACCCTGAGGCTCATCCAACTGGCAGGCGGCAATATCGAACATGATTTCCTGCGCCTGCCGCTGCAACTCACCCTGCACAATTGTTTTGAACTTAAAGCCCCGCGCTTGCCTGCCCCGCTGCATCTTCTGCTTGGTCTACTGACTGCGCAGGGCTTGTCGTTCGCGCAGCGGTTCAGCGCCGCGCGCTTCACGCTCGCCCTGCGCGGCATACGATTCAAGTTGCCGCGCGACACGACTGTACACGATCTGTTGCGTGCGTATAACCAGGGCGATGAACTGATACGCTTGCTGTGGGAGCCAATCTGCATCGCCGCGCTCAACACCCCGGTACACAAGGCATCCGCACAAGTGTTGCTGAACGTGCTGCGTGACAGCCTGAACGGTTCACGCCCGGATAGTGACATCCTGTTGCCGCGCATCAATTTCTCCGCGCTGTTTCCTGACAGGGCGGCGGAATACGTCAAACAACACGGCGGCACAGTGCATACCTCTTGTAGCGTGGAAGCCATTGTTCCGCACGGTGAAGGGATCGAATTGCTCACCGTGCAGGGAACGCAAAAATTTAGCCACGTCATCTGCGCCGCCTCTCCCGCAATATCTGCGCGCCTGTTTCGCGCCGTACCGCAGCTCGAACCCATCGCCGCGCAGATCGAGGCATTGCCCTTCCAGCCCATCTACACCGTGTATCTGCAATACCCATCAACCGTACATCTGCCGCAGCCCATGCTGGGCTTCGACCGCTGCTTTACGCAATGGCTGTTCGACAAGGGACAGATCGCCGGGCAGCACGGCCTGATCGCCGCCGTCATCAGCGCGGAAGGACTGCACCAGGAATTGGAACACGAACAACTCGCGCAAAAAGTAGTTAAGGAATTGAGCGAACAACTCGGCATCACGGCAGCGCCGCTATGGCACCAGGTCATCGCCGAAAGACGCGCCACCTTTTCCTGCGAGCCCAACCTCTCCCGCCCCATCCACATCACGCCGCTGGCCAACGTGCTGCTGGCGGGCGATTACACGGCGGGAGAGTATCCGGCCACGCTGGAGGGGGCGGTGATGAGCGGGGTGCGATGTGCTACAGAAATAATTTAGAAGCCGAGAAATAATAACTTGGACAATTATGGGTGTGCTGGTGGGATGCGATGCAAGGCGCCGGGCGCGCCGCATGGCTATTCCCTGCAAGCGACCGGCAACGCAGCAGCGCGCCTACCAGTGCAGCCAGAATGTTCAACTTATTGTTTCTCGGCTCCTTAGCCCGCATAGGCGGAACGCACAGCAGTTCCGCCGCATGGCTTCAACCTGTAGTGCAAGCAAATCGTTTCCGGCTTTTCTGCCAGTCGCGACATGGCGCAAATATTGACACCACAAACCATTGCTTGACACAAATATAGCAATTTGCTATATTCAAATCCAATGAACGTCATCAAGAAGAAAACGTTGGATGGCTATGCCGCCCGCCATGCCGATGCAGCAGAACCGCTTTCGAGCTGGCGAAAAATCTTCGAGAAGACAGATTTTACGGACATCCATGCCATACGTGCCGCGCTGCCGTCTGCGGACTTCGCCGACCCGTATACGGTTTTCAATATCAAGGGCAATAACTATCGGCTGATAACCATCATCCACTACCGGCACCAGCGGGTTTATATCAAGGAATTTCTTACCCATGCCGAATACGACCAGTGGAACAAGGATCGCAAAAGGAGCAAACGGAAATGAGCATAATTGCTGAACGTCATCTCGATCTCGCATCGGTACAGTCTGCCTGGCAGGGATTGAACAAACTCGTGCCTCTCGGCCCGATTACCGGCGAAATGGATTACAAGCGCCGTGTGCGGGTCATGGACGAATTGCTCGACCGCATCGGCGCCAACGAATCGCACCGGCTGATGCCATTGCTCGATCTCGTGGCCAAGGAAATCGAAACCTATGAAACAAAAAACCACACGCTGCCAGAAGCCACTCCGGCTGCGGTGCTCGCCTACCTGATGGAAGAACACAATCTAAAACAGACGGACTTGGCCGAAGAACTGGGCGGGCAAAGCATCGTATCCGCGATACTGAACGGCAAGCGCGAACTCAATACACGCCAGATGAAAGCACTGGCAAAGCGTTTCAATGTTTCACCGGCGGTATTTCTATAAATGTTCAGCCATACAGCGCATTTCTACTTCGCCAGAAAATAATGTGATTCTGAACCATTTCACACGATGTTCCGACTAGGAGAGCACCATGCCAAAAACTGATAAACATAAGGGGACCTCTATAAGCAAGCCGAGGCCGCGTTGCCCGCTGAATTGAGACAGATGTTCAATTCCCTTGTTGAGGACTATATGGATGCATCAGAGACCTACACTCAGGATCACAGCAGAAGGGTGAGCTATAACATCCTTGCAGCTCTGATCCGAGAAAGTTGGCGAAAAGATGACGGTTTCAAATCAAACTGAGGCATTCAAACTTTCCACGCTACCCAGCATCGGGATGCGCACCAGTTGGTCGCAGGTTTCCTTGGTCAGGCGGCGCAGGCCATCGCCTTCCGCTCCGAGCGCCCAGTCCGTTGTGGTGTTGACTTTTTATTGCCGGTGGTTATGATAACCACCGTGAACAGCAAACAAATCATCAAACAATTGGGGGCAGATGGCTGGACATTGCGCGGGGTACGCGGCAGCCATCACATCTTTACACACCCCGCGAAGCCTGGGCACATCAGCGTCCCTCATCCCAAGCCAGATTTGGGCGTGGGTTTGGTGCATAAACTACTGAAACAGGCTGGTTTGAAATAAAGGAGCACACTATGAAATTCATCATTGCAATTGAGCCGGGAACTGGAACAACGTCTTTCGGGGTGGTAGTGCCAGACCTGCCTGGCTGCTTTTCCGCCGGGGATACCCTGGATCAAGCGGTGGATAACGCCCGTGAAGCAATCGATCTATGGTGCGAAACCGTGATTGAGGATGGTGGCGATATTCCGCCCGCCAAAACGCTAACCGAGCTTCAAGCCGATCCCGGGTTTGCCGGTTGGGTGTGGGCGGTGGTGGAGGTGCCGGTCGAGCGTTACTTTGGTCCGGCGGAAAAACTCAACATTACCTTGCCACGTTTGTTGCTGGCCAAAATTGATGACTATGCACGCGCCCACGGCGAAACGCGTTCCGGCTTTCTGGCCGAAGCGGCAAGATCGGCGATGCGGTAGCACGCAAGGGCAGAACACCCGCAAGGGGTACGCCGTGGTTGTTTCGTTCATCCCGTCATTTTTCGCCGCAAGTGGCGGGAAATTTACCCAAAGAGATTAAAGGGNNGGTTCCCTAAAACTGGGAACAGTAGTTGGGCGGTGAGCGGGTGTCACCGGGTCGGTTTTTCTTTGTACTCGCACAAATCCACGATCAAACACTGGGGGCACTTCGGCTTGCGCGCCTGGCACACGTAGCGGCCATGCAGGATGAGCCAGTGGTGCGCATCGTGCCTGAATTCGTCCGGCACTGACTTGGCCAATTTGTTTTCCACTTCCAGCACATCCTTGCCGGGCGCGATGCCGGTGCGGTTGGCGACGCGGAAAATGTGCGTATCCACCGCGATGGTGGGTTGGCCGAAGGCGGTGTTGAGCACCACGTTGGCGGTCTTGCGCCCCACTCCGGGCAGGGTTTCCAGTTCCTCGCGCGTCTGCGGCACTTGGCTGCCATGTTTTTCCAGCAGCAGGTGGCACATCCGGATGATGTGTTTCGATTTGGTCTGGTACAGGCCGATGCGCCGCACGTACTCGCGCAGTTTTTCTTCGCCCAGAGCCAGCAGCGCCTGCGGCGTGTTCGCCACCGGAAATAAATTCCGCGTGGCGGCATTCACGCTGACATCGGTGGCTTGCGCCGAGAGAATCACCGCGACCAATAATTCAAATGGTGTGCGGTACTCCAACTCGGTTTTTGGGTGCGGGTTGGCGGCGCGGAAGCGGGTGAATATCTCGCGGCGTTTGGCGGGGTTCATCAAGCAGCTTCCAGTAGCGCCTTCAGCGTGTTCAGGTCGCGCCCGACAAGGGTGATGTCTTCGGCGAATTGCGCGTCTGTCATGCCGGTTCGCTGGAACAGCGTAAACAGCAATTCGCTGCCGCCACCGTTGGCCAGCACGCGCATCGGGTTATAAATCTCTTCGTTGTCTGCGGTGACGATGTGGTCGAGCACACCCAGGTTATTTGGTGCGACGAAGCGGAGTTTCACCGGGCCGGTTGAAGTCTCCACCAGCCAGTCATTTCCGGATCGGCGCACCGAACGGCAGAACGCCGGAGCCCAGCGCGGAAGATTCTCCGGGTTGGCGATGAACTCATATACGCGCTGTGGCGGGCGGGCGATGGATACCGCCAGGGTGGTTGCGCGCAGTGTCTGTGCCATGCTCTGGAAACGCGCTCAGTGCGCGGCGGGAGTGCATCCGCCATCCGCTGGCGCAATGGTGACACCGCTGCCGCGAGCCTTGCGTTCCGCGCGCAGATTGAGCCAGTTCTTGCAGGCGATGAGGCAACCCAGCCCGATGAAGGCGCCGGGCGGCAGGATGGCGAGCAGGAAGCCTTTGTAGCCGGGGATGACGTGGATGACCCAGTCTTTTGCGGCGTCGCCGAGCGCCAGATCTATGCCTGAGAGGAGTGTGCCTTTGCCGATAATTTCGCGCATTCCGCCCAGCACGGCGAGCACGGCGGTCAGCCCCATCCCCATGGCGAAGCCGTCCAGCGCGGAAGGCAACACGGGGTTCTTGGAGGCGAAGGCTTCGACGCGGGCAAGAACAATACAGTTGGTAACGATGAGCGGGATGAAGATGCCGAGCACCACATACAGGCCGTACATGTAGGCATTCATGGAGTACTGCACCACGGTGACCAGCACGGCGATGATGAGGATGTACACCGGAATGCGGATTTCGTTCGGCACATAGCTGCGGATGGGCGAGATGGCCGCACCGCTCAGAGCCATGACCAGCGCCGTGGCCAAGCCGAGGCTGACACCGTTCACCACCGAGTTGCTCACCGCCAGCAGCGGGCACAGGCCGAGCAGTTGCACCACGCCGGTGTTCTGCTTCCAGACGCCGTTGTGCAGGATTTCCTTATATTGCTGGAGGTTCATGGCTTGGGCTCCTTGTGCTCACCAACTGCTGGAGTGGCTGGTATGTTTGCCGCAAACAGCGTGTCGCGGTTTTCTTCGTAATAGTGCAGCACCTTGTGTACGGCCTTGATTATGGCGCGCGGCGTGATGGTCGCGCCCGCCATATAGTCGAGCTTGCCGCCGTCCTTCTTCACCTTCCAGTCGCCTTCCTTGTAGCGCGCGTGCGAGGCGCCGTCAAACAGGCTGATCCAAGGGTTTTTGGCGAACTCGATGTAGTCGCCCAACCCCGGTGTTTCCTTGTGCCGCACCACGCGCACGCCGGTGAGGGTGGCATCCTCGCGCACACCCACTATCAGCGCGATCTTGCCGCCATAGCCGTCCGGCGCGATGGCTTCTAGCACCACCGCCGAGGGCTTGCCTTGCAGCCGTGCGCGATAGGCGACGGTTGGGTTGGCGGTGCCTAGCTGCGCGCTGGCGACGACGGGCAGCGTGTCCTTGATGATGTCATTGTCGAACAGCGTGGCGGGCACGACTTGCCGGATCAACTTGAGTTTTTCCGCTTCCTCGCTTTTTACGATCAGATCGCGCGTTAGGTTGAAGGTAAAAGCCAGCACCGCAGTGCCGAGCACGGAGAAGGCCAGCAGGTTAAGCGCGGTTTGCAGTGATGCCTTGGCGGGCGCCTCCTTCATTTCTTGCCTCCCTTCGCGCCGAATACCTTGGGTTGCGTATAGGCATCAATCAGCGGCACGCAGATGTTCATCAGCAGCGTGGCGAACGCCATGCCATCCGGAAAGCCGCCGAAGGTGCGGATGACGTAGGTGAGGAAGCCTGCGCCCATGGCAAAGATCAGCTTACCTTTGTTGGTGGTAGGCCCGGTCACCGGGTCGGTCAGAATGAAGAACGCCCCTATCATCGCCGCGCCGGACAGCCAGTGGAACGCCGGTGCGACATATAGCTCCGGGTCAATCAGATGGAAGAGGCCCGCCGTGACAAATAGCGTGCCGAGGAAGGCCACCGGAACATGCCACGAAATGATGCGGTTGAACAGCAAATAAATGCCGCCAGCCAGATAGCCCAGCGCCACCATTTCACTGCCCTTGCCGGCCAGGTGTCCATAGATCGGCATGTCCAGGATTTCTTTCACCTGGCGGTCGAGGTGCAACTGGGTCTTCAGCGTATCCAGCGGGGTGGCCGTGGTGATGGCATCCAGCGTGACTCCGCCCGGCAGGCTGCCTGAAAAAATGAAACTCAATTGCCCGATAAAATCCAGTTCGACTTGGCCCAGGCCGTGCGGGGCGAGCCAATGGGTCATATGCGCCGGGAAAGAGATGATGAGCGCGGCGTAACCGATCATCGCCGGGCTGAACGGGTTATTGCCCAGCCCGCCATACAGGTGCTTGCCAACGCTGATGGCGAAGGCGGTGCCGACCACCACCAGCCACCATGGCGCCAGCGACGGGATGGACAGCGCCAACAGCCAAGCCGTGACCAGTGCGCTGTTGTCGGTGAGGAACGGCTTGACCGGGCGGTTGCGCAGCTTGAGCATGGCAGCCTCGGTAGCCAGCGCGGTAACGCTTGCCAGCGTGATCGAAACCAGGATGGCCGCGCCGAAATACCAGACGTACAGCGCGAGGGCGGGCAGCAGTGCGAGCAACACCTTGAGCATGATCGCGGATACGCTGGGAGCTTGGAAGACGTAGGGTGAATTCATTAGTTAAAAATTAGCCACGGATTAACACGGATGCACACGGATTAAAAAACAAAGCGTTTAAATTCTGTTTTGGCTCGCCCAAAGTTGATCGGCAGACCGACTTTAATGCCTGTTGCCTTAAGTTCATTGAGTAATTGCGGTTCATCTTGCGGGTTGTAACTCGGCGCAATTTTTAACTCGACCACCACCGACTCCTCGACCAATAGATCGGCAAAGTAGTCGCCGACGACAATTCCCTTGTAAGTCACTTTAATTGGATGTTCGATTTCAACACGCAGTTTTCGGTTGATCAGTTCAGTTTGCAAGGTTTTTTGATAAACACGCTCCAGAAATCCAAATCCCAAGGTGTTGTGCATCTCAAAAGCTGCGCCAATAATTTCCTTGGTCAACTCTTCGTGAACCAGATTTTCCATCCGTGTTTCATCCGTGTTCATCCGTGGCTCAATCTGCGTTGTTTGAGTTATAAGGGACATCCCGCGTGTGCGCCAGTTCGTGGGCCTTGGCGCGGCGAGCCTCGATCTCGGCGATATCGGCTTGTTGTTGCGGCGTCAGGGCATCAATGTTTTTTGGCTTGGCTGCCGCAGCCTGTTCCCTGGCGCGATCAAGCGCGGCCTGGATGCGAACCTGTGCGTTGCTGTCCGGTGCGGCTTCCGCGTCAGCCCGCTGTTCGGTTTGCGTGGCGGTGGGTTGCCTGGCAGCCTGCGCGGCCTTTTCCTTCTGCGCCAGTTTATCCGCCTTTTCCTGCTTGTCGCGCTCGATGCGTGACTGGCGGAACTCATGCCGTTCACGCGCCTGGCTGGCTGCGGCTTTCTCCCGGTCGAGCGCCCGGATTTCGCTCTTGGCGAAACGGAAATACTGCGCCAGCGGAATGCGGCTCGGGCAGACATAATTGCAAGCGCCGCATTCGATGCAATCGGCCAAATGAAATTCCTGCACCTTGTCGAAATTCCTGGATTTGGCGAACCAGTAAAGATCCTGCGGTTGCAGATCCGCCGGGCAGGCGCCGGCACAGCGCACGCAACGGATGCACGGCATCGCCGGCGGCGGCTGCGGGAAAAGCTGCGCCGATTCGACTATGACGCAATTGGTGCCTTTTACTGCGGGTATCTGGCCGTTATCAATATGCAGCCCCATCATCGGGCCGCCCAGGATATAGCCTTCGGAGCCGGGCAGTGCGCCGCCAGCGAATTTCACCAGGTCTTCTACGGGGGTGCCGAGCAGCACCTCGAAATTTTGCGGCGTCCGCACATTGCCGGTAACAGTGACCAGGCGCGAGATCATCGGCTCGCCATGGGCGATCAGCCTGTGTACCGCATAAGCCGTCGCCACGTTGCCGCACACGACGCCGACGCTGGCCGGGTATCCGCCCGAAGGCACTTCCTGGCCGGTGAGCGTCTTGATTAGTTGCTTTTCGCCGCCGGTGGGGTAAAGGGTGGGCACGGCGACCACTTCGATGCCGGTGTTGGCGCAAGCCTGCTGCATGGCGGCGATGGCCTGCGGCTTGTTATCCTCGATGCCGATCAATGTCTCAGCCGGATTTATCAGGTAGCGCAGAATCTCGATGCCTTGCACGATCTCCGCCGCCCTCTCGCGCATCAGCCGGTCGTCGGCGGTGATCCAAGGTTCGCACTCGGCGCCGTTCAGCACCAGCGTCCGGATATTTTGAGCTGTGCCGATATTGAATTTCACATGGGCGGGAAAGGTGGCGCCACCCAGCCCGACGATGCCCCCATCGCGCAGGGTTGCCAGCAACTGCGGCCTGGGCATGGTGCGGTAATCGCAGGGGGCGTGCTCGACCCAGCGATCTTCTCCATCCGGCTCGACGGTCACGCACAAATCGGGCAAGCCGGAAGGGTGCGGCACGGCATGCAAATCCACAGACAGCACCACGCCGGACGTGGGCGCATGGATTGCTGCGCTGACCATGCCTTCGGCGCGGGCAAGCGGCTGGCCTTTCAATACCTTGTCGCCGGGCTGCACGATGGCTTTGGCCTTGGCGCCAAGATGCTGCTGCAACGGCAGGATCAGGCGCTGCGGCAACGGCGCGCGCACGATGGGCAGCTCGGATGACTCCAGCTTGTGTTCCGCCGGATGGACGCCGCCGTGGAAATGATGGAGCGCCTTCATTTTGCCGGAATTAATGAGTAAACCGGATACTGCCATTTCCAGGTCTGGGCAGTCTGCGGCAACGGAACCATGCTGATGCAATCCACCGGGCAGGGCGCAACACATAATTCGCAGCCGGTGCATTCCGAGGCGATGATGGTATGCATCTGTTTGGCCGCCCCCGCAATCGCATCCACCGGACAGGCCTGGGCGCACAGCGTGCAGCCGATGCAGATGTTCTCGTCTATGAATGCCACCGCCTTGGCCTTCGGGGCGGCGGTTTCCGCACCGTAAGGCTTGAACTCCACGCCCAGCAAATCCGCCAGCTTGCGGATGCCCTCCTCACCGCCCGGCGGACAGCGGTTGATGTCCGCTTCCCCGGCGGCAATCGCCGTGGCATAAGGCCTGCAGCCGGGAAATCCGCACTGGCCGCACTGCGTCTGCGGCAGGATGGCGTCAATTTTGTCAACCAGCGGATTGCCCTCGACCTTGAGCTTGATCGCGGAGAAACCCAGCACCGCGCCAAGCACGAGAGCGATACCAGACATCACCAGAAGCGCGGTCAGCATGGGAAAACCTTGTATGGCAGGGTGGCGGCGTGGTGAGGCATTACTTTACTAATCCGGAGAACCCCATGAACGAAAGACTCATCAATCCGGCGGTAATCATGGCGATGGCCGAGCCCTTGAATATGCCCGGCACATCCGCACCCTCCAGCCGCTCGCGGATGCCGGCGAACAACACCATTACCAGCGTGAATCCGACCGCGCCGCCGAAACCGAATAACAGCGACTCCATGAAGTTGTGGTTGGCCTGCACGTTGAGCAACGGGATGCCGAGCACCGCACAGTTGGTGGTGATCAGCGGCAGGTAGATACCCAACACCTGGTATAGCACCGGGCTGGTTTTTTTTATCACCATTTCGGTGAACTGCACGATGCCGGCGATGACCACGATGAATGACAGCGTGGTGAGGTATTCCAGTTCGGGGCCGAGCAGGTATTCGTGGATGAGGTAGCTGGAGCCGGAAGCGAGCGTCAGCACGAAGGTGGTGGCGGCGCCCATGCTGATGGCGGCTTCCACTTTTTTGGAAACTCCCATGAACGGGCACAGCCCGAGGATCTTCACCATCACGATGTTGTTGACGAGCACCGTGCCGATCAGAATGAGTAAGTAATTGGTCATAAATCCTGCTGCCTGTGAAGGCGCGGATTATCCCCTGATTGTCACGCTGCTTCAACCATGCTGGGGTTATATGTATATGCCAGGAAGCGCTTGTTATGACTGGGGCATCAACGACAACAGATGGATTGTGGGGGAGGCCCAAACAGAAAACGAATTGATGGGTTGCGCTACGTTCCACCCGTTCTGCGAGCTACCTTGCTGCGCGGCTCAGGCAAAACGCGAAACGGAGAGTGTTTGCAGGGTGGAAGCCGGGCGTTCCACCGGATGTTGCCATCCATTCGGCGGAACCGCGTTGCGTTCCGCCCGCGTCATTTGCTAGGGTTTTATCACAGTACAATTCCACGACATACCCGCACATTCGTACCCGGCAGCTTTGCAGTTAACCTGGTCGCCTACCATCAAACCGGGTTGCTTCTGATTGGACACGTCGCTGCATTGGCCCTGGTTGCAGATGGTGTTGACCTGGCCATCTCCAATCTTTGCAATCTTGCCTTCAACGCTGTCTCCCAGCTTCCAGTTTTCTCCGGTTTTCGGGTTGATTTCTCCCGGTTTCGGGTTGATTTCACCGAGTTTCTCCGCACTGGCATTTACCGCGAAAACCAGCATCGCCACTGCCCATAATTTTTGCCAGGAAGATTTCATTATTTTTTACCTCTTAAGCCGGACAAGCCGGAACCAAACGTAGGTCGGGCTTCAGCCCGACGTTGCCGCCGAGTCGGGCTGAAGCCCGACCTACGGAATTCTGCTCAAAAAATGTGAAGAGTTGACTCATAAGAGACTAAGGAGCCGAGAAACAATAACTTGAACATTCTGGCTGCACTGGTAGGCGCGCTGCTGCGTTGCCGGTCGCTTGCAGGGAATAGCCATGCGGCGCGCCCGGCGCCTTGCATCGCATCCCACCAGCACACCCATAATTGTCCAAGTTATTATTT
>CXWL01100652.1_pt1 | contig 11708 bp, 10 predicted proteins | sample 590931 | NCBI WGS metagenome assembly CXWL01 (sample SAMEA3498368, study PRJEB10139) | groundwater metagenome | biome: water well; material: biofilm material | place: Germany | collected 2015-04-27 | reverse complement strand
GCTCGCCACCGGGCCATCGATCTACGTGAAAATTGGCCCATCAACTCGCGTGACCACACTCACGCACAGGTTGCACGGTGGGTACGGCATCTGACTCCCGTTGTTGTGGATGACTGCGGACGGATAGCGGCAGACTGTAGCTCATCTGGCAAGCAATCGACTGATTGTTTAGCGCGCTAAAGCGGTTGTTGCTTTAGGGCAAATCGGTTGGTCATTTTAGGATATGCTTGCTTACAGCCCATCCTCGATTGCCGGTTTTTGGGTGCATCAATTTTTGGCATAATTTTAAGGAGTTTACATGACATATAAGCAAATCATTCCCGCCGATGATTGGTATTTTAAGCACGACGATACCGTCTGGAATCTTGCCGCATTTGCAATGACTGAGGACAACAACGTTGTTGGCTTGGTCGGGGCTGGCAACGATGGCTTTCTTAAGGCCGTGCCGACCCGGACAAACGGGGCTTACCTTCATCGTCGTCAGTTGACGGATGCTGAGATTGCGGCGGCAGACAAGAAGCGCTAGTTCTGTGGCTAGCACGGCATTTGACTCCCTATTGCTTCGTTTCGCTACGCGCGGCACGGCGAGTTTTTGCATATTCAGACGACACCTGTATGCCGCCGTTGCTGGCCACGGCTTGAGCTGAGGTAGAGTGCTGCACTACCAGGTGTGACGCATCCCCATCGGGAAAAGGGCGATTTGAGGCCCGCTAGGGCTGTAGCGAAGCGGAACCCTTTTCGGCTCACGGTGGCATGTAGGAGCGTTTTGGCCGGTCGTCCCGGCCAGCGACGATGCCAGCCGGCTAGTAGCTCAAGAGTCCCTCAATTTGGTTGGGCAGCGGGTCCGGCGCGAAGTATGGCAGCAGCATTGACAGGGATGCTCAAATTTGGTTAAATATGCCTGTGCAGGTAAATCCTAGGGCAACCGCGATACCGAGAAGGCGTCGTAAGCGCGTTGTAAACGCGTCGATCTTAGGGGCTGCCACCCTCATTATGATGGCTCCGTTTAGGCGGAGCCATTTTTCTTGGAGCTTCGCCTTTGTGCTGATCTATGTTGATGAAAGCGGCGACCTCGGATGGTCCTTTGACCATCCCTATGGGAAACGCGGGTCGAGCCGTTATCTGACCATTGCTGCAATGCTGGTGCCTGAGCAACTTGATCATTTGCCTATCCGAAAGGTCAAGCAGTTGTACAAGGAGGGTCGCTGGAACATTTCGCAAGAGAAAAAGTGGGTGGACATGCCAGATGTTTCGCGGTCCACTTTCGCCCAGAACGCATTGAAGCTCTGCCAGGTCAACCGCGAGATCCTGTACAAGGTCATCGTGGTGAACAAGCAGAAGGTTGATGACAATTTTCGAAGCGACAGCAACAAGCTCTACAACTACATGCTGAAATTGCTGTTGTTGGATGAAATGAAGAAACACCGAAGTGTTACGCTGATTCCTGATCCGAGGTCAATCAAGGTAGAAAGCGGCAACTGTTTGCAACACTATCTTGAGATGAGTCTCTATGAAGCAGGGGCAAACACCACTCTTGAGACGGTGAATCGTGACAGCAAATCGTGCTTGAATTTACAGTTTGTGGACATGTTGGCCGGTGTCGTTGGAACTCATTACGAATTCAAGAGGTCAGAGCAGTGGAACGTGCTTCGGCCTCACGTTCACGTCAAGCAACTGTTTTTCTAGCTGGGCTGCTACTTGGGCGGTGTCCAGTTTTTGTCCAGAATATAGACGTTCAGTGACGGTTTATGACGGTGTTGTTGGGGCTAAGTCCTTGATTTGACGGTCATTGACGGTTGGTGACGGTTGGCAAGACGCACTCATAATCCGTTGGTGCCGTGTTCGACTCACGGGAGGCCCACCAGAATATTCGTTGAAAATCAAATGGTTGCATGTTCCTAAGACTTCCGACTTCGTCGTGCGGATGATTTACAAGCAGGTACACGACGGCAAAGAAGGCGTTGACGCGACTGTTGAAATGCTCAACACAATCGACCGGATTAGTCATTCCCGCATCATTGTTTCGGAGGCCCACGATAAGTGGACTTCCAAAGTTGAGGATGAGGAGCCTGCCTTGGTTTAGCAAATCTTCGCCGAACGTTCAGCCCGCCGAGTGCGGGCTTTTTTGTTCCATAAACCGTGATCGATCAGCCGCCGCGCCACAAACGACGTATCTCAGCCACAGGCCACGCCAGCAGGCGATTCATGGGTATTCCGGTCCTATCCAAGAGGCCGCGCAGCTCCTATCGAGGACAATACTGAGCACCACGATGACCTGTACGACTTATTCACGAATCGGGAGTTTGGACCGGAAACCGTGCCGTACCCAAGCCTCATTGGCGAAGATGGCGAGCCCATTTATTTTGACGCAAGAGAGGTTGTCATGGTCGTCGCGCCTTCCCATATGCTCCAGGATGCGGGGCGGCGCATTGCGAGCGAGGATGGGCTAGACGATGAAACGTAGCCACAAGTCGCCGGATGTCCGTTTCGCGGTAGGTACCAGATTCCGTCACGCGTGACCGGCGGATGAAAAAAAACCACCCTCGGCTGCAGGGTGGCTGGAGACAAGCCGTTGCGCTTGGCGTACCGCTTAGTGCTGCTCGAAGACGATCTTGGTGGCAAACAGGACACCGCCCGTGACCGTGCCTTCCACCTCAAGCTTCTTGCCGCTCAGCGACGCGGCATCGACGTCGCGGAACAAGGTCTCCGTCGACCACTTTACCGACAGCGTTTCCTTCGCTGTCACCAGCGAGAACGTCTTGGCGGTGCCATCGACACTGCCGGCCACCCCTTCACGCGAGAGGACGGCATGGGCGTCGTCCGCCTTTTCGCAGCTGATTGCCGTGGCCTTGACCTGGCCGGTGGCATTCATACTGCCGGTCACTTCCACCTGCAGGTCGTTGCCCAGCTTCGCAGCGCCGCACGAAGCGTCCAGCACAACCCCGCTGGCGTCGACCGGCACGCCGCGCACCGTGAAGCTGGATGCGGAGACGAAATTGACGATGCTGCCGTGCAGTTCCGCCCCGCTGGATTTGTCATGGCCCGTGCCGCGCAGCACAATTTTCGTTGCCTTCAGGCTGCCGTCGCTGCCGTAGCTGCCTTTGACGACCACGTAGGAATTGAGTTTCAGGTCGGCGAAAGTGTTACCCGCCTGATCGAAGGTGGCGGCCGATGCATCGACCTTTACGCCGTTGATGGTCAGCATCTTCGTGGTTGCATCGAGCGTGGAAATCGCACCGCCCAGTTCCGAGTCCTTGGCGCCGCTTTCAGCCTTGTGGTCGCGCATCTTGACCACGATGGCTTTCACCGCCGTGCTGCCGGCAACCGTGCCCAGCGGGATGGCGACGTGTACTTCCTTACCATTGGCCAGGACTGCAGCCGTCGGCAGCAGTTTTGCATCGGTGTAATCGATGAGCAGGGCGCCAAGCTTGAAGGTGTGGGCCGTGGTCGACAGTTCCGCGACAATCCCGTGGACTCGGTCAGCCGTGTCGGCAACGGTTTTTTTCTCAATCCGCGTCGCCTGCAAGGTGACCTTGCCGGCCGCGTCGGTTTTAATCAGGGCGTGGACTTCGACCTTGTCGTTCACTTGCACTGTCGCAAGCGCGCTGTAGCCCTGGAATACCGTGACCGGCCCCAACGTTGCGTCGGTATTGACCACGATGACTTGTCCCACCACCTTCAGGCTGCCTGCCACCAGGTCGACGGCAGTGACGGCACCTTCGGCCTCGGCACTGACACGCACCTTGCTAGCGACCAGCAGGCCGTCGTGCTCCACTTCGACGTGTTGTCCCAGTTTCAGCTCTACGACTTCGACCGTGCCATCGTCATGTTCTTTGCCGGCAGCGGCGCCAGAATTGTTAATCCGCACGCCGTCCACAATGAGGCTGCCGAATCCGGTGACAGTGCCCGACACTGTCGACTGGCCCAGTATGACCGGGGCTGGCGCCGGCGCCGGCGTCGGCGCGCCGGGTGCGCTGGAGCCGCCGCCGCAGGCGGCCAGGATGGCAGCGGTACAGCTTGCAAGCAATAGATACGATGGCAATCTTGATTTATTCATACGGTCTCCAGGGAATTGAACGACGGTTTCAACAGCAGCGTAAATCCATTCTATATTGCTTTATGGAAATTTCGACGCATCCGTACATACAATTGTGTAACCGTTTGCAACATGCCGGAGCCGGTCAAGCGTCGAGCGAGCGCCCGCTCACCTGCACGGCAAAACCGCCGAGTTCCTCCGACGTTCCTACCTGCAGCTCAAGTTGGTGCACAGCGGCGATGCGGCGCACGATCGACCAGCCCAGTCCGCTCCCGCTTTCGTCATTGCCGTAGCCTCTGAAAAAACGTTCGCCAAGCCTCTGGCGCTGCGCTTCGCCCAGTCCCGGTCCGCCGTCCTCGACCCGCAGCACCGCCAACCCGTCCTGACGGCGCACGCTGATCTTGATGCGCGCCGACGGCGGGCTGTAACGCACAGCATTGTCGACCAGGTTGCGCACCAGTACCGCCAACAGTGTTTCGCTTGCGCTCATCCAGCACGGTTCCGGCGCGTCCAGTTCAAGCGCCTGGCGCTTTCCGATTGCCTTCGGCGCCAGTTCGGCAACGACGCGGCGGGTAAGCTCGCCAAGCTCGACCTGTCCCAGGTCCGGCGCGGCCACCGTTTCCAGCCGGGCCAGGGTCAGCAGTTGCTCGACCAGGCGGGTGGTGCGGTCGCAGCCATCGAGCGTGCGTTGCAGCGCGTGCCGCCGCAACGCATCATCCGATTCGCCCATCGCCACTTGCGCCTGCATGCGGATGGCCGCGATCGGCGTGCGCAGCTCATGCGCGGCATCGGCGGTAAAACGGCGTTCCGATTCGAGCAAGGTGCCGATCCGCTCGAACAGGCCATTGAGCGCATCGACCATCGGCCGCATCTCGGCACTGATGTCGTCCTGCACGAGCGGATCGAGCGCCTGCGGCTGGCGCTGCGCCAGCGTGCGGCCGAGCCGGCGCATCGGGGCGACGCCGCGCCGCACCGCCCACCATGTCGCCAGGGCCAGCAGCGGCAGCGCCACCACCAGCGGCCACAGCGTGCTGCGCAGCACGGCCCACAGGATTGCATCGCGCGAGCTCGCTTGCTCGCCGACGTAGACCTGCACATCGCGCTCCGCACCGTAGGCAGCGAACACGCGCCACGCCTGGCCTTGCAGCTGCACCGTGGCGAAGCCGGTCCTGAAGTGCTTGCCGGGTTCGATCATCGGGCCGGCCGGCGCGTTCACCGAGCGCAGCGCGAGCCGGTTTTCGTGAAACACCTGGAAGGCGACCTTGGGCGCATAGTGGTGCAACGCCGGCGCGTCCAGGCGGTGCGCTTCTTCCCCGATTTCGTGCGCTTGCTGGGCGACCAGGATGGCTGCCGCCTGCGCCAGGTGGCCATCGAGCAGCTCGTCGAGCTCGTGGCGCGCGTCGAACCAGGTCAGGCCCGCCGCGCCCAGCCAGACGGCCGTTACCACGCCCAGCACGAACAGCAGCAGGCGCCCTTGCAGCGAAGCGGGACGCCTGCTCATGCCTGCGGTTCGGCGCGCAACAGCACGTAGCCGACGCCACGCACGGTCTGGATCAGCGCGCCGCCCAGCTTGCGCCGCAAATTGTGGATATGGACTTCGATCGCGTTGCTCTCGACCTCCTGCCCCCAGCTGTACAGGTGCTGCTCCATCTGCTCGCGCGAGAGCACGCGGTTGGCGTTGAGCATCAGCGCATGCAGCAGATCGAATTCGCGGGTCGACAGCGCGACGCTCTTGCCGGACTGGCGCACGGTGCGCGCGGCCACGTCGAGCTGGACGTCCTGCGCGTTCAGGTATTGCTGCGGCTGGCCGTGAGCGCGCCGCACCAGCGCGCGCAGGCGTGCTGCAAGCTCGTGCAGGTCGACCGGCTTGATGACATAGTCGTCCGCGCCCACGTCAAGTCCGCGGATCCTGTCCGGCACCGCATCGCGCGCCGTCAGCACCAGCACAGGCACCGTGACCCCGGCTGCGCGGATGTCCGCCAGCATCTGCATGCCGTCCTTCAGCGGCAAGCCGAGGTCGAGCACCGCCGCCGCATAGGGCTGGGCGCGCAATTCGCGTTCCGCTGCGGCGCCGTCGCGCACCCAGTCGACCTGGAAGCCGAGTTGGCGCAGGCCCGCGCGCAGGCCATCTCCCAGCAATGGATCGTCTTCGGCAAGTAGGATGTGCATCGTGTCAATTGTCGCATGATCCCGCGTTCAGTCGCCATCATCGTGGCCCGCCTTGGCCGACGCGCTCGATAGCCCGGCCTGCGCGCCGCCGGCCGGCGCGTCTTGCCACTGATACCACCAGAACGCCAGTACTGCCGCCAGGATCACGGCCGCGACGCTGCGCCAGGCGCGGCTGATGGCCTCGCGCGGCGAACCGCGTTTGCTGCCGGTGATCATCGCGCGCACCAGGTTTTCGCGGTGAAGCCAGCTGGCGACGATCACCCCGGCAATATGGATGACGACTATGCCCAGCATCAGGTTGGCGGCAAGTTCGTGCGCGTCTTCCAGCCATTCCCCGCCGACCTCGTTATAGGTGGCCCAGCCCGACACCCCCACCACCAGCGCCAGAGCCAGCAGCGCCAGGACGGCAAGCGCGCCGGCAGGATTGTGGCCGGTGTAGTGTTCAGGCTTGCCGCGCACCATGGCGCCGACGTAGCGCGCCACCGCCCGCGGGCCGCGCACGAAACTGGCGAAGCGCACGTGGCGCGTGCCGATCAGCCCCCACAGGATGCGGAAACACACCAGCCCGGCCACGGTGTAGCCGAGCGTGACATGCAGCAGGCGCCAGCGTTCGCTCTCGGCGCTCAGGTAGGCGCCGGCAAAGCTGAGCGCCAGCAGCCAGTGGAACACGCGGACCGGAAGGTCCCAGACCAGGATCTTGGCGCGCGCCTGTTCGGTGGCGTCGGGCTTAGCGCGGAATGCGGACGAATCGTTCATTGAAGTCTCCTTGTTGGGATCGGGTGTGACAGGCGGCGCAGTTGGAAGCACTCTTGACCGCCGCCAGCTTCCATGCCGCGGCCGGCACTTCGTCATGTTTGCGGATGAACCATAGGGAGCGCGTGATGCGGTCTTCCGCAGGAACCTCGCTCGCCCGCTTGCCGGCGCCGGCGTTGCTGGCGAGCCATTTCGACAGTTCGCGTACCGAAGCCGGATCGAGCGATGCATCGGTGCCGAAATGCTTCGGCAGATTATTCATCAGGCGCTGCCACGAGGCGGCCGGCAGCATGCCCGGCGGATAGGCCAAATGGCAAGCCGCACACTCTTGCTGGTATTTCGGCAGCAGCGGCACGCGCACCGCTGGCCGATCCTCGTCGGCGACGGCAGCATGTGCGAGGCCGATGGCGGCCAGCGCGCCGATCAGAAGGCGGCCGGTGGTGGTGCGAATTCGGCTCAGCATGTTCGATTCTCCCGGGAATAAATAAACGTCATTGCGGCTTGAGCGTCAACAGCCAGCTCAGTACATCGGCCTTTTCAGCCGCGGTACATACACGGCCGACGACGTCGTTGCAATTGCGGCGAAACCATTTTTCCGCCTTGGCCGCATCGGTGAAACGCTCGGCGTTGAAGGCGGGCGCGAACGCGCCGATGCTCTTGCCGGTGGCGGCGTGCTTGCCCGCCTGCGTGGGCGAGGCGCCGTGACACGACGCGCAACGCCATTCGCGCCCGTGGCGACCCGTAAAGAACTGTTGGCCGCGGGCCGGAACCGGGGGCGCCCCCGCCTGGCTGCTGTAAGTGGTAAGCAACTCCTGCGGTGTCGCCGCGATGACGCTGGAATGGAATGCGGCAGCCGACAGGGCGAGGGCGGCAATACCCCATCGATTTGGCGTGCGATATTTCGAAGATGAGATCATGGAAACTCCTTTTTTTTCCATGATGCAGGCGCAAACTTAAGGTTTTCTGAGCGTGCCGGATGGGCCACAAACCGCGTTGCGCGGTTGCTGCTTTGCGAATCTTGCCTGATTAATATGCTACGCTCGTCGCTTCGACAGCACCACAATGAGCTATCCGGCACCCATGAATTTCAACGAACTTGAAGACGATCCCGAAGACACGGTGCATACGCCGGCCGAACGCGCGGCGGCCGCATCGCGCAGCACCTGGGTCAGCGTGATCATCAACGTCCTCCTCTCTGGCACCCAGATCGCAGTGGGGGTGTTCTCCAAGTCGCAGGGCCTCATTGCCGATGGTATTCATTCGCTGTCCGACCTGGTGGCGGACTTCGTCGTCTTGTTCGCCGGCCACCATAGCAAGAAGGACGCCGACCAGGACCACCCCTACGGCCACCAGCGCTTCGAAACCGCCGCCTCGCTGGTGCTGGGCGCCTTGCTGCTGGCCGTGGGCGTGGGCATGTTGTGGTCGGCCATTGTCAAGCTGCAGTCGCCGGACAGCGTTCCTCAGGTGCATGCGGTCGCCCTGTGGGTCGCCGGCGCCGCGCTGGTCGCCAAGGAAAGCCTGTTCCGCTACATGCTGGCGATCGCCAAACGCGTCAAGTCGGGCATGCTGGTGGCGAATGCCTGGCATGCGCGGTCCGATGCGGCGTCCTCGCTGGTGGTGGGCATCGGCATCGCCGGCAACCTGGCCGGCTATCCCATCCTCGATCCGATCGCCGCGTTGATCGTCGGCTTCATGATCGGCAAGATGGGCTGGAGTTTCGGCTGGGACGCGCTGCACGACCTGATGGACCGCTCGGTCGATGAAATCGAGGTCGAGGCGATTCGCCGCACCCTGGTCGAAACGCCAGGCGTGAGCGGGGTGCACGACCTGCGCACCCGCAAGATGGGTGACCTGATCGTGGTGGACGCCCACCTCGAAGTGGACGCCACGCTGAGCGTCGAGGACGGCCACACCATCGCGGTGGAGGCAAGGCGGCGCGTGCTGCACCGGCACCGCGTGCTCAACCTGATGACCCACGTGGATCCGTGGCACCGTCCCGACCTGGACCACGCAGCAACAGCCGCGTCGCCTTCCGCCTAACGAGCATGCCAGCACCCGTAGCTTACGCAAGGCGCCGTCCGCGCGATGGCAACCGACTGCTGATCACCCAGAACGGCGAAGCGAAGCTGGTCGTCATGCGTGTGCAGTTCGTTTCGGGCCCGAGTCAAACCAAGGTTGAGTCATCATCCCAATTCGTGCCGTCTGCCGCAAGATCGTCCGTAGTTGAATCGGTTGCCAGCAGCGTAAATCCTCTCGAATAAGCGCAGCTAGGCGAGCTGGGTTTCGCCCAGCGAGACTTCGTCCTCGCCGAGCAAGACGCATGGCAGTCGGTCAGAAATTGTGGCGCATGCCGAGGTTGTAGCCGGAGTTGCCCGAGCCGGTTTCGCCGTTATTGCCGACGGTGTAGCCGGCGCCGTTCCTGTTGTGGATCTTCGCGTAGGCGGCGTACAGGTTGGTCCGCTTCGACAGCGGATACGAGTACGCCACACCCAGCTGGGTCGCGTCCTGGTTGAAGGCAGTACGGTCGCTCTTGCTGATGTACGAGGTCAGGATGGTGCCGCCCGCTGCCGGGATCGCGGCCCCGACCAGGAATTCGGCGCTGTCGGTCGATGCGGTCGGCCTCACGCCGCCGTACGGATTGCTGGAGTTGGGAAGTACCGCGCTGTTCGGGCCCTTGTCGCGGCCGTAGGCGCCATACACTTTGACCACTCCAAGATCGTAGTTCGCAGCAAGCACGGTGTTGGTGCCGATGTCGCGGCCGACTGCGGCGACGGGTGGCGTCAGTGCGGCGCCTGCAGCCGCCGTGACGTCGTTGTTGCGGTTGTTGTAGCCGAGCCGCACATTGAGCGGGCCGCCGGCGTAAGCGAGCGTGCCGCCGAACTGGCGGCCGGCTGCATTGCTGCCTGGCTGCTCGCCGGCGGCGTAGGCCAGCTCGACCGAGACCCCATGCAGGTTCGGCGAGGCGTACAGTACGGTATTGCTGGTGCGCGTATTGCTGCCGGCCGCGGGGAACAGGTTCTTGATGTTGCCCGCGTAGGCAGTGCCGAAAGGATCGGCGACGGTGCTCAGCGTCAGGTAGTAAGGGGTGTACTGGCGACCCAGCGTCAGCGAGCCGAGCGTGGCACTCTTCAGGCCCACATGGGCCTGGCGGTTGAAGATGGTGCCGGCGGTGTCGATTTCACCGGTATCGATCTTGGTTCCCAGCTCCAGCAGGTAGGTGGCCGACAAGCCGTTGCCAAGGTCTTCGCTGCCGCGGAAGCCGAGGCGCGAGACCGAGCCGACGCCGCTGCTGATCTTGTTGACGGTACCAACGACGCCGCCGGTTTCGCGCACAAAGCCTGCATCGGCGACGCCATATGCAGTGACAGAGGACTGGGCAATTGCNNGGCTGCGAGCCGTTAGTATCGATTGCATCGCAGACCATTTCCGCCGTGATGGCGGAAAGCGTCCATCCAAGGTGTCCGTGGCCCGTGTTATAGAAAACCCGTTTGCTTCGGCCCCGGCCAATTTTCGGCAACATGTTTGGCATCATCGGGCGCAATCCGGCCCAGGGCGCGACGTCCTTTGTGGACACGTGCGGCATGCAAGTTCGAGCCCAGTTGAGCAGTGGCAGTATGCGATCGGCACGTATGTCGCGATTGCTATCATTGAACTCAGCGGTGCCTGCAATGCGCAGCCGATCCTGCCCCAAGCGGCTAAACACCAGCTTGGCGGCGTCGTCGAGCAGGCTGACATGGGGCGCCGATGCTTTGCTCGCGTCATCACATAGCGTGATCGTTACGGAGTAGCCCTTTACCGGATAAATGTTGATGCGATCCCCAAGGCGCGCGGCAAGCTTGCGGCTTTCAACGCCAGCGCATATGACTACCTGATCAAATGCATGCGATTCGGTCTTTGCAGCTGAACCAAGTTCCAGTGTTACGTCATCGCAGCCGGCACAGATCGAAAGTACTTGCCGGTCAAAAAGAAAGGTGGCGCCGCGCTGTCGGGCCGCGTTGGCGAGGCCGTTTGTGAACTTGTGCATGTCCCCTGACGCATCGCTCGGAGTGAAGAAACCGCCGAAGTAGTCGCCATGGAGATTCGGCTCGATCGAACGCATGTCGTCGGGCGTAACCGCGTGTCGCTGCAGTCCACCCTCTGCCAACAACTTCGTGACCACCTCAGCACGTTCAAAACCAGACCTGTCTCGGTAAATGTGAAGGATGCCTTGTTGCTTGAGGTCAAAGTCAATTCCCTCATCCTTCGCCCAAGAGTACAAATGGTTGCGCGCAGCGATGGCGAGCCTTGCCGTCGCAATTGTATTTGCTCGGTAGTGTGGAATCGCGGCCAGAAACTCAGCGAACCAGGAAAACTTATGCCAGTTGGGCTTGGGATGGACGAGAAATGGGGCGTCGCCTCTTAGCATCCATTTGATCCCTTTCATGACCGTAGCCCACGCATTCCAAGCTTCGGCGTTCGATGCGGAAAGCTGGCCGCCGTTCGCGTATGAAGTTTCCATGGCTGGATAGCGCTGGCGGTCAATAAGGGTCACTTCATAGCCGCGTTTAGCAAGCACATAGGCGGTGGTTACCCCAGTAATGCCGGCACCAATCACGGCAACCTTCTTCATCTTAATATCCATCAATTCATCGCGCCTGCCAGAAATACGCACGCCGCAGCGGCTATTGGCTCCACTTGGTGTCGCACGCCGTCGAGCCGTTCTATGCTTACCTGCATGCCGTGTTGCGCCAGGTGGTCATACAAGGTATTC
>CXWL01027838.1_pt1 | contig 11709 bp, 9 predicted proteins | sample 590931 | NCBI WGS metagenome assembly CXWL01 (sample SAMEA3498368, study PRJEB10139) | groundwater metagenome | biome: water well; material: biofilm material | place: Germany | collected 2015-04-27 | reverse complement strand
GCTTCAACACCGTGACCGGGCAACGACTACCGCGTGCGTAAGGTATGAATACAGTCCGACCCGCGCCCTCCTGGTCGGTCTTGGACCGACGTAGGAACAACTCCACCCCGCTATCGTATTGCGTCATGTCTTCATATTGAAGCCCGGCGAGCTCGGACCTACGAAATGCGCCGGCAAACCCAATCAGGATTAGGGCCTTGTCGCGAGCAGCCCTCATTGGCATTTGTTGATCGATGTGAATCATCATGGCGATGATGTCATCTTTCACAAGGGCCGTCACGCGGCGTTGCTTTGTACCGAGGGTGCGGCGGATTCCTTGCATTGTTCGCTTTACCAAATTGTCCATCACAGGCGACGGTATGCGGCAATCAGTGTGCGCGCGATGGATCGCGATCAGCCTATGCTGAAGTGTCGCCACCGCCAAGGTTCCGGCCATCGCCGCCAGATACTCAGCGACCATTGTTGGCGACGCAGGTATGGTGCCCCCATGCTGTTTAAAATGACGAATGTCGGCAACATATGAGCGTGTTGTGGCATCTGACTGCGCCGCCGCTGAGTAACTAGCCACAAGCGCGGACGCTGGCGTATTTCGCGCTTGCGGCGCGACAAGGGACTTCGATGCCGAAGCCTTTGTAGAGGATTTCATGATTTCTTTCAGTTAGCGACAATAAAGTGTTCTCGATACTCAGCCGCAAATGAAAACGGCGGCACATAGGCCGCCGTTCAAAGTGAGATGAATTCAAGTGTTGCTGCAGACCCACAGTCCCATTGCACATGCTGGATCGTAACGTTGCAGTGCGTCGACAAGTCAATACTCGCTAGGAAGTAGGAGTGTCGTTACGGATCGATCTGCTTCGGTCAGAACCCAAAGCTTCTCCTTTTTACCGTCAGGGCCGAACTCATAAGCAGACAAGATTCGCGCACCGATACCGATGGCAGCCAAGTTCGCAGCTCGGTCCTCGGCGCCAATTGTTCCGAAACCGCCCCACATGTGACGGCGAAGAATCGTTGCGGCGTTCAACGCGAACCGGTCAAGCAGGTCAAGCGCGCCCGGTGTGGCAACAACACTCCCGATCGGGAACATAGGCAACTTGTGACGCACCGAAAAAGGGGGAGACGCGGAGTCGCGCGTCGAACGAGTGAATTTGCGTTTCATTGGTTTTACCTATATTGAGAGCCCCCCATCTAGAGTCTGGACTGGTTGCGATTACGCACGGTTACGTTGGGCGAACGAAAGCCACCGCTGCATTGACGGTAGGAAGATCTGGACGGGGGATGGGTGAAAGGAAAGACGAGCGTGCGGGGTATTATTTCTTGGCCGGTATAGCGGGGGCCTTCATCGGTTGTACTCCAATATACCAAGCCGGTTTCAGCACCTTAAGGTCCATGCGAATCTGCGACTGTGCATCTAGGGCAGCCGGATCGACTACATAGCTGATCGTCTTGCTGTCGTGAGAGCACTTCACGCCCGAGTGAACCAGCACGTATCGACCGACTTCCCAATCGCTGTCATAGTCGACAAGACAGATGCTGAGTGCGGGAAGATGCGTCATCGAGGTCACCTCCTTCCATTCCGTCGACGCCCAGCCGTAGCCGGCCAGCAGGCTACTGATTAGATCCGAATCGACCCAGTGGTTGTATGGCCCGACCTTGGGCATGCCCAGTGCTTCCGCCTGCTTGAACACGTCTTTAAGTGAGACTCCTGCGAGCGCTGCGACGACGGCAAGACCGTCGGCGTGACGATCACCATCAACGCCCACAACGGCGAAGGCCGGTTGAAACCCTTCGCTTGTCGATTGGACCGTGGTTGGAATAGCTGCAGCCATGTTGTTGCTCCTAAGTTGAAAAAATTAAATGGGCGCAGCTCGACCCGCCGGAAAGGTGGCGACAGAAATACGAAGAGGATATGTATTGCGCTTTTGTCAGGTGAAGCCCCGAAGGTTCGAGGCGCCTACTCAAGCAGGGTGGCTGCGCGTTTGGTCAAGCCCGGCTCATTGCGAGGGTATCGAGCGGCGTAAATGACGAGCTTGATAATTACATTATACCACAAAATGTAGACCATTTAACAACAAAATAACTTTGTAAATATACGGCATCTGAACCCCTCGAACGTGTAGGTTCGTAGAGTTCTTCACAGTGTCTCAGAGAACTTCGCAGTGAAACTGCAGTGATTCTTATCCAGCCGCCGTCGTGAGAAACGCGATGGCGAGTGATTGGACTTGATCGAGTTTATCCACATATCGATTCTTGGAAATATAGTAGCGCTATACCCCTTGCGCGCACGCAGCAATCTGCCGCCACGCCAGCGCCCACTCGATTTGCTCCTGCTCGAACCTGCAAGCCGTGCCATCGTCGCGGCGCAGCGACGCGTTGAGGCGCGCTTCGTCCTCGGTCAGGTTGGCGGGATGGAAATCCAGGGAAGGAATTTCCTCCATGCCTGTTAGGTTGTGGGACAGCTGATACGTGCGGGTCGCATCATCCATCAATATCGAGCGTACATGTGGCAGGCGACCGCGCACCCGGCTGAGGATCGAAAAGCCGTGCGTATCGATGTCGCCCCAATAGAAAACGTTCAAGTCGCGCAGCCAAAGGCAGTCCGACAGGAATTCGACACCATAACCGCGCCCCATGATCACGATTGCCCCTGGGAGATCCGTGAATGCCAGCCCGGTGAAAAGGTTCTCGACAATGAACACCGTCTTGACCGGAAGGCACGAACGCAAGAACTCCCCCACGGGTACGGTGAAGTCGCTGAAACCGAACAACGCGGCACGGATGCACGGATCCAGGATTCGAAATCGCACTAGATTCGGCGACGTCACCAAACCGCAGGTCGAGTAGAAATCCACGCCTTCGACACCGGTAATGGATGCCACGAGCGAAGCTATCAAGGGCTTGCGCGCTTCAACCCATTTGGTGTCCATGCCCGCCAGCGGAATTTGGCGATGGTACAGACCGGAATTCCTGTTCCTGTCTAGCCATCCCAGGAGCGCCAGCAGACGGTTGAAATTGGCGTCGCTGTAGGTCGCCAGCGCCTCGTATGCGCGCGAGGCCGCCAACCGGCATGGCGGCCAGCGTGAGACTATGGCTTGATAACGGTGCTGGACGCGTTTCCACTCCCCAGCGCGGCTGGCCCATCCGGCCAACTGGCCAGCGTCGGCAATAACGAGCCGGTCCGGCAAGGTCTGTTCTCCAATCACTCGCCACTGGCGTTCGCGCCACTCGAGTCCTTGCGTGATCTGCCGCCAATCAGCCACCCATGCTTTGACCGCACCCAGATCGGCCATGGCTTCCTTCTCCGAAGGCGGAGAGACGTTGATCTCGAGCGGGAACGCATCGAGCTCGTCGCCGCGCAGCCATGCCTGGCGCCTTACGGCGAACCGTCGGGCGCAATAGGCGGCCACTTCTGCGACACTCTTCATTCTTCCATTGCCTCCTCTGCGGCCATCGCCTGCTGCATCTCTTCCGAGACCGCAAAGCGCTTGTTCACGGCGTCATAGCTGATCTCCATCGCCTCCGTAAATTTCCTGTCCTTGATGCTAACGAAGGTCGCGCCACCGACGTAGGGCTCGATGGCCATGACGCTCTTGAGCGGGGTGGCGATGATCATCTGGAACTTGAAGACCTGGAAAATCTCCATGCACTGGCGAGTGAACACATTATCCGTGCGCATGAACGCTTCATCCAGAACGATCGTTGAGAACGTCGGTGGGCGCTCGTCGCTGCCGCCCAACTGGTACCGTAGGGCGGCCGCAAGGCAGGTGATCGCAAGCTTTTGTTTCTGCCCCCCCGATTTGCCGCTGTCGGTGCCATAGGACTCCGCTTCCGTCCCGTCCTCGCGCCGTTCGCTGCCGATAAACTCGACATGCTCGCGCACATCGAGCACGAGTTCGCTCCAGCGAAGGTCCATTTCGTTTTTGCCGGCGAAACGTTTGACGAGCCTGCTGATCGCGGCATACCGCGTGTCGGCGGTCTCGGCGCTTTCAGCGGTGAAGTTGGACAGGACTTCCTTAAGTTCAGCCCGGAACTCCCGCACTTCTGGACGGTTCTTGTCGTTGGCGATAATCTGGATGCGGGTACCCACGTTGAAATCGACGCCCTGAAGCGCATTGTTGACGATGTCGAGCCGCTCGTTGATTTCCTTCCTGGCCTCCACGATGTGCGAATTGAGCGCGATCAGGTGCTGCCAGGTCTGATTGTTGAGTAGATTGACGAAGTTATCGACGAAGCTTGGCAGGTTGTCGTTCTCCAGTCGCTCCAACATCGCCATATAGTCGTCGGCGAACTCAACCCCGCCGCCAAGATTGCCGGCCTGGGTCGGGAGCATGGCCACAAACTTTTGAAAAGCCGACGAGATCCGGTGGTCGCAGTCGGCGACCGTCTTGTCATGCTGGAACCGCTGGGCCTGCAACGATTTTTCGACGCGCAGTACCACCTCCCGCAGCGATGCGAGTGTGAGCACCTCGTCCACTGCTTGGTAGGCACGCTCCAGCCCTTCAAGCTGAGCGGGCGTGAGCACGGAGGGAACACGCCGCCCCAGTCGAGCCAGAACCGCAGTCAGGCTGACGCGCTCCAGCGCCATGCGCTGGCCCCTCGCTTCATGGTCAAACTGGTCTTTCCGGACCTGGCTCAACCGCTGTTCCAGCTCCATGATCTGTGCTGCGAGGGTTTTGAGCTCCTCGTTTCCTTCTTCCAGATCCTGGATGACTCCCCGCAGCAGCTTTGCCGACCGGACCAAGGGGCTCGCATCGATCTCGGTCCAGTCGGCATCCGACACCGTCGCGTAGGGGCGCATCTTTGCCTGCTCGGCCGAGCGCGCATCGTCGATGGCGGCCAGTTTGCGCTTTACCTCGTCGTGAAGCTTGTTCTGCCCGAGAAGACGGGCATGAAAGTGCGCCTGCTTTTCGGCGTTATCAAAACCCATGACCCAGTTGCTGCGGTCGTTGATCTGGTACCGGTCGTTCTTTTCGTGGCGACGGCTATTATGCTTGACTTGCCCTTCGCGAGTCACGCCGCGCTCCACCTTGCGCAACTCCGTGACACTGCCGACGCATTGGTACGCGAACGACACCATCAGCTCATTCTTCAGCCACTGGTCCCAGCGCCCCGGCTTGAGGTCGATTTTATGAACCAGATGGTTGGCCGGACTGGTGCGCAGTCCGCGAATCTCGCTCTTCGTCGTGCGCAGGTACACGACGTGCCCGTGCATGTTATTGGCATTCACGAACGCGGCGACATCCTCGTAGAGCCGCTGGTCCTCGCCATCGACCAGGATCGTCAGGGCAAACCTGCGTAAGACCCGCTCTATAGCGCCGGTCCAGCCCTCCTCGCTCTTCTTGACTTGCATGAGTTCGCCCGCGAACGGCAACATTTCCTCGGGCACGTTCACGCCCTTGGCGATCCTCGCCCGCATATCCAGATCGTCTCCCGGAATGCTCGACGGCTGCCCCTCCATGGACCGGATTTCCGTCACCAATTTTTCGACCGCACGGCGTGCGTCGATCGCCTGCTCGGCCAGTTGGCCGCGCTCGCTGTCACCATCGGTGCGGCGGTTCGAGATCGCTTCAAGCGATTCCGCGGCATTCTGCTTTTGCATAGCGAAAATCGTGCCGCTGACAGGAAACTCCCAACCCAGTGTATCGAAGGCATCGACGACCTTCTGTCGCCTTCGCTCCACGCCCGCCTGCTCGTCTTCCAGCCTGCGCAATTCCTCCTTCTTGGCCGCGATGTCACCGCCTCCGAGGCCGCGATGACGCATCTGCATATCGAGCAGTTCGGTATTAAGAGGCCCTTGCGCCGCGTTGGCCGCATCCGCCTGCTCGTTGGCGAGCGAAACCTCGCGATCGAGCTGTCCGATCCGGCCCCTGGTCAATCGCTCTTCAAGGTGATAGGAGTATTCCGGATTGCCCTGTTCGAGGTCGCGCACGCTGGCGACCTGGACAAGCGCCGTTTTCTTTTCGATGACTGCATCGCGCGCTGGGCGCAATAGTGCCACTTGATCGCGCGCTTCGACGACCCGGCGCCGCGCGCTTTCCAGGTTCTCGAACTCGCCAACCAGCGCCTCTGCCGCGTCAAACGCGTTTTGGGGCTTATCCAGCATGTAGTTACGCAGGAAGTCATCGATATTTTCCAGGTTTTTTGCCGCCTGCGCCTTGTGCAGCAAGGTCAGCGCCAGATNNAGATCGCGCTCGATCCCGAGGCGGCTGCAAAATCGCTCCTTATACGACTTGAAATCCGGCGTGAAGAACACATCCGGCAGCGCCGCCTTAGTGGCCCTGATGTTGAAGGCGCTCTTGGCGAATATGTCGAGTTCCTTGAGGTCGAGGGCGCGGTCGGCCACCAGATAGTAGCGTTCAACGTCGTCTGCCTTGCAGCCGGCACCCTTGATCCAGAAGATCTGGGCAAGTGTCACTGCGCGGCCGCCTTCGGTCTCGTAGATTTCGGCGATCGCGGACCATGTCGATCCTGGGCGCAGATGCTGATGCACCGCCCGGCCACTAGTTTCGTCAGTTTGCTGTCCCCAGGTGCCACGGATATAGGTGGCGAAGGTGCGGTCGCGCGACTTTTTGTCGCCGTCGCGCGAAGCCGCATTGAAGTTGATATGCGTCGGCNNCACCTGCATACCAACGCAAAAATACCGATCTGCCCCGAAAAGGTCGCGCAGCCCAGTCAATCTGTTCATACGTACTCCATATCTTGCGGCTCAGCCGCTTGTGCCGGAGGATCCCCATCCTTCAGGTTTTTGTACAGCTCCCGCAAAGCATTCACCTCATCAACCCCGAGCATGAGCTTGAGCACACGGGAAATTTCGTATTGCCCATCAACTCCGGGAACCTTGTGCAGGACACCCACTTTCGTATTCAACCTCGTGACCGCTGCCGAAACCCGCGAGCGAAAATCGGCACTGTTACGGTTTCCCGACGCGTCGTACACCACCATGTGATCGAGGATTTCTTCCGTCGAAACCGTCGGTAGCAGGCCCTGCGCATCGGCGTGGCTCAACAATTGACGCAAATACAGCATGAGCAGCGAATCGTAGAGTCGCAACTGATGATCGCGGAGGAGGCGCGGCGCATCGAGTTCCCCTGTGTCGGCCTGGCGCTGGAATGCAACGCGCGCCTCCAGATCGACGATTAGTTCGAGATACAGCTCGCACATGCGGCTCTGGATCTTCTCGCGGTACCTGATTAACGTGTTCCATAAATTAGGGTGCCTTCGATGGTCGACATGACCATTTGCGAGCAGATGCACCAGGATGCGTCGCGCGTCGTTCGGCATCTCGCCGGTATCCCCCATGTACAGCGCAGAAGCGGGTTTTATTGCCTCGGACTGCATGTCGTCGGTGCTGATATCGGAGAGGTCAACTACGCCAACCTCGTCGCCCGCCATATCATTCATTGAAGCGTCCTTTGATAAAAGTAATATGCGGAATGTCTCCGCGGCGCAGCACGTGATCGCTGCCAGTCCACTCCACGGTCTCGCGCGCATCGTGCACGAGACCGTCTTTCGATCCAATCTCTATCAGGCCGATGATCGTCCCGAGCCCCTGGCTCGCAGGATGCACGTTTAGGATTTCACCGATAGTCGCCGAGGGCCGGCTCGACAGCACATCGGCAATCGCCGCGCGTAGCGCCCGGATATCCACATCGGATTGCTTGATGGCCGATGCAACGTCGCGCAGCGACGCCGTCGATTCCGGCGCATCGGCCATCGGCACGTACGTCACCTGCAATTCCGGGTTATACATCTGGATCCCCATCGAGCGGATTTTCGAGTACGGCAGACTGACCTTAAAGTCCAGCAGGGCATACGGCTTGGCCTGCTCCTGCAGTGCGATCGCCGAACGTTGGGCATCGCGGATCATGGCGGTCATGCGGCGCTGTTCCATGTAATCGGAATTGCGCACGAACCGCTCCAGACTCTTCGAGAAGTGCGTGAACTCTTCCCGCACCGCTCCACTCTGTTCGAGGAGGCTTCGCTTGATGCCACGCAAAAACGATCGTTCCTGCGGATTCAAGCCTTGCGTGAATTTACGCTGCAGGATCTGCTCGAGCTCATCATCGAGTGCGGACGAGCTTTCCGGATCGTTCAGCAATTGCCAGAACGACTTGAACGTACGCCCAGCTTCGCTTGCTTCGATCCTGCGAATGCCGTCGAACACGATCTGGAGCACCTCGCCGCGGCTGCCCTCGTGTGACATGACATACTCACGCAACTCCTGGTGCAGCCGGGTGATCTGGTCGCGCACACGGCGGAAGTCGCCCGTCAGGTCACTGGCGAGGTTCATGATTTCGCGCAGGCGCTCCATCGCCACGTTATACGGGAGCACCCGGATACTGCCGCTCTCGACGCGTTCGATCGCATCTTCGATGCGGACCTTCTCGGCCTGGAGCCTCCGCAGGCGGCTGGCTTTATCCGTATCGGTGTCCTCCGACAGCTTGCCGAGCGCCGACAACACGATCGACAGCCGGCTTTCCGTCGCCGACGACTGCGGCCGATCGATCGCCAGCGCAAAGTNNCGCCGCCACTGCGTCCGCGGTCAATTCGTACGTATCCTCGACCGCCCCAGGGAGCTTGTCCTTACGCAGGTAGCCAGCGTTGTACCAGTTGGCAATATATTGCTGCGACGTTTCGGGGAAATACTCCCCGTTGGCGCGCAAGTCCTCGAGGTCCAGCTCGACCTTCTGGATAAACGCCGATGCCGCAAGCTGACGCTCGCGGCCATTGAGATGGGTGTGCAGAATGCCCAACACCTCGGCCGACAGGTTGGCCTGCAACACGCTCCAGACGACGCTCTTTCGGAGGCGCCGAAGCGACTGGATGATGCGGTAAGACTTCACGGGGCGATTCCGTCAGGGTCGCCCCATGGAACATGCGCGCCACTTCCGAGTGGCACTCCCACAATTTCATCCGCCATGCATCAAGCTCCAGTTGTTTGCCACGGAAAGACACCATCGCCGCCAGGTTATTGTGCGCAGCATATCTCATCAGAGTGATTAAGTAAATGCTGTATTTTGATTTCATCGCTCCGCATGTTAATATGCTCTCCATGTCACGCCCATCCCTTGACCTCCAAGATCTCTCCCGCAACCAACTTGAGCGGCTTGCCCACATTGACTTTCGTCTGTACTTCCTAGGACAACTGCGTCGCCTGGATTTACAGGATCGATTCGGCATTGCGCCGGCTGCGGCAACACGGGACATTGCCTTATACAAGGACATTGCGCCGTCTAATATCGTGTTTGAAGGATCAGATAAATCGTATGCTACCTCCGACACATTCGTGCCGAGATTCGAGCATTGCCCGCTTCGCGTGCTGACTATGCTGTCCCAGGGTTTCGGGGATGGCGTGGGAAATGCGTTTGGTGCAATGGTGCCATGTGACTTGCCAGCGACTTTGAGCCTGCCGAAACTATCGATCCTGGCAGCCATGACGCGGGCAATCAATCTGGCCCAAGCCCTACGGGTTACCTATTGTTCGCACAGCAGTGGGGCCACAACGCGTGATATCGTCCCGCTCGCACTGGTGAATTCAGGTGTACGCTGGCATATACGCGTATTTGATCGAAAAAGCCAGGAGTTCAGAGACTTCGTTCTCACACGGATTACGGACGTCTATCCGCTACCTGACAACACTGTTTTGGCGCATGAGAGAGTTGATCACGATCTCCAATGGAGCCGAATTATTGAGCTCAAGCTCGTTCCCCATCCTAAAAATTCCCGTGCCGAGCTCGCGCAACTTGACTATCAACTTGATAAAGGTGTTCTCAAAGTCCGGGTCAGGGCTTCCAACGCGGGATACATACTTCGCCACTGGAGCGTCGATTGCTCGCCAGACCATAGCCTCGAAGGGCGCCAGTACGTCTTATGGCTACCTGATTCCCTGGCATTGTATGACGCCGAAAGCGCGGTAGTTGCGCCCGGGTATGTTCGTCCTGCGCTGGATAATGGGCTGCCGGTTTTCCGAGCCTTCTCCGAGTTATCATGAGGAAGCCACCGCTAGATGTCTTGAGTCCCAATACAAGGACCAAAATATCGAGCCAAACTTGGTTGGCGATTGGTTGGAATGCAACCAGCACGTCAAGGGAGCCGCTCTATGCGGCCACGGCAACGTAGAGACGACGTCATTGACGCGCCGGCCACCGCCATGCATTTCGACACAGCCACGCGCGTTGGGCAATAATTGTCAACGCTAAGACGCGGTGGTAGCCTCGCATACAGCTGACTCAATGAGTTTCAGATGTTCGCACCATACCGTCAGGGCTTGTCTCCGTTCCTCAAAATACGTGTGCACATCATAGATTCCTTCGATTCCCGGTAGCTTATGGTTCAAGCACATCTCCGTGATGTCACTAGGCACTCCAAGCGCTCGCATGTGACTCTTCGCCGTTGAGCGCAAGTCGTGAGGAGTGAACCGCCGCACCTTGGGCTTCTGTTCCGTCAACCAAAACTCTATGGCGGCCCCGATTGTATTCGGATTAATCGGCCGGTCCCCCTGGGCTGCCGCGTTCTTGTAGTCCCCTCTAACGGGAAGAACAAAAGCTGAACCAGCAGACAGCTTTTTCAGTTCAAGTAGCCAGGATTTCACAGGTAGAGTCAATGGGATCTGGATCCCTGGACCCGTCTTCGACGTCGGAACTGTCCACACGTCCTGTTCAAAATTAAACTGCGCCCACGTCGCCAGCCGCAACTCACCGGACCGAACCGCAGTCCCAAGCAAAACTTTAACGGTCAAAGAGTTCTCACGATTCATATCGGCCGCAAACAGCGCTGTCAACTCCTCTGTTGATAGCATGAGGCGACGTCTAATCGAAGGGCGTTTCCCTAACAATGCGCTGAGCTCTATCCCCGCGCAAGGATTCACAGATACTAGCCGGCGACCCGCTGCGTGCTTGAACAACATCCTCGCCGTAGTCAACAACATTCTCGATTCATTCCAAGGCGCATCGACGTGCTCGATGAGTTCCACTATATCCAGTGGAGATATCTTCGATGCGATTAGCGAACCTAAGCGATCCTCAACACGTTTTAAGCTGCGACCGTACCCTTTTTGAGTGCTGATTCCCAACGCTGTCAGGATTTTCTCGCGATAGTCATCGATCAGCTGCCGAACAGTCCAATCCTTCATTGATAGCGCCTTCACCTGGCGCTTATCGGCTGCAGGATCGCCGTCCCTATCGACCTCTGCGCGCTTTTCCCGAGAAATCTTACGGGCCTCCGCCAAGCCTATGTCCGGAAAATTCCCGATGGTTAGTTCCCGCGCACGCCCCCCGACGCGATAACGCAAAACCCATGTGGCAGTACCGGCCTTGGACAACGTGAACGTCAGACCGCCACCATCCGAACGCGCCAACGGCAAGGACAATTCAGTGCTCGCGTTTGTGTTGGCGTCTCTAATAGAGGGCACGCCTCCAGCCTTCACGACCCTCTGCCAATGCTGAAGCTGAAGAGTTTGCAGTCCTTCCGCCTTACCCTTACCATGTCCCATTTTCTTCCTTCTTCTGTCGCTAGCTACACACTTAGCTACACATATTAGCGACAACGCTACTAGACGTCAATGAACAACGTAAGACAAAATACACTTTCAAATCAACGAGTTACTAGCAAATATAGACGATTATAGATACCCATAGACATCAAAAAAATAGTACGACGTGATCCTGATGTAGGCAGCCGGCATGGAGTGCGCCCGATTTGCGCCGTCGGCGT
>CXWL01014180.1_pt1 | contig 11709 bp, 10 predicted proteins | sample 590931 | NCBI WGS metagenome assembly CXWL01 (sample SAMEA3498368, study PRJEB10139) | groundwater metagenome | biome: water well; material: biofilm material | place: Germany | collected 2015-04-27 | reverse complement strand
CGGATTGCGTCTCGCTATCTCCCTGACCCAGATCGCCGCGGTCATGGGCATCGTGGTCATCACCGTGCTCATCCTCACCCTTGCGGAGCGAAAAGTCCTCGGCTGGATGCAGGACCGCATGGGTCCGATGGAAGTAGGGCCCTACGGCATTCTCCAACCCTTTGCGGATGCCATTAAGCTCTTCTTTAAGGAAGATATTATCCCTGCCGGAGCCAATAAGTTCCTGTTCACTATGGCCCCGATCCTGTGTCTCATTCCTTCCTTCATCGGATTTGCCGTCATTCCCTGGGGCCCCAATCAGACGTTTGAGATCGGCGGCATCACCGTGAGGCCGTTTGTCATCAGCGACATCAATATCGGCATTCTGTACATCTTGGCCTTCGCGTCGCTCGGGGCCTATGGCATCATCCTGGGAGGATGGGCGTCCAACAGCAAATACTCGTTGCTCGGCGGGCTCCGATCGGCGGCGCAGATCATCAGTTACGAGCTCAATGTGGGGCTGGCCATTGTCGGCGTGTTGATTCTGGCCGGTTCACTCAGCCTGGTGAAAATCACCGACGCCCAGGCCGGAGGCTTTTGGCATTGGTATCTCTTCGCGTTACCGGCCCCGCAAATTTTCGCGTTTGTCGTCTACGTGATCTCAGCGGTGGCGGAAACCAACCGAGTCCCGTTCGACCTGCCGGAGGCGGAAAGCGAGCTCGTCGCCGGCTTCTTCACGGAGTACAGCGGCCTCAGATTCGCGTTCTTTTTCCTCGCCGAGTACGCCAACATGGTGCTAGTGTCCTGCGTCGCGACCGCGCTGTTTCTCGGCGGATGGAACGCCCCGTACCCCGGAACGATTATGGCGCTCCTCGGCCTGCCGTCCTTGGCCTGGGTCGAGAACACCATGTGGTTCGCGGTCAAGACATACTCGTTCTTGTTCCTCTTTTTCTGGCTACGGGCCACGCTGCCGAGGCTGCGCTACGATCAGTTGATGCGATTCGGCTGGAAGGTGCTGTTGCCCATTGCGTTGGGGAATATCGTCGTGACGGCCCTCGCGGTGTTTTTCTACCAACAGATGAAATAGTAGACGAGATCGATATGGCATCTACCGCGACCACCAAACGTTGGAACCTGCACGAATGGTTCAAAACGATCACGTTCTACGAGATTCTCGTCGGCATGAAAGCGACGTTGTCGCATCTGCTCCATTACCGTCCCATAACCTTGCAGTACCCTCATGAAAAACGCACATTGCCGGATAATTATCGCGGCATGCTCGCGCTGCTCCGATACGACGATGGGACCGAGAAGTGCGTGGGATGTGATCTCTGTGAAGCCGCCTGTCCGTCGCGCGTCATCCGGGTCGTCAGTGCCGAAGTGCCGGGTGAACCGACGAAGCGTTACTCGAAAGAATATTACATGGACATGACCCGATGCTTGTTCTGCGGGATGTGCGTGGATGCCTGCCCCGTCGATGCGTTGGGTATGACGAGAGAATTTGAGTGGGCGGTCTACGACAAGCGCCAGCTGCACCTGAACAAACAACAATTACTCGCGATCGGCGACCGTTCGTTTCCAGTCCGCGAGAAACGTCTGGAACTGCAGCATCCAAACGTCGCATTCTTCAATGTCGCATTCAAGCACGTGCCGCCGAAACCGGATTGACTCTCAAAGATTACGCAACGAACGGCCGATGACGGCAACACCGTGGCCTTAATCTGGTCCGGATCGGCCGTTAACCCAGGAACCGCCCATGTCGCAGCTGTTTTTCGGATACTTCGCCGGGATGATCGTCATCACTTCTATTCTGGTGGTGGCGTTGAGAAATCCTGTCTACAGCGCACTGTCGCTCTTGGTCATGTTTTTCCATGTTGCGGGACTTTTCATCACACTCCATGCCGAATTTCTCGCGGCCGTGCAGATTATCGTCTATGCCGGGGCCATTCTCGTGCTGTATCTGTTCGTCGTCATGATACTCAATGTCACGCAAGACGACCGGTATCATGGCCAATGGCGGATCGCGGGAATTGTCTGCGTGCCATTGCTCATTGAGTCCATCGTGCTTCTCTCGGGCGGAGCCGGCGCCGTCACCACCGGGAGTCCGTCGTTCCAGTCCGGACCACAGATTGCCATTGCCGCCGACAATACCTTGGCCATCGGCAAGACGCTTTATTCAACCTATTTGTTCCCGTTCGAGGTGGCCTCCTTGATACTCCTTGTGGCAATGATCGGCGCCATCGTCCTCGCCAAGCGCGATATCGGTGAACACGACGCGTAACACATGGTACACACAGGCTGTTGACGAATGACCATTCCAATCTCCTACTATCTTATTCTGAGCGCGATTGTGTTCTTAACCGGCGTTGCGGGCGTGTTGATCCGGCGCAATATCATTGCCATTCTGCTGTCCGTGGAGCTGATGCTGAACGCCACCAACATTAACTTCGTCGCATTCTCTGATCATCTGCATGATCTCGGCGGTCAAGTGTTTGTCTTTTTTACCTTGACGGTTGCGGCTGCCGAGGTCGCCGTCGGACTCGCGATTATCATCGCCCTGCACCGATCAAGATCCACGATCAACGTAGAAGAATTCAACCTATTGAAATGGTAATCAACGTGCAGACAGCTCATGGCGATCGGTACGGACAGCAGTCCGAGGTTCTCGTTATCAGCCGTCAGCTCCTAGAGTCATAGATGTACACACTCATCCCACTCCTTCCCCTGACCGCCTTTCTAGTTTTAGGCTTGGCGGGATCGTGGATTCAGGACCGTGCTCACCTGGTTGCGGTTCCAGCGGTGCTGTTATCGCTCGCGTTGTCGCTGTCGGCATTTCTCGAGGTCGTCTCGGGATCCGTCATTTCTGTTCCACTCTATACGTGGTTGGCTTCCGGTCACCTCGACATTCACATCGGTCTCCATATCGACCGACTCACCGCCGTGATGCTCCTATTGGTCACCGGTGTCAGCTCGCTCGTGCATGTCTATACGATCGGCTATATGCATGGCGAGCCAGGCTATGCCCGTTTCTTCGGCTACATCGCCCTCTTCACCTTCTCCATGTTGATGTTGGTGCTGGCCGACAACTTATTACAGCTCTTCGTGTTCTGGGAAGCCGTCGGACTCTGCTCCTATCTGCTGATCGGCCATTGGTACGAACGTGCGTCCGCCTGTGCAGCCGCCACCAAGGCGTTCCTCGTGAATCGCGTCGGCGATTTTGGCTTTATGCTCGGCCTTCTGCTCGTCTGGTACCACTTCGGCTCACTGAACTATCTTGACATCTTCCCTGCCCTCCATGACGCGACTGATGTGACGATGAACCTGCTCGGTCCTTTCGGTGGAACATGGGACGTATCGATATTCACGCTGATCGGACTCCTCCTGTTCACCGGCGCAGTGGGGAAATCGGCGCAAGTTCCGCTCCACGTCTGGCTGCCTGATGCGATGGAAGGACCGACGCCGATTTCGGCCCTCATTCACGCCGCCACGATGGTCACCGCCGGCGTCTTCATGGTGGCGCGTCTCGCCCCGCTCTATAACCTGTCTCCGACCGCGATGACCGTGGTCGCAATTACAGGCGCGGCGACGATGGTCCTCGGCGCCACGATCGCGCTGACTCAGACCGACATCAAGCGTGTCGTCGCCTACTCGACGGTCAGTCAGCTCGGGTACATGATCATGGCGTGCGGGCTCGGCGCCTACGCCTCCGGCATGTACCACCTACTCACGCACGGCGCGTTCAAGGCCTTGTTGTTTTTAGGCTGTGGCTCCGTGATTATTGCCCTGCACCATGAGCAAGACATGAGGCACATGGGCGGCCTCAAAGACAAGTTGCCGATTACCTACTGGACGTTTGTGGTCGGCTCGCTGGCGCTTGCCGGCTTTCCTCTGACGGCTGGCTTCTTCAGCAAGGATGACATCCTCGTGTCCGCCTGGTCGTCCGGCGGCCTTGGTCGGATCCTGACGCTCGTTGGTCTGCTGACGGCTCTCCTGACCGCCTTTTACAGCTTCAGGCTCGTGTTCGTGACATTTTGGGGGACGTCACGCGTCGATCCGCACCATGCCGATCATGTCCATGAGCCGTCGCGGACGATGACGACCCCGCTCCTCATTCTGGCGCTGTTCAGCATCCTGACGGGTTATCTTGGGATCCCTTCATTCTTGGAGCCGGTGTTTTCAACGGGACATGAGGCGACCGCGCACCATGGATCCGCCGGCCTCATCATTATGATGGCGGCGACGGCGATGGGTCTGATCGGTATTGCCGCCGCCTACTACGTGTATGTCCTCAACCCGGATCTTCCGGAGCGCTTGGCTCGACAGTGGGGCAGCCTCTATCGCGGCTCGTTGAACAAATGGTATGTCGACGAAGCCTACGATCGTCTATTCGTACGGCCAACGTTCGCGGCAGCCTCGGGACTCTGGAAGCGGGTTGATGTCCACGTGATCGATGGAACCGTCAACGGTATCGCACAGGCCATCACCTGGGGAGGATGGCTGTTACGATTGGTCCAGAGCGGACAGACCCAACATTACGCGCTGGCGATGGTGGTCGGGGTTGTCGTAATCGTGACGGTCTTTCTGATTTCGTAGGAGATACGTCAATGGTCACTAGTCATTGGAGAGGACCACTGCATGGGACGCATGCGCCTCACTCCTGATGCCTGATGACCGCTGACCATTAACCCATGACGCATTCTTTTCCGTGGCTCACATTCCTGATCGTCCTCCCGTTGGCCGGGGCCATTGCGGTCTTCGCGGTGAAGGAACGCTCCGTCAAGGTTACGGCTCTCGCTGTAGCCATCGCCGACCTCCTGATCTCACTCCCGCTCTGGTGGCTGTTCGATGCATCATCCGGTCAGATGCAGTTCGTGGAATCGGCGCAGTGGATCCCGTCGCTGTCCATTAACTACCGGCTGGGTCTCGATGGAATCAGCCTCCCGCTCGTCCTCATGACGACGGTCCTGATGCCGCTCTGCATCTTGATTTCATGGCACTCCATCGAGAGGAGGATTCGAAGTTTCATGGCCATGCTGCTGATCATGGAAAGCGCCATGATCGGAGTATTCTGTGCTCTTGATTTCGTCCTGTTCTATGTGTTTTGGGAAGCGATGCTGATCCCGATGTATCTCCTGATTGGAATCTGGGGCGGACCGAATCGCCTCTACGCCGCGATCAAATTCTTGCTCTATACCCTTGCCGGCAGCGTCTTACTGCTGGTCGCGATCTTGGTCTTGTACTTCCAAGGCGGCCATACGTTCGACATTCTTCAATTGAGTCAAGGCACCTATTCCACATCGTTGCAATGCTGGCTCTTCCTCGCGTTCTTCGCCGCATTCGCCGTCAAGGTTCCGATGTTCCCGTTCCATACCTGGTTGCCCGACGCGCACGTGGAAGCACCCACAGCCGGCAGCGTGATCCTCGCCAGCGTGCTGCTCAAGATGGGCACCTATGGGTTTCTACGCTTCAGTCTTCCCATGTTGCCGGATGCCTCACAGCTGTTCACTCCGTTCATGGTGGGGCTTTCGATTGTGGCGATCATCTACGGAGCCTATATGGCTCTGGCGCAAGCCGATCTTAAAAAGCTCATTGCCTATTCCAGCGTGAGCCATATGGGGTTCGTGACCCTCGGCCTCTTCATGTTTAACATTCAAGGAATCGAAGGCGCCGTCATGCAGATGGTGAACCACGGCATCACCACCGGTGGGCTCTTTCTCTGCATCGGAATGATTTACGAACGCACCCATAGCCGACAGATCGCCGACAATGTCGGCCTCACGAAGCCAATGCCGCGGTATGCGACGTTCCTAGTCATTTTCGCCTTATCTTCATTGGGGCTGCCCGGCACAAACAGTTTCGTCGGAGAATTTATGATTCTTGCAGGCACCTTCCTCTGGAGCAAAATCGCCGCCGCCCTCGCCTCGTTGGGGATCATCCTCGCGGCGGCCTACTTGCTGTGGATGGTTCAACGTGTCGCCTTCGGCGCCCCCGATCCGCATATGCTCCCGAAGCTTCGCGATGTGAACCTGCGTGAGATGGTCACCGTGGTGCCGCTTGTCGTCTTGATCTTCGTGATCGGGATCTTCCCGAACCCCATCCTGACTCGCATGCATCCCAGCGTGGAGAAAGTCCTCGCGCGCATCTCCCCCCCGGCTGCCGAGCACGCGTCAGCCTTGCGCCGCGATGCCCCCGTCACTCCGTCCATGGAGCAGATCATCACAACAACTGGACCGACGTACAGCCAAGACGCACGGGCCGGGACGGAGGGCCGACCGCAATGACCTTCTCGGCGGCGGACTTGTTCCTCATCCTTCCGGAATTGCTGATCATCATGGCAGCCTGCATCGTGCTCGCGCTTGATCCGGTGCTGCGGGTTGCCAACAAAGACGGCTTGGTGTGGCTGAGCCTGGGAACACTTGCCGTGTGCATGGGATTGACGGCTTCCCAGATACAGGCTCCCACCACAATCTTCAGCGGACTCGTCGTGATCGATGCCTACGGAGCCTTCTGGAAACTGCTCCTCTACTTCGTCACCGGCCTGACCATTCTCCTTTCTCATTCCTATTTGAAGGAAGAGCGGCTGTACTTCGGCGAATATTACGGCTTCGTCTTACTCTCGCTCTTGGGGATGATGGTCATGGTCTCGTCGTCCGATTTATTGACACTCTATCTGGGCACTGAACTGATGTCCCTCTCGCTGTATGTCATGGCTGGCCTGAAGCGATCAGAGCCTCGCTCCTTGGAAGCCTCGGCCAAGTACTTCGTGTTGGGAGCATTTTCATCGGGCATCCTCCTCTACGGCATCTCGCTCCTCTATGGAGCGACCGGAAGCACCAGACTCCCGGAGATTGCCGTGGCGATCTCCGGTCGTAACCTGGACGATCCGCTCTTGTTGTTTGCCACGATCCTGCTCACGGTCGGATTCGGGTTCAAACTTGCCGTCGTGCCATTTCACATGTGGACGCCGGATGTCTACCAAGGCGCGCCGACCTCCGTCACCGCGTTCATGGCGGTTGCCGCCAAAGCCGCAAGCTTCGGCGCATTCCTCAGAGTGTTCATTGAAGGGCTCGGTGGCCTGAAAGCCAACTGGGCCGCGATGTTCCTCATCCTGTGCCTCGCCACCCTGATCTTGGGAAATATCGTCGCGCTGGTGCAGACGAATGTGAAACGCATGCTGGCCTACTCAAGCATTGCCCATGCCGGCTACGCGCTGATCGGCGTGGTCGCAACCGGACACATAGGAAGCTCGTCTGGGATCGCCAGCGTGCTGCTGTATCTCTCGCTCTACGCATTCATGACTTTCGGCGCGTTCGCCGTCGTTGCCATGCTTCGCAAGGGCGGGATCGAAGGAGACAACATCGAGGATTTCACCGGTCTCGCCAAACGGCATCCCGTGGCTGCGCTGCTCATGTTGATCTTCATGGTCTCACTGGCGGGCATTCCTCCGACTGCGGGGTTCATCGGAAAACTGTATGTCTTCATGTCGGCGGTGGAAGCCGGCCTACCATGGCTGGCTGCCGTGGCGCTCATCTTTGCCGTCATCTCGGCCTATTACTACCTCCGGCTGGTGATGGTCATGTACATGCGCGAGCCGACCGACCTGTCGAGCACCAGCCCTCGGATGGTCATGACGCCGAGTCTCTCCATCGTGCTGGCCTGCGCGGTGGCTGGGGTGGTCATCTTCGGGATCTATCCCAACCCACTCGTGAACTTCGCCATACAAGCGGTATCGGCGCTCAAGTAAGACCGTTGTGGTTTACCGATCCGCATGCGGAGCATCATGACCGTCCTCCGCTTTCTGATCGAGACGTTGACCACCTTCTTGCGCCAGGGTTGCCCGAGCCTGGCGGCAGCCTTAGCCTTTTTCTCCTTACTCTCGCTCTTTCCTCTCGTCTTTCTTCTCCTGTACGGGATCAGCTTCCTCGTCAGCCAAAACATCATCGGCGAGCAATTCATCCTGAGCTTCCTGAAGGGCTTTCTGCCGTCATTGGGTGAACGCTTGGCTGAGGAGCTCCATCGGATCAGCGTATTAGAAGGTGTGCGCTGGCTCGTATTCCTGTCGTTCTTCTGGTTTGGAGGGCTCGTCTTTTACGAGCTCGACTACGCACTCAACGTGGTATTTGAAAGCACCCAAAAGCGTCACCCGCTGATTTCTACCGCGATCTCCATCGCCCTGCTGGGATCGACAGGACTGCTCTTATTCCTCTCCTATGTCGCCACGCAGACCATCGCCTTTTTGACGGCCTATGCCCCGAAGCTGTGGGGGCTCGATCTCGTCGCCCTCGCCGCCCATGATTTCCATCTCACCTACACGCTCCCCTTTTCCCTGGCATTCCTGACGGTGAGCCTGTTGTACCGCCTGGTGCCTCGCCGCCGTCCACAGTGGCGCCACGCCATGGCAGGCGCATTGACATTCGGCCTGCTCTGGGTCTCGGCCAAGTTGTTGTTCCTCAACTACAGCGACTATGCCACGGTGTACGCCAGGCTCTATGGATCGTTACTCGAGGTCGTGCTCTTATTGCTCTGGGTCTATTATTCCGCCGGGCTCTTGCTGTTCGGTGGGATTATCGCCCGCAAGCTACAACAGCGCGCCTACTCGTCACAGATGCCCGCTGACAGTGGGTAGCCGAAACAGTGGAGCTGGATGACCGATGGTCACACGCCCCTTCCTTAGCGCCTAGGAAATCCTCGGAGCTGAAGATACCGCACGATGGCTGAATAGGTCACAAGTCCGACCATTTCTCCGTCCTGCATGACCACTAGGCGACCCCATCCTTCACGCGCCATACGCTCTAGCGCATGCATCACAGGACTATCCGGTTCGATCACTAACGATTCCGAACGGGGGCGCATCACCTGCTCGACCCTGCGCCAGGGCCACAACGACGGCGGGACGCTCTGAATCTCAACCGTGGTGATGAGTCCCACCAGTCGCCCGTCCTCTAACACTGGGAACCCGCCATAGCCATAGGATTGGAAATGCTGATTCACCGCCACATCCAGCGTGCAATGCGACGAAATCGAGGTGACCGTCGTCGTCATGACATCCCGAATAGGGACCGTTGCCAGGGCCTGGCGCATGACCGCTTGACGACGACTCGCCAGGGCTGCGGCGAAGAGAAACATGCCGATGACCACAACCCACCCACCGTTCGATGCCATCGACGTCGGTAATCCGCCGCTCGCAGACCCGTACAGCACGACAAGGCCCGTCAGTCCAAGCATCACCCCAAACGCCAGACCGACCCCTGCGGCTTGTTTGGTCGCTCGATAAAAGTCGTTTCCCCATGCCCACAGTCCCGCGCGTAACATCCGTCCGCCGTCCAGCGGGAAACCTGGGATCATATTGAAGAGCCCGAGTTGCATATTGCCGATGCCCAGCAAGGCCCCGAGCATGATCCACCCCTGGAGACTATGTTGCCGTTGAATCGCCTCGGCCAGCTCCACAAACACAAAACAAAGACCGCCGATCACAAGGCTGACCGCCGGCCCGGCCAACGCAATGAGGAATTCAGCGCGGGGCGTGGGGGCTTCCTTCCGCATGTGAGCCACACCGCCGAAAATAAACAGCGTAATCTTGTCAATCGGAATGCGGTAGTACAACGCGACGTAAGAATGGCCGAGCTCATGCAAGAGCACGGAGACGAATAATAGGACTGCTGCGAGGCCCCCCATAGCCCAATACCGTTCGGACGTGAGCCCGGGCAAATTGTCCGGTAGATACTCAGTGGAGAGCGACCAGGTGACCAAGAGAAACACCACGAACCATGAAGCATGGACGCGGATCGGAATTCCCAACACACGGCCGATTTCCCAGGACGGTACCTGCATTGACAACACCGTACCAGCGGAATACGCAAAGGGTCAATTCTTCACCATCGGTTCAGGTATACTAGCCCCTATGCGACGACACGTCCTACGACGCCTGCTGATCGGCGCGCTGTTAGCCGCAACTCCAGGGCCATTCGTTCCAGTAGACACCGTGGCTCAAGTGATCAAGTCCGGTCCACTAACCTGCCCGGGTGTGGCGCTGACGTTCGATCTCTGCCCTGTGCGCAAGGGGTCCGGCTACGATCGGCCGTTGATGGACTATCTCATCGCACACCGGATCCCCGCCACATTCTTCATGTCCGGCAAGTGGATGGCCAAACATGAACCGGAGGTGGACCATCTGCTGGGCATGGAATTTTTCGAAGTCGGGACGCATGGTAACGTCCACGCCCACCTTCCCATGCACGATGCCGACGAACAACGCACGGAGATCCTTGGCCCTGTCAAAATCCTGCAAGACCACTATGCCCATACGGCGACGTTGTTTCGGCCACCGTACGGCGAATACAACGACGTGACCGTCGCCGTGGTGCAACTGCTCGGCCTGCAGTTCATCCAGTGGAATATTGAATCGGGCGATCCAGATCCGACACTCTCAGCAGAACAAATCTTGGCCAGAGTCACCAAACGGGCCAAGCCCGGCAGCATCATCGTCTTCCATGCGAACGGCAAGGGCAAGCAGACTCGGCAGNNCAACAAAGGTGCTCCCTCAGAAGGGGCTCAAACCCATGACCGTCAGCGAACTGTTGAATTGTCAGTCTTCGACTCCATGAGCCAGCCAGTCATCCGGACGATGCAGGCAGACGATCGGGAAGCCGTGGTTCAGCTCCTGGGCGAATCCGATCCCTGGAAGACACTCGGTTATACAAAGGATGATTGGAACCGCATCTTTTGTCCGACTCCCCAGGGGCGAGACTGCTACGTGGCCCTCCTCGATGGGCAAGTGGCAGGCGTCACTATCGTGAAACAGAAGTTTCTCCTGGGCGATTATTTGGAGCTGTTAGGCGTGGCTGAATGGGCTCGTCAGAAGGGAGTCGGTGGGCAGCTCTTGCGGCACATCGAGGAGATCGTCTTTGAGCGGACCAAGAACCTCTTTGCCTGTGTGTCGGACTTCAACGAACCGGCGCGATCCTTTTACAAGAAGCACGGCTATCAAGAAATCGGGCCTATGCCTAACTTCTTGATACCAGGGAGCGCGGAACTGTTGTTGCGGAAGACGGCGGGGCCTGCCAGAGGAAGAGGTTAGTAGTCATTGGTCATCGGTCAATGGTACATTCCAAACAGCAATCGCTCTTTTAATGACTATTGACCAATGACTGATTTGCGAGTCACAAAACTCCTCCACACAAGAATGCGGGTCAGCGATTTGGATGAGACCATCCGGTTTTATACGACCCTCTTGGGCCTCGAGGTTCTTGAGCGAAAGACGTCTCCGCGAGGCTCTCACCTCGCTTTTCTCAAAGTACCCAATAGCGACGAATTGATAGAGCTGACCAGTTTCCCTCCAAGTGGCCCGGTGAAAGTTCAGGAAGATCTCGTTCATCTGGCCTTCCAAGTTGAAAATCTCGACGAGACGATTGCCTCGCTTCATACACAGGGTGTCACGATCGCCGATGGCCCCACGACAACCTCTTCCGGAAGCCGGTTCATCTTCATTGATGCTCCCGACGGCTATGAAATTGAGCTGATCGAACGGCCGGCCGGAGTGAAGATCGTCTAGCTTCCAACAAATACAGACTCCCCACTTTCACGCTCCACATACGTTGACGATGTGACTCCCTCCGAAGTACCTTCTTCTCATCACATACCGCATGAATTCTCTGAATCAGGAGGACTGCTGAGATGAAGAACGGGTTTTTCCGAGGACATGGGCTTGGTAATGATTATCTCGTGATGGAT
>CXWL01003248.1_pt1 | contig 11710 bp, 11 predicted proteins | sample 590931 | NCBI WGS metagenome assembly CXWL01 (sample SAMEA3498368, study PRJEB10139) | groundwater metagenome | biome: water well; material: biofilm material | place: Germany | collected 2015-04-27 | reverse complement strand
ACAGCCTCACCAAGGAGAGGGACTCACCAAAAATATATCCGTTTCTGGTTGCCAAATCATCAGTGACCGCCCGGTAACACGAGGCACATTATTGACACTTACCATTGCGCTTCCCGATGGATTACCTCAGCTTTCATTGAAATCAGCACATGTTGTGTGGGTATCGGGTTGTCAATTTTCTGTCCGATTTATGGATCTGAACCAAGACCATCGGAAGCGGTTGCAATCTTTCATTTGGAAAAGCATCTCCCATCAAACCGTAAGTGATCAACGAACTCGATTCCGGCTGATGATATAGTCCGGCCCTTATCCCCTCCTGTCTGCAGTGCCTCGATCCTTTTCATGACGCTCATCAACTCATAAGACCTCTACAGTACGACGTTCAGAACCAGACCTCCCTTCAAGTAAGTACATAACAGATTGATTTATTGTCCATTACCCTCACCCCCCCTTCCGGTTTGGCCACTCCCCCTCCTTTGGTGGGAAGGCAAGGTCAACACTCCGCGCTAGCCTTCATCCATACGAAATCTCCAATACAGACTGCATCGGGGCAAGACAGAAAGAGCCTTTGGGACTCAAGCGTTTAGCAAGTCAGGATTGAGTCGATCAATCCCATCCAAATGGGAACATAACCAGGAGGTATAACGATGAGTCAGATGAAACACTTGAGACAGTCGGAAGTGCCTTACTCATCGCATTCGATTGAGCGTCGCAGAATGAGAAGAAGTTTTGTCTCCTTGGAGCTTATGTACTCAGGAATCACCGGGGACGACGTTCTTATTGGAGACGGTAGCGCTGTAGACCTATCCGAAGGTGGGGTGGGCATTCGTGGAAACTGTCCCGTCAAGATTGGTATGGAATTGACATTGTTCTTATATCTTCCGGATGAGGAGGAGCCCCTATTCGTTTCGGAAGTGATAGTCTCCTGGACAAAGGGATCTCTGTTTGGCGTGGAACTGAATGGAATGAGCCTCCGCGATGGCGATCGGTTGCGGGCGCTGCTCCACGCCCAATCGGCTGCCCAAGCGGAGTCGGTTCAATGACCCTACTATCAGAGCCTAGTCGGGGATGTTCATCCCTAGCGATTCATGTCACCTTGTCTTCTGGACGCGCACCATGCTAATTCATGGTGAGTGACTGCTTACTCACCATGAATAGGACACGGACATCTTCTCGTCAACGACATCAACCATCCCCAACCTTCAGCCATAAACAGCAGGGCCACGGGCATCAGTGAGGCGCGACTCTGCAAACACTTTCCGACCAAGCATGCCCTGGACAACGCAATTTTCTCATAAAATGCGCATGCTCTGACTTGCACGAAGCTAGCGACGGGCGCGTAAACGACAGGCACTACCATGAGTCGACTCCTCCGACATCCATTCGTCACTCTCGGAATCATTATCTTCATTGCGATCACCGTTCTTGTAGCCTTTCGCCTGAGCACAGGCTCCAAAACCGACAAGAAGACGGCACGGCTCATCACGGTCGGTACGGTGTCTCCGCTCCGACAGGATCTCGATATTCGTCTGACCTACACAGCGGACATCTCGCCTAATCAAGTCGTCAATATCTTCTCACGGGTTGACGGATACATCACCAAGCTCCATGTCGATAAGGGTGATTATGTCAGAGCGGGCCAGTTGCTCGTTGAAATTGATCATACGGACTATCAGCATGCCGTCAATCAGGCAAAAGCCAATCTGGCTGCCGCCAAGGCGAAGGTCTCACAACAGGATGCGGTCGTCCGCAACGCCAAGCTGACGTTCGAACGCGTGCAGACTCTCATCAAGGACCAATTTGTCTCACAGCAAGACCTCGATACTGCACTGGTCAACTTCGACGCCGCCAGCGCCGCACAAGAATCCCTCCAAGCTCAGGTCACCCAAATGGAGGTGGCCCTAGCCCAGGCGGAAACACGCTTAGCCTACTCGTACATCAGAGCCCCATTTCCCGGCTATATCGCAGAACGAAATTTAGATACCGGGGCCTATGTCAGCAGCGCAACTGCCAGCACATCGACTATGTCACGAGGCATCATGAGCCTACACGACATCCATACGGTTCGTGTACTGATCGAAGTCGTCGAGCGAGATATTCCACTCGTGAAGGTAGGTCAAAAGGCCGAGCTCCGTGCCGAAGCGTACCCAGATTATGTGTTCGAAGGAACCGTCACGCGTGTCGTCCAGGCCTTGAATCGCGCGACACGTACCATGACGGTGGAAATTGACTTATCGAATAAGGATCGTCGATTAAAAGGCGGGATGTTTGCCCGAGTCGAAGTCATGGTGGGAACCCATCACCAAGCATTGCAGATTCCCATTGATGCCGTCAGTCGACTCGAAAACATGCAATATATCTATATCGTCCAAGAGGGGAAAGCCCAGCGAGTGGATATCGAGATCGGAGCCCGTAACGACAACCATGTAGAAATCACCAAAGGCTTGACGGGTCGAGAACAGGTCATCGTTGCAGGCAAAGACTTGGTGCACGATGGCACACCTGTCCTGACCCAACCGCTCAACCAAAGTGAGGAGTGAAGGGTAAGGGGTGAAAAGGCTGAAGAGTTCGGCTTCCTTGGCCTCACGATTTACCTCGGTTTCCCCACCAACCTAGAATGTGGCTCACTCTACTCGCACTACGCAATCGCATCGGCATTCTGATGTTATCCCTCGCGATGGTGGTACTGGGGCTGACGTCCCTTCAACGCCTACCAGTTGATCTGTTCCCGCAAATCCAGGTCCCAGTCGCTTTTGTGGGTGTTGTGTACAAGGGGGCGCCCCCGCTCGACATCGAGCAGAGCGTCGTCTATCCCATCGAAAAAGCTGTCAGCTCCGCTTCCAATGTCGAACATGTCGAATCGTTCAGCAAGCAGGGTCTCGGGGCCGTCCAGATCTGGTTCAACTGGGGAGCAGACATCAATGTTGGACAGATGGAAGTGATGCAACGCATCACGCAGATTCTGAACAGCCTCCCACCGGGGATCCTACAGCCCTTCATCGTGAAGTTCGACGTCTCCAATATCCCCGTTTCCATTGTATCGGTGTCGAGCGATGAGCTGGACGAGCGAGCGCTGTATGATCTTGCGTACAACACCATCGCCCCACAGATCGAGCAGATCGCCAATGTCGCGGCGGCCACAGTCGAGGGCGGCAAGATTCGTCAAATCAATATCAACCTCGACCCGGCACTGCTCAGCGCCCGCGGACTCTCCATTCTTGACATCGTGAAATCCGTCAAAGCCTCCAATTTAATTCTGCCGTCCGGTGATATCAAAGCTGGAAACCTTGACTATAACGTCTTTACAAACAATCAGTTCAGAACGGTCGAGCCGATCCAGGACGTCATCGTGAAGGTCAATCCGAAGGGCAGTCCGGTCCGCGTGCGTGATGTAGGAACCGTGACGGACTCATCCGATATCCAAACAAACATCGTTCATGCCGATGGTGCCAGATCGGTGTTTCTTCGTGTGAACAAGCAACCGATCGCCAACACGGTCGAGGTGGTGGATGCCCTTCGCGCAGCCCTCCCCAAGATGTTTGGCATCCCTGAGGGGGTAAAACTCGGCATTTCGTTCGATCAATCTCTCTATATCCGACAATCCATTCACAATCTTACCGAACAAGCCCTCCATGGGTCGCTGCTGGCCTCAGCCGTGATTCTGATCTTCTTGCGGAACCTCACAAGTACCGTCATCATTTCCGTGGCCATTCCGCTCTCCATGCTCGTGACGTTTGTTGTCCTCTATTTTACCGGCCAAACCCTGAACGTCTTCACGCTCGGCGGACTCGCGCTGGGGATCGGCCGGCTGGTTGATGACTCCATCGTAGAACTGGAAAATATTCAGCGCCACCTCAATACCAATCCCAACCGATGGAACAGCATTCTCAATGCCGCTCGAGAAGTCGCCATGCCGATCCTCGCGTCGACCGTCACCACGGTGGTGGTCTTCCTCCCGATGTTTTTCGTCGTCGGTGTCGCTCGTCTGTTGCTAATACCCTTAACCGTGACCATCGCGATTGCGCTCTTCACGTCCTTCCTCGTCTCCCGCACAGTGACGCCGGCACTCTGCTACAAGTTCCTCAAGTCTGAACAAGACGCTCGGCGGACCATGCCGTCCTGGTTTACCGCACTGATGGATTGGAGTCGTCGCCGATATGAGGCTCTCGATAGAAGTTACGAAGAATCGTTGCAGTGGGTCCTGGGACATCGCCGGACCTTTATCGCCATGGTGTTGCTGATCTTTGTCGGATCGCTCACGTTGGTTCCGATGATCGGGACGGAGTTCCTTCCAGTTTCCGATGAGAGTCAGTTTCGCATCGTCCTGCGGGCACCGGTCGGCCAACGGGTTGAAAAGACCGAACAGCAAGTCTCAGAAGTCGAACGGGTGCTCCGAGCCAATATTCCCGCAACCGAATTGGAGACGATCGTCTCCAGTACGGGTATCCTGTCGCAAGGTCGCGCGTCACTCTTCAACCCCAACACAGGGCCCCATACGTCATCGATGCAAGTGTACTTGGTCTCACCGGACAAACGGGCCAGAACGCAAGTCGAGATCATGAACGATGTGCGCCCGAAGATCGTCAAACTGTTCCCAGGAGTGTCGATGTATTTTGATCCCGGAGGGCTCGTCAAACGCGTCACCAGCTTCGGCTCTCAAAAGGCCATTGATGTGGAAATCTATGGCTATGACTTCGAAAAAGCGAGAGACGTCATTGCCCGCGTCAAGGAGATCATGGAGCAGACTCCAGGCCTGGCGGATATCGAACCGAGTCGGGAAGAAAACTATCCAGAAGTCAACGTGACGGTGGATCGAGAGAAGGCGGCTCTGCTCGGCATCAGCGAAGCCGACGTGGCCAATACAGTCCTATTTTCCCTGAATGGAAACGGTCAGACCGACCCAATCATTTATACGGATCCGCAAAGCGGCAATGAGTATTTCATCAGCGCCTGGCTGGCCGAGGCACACCGAAAGAATCTCAGTGATCTGGAGAATATTCTGCTCATCGCCAAAACCGGCGAGCCTGTCCTCCTGAAGAATGTTGCGTCCCTCAAGTTGAACGCAGGACCGGTGAAGGTCGATCGAAAACATTTCCAGCGCGTGGTCCACATCACGGCCAATCCCACCACCCGGCCCCTCGGTGATATCGCCGAAGACTTGGAGTCCGCCTTCGCCGCACTCCAGTTGCCAGCAGGGTTCAGCCTCAAGCTGGCGGGGCAGATTCAGCAGCAGCGCGAAACCTTCCAAGGATTGCAGTTTGCGACCATCCTGGCACTCATGTTGGTCTACATGGTCATGGCCGCCCAATTCAAATCGCTTATCGACCCCTTTATCATCATGTTTTCCGTGCCGATGGGCTTCCCCGGTGTCATCTTGATCCTGTTTCTGACGAACACAACACTCTCCACCACGTCGTTGATGGGCATTATCATGATGTTGGGGATTGTCGTCTCAAACGGTGTCTTATTGGTCGATTACACCAACGTCCTCCGCCGCAGAGGCGAAGGACTTCATCAGGCCATTGTGACTGCCGCACGAACCAGGCTGCGCCCGATTCTCATGACCTCCCTCGCCACGGTCTTTGGGCTGCTTCCCATGGCAATCGGACTCGGAACCGGTGGTGAAACAAACGCGCCTCTCGCAAGGGCGGTCGTTGGAGGGTTGAGCGTTTCTACCCTCCTCACATTGTTTCTCGTTCCAACGATGTATTTGATTTTAGAGGAATATTTCCCGAGGAGGCTCAAAGAATCGGCGAACGATCAGGAAGTGGCCTCCATTGGCGCCACCTCGGTTCCGGAATAGCCTGCGTTAACGCTCGACAATGTTTGGGAATAAGGACTTCAGCTGCATAGCCAGTCCTATATCCCCGGCAATCTGCAAACGCCCCGACATCGCCATCGTCATTCCGCTGAGATGCCCGTTCAGGATCCCGATGCAATCCTCTCCAGTCATCGAGAGAGTCACATGCGGATCGGCATGCGTTCCATCCTTCACGATGCAGGTCCCATTGTGCACCAGCAGATGGTACTGACCGCCTTGGTTCCCACGGAGGTCGAACTGGTAGACGGCCTCAAGATCCTCAGCGGCATCCTGATCAAGTTTTGAGGGGAGGGAGTCGAACACCTCTCTGACAGTCGTGGCTTTCATGTGAAGACAATACCTATGGCAACAAATGGTTAAAGCCTTCGGGGGCGCTATGCTCACGCCCCCGAAGCACGGTCAATACAAAAGAAGGGTTTAGTACCGGAGTGTGGCGGTCGCAACACTACGACTGGCACCGAAAAACTCCTTCGAGAACGACTCGACCACTGCGGGGTCATACCCCTTGCAACTGAAAATGTCGAGGTAGGCGTGATTGGTTTCGTTCGCGAAATGGCCGCTGATCAACGAGGTGGAGATCAACTGCACCATGGAGTAGCCGGCCACAGGCCCATCGCCAAAATCGACGACCTGACATTCACCAAAACGCTTCATGTCAATGAGCTCACACAGCTCAACGACGTAGCGCTTGATATAGTCCGCATCTCGGATAAGTTTTGGATTGCAATCGTGGAGGTCAACGGCGGTGCAAAGTCCCCATGCCTTACCGCTTCCCACCATGTCTTGAACTGGTCGGGCAGCAGCCGCAGGGGCGTTGGATGGTAAGATTGTGGACTCGGAACTAGCCGAGGTACTCATAGAGGGGGGTTCCCTTTCTGTAAGGAGGTTGAGCACATGAAGACTACCATGCGTGAACTATACCATGATTTGTTTCTCTCGCACGTGAAGGGGTGGAAAAATTTTCGGCTCTGGTGAAAAAGCCCTATCAATCGGTTGACAAGGTTTCATCTCTCAGGGACAATACCTTCTATGTCGTCCTCTCCAGATCTCATCCGAGACACACCTCGAATCGAGCTACCCGAGCGCCTCTGCACGTGGTGCAAGGTGCTTATGCGGAAGCGGCTCGTGGGCGGCGACCAATTCATTCATTACACCTGCCCTAAGTGCGTTTTCCAACATACGCGCCGGCTGGGACCGAAGCCTCAGACACCAGCCCACTAACCCGGTTCTTCACGAATAGCCCCACCTCACTCCTGGGAACCCTTTCAAGCCACCCAGACTATAGTGACAGGTGAACCAACTGGCACAGCCTTGCGTCCTCTCCCAGACAAGAATGAGAGAAAGGCATAACATCACTGGCTTACGGATGTTTTCGCGAGCAACGAGAGGAGGGGAAAAGGACAAGTCTTCTGAACTCACCTATGGAGTCAGGGCGAGTACTCTACTGTGGCTGGCTTGAATGAGGCACTCGATCAAATGATGTCGCCGAAATAAGCGGCCCGCCACACTGAATGTCGCGTAAATGCGTTCTGCACATCATCGTCAATCATGCGGGCGAACCGTGCTTGATTCTCGGGGGTGATCGACGTGATTTTTGCGCCTATCTTTGGCGCACGCACATGTACGACCTCTACCTCACACGTGAGAGTCTCCTCTTTTCCACACTCGATCAAAAGTTGTACGATCTCCCCTGGCTTCATTACCAACTGGGTTTCAAGTTGCACACCCGAATCGCTGACATCGACCACTGTACAAGGAACCACGAGAATTCCTCGTTGCAACCTGCCGATACGCCCACTCTGTACCCGTGATTGCTTGCGCTTAAATCCCATACATGAGCCTCCTGTCGCCGAAATCATAACAGGAGGATAGAACGTGCCAAAGACAATTGGCGAAATGGCTAGATCTTCCCGGCCACCAAAGCTCGTACCTGTTCCATCCGTTGCCGATTGACACCGAGATCGCTATAGCCGGTCCGGGAAGCCGATCGAAAGTGAATGGTCTTGGCAGCATCGTCGAAGAGAAACTCCACGTCATCGACAAATCGAAGCAGCAGGCTGGTGAACTCATAGTGGAGATAGGACTCGTCCTCTTCGACGAGCTTACTCCGAGACAATGTTGCGAGCACCGCTTTCAACGCCTCTTTGGCTTCCACTCGAGCCTTCTTGTACTGGAGAGGCGGAACGGCATGCTGCGTATCAGTCGCCTGAGTCGACACGCAGTTGGGGCTGGGGGGGCAAGGAGGAAGAGTCCGATGGCTCATTGGGCCCGCACTGTACTCGCTTCCAACACCGCCCGCAACCAAATCTCTGCCACCAGCACAGCATGAGGCGGAATGAGCTCCGGAAGACCTTTGTCCCGATAGGCCAAATGGGGGCTGATGCGCACCTTCCGATAGCCGCCGACTGTCATGCCAATCAGCGCCTGCTCGATACCGGCCATCACTTCACGACGACCGAGTGTGACGGTACGATCGATCAGCGTGACGCCATCCTGGATCCGGATCTTCTCTTTTGGCGCATACTCCGCCTGTTTCTCATTGAGCAGTACCTCGTCTCCCTTATTCAGATAGAGCCGCACGTTATAGACAGCATGGTCGCCTTTCTGAGCTACTTGTCCGGCCCCTTCCCGCTCCTCGAGTAATGTGAGGCCGCTCAACCGTTTCATGATCAGAGCTCAATACGACAGAGTCGTCAGCGGCGGATTCGCTTCACGTTGGCCCTCAACCATCACTGACACCCGTCCAATGATACGGCCGTCGGCCGCTTCGATATCGACCCGCCAGTCGCCTGGATCCAACCCCTGCTTAAAACTGTACGCCCGATACCCTCCCTCGCGTCCTCCTGAAATCTTGAGCGGGATTTTGTCCGCATGTACAAACGGTCGGCTGTCGTTCGGACGGTAGTACCAGTGGTGATAGATCGTGGTGTGGAGATCAACCGGCGCAAACNNAAGCAATAGATCGGCTCATTTTCCGGGAAGGTCGTATCTGAACGTTTCCAGACTTGATACCACCGTTTCTCGAACGACAATTCAAACTGGTCACCGGTTCGCTTGATCTCGTGATACATCCCGCCGAACTTCATCGCGAGCGGCACGGGCGGAATCCAATTCAGAAAATAGAATCCCACCAGCAGGCCGATCAGTGCCGCAGCAGGAGCCGCCACCCCAATGGCTTCACGTCGCGATCGATCGAGATTATTCCGATAGATCAACTGAGCCACGCGCAACGTCACCAAGACACTCACGATGGCCCCAATCACAAAAATCGCTGCATTCATGACACCAGTGATGACGGGCAAAAAGAACGTGAAGAACGCAAAACAGACCACCGCATAGAGACTGATCAGCAGCTTGAGATTCGACAGTCGGTCACGCAAAAACTCATTGGCCACCAAGAGCAGAATCAGTAGGGCAAAGAAGACCGCCGTACCGGTGAACGTGGCGCTTTTCGAATAGAAAATGGTATAGGCGCTGAACAGGCCGCCCAAGAGAAACTGCATGGCCATTGGATAGTAGGGCCTGGCTTGGACCAGCTTTCGGACTAGGCCCGGAGCACTGGCCTGCTCATCACCCTCCACCGCAGCGACACCCACTCGTCCGGTCAAAACGATTAACGCACCGAGCAAGACCAGATAGAGCAGCAAGATCAAATTATCGAACAACCGGTCGATCCGTGTAAGCGTGAGCGTGTCATAGGTCACACCCGAGAGAAAAAACACGGCCGGCATGAACGGTTTGGCGAGAACGGACTGAATCTTTACCAGAGGCCTCATGCCGCTCCTGTGCGAAATCCCGTTTGATGATTCACGGCACATACCGAATCGTGCGGCCACCCACACCATGTCGGAGACGGATTCTCGGGATGCTCAAAACGGTCGTCGTTCATCACCCGCCCTACCCCGGTGCGCCAAGACGCGCCTTATCCCAGGCGAGGCCGCAGACAAGAACAATACTGGAAGCGTGCCCTCTGGGGTCCGTTGAGGATTTTTTTGAGGCGAGAAGAACGATGGACGCCTTGTTGAGCATCCTGTCACACAAATGCGGGCAACGGAGCGTAGGCAACGGGATGACCGATCACCCGTTCCAACCAGGGCGCCATCGCTTCTTCGGGAAGGGGTGCCTGATTGAGCCGCACCTCGATCTTGAACTGTCCGTTGACCCCGACAATGCCAATGATCGCGGAGGCATCGTCCGATTCGGGCAAGAGCTCCTGCGTCTGAAACTCACAGAGCGTGGCGTACAGAAGGCCGTGCGGTTGAATCGCCTGCAGCACTTCGGGGAGATCATCCAATGGACAATGCACTGAGCACCGATAGGCAAGCCGTGCTCCAGGCTCGATCTGCTGGAATTCCGTCAGTGCTGCTTCGGAAAACCCTGTCAGATAGGCTCGAACACCGGCCGGTTCCGGGCCGAATGTCTCCGCGAGCTTGCTGGCCGGCACCAGAAACTCAAACGCATCGGACGTGTTGTACTCGAACTGGCAGGGACCAAACGCATCGGGCCAGGAGCAGAAAAATGGAACAGTCGTATCAGACGACTTGAGCACCACCGCATTCTTTTCGACAGAGGTTTCAACCGGCACATTCACGATGGCGATGGCTTCCAGAAATGCGGCGCGCCGCTCGTCTAACCAGCGAGCCCGTTCGAGATCACCACGTGTTTCACCGGGCGTGATGACCTCCTGCGTTTGAAGGCGGATCCGGATAAATGAGTGCGCATGCCGGAACCCGATCCAGAACATGCCACGTTGCTCATGAAACCGCAGCACGTCTCGGATGCGCCACGGATGGCTGATAGAGCAGTAGGTGCCGATATCCTGAAAGCGCTCGTAGACCGTATGATAGGCTCCAGACAGAAGGAAAAAGTCGCCGCGCCACTGCTCACGCATATGCACCAGCGTGACATCTTCCGTCGCCCAGGGATCCAGCTGATCGAAGTCGTCAGCGGACTCGACAGCCCATTCCTCCACGTAGCAGATCACGTCGCTGGCAGGCGAGACCGACTTGAGCCCGAGCGTGGCGAGTCGGTCCCCGACGGCAAGCGCCTGACCGAAGGTTAGTGGTGCCGTCGTTTCCCATCGCCGCTCACGCACTCTGGGGGATCCTTGACAATAGATTGCGGGTGCCGTCACCGCTCAGGCGCACAGCGCCTCTCACGACTGCGTCACAATAGTTCACTCTTGCAGGAGACGGCGAGCCGGGCGCAACGCCTTGTTGTCGATCATCGTGTCGGCGATCAGCCGATCCAGTCCGTCTTTCAAGGTCGCCGCCAGTTGTTCGCGCACGTCATCTTCATTGAACCAGAACACCGTTCGACTCCGACCCCCTTCAATGGTACGAATGGTGGTGCTTCGGTCGACGAGATTCCGAGCCTGAACCGTCAACCGGCTGCTGGTATCAATGACGGTGGACAAGACGCGGCTCTTCACGGTCACGGAAAAGTCCTGCACCTGCCCGCTGATGATAATATCAGCATCCGTGGCAGACCCGGCCGGAGCCACACGCACATTCCACACCCGATCTCGCCACCCGCGAGTTTTTAAGCGATCGGCGAGTCGCTGCGTGATCGCGCCTGCAGGCCGATCACCCAACACATCGAACTGCGTGGTGCCGCCCCAGAGATGCGTGCGCGTGCCCACACGGCTCTTATCCCCCCGTCGATCGTCAAACGGTTCGATGACGATCTTGACCGGCTCGATGTCGGTCACCTGCACCATCGGAGGCTTCTCCCGCAAATCCAGATACCGCACCTCTCCGGTTCCCCTACAGCCGGCCAGCATGGTCGCCATCATGATGGCACAGCCCACAACACGCAATGACGATTGCTTCACAGGCTCCTCCCGGTCAAAGGTCAAAAAGAGTGGCGGCCCAGTCTACCCAAGTTTGG
>CXWL01014563.1_pt1 | contig 11711 bp, 13 predicted proteins | sample 590931 | NCBI WGS metagenome assembly CXWL01 (sample SAMEA3498368, study PRJEB10139) | groundwater metagenome | biome: water well; material: biofilm material | place: Germany | collected 2015-04-27 | reverse complement strand
GCCAGTACCGCTTGTTTCTTGTGGCATTTCAGTTGCTTGGCACGATAGATGACGGAGCCCTGTGATTTCTCTCGGGTGACTGGACAGCGAGCCCGAAAACTGGGTAAGTCAGAAGCAGGCTATGACGCAAAAATGGAAGGACACATGATGCCGATGACCGCCTATAACAACGTTTCACTTCCTTCGTTCATGTATGGCACGGCGTGGAAAAAAGACGCGACGACGCAACTGGTGCAATTGGCGGTGGAGGCAGGATTCACAGCAATTGATACGGCCAATCAGCTGATCCATTACCAGGAAGCCCTGGTAGGGGAGGCGCTGCTGGCACTGAAGGAGAAAGGGATCGCGCGACGCACCCTGTTTCTACAAACCAAGTTTACGCCGACGAATGGCCAAGACCATCGCACCCCTTATGACGCATCGGCCGATCTCACCACCCAAGTGAACCAGTCATTCGCCAGCTCGTTGACCCACCTACATACCGAGTACCTCGACTCCTATGTCTTGCACGGGCCCTATCAGCGGCGAGGGCTGGGGGCCGCAGATCGGGAGGTGTGGGCGGCGATGGAAGCGCTCTATGAATCAGGGAAGGCCAAGATGATCGGCATCAGCAATGTGACGGCCGAACAACTCGCCCTGCTCTGTGTGGAGGCCAAGCATAGACCCATGGTGGTGCAAAACCGGTGTTATGCCGCGTTGGGATGGGATAAAGAGGTGCGTGAGATGTGCCGCGACCACGGCATCGTCTATCAGGGCTTTTCGCTGTTGACCGCCAATCGGGACGTGTGTGTCGATCCAGCCGTTCGTGCCATCGCGCAACGCTTGGAAACGGGTGTACCACAAGCCGTCTTTCGGTTTGCCATGCAGATCGGGATGCTACCGCTGACCGGCACGACCAACCCCCAACATATGAAAGAGGATCTCCAAACCGAACAGCTCACTCTCACTCCCCAAGAGATCCAGTTGATCGAAACGATCGGCATGTAACAGCATGGTGAAACTAGCCGCCAGCGGCAGGCTCGACACCCGTGAAGCGTCTGCAACTCGTGAAGCGTATCTCGTGAAGCGTGAAGCGTCAGAATCCGGAACAAGATACGTTTCACGCTCGACGCTTCAGGCTTCACGAACGACGAACGAAGAGGGCGGCCTGTTTGAACCAAGCCTATCCGGTTGGCACCCAAGACTACTATCGGTAGTGATCCGTGTCTGGGAAAAACGGTACGGCATCTTGCAGCCGATCCGTGGGGAGAATCGCTATCGCAACTACAGTGATGAGGATATCGCGCTGCTCTGCTACCTCAAGGAGCAGACCGATAAAGGGCACAGTATCGGAGAAATGGTCGCCAAAGGTCGGGACGCGCTGTTAGAGCACGTCCGTTCCACACTCCGTACCGAACCACACTTCGAATCCCCGTTCGACCGTTTGTTAGATGAATTAGTCCAGCTGTTGGATCCGCTGGATCAGGTCCTGTTTGAACGGAAGCTGGGCGGAGCCGTGGCCATTATTCCCTTTGAGGAGGCATTGCTCAACATCCTGCTACCGCTCCAAGAACGGGTGGGTCAGCTGTGGCACGATGGGCGGGCGAGCATTGCCATCGAGCATTACGTGACCAAGCAGGTGCAACAAAAGCTGTTTACCGCGATGAACCAACTGCCCATCCGCCCAGACGCGCCTCAAATCATCGTCGCCTGCCCTACAGGCGAAACACACGAAATTGGTGCCCAAACCGTTGCCTACTATTGCAGCGTCCGCGGCTGCCGTGTGTACTATCTCGGCACCAATGTGCCGGTTCCCGCACTGGCCGACCTGTGTCGACAGGTCACCCCGAAACTGGTGCTCATTTCCGTCAACGCCGGGCTCGCAGACGAGATCGCGGAACCCTGGTTTCTCCAGTTAGAGCGAGACGTGGCCGCCCACTGGCCTGTCGCCATCGGAGGAAGCGGTCGTTCCAAGGTCATGGCCTGGGTAGGAGCCGCACCCATCGACCGCTTGCCGGACCTATCGGCCCTCAACCGGCGATTGCTGCTGTTATTTTCTGGGCACTATTCGACAGCGGACAAGTGAGGAGGCGCTGCTGACCCTCCCGCTCCTGCTGTTGAGACTCTCCGCCAACACCGCGCCAGCATCGTTCCTTCTGACCCAGCCGCGCCCCCCACTCCTGGCCGACATCCCTCACCAATGGGCGTCCCTTCCTACGGGAAAAAGGCAAGGCGATTGGGAGCGTCACATTCTGATCAGCACGCTTATAGCCAGGACCATTACTCCCACAAAAAAAGTCTGGTATTGAACAGACGCCGTTCATACGCTCAAGTGTGCGTCCACATTTTCCACCACAGAGGAGGTTCATGATGAATCGGATAGGCGTTGCCGCATTGAGTATTCTGTGGGTTCTTGGTAGCGCTGCCCATGTGTTGGCAGGCGACATGACCAAAGAGAAAGACGCCATGAATGGCGAGATGACGCAGATGAAAGAGGGCGTAAAGGCCGACATCACCGCTCAGGAAGACAAGCTACAAGGTGACGTAAAAGCCAAGGGCGAAGAGATCAAGGACACAGTCAAAGCCAAGAAGGAGACCTTGAAGGCCAAGCCCGACCAGCAGAAGGACACCACGAAAGCCAAGAAGGACGAGATGACCAGCAAAGCTGCTGCCATGAAAAACGAGGCTCACGCGATGCAGGAGGGTATGAAGAGTGACGCAAGCGCGATGAAAAATGAAATGAACGGCCAAGCCGAGGCCTGAAGGGGTCCATGGGCGAAATGACGGGCAAATAGCTCCACGTTCTTCAGCTCGGATGATGAAGAAGGGGGCTTCACAACGGCCTGCGGCAATGATGTACGATCGCTGCCGGCCGTTATGTTCTCTCCCTGTACCGCTCCAGAGTAAAAAACCGACCGGCAGCTCAGCCCGCCGCTGATCCCAAACGGTCTCAAAGCGATCCGCTCATGTCTGCAGAATCTTACTGTTTGCGAGGATACAGGCCAAGCAAAGGGAGGAGCGCCAGAGACGGACGCGGCGGCACACAACAGGAGAGCCCTTCCCCCAGCTAGGGGGAAGGGCTCTCCTCGTACCAGTCTCTTTCGAGATCACGACGCTATGAATGCGAAATCCTCCGCCATGCAACCAATCCTGCTAAGCCGGACCCAAACAGCAGCACCGTTCCTGGTTCAGGCACCGGGTGATTCACATAGGAGATCGCCAAGGCAAAGTCGTGATCCGGATCGACGTTATCACCAAAAAAGTTATCGTAGGCCCCCACGAACAGATACTGCGCCCCAACAGGAATGGAAATCAGCACCCCACCATCATGGATGAGAAAATCTTCGGGAATATCCATCGGCAAGTTGCCGAAGAGGGTCGCATCCAAGGGACCAAAATCCTGTCCCGCCTCAATGGCCCCCAACACCCGATGCAGAGTGGAACCGATGTCCAAAAGGTTGCTTGCGCTGAACACACCCACCATCCCGACTGTCGAATCTCCACATAGGCCAAAGGAACAATCAAAATCGCCCAACCGCGTGAGTTTAATCACATCGCCGTTCACAAATCCCAAACTGCCAAGATCCAACGCCATGGCAGTCAGCGCATCAGGATCTTGGTTGATTCGTAGATAGGTGGATGCAGAATCGATGGAGAGAATCGTATCAGCCTGTACCGGAGAGACCAGCCCGATCAGACCCAACAGCACCCCCAGTGCCAACAGCCACACCTGGGAGATCCCCCGATAGACCACCGTCCCACATACCCGTTGGTTCAGATGCAGCGTTCCTTGCATACTCATGATCCACCTCCCGTGACAGGACAGTCTGTTCGGGGACTCGTACTATTCTCGAAACGGCGCCACGAGTTTCCCGGCGATTCCATTCAATTAATGAGATATTAAGCAAGTTGAGTGCCACGGAATCCGCGCCCTATCTTTCAAGGCCTTACGAACCACCTGTTTGCCGAGCCTCAGCCCCTGTCTATTTGAAACAACAATCCCTTTGAACTCGTTCGGCCCCATAACTCGCGGGTCCTGCTGTTCCTTGGATTTCTTAGAGCATCCTGCCAGTTGCTGGACGGGACAATATCGCAGAGGTGTCTAATCGCGCGACAGGCACTGGAAGAGGGGGAGAGACCTTCATGCGACCACCCAGAAGGTGCGCAGCCCACTAAAAGGAGGGGCATTGGAATGCGACCGCAACGGCATACAAGACGAGAGCCCTTCCCCCGCGGGGAAAGGGCTCTCGTGGTCACAGTCTCTAACGAGGTCAACGCACTATGAATGCGATGTCCGCCGCCACGCCGCCAGGCCCGCCAAACCGGAACCCAGCAAGAGCAGGGAAGTCGGCTCGGGAACAGAAGATGGTGCAGCTGAGACTGTCAGCGTATCAATGTAAATGCTGCCGTTGGTGGGTGGGATTCCGACAATGCGTGCCCGCGTGATATTCGCCGTATCGGAAATAAAACCTCCGAAATTCACCACGTTTTCAGACAAGTCCATGTTTCCCAACAGCGTATCGGACCCGTCATAAATCGAGAAGCGCTCGCGATCCACGAGGCTGGTATTGAACAGCCCCACGCCTTTCACAGGAGTCAGAAAGGTGATGACGATAGGATTCACCAGATCTGTGTTGAGCACCACATTCGACGCGGTGTGAAAGGTGCCCCCGGCATTCCCCACACGCACCACGGCGTTAGAGAACACCAATCCGGGGATTTGCGTATCCAAGGTAGTCCCTGGCGGGGGGAACCCTGACACGACAGGAAAACCCACATCAAAGGTATGCGTGACAAACGCCCCGAGGTCGCTCTTGAAGGTCGTTTCATTGGTATAGGTAGTAATCGTCGCATGCACCGCACCCACGCTGGACAAGCTAGCCGCCACCGCCACACTCGCCACGACACTTAAGAGAAATTTCTGCATGATGCTACTCCTTCTAAGTTCCAAAACGATTCTTCTGTCTAACCGGAATTACACGCGCGTCATCAGCCACGACCCCGCCGCCAGGCGGCCAATCCAGCCAGACCGGAACCCAGCAACAGCACGGTGCTCGGCTCGGGCACCGTGCTGTTAACAGGTGCGACCCTCAGAGTAAATTCTACTACCCCATCAAGCGATCCATTCGCGCCGATCCCATACCCTGAAACTTTGTCGACAGCAAAAATGGACTCATGGCTCAAGCGATAATGCGTCAAGGTAATGCTATTCCCGCCATCGATAAAGGTCAGCGTCCCGGCGCCTGGTGTGTTGCCAAGATTAAACGGTTCGAGTGTTGCTGTGCTGGCGGCTGAATTCGCCGAAAATGCCGGGATATTCGCCTGATTGGTTGTATTGGACAAACCGAAGACGGAGATTTTCGAATTGAGGTCGTCGCCATTAAAGAACAGATTCAGCCCCCAATTTGAGATACCCACACTGCCGGCCGACGTATCTCCCAACATCGTAAAACTATAGGTACCGGGCACGCTCAATCCGATATTAATACTCGTCGCACCTGGAAACGTATTGCCACTATTCAGAAACCCATTGCCGAAGCTGGTCGATGGTAAGTCTGGCAACACATACACATTGAATGAGCTGTTATTCCGGGCATCCGTATTGGCCCAACCAGACCCACGGTTGCCGGCACTGTCAGCAGTAAAAATAATCGCTCCGGTGAGCGACGCAGCCTGTGCACCAACCGCTCCACCAAGCACACAGACCATCCCGACCCCCATAACCCACTGTTTCATGTGACCGACGTTCATGATGGCTTCTCCCTTCACCATATAATTGTAAAAAACACGCCTATCCACAGGCATCGTCTACACAAAACCGTAAACATTCCTGTAGAGGCAACATTATGCAAAGTTTAAGCCAGATACTCTAAGTTGTTGGATATTAATGCAGTTTAATACGGTTGCGATTGGATACTGTCTAATTATTCGACAGGGTCAAAAGGCAACACATATCCGTAAACTACTGAAAAACAATGGGATAGTAATCGATAGGCCCTTGTCGGCGAAAAAATGACACGAAAAGTGTCGCTTTTCTCGACAGGGGTCTAAAAGGGCAGGTACGCCCATGAAAATTGAGCGTCCTCTACGTAAGAGATGTCAGCAGAACAAAGACGTCAGGAATCAGCTGGAGAGGGATACGGAAGAGAGGGGAACGAGCAACCTATTGAAGCTCAGTTCCAGGTAATGAACTCGCGCCGGGTGAGGTAATCGACCAACTCAATACTATCGCGAAGGGCATTCATCGCCCGAAGAGACATGGGAATCACCGCACCAATAGGCCGACCCGCTTCCAACATTTCTAGTGCTGGCATTCCCTCAAGGCCACGCTCTTCTAATTCTTGACGGTAGTAGGCAGACATAACAAACCTCCTTGTTTCTTTCACTGGTTCAGTCTAACACACGAAAATGCAATTACTAGGCCACTACGCGCGAACCGAGTCGGTCGCCCCTTATTCTTTGTCGGCTCGCTCACTGCCAGACTGTAACGTACTGAATGATGAAGGGAATTTTGGCGAGGAGAAAGACCTATCGTGAGGGGGCCAGGGGCGGATAGGCACCGAGGTAGGCAAATTCGCCACGTTTGGTGAGCGAACTAGTTGATTGAAGTCGAAAATCGTCATGCTCGATATCGACAAATTGAGGATCAACGACCAGATCAGTGTCCGGCTTCAATTCCGGCGCCGGTTCTGGTAACAGCCCACCAGTCTTCGCATAATTCTCATCGCTATTAAACAGCGCATTGTGCGAGAAGGTCACGCGGGCGGACGGCGCCACGGCAAAGCCGACTTTGTTGAACCCCACGACATTCCCGGAGACTTCACTCAACGAGGTGCCTAAGAAGATCGCCCCGCCGCCGTTCTTGGCAATCGTGTTGTTACGAATCACCGCGTGGGCTTTGTCCATCACCACCACTCCTTCAAAGAGGTTGTGGGTAATGACGTTGCGTTCCAGCCGCACATCAGACTTTCCAGCCACGGTCACCCCATGGTCGTTGTCATGAATGACGTTCCCGATCAACGTCGCCTGGGAGTCGGCAAATTGTAGGCCGGTCGTCTCGCTGCCGCCGATAATCGAATCTTCAATCCGGACGTCCTGCACTTGCTGACCGAAGAACATGCCGTTGATCTTCAAATTTCGCAGGACAATCCCCTTGCCGTTGAAAATCCCCATGGCATGTCCGCCGTGCTCATTGATCGTCATCCCGCTCACTTCGATATTGGTTGCGCCATAGGGCCATTTACCGATATGAAACACGCCGACGAGCTCCTTGCCGTTAATAATGACCTGGTCTATGCCATCACCAATCAGCTTGACGTGGTCCTTGCTATGGATGGTGATATCCTCGCGGTACGTTCCAGCTTTGATGCGAATCGTATCGCCCTTCTTGGCCGTTTCTAACGCCTCTTGGATCGACCGGAAATCTCCGCTGCCATCGACCGCCACAACAATCGTGCGCGGCCCAAGGACTGGCGCTGGAATTTCCTGCGCCCAGACAGGTCCCACAGCCAACAAGGCCACCGCGCAACAAAAAATTAGTCTCAACATACGCATGGGTGTACTCCAAAGACATACCGCTTAGCAGGCTGCGGAAACACTCGATTCTTGTTCAATACGCCGTCGTCACGTCATGCACCACACCGCCACCTGGGCAACTCGCAGGATGCTCAACATGGCCGCCCAGCGCGGCCTCAGCAAGCAAGAAGGCGACGCGTACCCTGACGGTTGGAGTCTGCGAGCGACGCGAGAACAACGCTGGGGGCCTTTTCAGCATTCTGCTAGGAGGGTCATACCGATTTTTTCGTGCCTAAGTCAAGCCGAGACAGGCTCCCTGCGTTTCTTGTGAGCGTGTCTGGCCCGTGCTATCGTACAGCCATGTTGCTCGTGGGACTGACCGGTGGCCTGGCGACCGGGAAAAGCACCGTGGCGAGGCTGTTTCAGCAATGCGGCGCCGAGATCATTGATGCGGATGTGGTGGCCCGACAGATTGTGGAACCAGGCAAGCCCGCCTGGCGCGATCTGGTCCGCACCTTTGGCACAGGTATCCTCCACGCCGATCGCACACTCAACCGCCAAGCCCTCGCTGCTACCGTCTTTCGCAGCAAGGCTAAGCTCCGGCAGCTCAACGCCATCATGCATCCGCGCGTAGCCCGCGAACAAGCCCGTCTCACCCGAGCCATTGCCAAGACACACCCCCACGCCGTGGTTATCTATGACGCCCCGGTACTCATTGAAGCAGGCGCACATACACGGATGGACACCCTGCTCGTCATCACGGCCGATCAAGCCACACAGATCGCACGATTAAAGACGCGGAACGGATGGTCTCGTGCAGAGGCGCTCCGCCGCATTCGCAGCCAGATGCCGTTGCGGGAAAAAGTGGCCCTCGCCGAATGGGTAATCGACGGAACCCGCCCGTTACGAACGGTCAGGCACGAGGTGCATCGCCTCTATCAACAGTTTCAAGCAGAAGCTGAGGCTTTAGCACGAACACGGTGAGATGAGAAGGTCTATCGAAGGCCCCACCGCCAAGCATGCGTCGCGAGCCGTGTGGCAAGGGGCGGTCTCGTGACAAGAGAGCGGAACCGGTCAATCAAGAAATACCTCACTGGTCGCCGCGGTCCCGTGGTCAAGCGTGCCGGAGTCGTGCTGGGCAGGCCTTACGGCCACCACACGATCTCGTCCTTGGGTCTTCGCCTCGTACAACGCTCTGTCCGCAGAGTTGACAAGGACTTTCACCGTGATCCCATGTTGCGGGAAGCAGGCCACCCCCAGCGAGATGGTGAAGGGAATGTTCGCCTGACTGCTCTCTTGCCGAGAGAGCTGCTTCACCCCCAGCCGAACATGCTCGGCCCTAGCCATCGCGAGCTCCAAGTGAGGCGTGGGCAACACGATGGCAAACTCCTCCCTGCCATAGCGGTACACGATGTCTTCACCCCACATTGGCTTTTTAGATAGTTGCCAAGGTCTTGCAACACCACATCCCCCTCAGCATGTCCGCGGGAATCATTAATGGCTTGGCGGTTTCAAGTTCCAAGTGCACCGGGTGCATGATGACGCAGTGGCGTGGCCCACTTGAGACATGTTCTCGGTCGGGTATTCAGGCAATGGGCGATGGTATTCAGCTTGCGCTGAGTGGAGCCCGACACGTCCGTGACCATGGGCAGATACTGGCGAAGCAGGCCATGGGAGTGCTCGTTGATGCCGCGTGGCCACGGGCGATGCGGATCGGCAAAGAACACCCAAATCTCGAGCCGCTGTGCCAGGCGCTTGTGTTCGGCCATCTCTTTACCCCGATCGCCGGTCAGCGTGTTCCGCAGCGGGGCGGGCACGTGCTGGAGCTTCTTGTAAACCCGTGGCGGGCACTCCTCGCATCCATCCCTTCTGAGCCGTGCCAAGAGGACCAGGCGCGACGTCCAAGCCATTCCGTGCCCCCTTGCTAAGGTCTCCTTCCCTGTGGCCCGGCAGGTGTGGATCGCGACCTCCGCGGGGCGGTCGGCAATGGGCGTCAGGTTGGGGATCTGGCCGCGGCAGTCTGCCCCCCGAGACCGAGGCCGACGCGCTTTGCGCGCCAGACCTCGCGCGCCCAGCAGTTCGCTGCGCAGGGTGCCGCGTGGTAGCCCATACTGCAACCGGTGCAAGGGCCTGGCGCCTGAGCTGACGACGAGCACCGTCGTGTCGACCCGATCGAGACCGTCGGCTTGATGATCCAAGAAGGCGGTCTCCACCGGCGCGACATAGGGAAGGAAACAGAGCGCCGTCCAACAGCCCGCGAACGGCTTCGCATCGAGATCGGCGAGCTGTCCGTGGACCAAGGCCGGTATCAGAAATTGAGCGAGGGGATGCCGATTCGTTTCATGGGCTCCTCCGATCACGTGGACCCAGGCTTGCGCGAGCGACAACTCGTCGCTTGCTCCACAAAGCTCTGAGTTTGTTAGTTCTCCGTGTGAGACCACCCGCCGTTGACGCATTTCCATCTGGCCGAACGACTGGAGAAATCCAAGAATCGTTCAGCGACAAGCAAGCTGCAGCACGTTGAACAACACATAGATACTCCTTCTCGTCATTCGCCCTCCGTCCTTCGCCCTCGATAGACCGCTCACACCAGTATCTGATCGTCACGGAGTTTCGGATCGAACTTGCGAGGGAATCGCTCCTCCAAAATCAAGTACACCGTCGGGATCAGAAAAAGAGTCAAGAGCGTCGACACGCTGAGTCCCCCGACAACCGCACGCGCCAGCGGCGCGTTGGTTTCCGCTCCGGTTCCTAGCCCGATCGCCATAGGCAGCAAACCCACCACGGTGGCCAACGAGGTCATGAGGATCGGACGCAATCGAGTCCGCGCAGCGACCACGACCGCCTCGCGCGGTGCCTGTCCTTGTCGCCGCAACACATTCGTGTAATCCACCAGCAGAACTCCGTTGGAGACGACGATACCCAACATCATGATGATCCCCATCATGGAGGTCGTAGACAGTGTCGTGCCCGTGAGGAAGAGGATGACGATGACGCCGGGCAATCCCATCGGGACCGAGAACATGATGATGAAGGGATCGATGAGTGATTTGAACTGCGCGGCCATGACCATGTAGACCAGGACCAGCGCCAGCATGCTCGCGAAGAGCAGCCCCTTGAAGGTTTCCCGTTGCTGCTGGATCTGTCCGGCAAACCGGAGGCTGAACCCCGTCGGCAATGTGAAATGTGAGAAGGCGGATTCCAGGTCGTCGGCGATCGCACCGAGATCGCGGTTCGCGGGGTTGGCTGTAATATGGACGAGGCGTTGGAAATACTTGCGGTCAATCTTGACGGGCCCCGCGTTCAGTTTCAGCGACGCCACGTTTTTGAGGAGCACCGGCTCACCGGTGCTGGTCGTCAGCAGGATATTCTCCAGATCAGTGAGGTCTTTACGGTGCTCTTCGGCCAGCCAGGCGCTGATGTAATACTCGTTCCCGTTCTGCGGGTCGGTAAAGATAATCGGATCGGTCTGGCCGTTCCCGTTAAGCGAGAAAAGCACGGCATTGGCAATATCGGTTTCGCTGATGCCCATGAGGGCGGATTTCTCGCGATCCGCGACGATGTTCACTTCGGGATAGTTCTCCTCGCGGCTCACTTCGATATCCGCAAGCCCGGTGGTCCGGTGCATGATCGCCTCGACCTCCCGGATGACCTCGCGGGCTTTCTCGAAATCATAGCCGTAGATTTCCACGTCCACGGCCTTCTGCGAGCCGAAGCTCGTCACTCGCTTCACGATGCCTCCGGGATCGAAGAACGTGGCGACGCCCGGAAAGAGTTTCTCCACTTTGGGGCGAACCTCGTTCATGATTTCAATGTGGCTTCGGGTCCTCTTGTGCGGCGCGACCAGATACACTTGTACCAGCGACGTGTGGGAACCGGTATTGGAGTTAAAGAGAGAAGACCGACCTTTGGCCAACACACCGGTACTTGACACGATGGTTCCCAGCTCATGCGGGGGAATATTCTCGCGCAGCACCCGTTCCACCTTCGCGACCTGCCGCTCAGTGCTCTCCACTCGCTGGCCGACCGGCGCGCGGACGACGATCCGGAATTGGCTCTCGTCTGTGACAGGCAGAAACTCCGTACCGATCAACGGAAGGAGGGCCAGCGAGCCAAGAAAGATCGTGAGGATCCCACCGATCAACAGGCGTCGGTGCCCTAAGGCCCACCGCAGGCTCTGCTCATAGCTTCGATCCAGCGCCTCGTAGCGTACCCGG
>CXWL01114214.1_pt1 | contig 11712 bp, 9 predicted proteins | sample 590931 | NCBI WGS metagenome assembly CXWL01 (sample SAMEA3498368, study PRJEB10139) | groundwater metagenome | biome: water well; material: biofilm material | place: Germany | collected 2015-04-27 | reverse complement strand
GATTTAGACGCAACGGTAGAGGTACAACATAAAATGGAGCAAACCCTACCCAGTTATCAAGCCCAAGAAGCCGCTTACGATAAGTTAGTCAAAGACGGTTTTGCCGGCAAATTGATGGGCCAGGAAAAACAACGTGATCGCATTGAAGCAGAACAAAATCTGCGTGCACAAGAGTTCAATGCCAAGAGCCTGCAAGCCAGTATTGGCCAATCGCAAAAGCGACTCAACCAAGTGCAATCCGATTATCGCCAAAAGCTGGAAGCGGAACGTGTGGCGACTTATGCAGAGTTCCAGCGTCTGGAACAAGAGTGGGCAAAACAATCCCACAAAAACAGTTTACTTGAACTTAAAGCCCCGCAAGCCGGCATCGTTAAAGACTTGGCAACCCATACACCGGGCACCGTAGTTTCACCTGGTACCGTGTTGATGACGCTAGTCCCAAACAATGAAGCCCTGCAAGCCGAGGTCTGGCTCAAAAATGAAGATGCAGGTTTTGTGAGACCAAATCAACAGGTGAAGGTCAAACTTTCAGCTTATCCCTTTCAGAAATACGGCATGGTCGATGGCAAGGTATTGCAAGTCAGTGCGGATGCAACGGATAAATCCGCTGGCAACAACAGTCAAAACGACAGTGTACAAAATACCTCAGGATCGAATATTCAATTGGCCTACCGCACCATTATTCAGCTTAGCAAACAAAGCCTTGAGATAGAACAGGATAACTTGCATTTAGCGCCTGGTATGCAAGTAGTGGCAGAAATAAAACTTGCGGATCAAACGGTGATGGAATACTTGTTGTCGCCTATCAGTAAGGCATTTCATGAGGCGGGGAGAGAGCGGTAGGTGTATAGAGATTTTAATTGCTTTAAATGGGTAACTTGAATGAAAATGACTGGTCTACAGCTAGATGAAAATGCTCACTTTTATTTAGGCACAGCTTACGATTTTTAAATGAGCTAGAAGATGCAATACTCTAAATTAAGGTCAAAACGTTATACGGCGCCCTTGTTTGAATACAGCACGTACTCCGCGCAATTTAGAGCAGGCTTATAAAATGATATGGCAGTGCTATTGCGATGGATTGCTACCTGCTAATATGCAGGTAATTGAGAATAATCAAGTCTTACCAACGGCTTGGAGAGATATAGCGTATTTTGAATAGTTTGTTTCAACCCACCAGCCCGGAAGCGCCCCTTGCGGAAAGACTGCGCCCGAAAACTTTAGATGAAGTTGTTGGGCAGTCACACTTGTTGGGCGAGAGTAAGCCGCTACGGCTGGCATTTCAATCTGGCAAGCTGCCCTCTATGATTCTGTGGGGCCCGCCAGGCGTAGGAAAAACCACCTTGGCGCGCTTGATTGCCAATACCGCAGATGCCGAGTTCATCCCTGTTTCTGCGGTGTTATCAGGCATTAAAGACATTCGTGAGGCGGTAGAGCGCGCCGAGCTTACCTTACAGCAACATGGCCGTAAAACTATTTTATTCGTGGATGAAGTGCATCGCTTCAACAAAGGCCAGCAAGATGCATTTTTGCCGTTTGTTGAAAGTGGTTTAATCACTTTTATCGGCGCCACCACTGAGAACCCTTCGTTTGAAGTGAATAGCGCTTTATTAAGCCGTGCTCAAGTGTTTGTGCTCAATGCACTATCTGAGCCAGAGCTGGCGTTATTGCTTAATCGCGCACAGCAATTGGTGGCTGAAAATATCACCATAGCAGACGAGGTTCGTGAGCAAATATTGGCTTATGCCGATGGCGACGCAAGACGCTTGCTCAACTTTGTAGAAAGCTTATTTAACGCCGCTGAAGGCGCAAAGGTTACTGAGATAGACGAAGCTTTTTTACAAACGACGATGGCGAGCAAGTTACGTCGGTTTGATAAAGGGGGTGAAGCTTTTTATGACCAAATTTCTGCTTTGCATAAGTCGGTACGTGGCTCAAATCCAGATGCGGCGTTATATTGGTTCTTGCGCATGATTGATGGCGGCGCAGATCCGTTGTATTTAGGGCGGCGCATTGTGCGTATGGCAATAGAGGATATTGGCTTGGCAGACCCCCGTGCGCAAGGCATGGCGCTTGATGCTTGCCAGATTTATGAACGACTAGGTTCACCTGAAGGTGAGTTGGCATTATCTAATGCAGTGATTTATTTGGCGGTAGCTCCTAAAAGTAATGCGGCCTACAATGCTTATAATCAGGCCAAAGCCTTTGTAGCTCAAGATAAGTCACGTCCCGTGCCATTGCACCTGAGGAACGCCCCCACCAAGCTGATGAAATCCTTGGATTACGGCAAAGAGTACAGATATGCGCATAATGAGCCCGAGGCTTATGCGGCTGGTGTGGATTATTTTCCAGATGATTTACATGAGAAAAACACAGTGCCGCAATTTTATATGCCCACACCACGCGGCTTAGAAGGTAAAATTACGGAAAAATTGGTGCATCTGCGCGATTTAGATAAACGCGCATTAGATAAAAAATCGAAAAAATAAGCAACACATGGCTGTCATTCCGTGCTGCGACACGGAATCTAGTGGCTTAAACGTCGCTGGATACCGACTTTGCGAGCATTCACTTCGTGAATTGCCTGCTTAAACCGCTACGTCGGTATGACGCAAAATAATAGAAGGATTTAAATGTTAGATATTCAAGCATTAAGAAATGATTTAGACGGCGTTGTTAGCCGGTTAAAAAAACGCGGCTTCGAGTTCGATTCGGCTAGCTTCTCAGCCCTGGAGCAAGAGCGCAAAACTGTGCAAACCCGTACTCAAGATTTACAAGCCAAGCGGAATAACACTTCTAAGCAGATTGGCTTTGCTAAGTCTAAAGGTGAAGATGTCAGCGCTATCATGGCAGAGGTTGCCGGCATAGGCGACCAGTTAAAAGCAGATGAAGCCCTATTGTTGGAACTACAAACTGATTTACAAAACCTTTTATTGAATATACCTAATTTGCCACACGAGAGTGTGCCTCAAGGCAAGTCTGAAGCCGATAACGTTGAGGTGCGCAGAGTAGGCACACCACGTAGTTTTGATTTTGAAATCAAAGACCATACCGATGTGGGTACGCCACTAGGCTTGGATTTTGATACAGGTGCAAAACTTTCAGGCGCACGATTTACCTTGATGCGCGGACAAGTGGCCAAACTGCACCGAGCGTTGGCGCAATTTATGTTGGATACGCAAACAGAACAGCATGGCTATGAAGAATGTTATACGCCATATTTGGTGAATGCTGAAACGTTGCTAGGTACAGGACAATTGCCAAAGTTCGAAGAAGATTTATTTTCAGTAGTGCACAATGATAGCAAACTGTATTTGATTCCTACTTCTGAAGTCACGCTCACCAACACCGTGCGCGATGAAATCGTGCCTTTAGAATCATTGCCTATCAAACTTACCGCGCATACGCCATGCTTCCGCTCTGAGGCTGGTTCTTACGGCAGAGATACCAAAGGCATGATACGCCAGCACCAATTTGATAAAGTCGAAATGGTGCAAATTGTGCATCCAGATACTAGCTACGCAGCATTAGAAGAGATGGTTGGTCATGCTGAAAATATCTTGAAGGCGCTTGAGTTGCCATATCGCGTAGTTTCACTCTGCACAGGGGACATGGGCTTTGGCGCGGCTAAAACCTATGATTTGGAAGTATGGCTGCCAGCCCAAAATACTTACCGTGAAATTTCATCAGTTTCTAATTGTGAAGCGTTTCAGGCACGTCGTTTGCAGGCGCGCTTTAGAAATGAAAACGGCAAACCTGAATTAGTGCATACGCTCAATGGTTCTGGCTTGGCGGTAGGGCGCACCTTGGTAGCTGTGCTGGAGAACTATCAAAATGCAGATGGCAGTGTTACTGTGCCTGAGGTATTACGGCCATACATGAATAATCTGACAAGTATTAAAGGCAGGTATAGCTGTTCCATCAAATAATCTGATGCTGTACCTAATCGCACAAAATCGTCATACCGACAAAAGTCGGTATCCAGCGTCTTTAAGTCACTGGATTCCGTGTCAGCCAGTATTTGGCTTTCACTCAGAACAAGGTGCTTCAGCACCTATAGTTCTGTGGGGACATCAAAAACTGGTGTTCCGTAGAATATATGGGCTTACCAGTACTTGGCATCACCGCAGAATAACCTGCTATCCTTCGACAAGCTCAGGAACCAAAGCAGGTTATTCGTGCGCGAAAAGCTCATTATTTCACACTTTACTTGCCAGTTTACTGGCTTAGTCAAAGTGGGGAAGCCAAACACTGGCTCATACGCTAAAGCATGGAGTGACAAGGTAGGTCGAGGGGTTAGTCAGCGCGTGCAATTTTAAAGTTATTAACATTTGGACTATGGCCAGGTTGGTAACGCTCTAAAATGCGTTGATAACTGCGGATAGATTCGACAAAAATCACTGGCGCGCCACCGCTCGCATAGCCGTATTTTACCGTGCTGTAATACTCAGGGTTGTTCAACATCACTAGCGTTTTTTTAACATCTGCCCAGCTATCTGGATTAAGTTTAAATCGCTTGGCAAGCACTCTTGCATCTTCTAAATGTGCATAGCCAATGTTATACGCAGCTAGAGCCATGTAGGTTCTATCTGGCTCGGGTATGCGTTCTGGAATGGTATCTTTCATTTTGAGTATATATTTAGCGCCTGCTGGTATGCTTTGTTTGGGGTCAAGTCTGTCGGTGACACCCATCAGGTCGGCAGTACCTTCAGTTAGCATCATAAGTCCGCGCACATTAGTAGGCGAGGTGTTGAATGTATTCCAGTGAGATTCGCGGTAGCTTACCGCTGCCAATAGCCGCCAATCAAGTCCGGTAGCTTCTTGCGCTTGCTTAAATAAATGCGTGTATTTGGGTAACAATGTATTTGTTAGCTCAAGAAAGTTGGTAATGTCCTGCGTATTTAAGCGTTTAGTATCCCCATAGTAGCGATCAATTAAGTTACGCAATGTGCCATCTTCCTGAATTCTGTCAAAAAAAGTATTCACTTTATTGACCAGTTTAGGGTCTGCATTTTTTGGCAGGGCCCATGCGATGTTTTCTGGCTTGCCAAGCGGCATGCCAACCGCCAAGTTAGGGTAATAATTTTGCATTACTGCCACCAGGTGGCTGTCTGCTACAGTAAAATCTAAAACACCACTCGCCACCTCATCTAGCAGAGATTCAGAATTGGTTTGTTTAAGTGCTTGCCAATGTAATGTTGGTTGCTCCTTTTGTAATTGGCTCAATCGTTCAGCAAAGCTTGTGCCTGCGGGTACGGCAATTTTTTTATCTACAATTGATGCTAAATCTTTAGGTTTTTTATTAACTTCGTTATTAAAGATCAGTTGTTGTTGCGTTTCTTGATAAGGTTTAGAAAACTGAACAAGCTCTTGACGAAGATGGGTGATGGTTAAGTTTGCGGCGGCAATATGTGCTTTGCCTTTGAGTAGCGTGGGGATGACATCGCTAATGCTGTTGACTAATAAAAACTTGATTTGATAGCCAGGTGCGTACTCTTTGACAAATAAAGTGGCTAAATCATATTCAATACCTGCAAACTGATTGTCGCCATTTAAGTAATAGGTGGCGGGCCCGTTGTGCGTTACAAAAATAATCTCGTGGCTGTTTGCCACCTCAGATTTTTGTTTTGCCTTGTCTTCAGGAGGTGTGCAAGAGGCAATCAAAAACGCTGATAATAAGGATGTGAACAAACGTATAAGAGGTTTGTAGTTTACGTGCCTGGCTGAGTTTGAATTCAGGTTCAAGCGCATATCAAAGTTTAGGACCAACGCTCGCTTACTACACCGTTTGCGGCGACAAATACCGCATCGGTGAGGCCATAAAAAATACCATGCTCAACTACACCAGGCGTATTGCTGATTAAATCGTTTAATGTTTTGGCATCAAGATTTTTATCGAATTTCATATCGAGTACGTAGCTGCCATGCGATGTTACCCAAAAACCATCTTTAGCAGCATTGGGGCGTAGATCACCTTGTCCGCCTGCAATTTCAAGACTTTTTTTGGTTAGCTGCCAAGCAAAAGGAATCACTTCAATCGGAATCACAAAGTTTTGGCCAATATGCTTAACAAGTTTACTTTCATCCGCCACAGCAATAAATTGTGTAGCAGCTTTAGCCAGTAATTTTTCTTTCACTAAATCGCTACCACGACCTTTAAGCAGTGTCATCTCAGGTGTAATTTCATCAGCACCATCCACATATAAATCAATGCTGCTAATATGTTCTAAGGCAACGATGGGTAAACGCAGTGACTGAGCGCTTAGGGCGCTAATGGTAGAGCTGGCAACTGTGGTGATTTTTAGGCTTTCATCACGTTGGCGACGCGCCAGCTCTTCAATAAAGTAATTGGCCGTAGAGCCTGTGCCCAAACCAACAAGCATGCCACTTTTCACATATTTTGCGGCCTGTAAAGCGACTAATTGTTTGTCGTTCATACATTCTCCAGCAGTTATTTTTTTACTTTTATCAAGTACTATAATAACGCGATTAAGTCTTTTCAGGCATTAAAAAAGGGAGCGTGTGCTCCCTTTTTGTTAAACTTTGCTAAACATTGCAAATGCTGAAAATTTATTTCAATACACGGTTTCTATATTCACCAGTGCGTGTGTCAATTTCAATTTTATCGCCAGTGCTGCAAAATAACGGCACTGGTATTTCAAAACCTGTTGCGATTTTAGCAGGTTTCATTACCTTACCTGATGTATCACCTTTAACTGCTGGTTCGGTATAAGTGATTTCACGCACTACCGTGGTTGATAACTCAACTGAAATTGGCTTTTCATTGTAAAAACGAATGTCAGCTGGCATGCCGTCCTCAAGGTAAGGCAGGGCATCAACCATAAACTCTGCATCTACGTCATATTGGTTATAGTCTGCATCCATAAACACGTAGCCTGGGTCAGAAAAGTAAGAGTAAGTAGCTTCTTTTTTCTCTAGTATAACCACTTCAAATTTGTCGCCTGCACCATAAATGCTCTCGCTGGGGGTGTCAGTTAACAAGTTTTTAAATTTCATTTTCACTACAGCAGTGCTGCGGCCAGATTTATTATATTCGGCTTTAACCACTACTAATGGGTCGTTGCCGATCATAATGACATTACCGGCGCGAAGTTCTTGTGCTGTTTTCATAAGTTGCCTTGCTAAATTAAGTTTTTAGTTAAGATATTTTGTTAAAATCAATGCGTGCTAATTGAAATAATGAGTACGCTAAAACCGCGCATTATACCTTATTTTTTCTTAAATTCTCACTAAAAATCACCAACTTAGTTGCAAGGTCTGGCTGAGTGGCGAATGCTTTTGTTTGCCGAATGGCGTAGGTGAGTATGTTTGGCAAGTGGTTAATTAATCGCTGCCATGGCCCGGTTTGTGAGGGCTCAACTTGATTGATGGTTGTAGCGTTTTGGGACCAGGTTAGGTGCGATTCGTACAGCACGGATTTCACTTCTGATGAGGCTTCGCTGGCATATACTTCTAAAAAGGCATTCAGTTTTTTAATATGCGTATCATCGGTTTGAATATATGGTTGCCAAATAAAAGGTTTGCCTGCCCAAATGGCACGTATCCAGCTATCTTCACCCCGTACAAAATTAAGATCACATGCCCATAACAGGCGGTCATAGTCAGGTTGCGATAAGAACGGTATTAGATGGATTGAGAGGTTATTTTTATGCAGAACTTCGCCAATTGATATCTTAAAATCAGTTAAAATATCATTTAATGTAGTTATTTCGCCATTAAATGGCAAAAATAAATCGATGGACTGATCGGCTTTTGATAAGGCTGAAAGCAGGCCATTGATTTGCACTAGCGGGTAGCAAAACAGTGAAATTTTGATTGAATTTTTGGCTACATTCATCTTGTTTCCGATGCCAATTCTTTGCCAAAATTCTTTTTGCATCGTCATTGACCTTAAAAATACATTTCGATTTGCAATTACATTATTTTCACGAATCAATCCACCAGTGTCATTAAAAAAACCAGGAAAGAAGTAGTGTTTAGTGAGTGCAAATGTGGGGTGCTGTGAAGGTTTTGCATGGAAATCGCTCACCCAGCTTTCTGCAGAAAGATATTCTAAATTGATCCAAATGGTTTTATTTGGCTGTATTTTTTGAATATAGGCATCAGGCAATGTACAGCCAAAAGTTTCTAGTACCACATCAGCTGGTTTAATTTCAAAGTCATTTTCAAGTGAAGGCCAAGCGTATATTTCAACGCCGTTTACTATTTGTTGTTTACTATCATCTAACAGTGAAATGATATTACTGGCAGTAGAAAAATCATCAATAAATAGGCGCACTTGCAAGTGGTGTTCATGTGCAAGTTGCTGGCTGAGTCGCCAACAAACGCCGATGTCACCGTAGTTATCGACAATCTTACAAAAAATATCCCAACGCTTGCCGCTGATATTACTCATGCAGGTGGTTGATACCGCACTTCGATGATTTCATATTGCTCTTCACCTGCGGGGGTGGTGACTTTAACAACATCGCCAACCTGCTTACCCAGCATGGCGCGGGCCAAGGGTGAAACCCAGCTGATGTAGCCAAGTGATGGCTCGATCTCATCTTGGCCGACGATGCGGTAAGTGTGTTCAGCATCATCTTTCAGCGAAAACAAAGTAACCCAAGCGCCAAAAAATACTTTTTCTAAACCTTGCTGTGTAGCCGGGTCTACAATTACCGCTAAATCCATACGTTGCATTAAAAATCGCAGGCGACCATCGATTTGGCGTAAACGTTTTTTACCATAAATGTAGTCGCCATTTTCGCTTCTGTCACCATTACCTGCCGCCCACGAAACCACTCTCACTACCTCAGGGCGTTCCACTTTGAGTAGCTGCTGGAATTCCGCCTCAAGCGTTGCATGACCTTGAGGTGTGATGTAGTTTTTTTGGTCTGCCATGTGCGCGTGAAGATTAAGTGATTTATTTCTCTAAAAACTGAACGTCCTGAACGAAATAAGCAGAATCGCCAAAGCAAGATGATGGAATGCCTTTATGTTCTTCATAAACCAGCTTAACTCTTTTACCCAATGAGTTATTGACCTTTTTAGCTACAGCATCATCTTTGACGGTAAAAAGAAACTTCTCAGCCTGCGTGCCCGGCATAGAGACTAAAACAATTTCGCCTTCCCAAGTTTTACACAAATAACCCTTGAGTGAAAATTTTTGCACGTAACCGGCACGCTCACCAGAAGAATATACCCAGCTTAAGCTTGCCCAGGTGTACAAAGAAAATAAGACAGTTGGAATAAGGACTAACCACATGACATATTTTAATAAGCCTTTTAAATTACCTGACATACGCTACCTTAAAATTAAAAAGATAAAACAGTAAAAATTAACAGTTCACAATTTTAACAAATAATACATTGCATCAATAATAAACGCTTTCAAGCCATTTTCTTTAATTGGTACAGCAATCAGGTTTTTCTTGTATCTAGTGCTTCCCAGCGCGCTAGTAAATTTTCTAGCAAACTTTCAATTTCAAGGAGTCTTGTTTGCAGATTCTTAACGTGATTAGCGTCTGCTTTATAAAGCTCACCATCTGCAAGTTGTGTGTTGATGGTCGTTTGTTCTGCTTCTAGTTTCTCAATCTGCGCGGGTATTTCATCTAGCTCTTTTTGTTCTTTGAAGCTTAATTTTATTGCGGGTTTTATTTGACTAGTCATATTTTGCTTAGTGCTGGTTTTAGCTGTTTGCGCTAAATCTGCCAAACGTTTATCCTCGAGACGGCTATCCAGTAAACGTTGTTGCGTAAAACGCTGCCAGTCATCGTAACCACCGCCAAACTCTGTGAGTACGCCGTTGCCCTCAAAGGCAATTACTTGCGTAACTGTATTTTCTAAGAATGCTCTATCGTGGCTTACTAAAAACAGGGTGCCAGCAAACTCTTGTAGTAAACTTTCAAGTAACTCCAAGGTGTCAATATCCAGGTCGTTAGTGGGCTCATCTAATACTAAAACATTGGCAGGGCGGGCAAATAAACGCGCTAGCAGTAAACGGTTGCGTTCGCCGCCAGAGAGTGATTTCACAGGAGAGCGTGAACGTTGTGGCGGAAACAAAAAGTCTTCCAGGTAGCTAATCACGTGTTTGCGCTCATTGCCAATTTCCACAAAATCTGAGCCTGGGCTAATGGTATCTACCAAGGTGGCTTCTTCGTCTAATTGCTCACGCATTTGGTCAAAGTAGGCTACATTGATTTTAGTACCGCGTTCTACCTTGCCGCTATCGGCTTCAATATCACCTAAAATCAACTTGAGTAGAGTGGTTTTACCGATACCGTTTGGTCCGAGCAAGCCAATTTTATCGCCGCGTAAAATGCGCGTACTAAAGTTGTTAATCAGTGTTCTGCCGCCGTAGGCTTTGCTGACATTTTCTAACTCTGCTACTAATTTACCGCTGCGCTCGCCTGCGTCTAAATTCAGTTTCACGTTACCTTGACGTTCACGGCGTGCCGCACGGTCTAGGCGCAAAGCTTCAAGCCTGCGTACGCGGCCTTCATTGCGGGTGCGGCGCGCTTTTATGCCTTGGCGTATCCAGACTTCTTCTTGCGCTAGAAATTTATCAAATTTAGCTGCATGAACTTCCTCAACTGCAACTAACTCTTCTTTTTTAATTTGGTAATCTGCAAAATTACCGACAAAATCTGTGAGGTTGCCGCGATCTAATTCGGTGATGCGGGTGGCGAGCCTGTTCAAGAAACGTCTATCATGAGTAATGAACAGCACGCAGCCGTTAAAACTAAGCAATAGCTCCTCTAACCATTCAATCGCTTCTAAGTCCAAGTGGTTAGTCGGCTCATCTAGCAACAACACTTCAGGCTCTGCCACCAGCGCGCGGCCTAGTGCTACGCGTTTGCGCCAGCCACCCGATAATGTAGAAACCAAGGCATCGGCATCTAAGTTTAAGCGACTCAGCACTGTTTCCACACGCGATTGCGCAGCCCAGCCATTTTGTATATCCAAGTCATGTTGCAAGTGTTGCATTTTGGTCATAAGCGCATCTATGTCTGCATCTGGCATGCCCATGTCGTGCGTGACCTGGTGATAATCAATGATGGTTTGTTGTAGCGCCCCCAAGCCTTCTGCCACGGCTTCGAATACGGTATGTGTGGTATTTAACTCAGGTTCTTGCGGCACGTAAACAATGCGTGCGTTGGGCGCGCGCCATACTGTACCTTCGTCCAATTTGATCGTGCCAGCAATGGCTTTCAGCAAGCTTGATTTGCCCGCACCATTGCGCCCAATCAAACCCACGCGCTCGCCGGCATCTAATTGAAAAGCGGCATGGTCGAGCAGGGCGTGGTGCCCAAAGGCAAGGGAAGCGTTATCTAAGGTGATATATGGCATAGTTGTAACTCTCTGGTAATTTTATATTTGATAATATTTTAATTTTAAGATTTATTTAAGTTGGCTTAAGCGGGTATAGTTCTTTTAATTTAGCACTTCGTGACTTGCCGTAATCTTTACTTGCTTCTGGGTCATTGAATGGGTTGCCGAAATGGCGTACGTCATCTTTTGGTAATTCTGCAATAAAGCGGCTTGGCTCGCACATTTGAATTTCGCCTGCACGTTTTCGTTTTTTGCACCATGAAATATTGAGCGATTTTTGTGCGCGGGTAATACCTACATACATCAGGCGGCGTTCTTCTTCAATTTTGCCTGGGTCTAGCAACCCCGCATCAATGCTTTCGCGGTGCGGCAGTATGC
>CXWL01011122.1_pt1 | contig 11714 bp, 9 predicted proteins | sample 590931 | NCBI WGS metagenome assembly CXWL01 (sample SAMEA3498368, study PRJEB10139) | groundwater metagenome | biome: water well; material: biofilm material | place: Germany | collected 2015-04-27 | reverse complement strand
GTTGAGTCCGACGAGCCCGATCCGTTCGCCGGCGTTGACCCGCAGGTCCAGATCGTGCAAGACCCGCAGCGCGCCGTAGCCGGCCGACAGCCCGCTCACCTCGAGCACCGGCGTCACGACGGCGCCACCGTGGGTACGGCCTCGGACTCGAAGTACGCAGCTCGCACCGCTGGATCGTCGAACACCGTTTCCGCCGCGCCGTCGGCGATGACCTTCCCGACGTCGAGGATCACGACGCGTTCAGCGACTGCGGCAAGCAGCTCCAACCGGTGCTCCACGAGCGCCACCGCAACGCCGTGCTCGAGCGACACGGTGCGGATGAACAGGTCGATCTCGTCGATCTCGCTACCCGTGAGTCCGGAGGCGGGCTCGTCCATCAACAGCACCCTCGGGCCGCGCAGCATCAAGCACGCCAGCATGAGCTTGCGCCGCTCGAGGGTCTCGAGTGAGCCGGCCAGCATCGAATCCGTCGCGTGCAGGTGGACGAGGTCGCGGGCCCAATCGACGCGGAGGTGGTGCGGACGGGGACGGACGGCGCGGCGGGCCGCTTCGAGTGTTTCGCCAACGGTGAGCGAGTACGGCACGATCGGCCTTTGGTACGTGCGGCCGAGCCCGCGACGGGCACGGACGTGCGATGGAAGCCGACCGACGTCGTGACCGGCCAGCCGCACCTGGCCGGCGTGCCGGCGCTGCCTTCCACTGAGGACTTCGAACAAGCTTGTCTTGCCGGCGCCATTCGGCCCGGCGATGCCGAGAACCTGCCCCGGCCGTATGTCGAGCGAGACGCCGTCGAGGATCTGGCGGCCTCCCAGTCGGAGCCCGATGTCGACGCAGGCCAGGATCGATCCGTTCTGCGCCGGCATCGATGACGCGATCGTCAGTCCATCCACGGGGCAGGGGTGAAGCTGGTCTCGGCGAGCTCCTTCGGGAGGATGATCTTGTGCTCGCCGCCCTGCACCTGCACGATCAGGTGAGCTTGGCCCTGCTCGAGGTCGGCGACCTGCGATGGGAAGACCAGGCCCGACTGGGTGTCGTTGTTGAAGTCGTAGTACCCGTTGACCCCGCGGTACGGCGTGGAACGGAGGGCGGCCACGACGGCCGCGAAGTCGCTCGGATCGGTTGTCTGCCACGCTTGGGCGAGCATCTTCACCATGTCGTACCCGCCACCGGTGTAGACGAGACCCATCGTGCCCGGATACGTCGCCTTGTACTTGTCGCGGAACGCCTGGCCCTGCTCGTCGGCGTACACGCCGTAGATGGTGCCCCAGATGAACCCGTCGGCCGCGGGCCCCGCAAGATCGAGGAACTCGGGCTGCGATGGGCCGTACTGGAGGTAGACGAGCTGACCATCCACCGGGTTCGCCGAGTACTGCTGCGCGAACGCGGCGAGCTCGGCTGCGAGCCAGTGGTCGATCATCACGAAGCCCGCGCCGCTGTCGTGGATCTCCTGCAGCACCGGCCCCCAGTCCTGGATGCCGGCCTGGATGTCGGTCACCTTGGCCAGCTCCCAGGCGCCGCCCGAGGCTTCGATCGCCGCCTGCGTGGCCTCCGAGATGATCTGCGTGTAGGCGATCTCACCCTGGACGATGTGGATCTTGTTGTTCAGCGGCTCCCAGCCGGCGGCTTTGATCTGTTCGAGATACGGGATCAACCCAGAGCCGTAGACCGTCTCGGGCCCATCGACGTGGAAGACGTTGGCGTACTTCGCCGGGTCGCTCTGGTACAGCGCGATGGCACCGCTCGAGGTGTTCCCGTTCAGGTACGGAGCGCCGTATGCAGCTGCGGCGTCCATGGCAGGTGTCGGGATGAGCACGAACGGCGAGGCGATGGCGCTGACCCCTGCGTCGGTGAGCGCCTGGAAGGCGGCCGTCGTACCCTCTGGGGTGAGCACGTCGGTGTCGATGATCTTCAGCTCCAGCGGTCTGCCCTGCGCCCCGCCGGCCGCGTTGATCTCGTCGACCGCCAGGCGGGCGCCGTTCTCGAAGTCCTTGTGGTCGGCGACACCGGCTGGGCCGCTCTGCGCCAGCGGAAGGCCGATGACGATCGGCTCGCCCGTAGCGGTCGATTCCTCGCTCGCCGGCTCATCGGGTGCAGCAGTCTGCGCCGTGGTCGCATCCGGCGACGCCGGTTCGGTCGTTGGATCGTCACCCCCACATGCCGAGATCACCAACGCACACATCCCGACCAACGCTCCGAACGATCGCTTCATGACCAGGCCCCCCTGTCGACTACGAGAAGGTCAGTCAAGGCGCGAGCGCGTCGCGGCTCAATACGCATTTCTACGTAAATCAGTAGAACGGCAGGTACTCGGTGAGCTCCCAGTCGGTTATCGACTCCACCGACCACTCGGCGCCGGTGGCTTCGTAGCGGGCCAGCTCGTCTCGGCGCAGGGTGAGGAAGCAGCGCACGAGATCGGCTCCCATCGCCTCGCACAGCACCGCGTCGGCGGCGAACGCTTCGAGTGCCTCGCCGAGATCGTGCGGCGTGTGCCGATCGGTGTTGGGTTCGGCATCGCCGTCGCCGACCTGCGGTGCGCCGCAGTCGCGACCGTCGACCACGCCGAGCAGCGCGGCGTTCAACATCACGGCCGCGGCCAGGTACGGATTAGCGCTGCCACACGGCATCCGGTTCTCGATCCGAGTGGCGATCCCACGCTCGCACGGCACGCGGAACGTGCTGCAGCGGTTGTCGAGCCCCCAGTTGGCCCAGTACCCGGCGATGATGCCGGGGATGAGCCGCTTGTAGCTGTTGACGAGCGGCGCCGACATCGCCGCGAGGCCCTCATGATGGGCGATCAGCCCGCCCAGGCACTGCCGGGCAAGGCTCGAGATGCCGTGCTCGGCGGATGGATCGTCGAAGACGTTCTGGCCTCCGCCAACCGGGTTGAGCGAGAAGTTGATGTGCAGTCCGCTGCCGACGTACTCGGCAACCGGGCGTCCCATGTACGTGATCCAGTAACCCTTGCGCGCCGCGATCTCGCGGGTCATCTCCTTGCAGATGAACGCCCGGTCGGCGGAGTCGAGCGCGGGGCCGTACTTCATGTTCAGCTCCATCTGGCCGGGGTGGAACTCGCCCATGATCCCTTCGAGGTCGAGACCGCTCTCCTCGGCGGCGTCGAACAACTCGAACATGAGGCCGGTGTTGTCGCCACCAAGGCCGACGCCGTAGACGCGGTGCGACGGGATCGTCAACGGGGCGTACCCGCCCGGCGCCTCTCGGTCGGGCTGCATCACGTAGAACTCCATCTCGTAGCCGAGCATCGGCTCGTAGCCGAGTGCGCGCCAGGCGTCGACGGCGCGCTTCAGCGCGTTGCGCGGACCGAGCGCCAGCGGCGCGCCGTCGAACTCGAGGTCGGCGATCACCACGTCGGTGTCGACCTCCCAGCCCGGCCGACGGGTCTCGAGCAACGGCACGGTGGCGAGGTCGGGAAAGCCGACGTCGGCCGCGTAGCCGTGCACCGGAAGGATCTCGCGGTTGATGCCCATCGTGAGCGTCGTGACGGCGTGATGCCCGTGTTCGTGCAGCCGCCGCTCGGGAACGTAACGGCCGTGGGACAGCCCGTTGAGATCGCTCCACATCACTCGCACGCGTCGATTCGCCATGGCGTCGAAAGGTAGCAGTCAGCCGCGGACGAGCTCGTCGATGAAGTAGCGGAACAGAACGTGGTCGCCTTCGGCGGCGATCTTCTCGGGATGCCATTGCACGGCCAGCACGCGGGCCGCGGCGTCGTCGGGCTCGATTGCCTCGACGGTACCGTCGGGCGCCCACGCGACGGGGTGGAAACCTGGCGCGACCGTCTCGATCGACTGGTGGTGGATGCTGTTGACCACCCGATCGTGCCGGCCGTATGCCGTTGCCAGCCGCGAGCCCTCGGCCATCGTGATCGGATGGCGCTCGCCCATCACCTCGGCGGGCACGTCGCTGATCGGCCCGTGGATGCCGCCGTCGGAGGTGAAGTCCTGGTGCAGCGTTCCGCCCATCGCGACGTTGAGCGCCTGGTAGCCGCGGCAGATCGCGAACAGGGGAATGCCGAGCTCGATCGCCGCTGAGGCGAAGGCGAGGTCGCTCTCGTCGGCCGAGTCGACGACGCCTTTCGACTTGCCCTCGTCGGGCCTGCCATACCGCTTGGGGTGGATGTCGTCGCCGCCCACCATCACGAGTCCGTCGAACCCCTCGAGCACCCGTGCTGCGTCCTCGGCCCGGTGATGGGGCAGCAGCAGCGGCAGCCCGCCGGCATCGAGCACGGCCTGGGGGTACTCGGTGCCGAGGGTGTAGAGATCGGTGCGCTCGGACACGAACGTCGGCATCACCCTGCGCCAGGTGCTCATCGCGATGCGTGGCTTGCTCACAACGCCCAGGTTAGATGCCTAGCGCGGCCTTCCTGGCTGTCCGGCGGGCTAACAGCCGACGTCGAGGCGTAGCGGGCCGCGGAACTCGAAGCCGCGGATGTCCACCTTGCCGGCGAGGTCGAGGCCGGGCAATCGATCGAGCAGGTGCTGCACCGCGACCCGAACCGTGCTGCGGCCGAGCCAGGCCCCCAGGCACACGTGCGCCCCCGCGGCGAACGCCAGGTGTGGGCCCTCCTTGCGGTGGATGTCGAATCGATCGGGGTCGGTCCATCGGCGTTCGTCGCGATTCGCCGAGCTGAGCACGGCGGCTACGAGCGCTCCGCTCGGGATCGTCGTTCCGGCCAGCTCGGTGTCGCTGGTGGTCTGACGAGTGGATGTGGCGACGGGGGAGATCCAGCGGAACAGCTCCTCGCAGGCCGAGCGCCACATGCCGTCGTCGGCCCGACAGGCCCGCAGTGCCTCGGGGTGGGTGAGGAGTGCCCACGTGACGAGGGCGATGCCGTCGCGCGGCTCGTTGATGCCGCCGGACATGCACAACCTGACGTTGTTCACGATCTCGTCAGGGCTCAGGCCGGTGTGGGCGAGGCGCGGTACGACGCCACCCAGGATCGACTCTCCCGACTCGGCATTGGCGATCGCGGCGATGCGGGCGGGCTCGGGATCGTTGGCGAAGTTGGCGAGCCCTGTGCACACCCCGCGGGTCCACTCGCCGATCTGCTGCCACGACACGTCGTGCCAGCCGAGCGCGTCCTGCAGGGCTCGGACGGCGATCGGTTCTGCGTAGCTCGTCATCAAGTCGGTGCCGGCCGGATCGAAGGCGTCGATGAGCTCGTCACAGATCTGCGGTAACCGGTCGGTCACCCAAGCGCCGGTCGCGCTGGGTGTGAACGTGGGTTGCAGCGCATCTTTCAGCCGTCGGTGCTCGGCTCCGTCGCTGCCGAGCATGTTCACCCCGAGCACCGAGTTCAGCCAGCTCGGCTCGGTTGCCGACGTGAACAGATCGGCACGCTGGTGCACGTACTCGACGTCGTCCCAGCGAGTGATCAGCCACAGCCCGAGCTCGGCGACGTATGCGACCGGCTCGTCGGCGCGCAGGCGGGCGAGCGCCGGGTAAGGGTCGTGCTCGAGCTCGGCGAGAGTGATCGTGCTGCCGATCGTCGTCATGCCCGGATCGTAGCTACCCAGCTCGGACGCCACGACGGCGGCTCAGCCGCTTCGGCTGACGCCAAGTAGGCAAGGAGCCGGGACTGCTCATCGGCGTCGGCGGCACCTCGATCCCCGGCCCGTGCTGGCCCCGCAGCATCGCGTCGCGTCGAGGGACTCCCGCTCGGCGGAAAACCTGGAGGGTCCCAGCTCAGCGAGGAAGGTCGACATCGCGACGGTGCTGCACGCGGTGGACGAGCACCGCACGTGTCTCGTCAGATACCTCGAAAACCACTTGGTAGTCCCCGCGACGCGCCGACCACAAGGAGGTGAGCTCGCCGACCAGCGGCTTGCGACCCTTCTGGGATCGTCGGCGAGGCCGCCCAGAATGAGCGAGCGTCGCCAACCTTCGCCGGAGGCCGATTCAGATGACGGATGGTTGCCGACCCCGTCAAGTACCTCCGGTCGGGCCGAGAACTGCCCCGTCCGCCGAGCTTCTCCCACATCGATGGCACGCCGCAGGTAGTCGCTGAAGGGTCGATCGACACGCCGTGGCGGCGCTTCTCGGCGTTCGCGGGCAACCACCAGGGTCCGGGAGAAAAGCGTTGACCGATGCCAGCGAAATGTTCTAGACTCGAACACACCCATGAAGAAGAGCCTTGCTGGTCGCCTACTATTAGTTGCCTGCACCATTGCCATAACTGGCGCGGGCGTAGGTAGTAGCCAGGCCGATAGTCGCACATCCGCCGAACCCGGCGAAGGCATGGCATCGACTATCGGGCGAGATGAGACCTCATTGGGTCTTCGACGGGTAGATACTGTCGAGCCTCTAGATCAGGCGAGTTTGGACCGCGTCCTTGAACTCAGACGATGGATCGGACTAAACGACGATCCGATTTTTGTGCGAAACCTCTATGATGACCCATCCCCCGGCGGTGTATTTGTCTCTGAGAAGACCCTTGTCGGAGGTCTTCGATTCGCGGGCAGCGAAGCTGACGATGTGCTGGCAATCAGCCAACTCGAGTACGCCGGGTATGTTATCGCAGACTTTGCGGAGTCATCGCTTGGAGGGGCGGTCTTCAGTGGAGCCGAGGTAAAGCAGCGCGTCCTCAGGGTCTATTGTAAGGGGTGCATCCAATCCGACCTACGGCGCGAAATTGTAGCTCTCGGACAGATCATCGGTGACGGAAATCGCTTGGAACTCGTCGACGTGAGTTTTTCGCTCTTGGAGTTGAGAAAGTCCGAACACGAAATTGCGGAGTATCTGGCCCGTTCTGGCGCAAAGTACGCTGGCACGGGTGTCGACTATGCTGCCAACGCCGTACTGGTCGTCGGACCGCATGCTCTTGAGGCGAAAGTGCTAGAGGCGTTTCCTGGTCGATCCATAGTCTTCGAGATCGAGGATTCAGTGCCCGTCGATGAGGTAACAAAGTGGGACCCGCTTGGCTACGGCGTTGTCGAAGGTGGTCAGGGGATCATGCGAGAGGACGTCCCTTACCAGTGGGCCGCCTGCACCTCAGGATTCGCCGTCAATAGCCCTGCCTACGGACCCTTCATGCTGACTGCTGGTCACTGTTCGAGCCTGGGCGGTGGCTGCACTACAGGGCAGAAATGGATCCAAGGAGGTGCCATTCTTGGCACCATGTCAGCCTGCATGTTTCAAGGAAGCTTCGATGTCGGGATGATATCCACTGCTGGGTGGAGAAACAACATTGGTCGGATCCATGACTCTGATGTTGATTACTTTCACGCGGTCACTTTCCCCGTCACAACACAGAATCTCTCTGGCGTCACCGTTTGTCAACACGGGGTCACAACAGCCGTCCCAGCACCCGCCTGCGGCACGGTTCTTCAGCTCGACTTTCGCCCATCTGGAACCGGAGACGATGGACTCATCTGGAACAGTGATTTCGTTCGAGCAAGCTATCAATCGGATGGCGGTGATTCGGGCTCAGGCATCACATGGTCGACGCTTTACGGCTACGGTGCGACCGGAATCCACAAATCGAGCGTGCCTTCAGGTGCCTACTTTACGAAGTACAGCAAGATCGCAACGCTTTGGGGACTAACTCTCACCCCACCCTAGCCTCGTCGGGAAGGTGCAGGGATTTTCTCGTCTCCAAATAGAGAAGGAGCGACCGGGCTATGCGCCAAGGGATGAGACTACTAGGGTTCGCAGGAGTAGTTGTTGTCGCGTTGCTGAGTCAGTCATGCAGCCGAGTCAGCCGGAACTCGAACGCTGAATCGACAGGTGAGCCAGTGCCAGGTAGAGCCGCCGCTGATACGTCTGTCTCTGTGTCCGTTGCTACACTCGACAGCGACATCTGGTACTCCATCGAGGCAGGACGGCTGACGCCTGGTCCCCCGGTCGACGCATTCTGTTGCCCGAAGTATCCGGGTGGAGGCCCGCCGACGACGGTCGTTTGGGCGAGCCCCATCGGAGAGAGTGTTCGACTCCTGGTGCTAGATGCCAGTTCGTCTCCGCCGTCTGAGCCAAGGCTGCCGCGACCAGACAACTACTACCGAGACCAGGCCGACGGTGGGCTGTGGACATTCGAATCGTTCGGAATCGAACCAGAGGAGCTGAAGCGGCTCGCCGACGCGGTGTACTGGACCGCGGTGGAAGGTTTCGTTCTGCCAAACCCGATGATGGCGAAGCTCGCGGAGGGGCCCCGTGGCGTCGGTTCGCTAACGACTCAGGTATACGCGGGTGTCGGTGGCCGTGTGACACTATCGGTGGGCGACTACCGCGGTCAGCTCGACGGGTTGGCGAGGCTGCAATCGGTCACTCGACGGAAAATCGCCGGTCGTCCAGCGTTTGAGCTTATCAGCTGGCCAGATGGCATGGGAGACCAGGTGACCGAGCTGGTGTGGCCCTCAGGTGGTGGAAGATGGGCGCTGGTTCACATTCCCGCCGTCTTCGGCGCGGAGGTGGACGCCATTGCTGACGCCATCGTCGCTAGCGGGCCCCCTGCCTCGGACCCGGTCATTGCTCCAGCCGGAGGTACGCAGTACTACGTCGCCGACGTGCTTGTCACCGAATCCGAGGCCGACGGCCCGATGATCGCGTTCGTCCTCGAAGGTCCCGTGCCGGCGGGCGGGGATGTGCCGATCGCCGGTTGGGACTGGAGTGATGTGCCCGATGCCGAGTCCCAGCCCCTCATGGGTAGGACGTGGGGAGGCCCATGGCGGGTGGTCGGAACCTGGAATGGGACCACGTTCACAATGAGCCAACGTCCAGTGCCGGTTCCTGCCGTGGACGTCCCGCCGTTCGTTCGGCCGACTGACGGGTGTGACGAATCCTCGTTCTCGCCGACGCGGGACCAATTGGCCCTGCTCGGCCGATCCGCGGTGGGGTCATTTGCCGACAACGTCAACACGTGGGATGGCCGCTGTGGAATCATCATCGAAGCCTTCGTGGATAGCACCGAACTCCGAGATCTCTTGGCGCCATTCGCCGCCGAAATCGAGGAGTACAAGTTCACACTGCAACCGATCGACTGAGAACCACTCCACCTCTATCCGCGAAGCGCTGCAGCTCGTTCACATCGGCGGGCTGTGCGGTGGCTGCACGCTAGTCAGGCCCCGGACGAGCTGCGATACGGTGGCCCGATGCGAGCCCTGATCGTGCAGCACGAACACGATGGTCCTGGCGCGCGGATGGCCGCGCATCTGCTCGATCGCGGTTTCGAGGTCGATGTCGTGCAGGTGATGAGCGCGGATTGCACCCACAGCGAGGTCGAGTTCCCCGATCCGACCGACTACGACGTGATCGTGCCGCTCGGGTCGGTTCACGGCGTGTACGACCACGACGCGATCGGATCGTGGGTGCATCGCGAGATCGAGATGCTGGCCACGGCGCACCACAACGACGTGCCGATTTTCGGCATCTGCTTCGGCGCGCAGGCGATCACCACCGCCCTCGGCGGATGGGTGGAGAAGTCGCCGCACTTCGAGATCGGCTGGTACCACTACGACAGCGATGTCCCGAGCGCGATCGCCCCCGGACCGTGGTTCACCTGGCACGGCGACCGGTGCTTCCTGCCCGAGGGTGTCACCGAGCTCGCCCGCACCGAGTTGTGCCCACAGGCGTTTCGCTCCGGTCGCACCGTGGGGGTGCAGTTCCATCCCGAGGTGGACCGCGACCTCGTGGCCGACTGGGTGGCGAAGTGCCCACCCGAGTACTTCGCGTCGCATGGGGTGTCGGCCGACGAGATCCTGGCCCAGTTCGACGAACATGGCGAGGTGGCCGCCGATCAGGCAACCAGGCTGTTCGACTGGTTCCTCGACGAGGTGGCTCGCTGACCCAGCGCCCCGATTCCGTTCCGTCGAGCGACACGTTGTCGATGGACATCGTGTCGCACGACGTGTACGAGCGGGCGGTGCCCCACGCGGCATACGACCGCTTTCGCCGTGAGGCACCGGTGGCGTGGGTGAACGAGGGCGTGCACAACGGGCACGGCGGCGCCGGCTTCTGGTCGCTCACCCGGTGGGCCGACGTGGTGGAGGTGCACAAGGATTGGCGTACGTTCTCGAGCGAGATCGGCGGCACCGAGATCGAGGAGCTGGCCCCAGACGCGTTGATCGCCCGGCGGACGATGCTCGAGACCGACCCGCCGCGCCACACTCGGCTGCGCCAGCTGGTGAACCCTGCGTTCGCCAAGCAGACGATGGAGCGCCATGCCGCCACGGCCGAGCGGGTGGTGCGTTCGCTGCTCGCCGACGTCGTGGGCGGCGGTGAGTTCGACGTTGTCGAGCGGGTCGCCAGGGAGCTGCCGATCCGGATGCTGGTCGAGATCCTCGGCGTGCCTGTCGCCGATGCACCGCGGGTGTTCCACTGGGCGGACCGGATCGTGTACCACGCCGACCCCGAGTTCTCGGCGGCCGTCGTCGATCGCACCGACACCGATCCGTATCGGCTGCTGCCCTTCCGCAGTCCCGTCACCCTCGAGGTCTTCACCTACGTCGAGCGTCTGGCCGCGGTGCGACGTCGCGATCCCGCCGCCGATGTGATCACCGTGCTGGCCGACGCGGCCGTCGATGGCGTGCGGCTCACCGAGCGCGAGCGCGGCACCTTCTTGCTCCTTCTCCTCATCGCCGGCAACGAGACCACCCGGCACGCGCTCACCCAGGCGGTGGTCGCCTTCGCCCAGCACCCCGACCAGCTCGCTCGGCTGCGTGCAGACCCGGCGCTGATCGACACCGCCGTGGAGGAGGTGCTGCGGTGGTCGTGCCCGCAGGTGCACTTCCGGCGAACGGCTGCCGTCGACGCCAAGATCGGCGACCAGCCGGTCGCCGCCGGCGACAAGGTGGTCACCTGGTACATCGCCGCCAACTTCGACCCCGAGCAGTTCGAAGATCCGCATCGATTCGACGTCGGGCGGACACCGAACCGCCATGTCACCTTCGGTGGCGGGGGCCCCCACCTGTGCCTCGGTCAGTGGATGGCGCGGCTCGAGGTGCGTGTGTTCCTGGAGGCGCTGGTGCGTCAGGTCACGTCGATCGAGATCGTTGGTGAGGTCGAACGGGTGCGCAGCAACTTCATCAACGGCATCAAGCGTTGCCCAGCCACGATGTGGTGATCCGTGTGCCACACCGCGCTCCCGAACCCCAACTTTGTCGGTCCCGACACGGTCAGCCGGTCGAGACCGACAAAGTTCGGATTGCGGAGGTGGGTGGTGGTCAGCGGCGGAGCTCGAGCACGAGGTTGAACGGCGTGGCCGCTGCTCGCCGCACCCGTGTGAATCCGGCCTCGGCGGCCACCTGGCTGAGACGCTCGAACCCGGCTTGGGCTCCGAGCGCCAGGCCGACGTGCTGCGATTGCGACGCAGGCGTGCAGATCAACGTCGAGGCCGCGTAGAACAACCGACCGACCGGGTTGAGGTTCTCCTCGACCGTGTCGCCTGCGGCGGGTTCGACGAGCATCACCACGCCGTCGGCGGCCATCGTGGACAGCGCGTGGCGCAGGGCGCCCACGGGATCACCCATGTCGTGCAGGCAGTCGAAGTAGCAGATGAGGTCGTAGCCGTCGCCCGGGAAGGCTGCCGCTGATGCTACGGCGAAGCTCGCGTTGGAGGTGACCCCGGTCTTGGCTGCAGCAGCGCAGGCCGCTTCGATCGACGGGCCGTGGTAGTCGAAGCCGCTGAACGTCGAGTTGGCGAAGGCGTTGGCCATCAGGATCGTGGATGCCCCATGCCCGCACCCGACGTCGGCCACGCGGCC
>CXWL01007105.1_pt1 | contig 11714 bp, 11 predicted proteins | sample 590931 | NCBI WGS metagenome assembly CXWL01 (sample SAMEA3498368, study PRJEB10139) | groundwater metagenome | biome: water well; material: biofilm material | place: Germany | collected 2015-04-27 | reverse complement strand
GAACTCGTGGCCACCACCCCGAACGGCCATGCCTACCTGGATGGCATATTTTCCTGGGAGCCTCTAGCGGTGCAGTTGCGTGAAGGGTGACGAGGGAGCGCCCGAGAGCGCGTTTCTCGTTGGAGAAAAGAGCATATGGCTCATAGCGTATAGTACGAACAAAGAAAGTCCCGTCTTTCCCACCTATGCTATCGGCTATAAGCCATACGCCACATGCTCTTTTCTTCGGACGGACGACGCCTCACTCGCATGCAGCAGAAATTTCCTGAATAATACGGGTTACGAGGCCTGGTAGAGGGTCTCGACTATTGTTGTGGTGTTGAAGAGCATCGCGTTGAGACGAGTATAGGCCGCATGGCCGAAGTAGTGGTCGCGCACATTCGTCGACCCGGTGGAATCCTTGTAGTCGGCGAGCATCCCCTGCCCCTCACTCGGGATACGGACGGCGCGGCGGGCACATTCCAGCCATCGTTCGAATCCATCAAACGGTTCGACTATTTCCCATACGGCTTTGTTTGCTGCTTTCGCCTCATCGGTCGCCGGCACAGCATCGCTGCCGGCCACAGCCAATTCTTGGATGTAATCTCCGCCCCAGGCGATCGGCATTTCCATCGTGATCTGAGGCAACTCCATCTTCGAGAGCCAGGTCTTTCCATCGGTCCGAAGATTTCGATGGTTGACGATGTGCAGCAGTTTGCCCAATCCTGACACGTCCCATCCATAGCGTACCGGCATGCCAAACGTGATGACATCCAGCATTGCTGCATTGAGGAGGGCGCCGTTTGCCAGTAACGGAGCGACACGTTGGATCGTCGAGGCGCTGTCTGGCCGATTGCTCTGCGAGGCAAAATCCGACAAGAGGTCAAGCAGCCGCTTCCGGCTACTATTTGCGGTCGCACATAAGAGGTTTGAAGCAAGAGCGAGCACTAACCCAGCCTGCCCATGAGCCTGTATGAGAATCCGATCTCCTTGGCCCAGCTTGTGGGCCTCAACCCAGTCGCGAAGACATCCGAGCATCGAGACAGCCGCCATGGCCCGGCCCAGATGATGGTGTTCACAGGACCAGAGTTCGCGGATGCAATGGATCGGCTGATCCAGGCCTCGGTTGAGCGACTGTCCCATCAGTTCCAGGTAGGCATTCGTGAAATTTCCGGCATCCCCCATCTGTTCATCGAGCAATCTCTTGGTGGCGCCATTGTTTGCGAGGGGTGGCTTCATCCCGCCTGGCAGCGGTGAGATGCCATTACTGTTTTCCCGCATGAGGGCCAATAAAGCATCGAGTCCCGCCACGCCGCGCGAGTAGCCACGTTTGAGCCCGCCAAGTTCATCCAACCGCTGCACTCCAAAGACATCGGTCCCCATGATGGAGCCATGCAGCAAGACGATTACGCGGACACCGGTTTGCGAGAGATGTTTGCCGAGCGCGGCCATCGCGTCCTGCCCTGGAGGCGATTCTGGGAGAGAAGTCAGGGCGGCCTCACGAACGGTGAGTCGCTCGCCGGGATTCTTTCGAGACATCTCGTCGTGTTGAAAACTGTTTTCGATCGGCATGGGAGAGTTACATACCTGACTGTTGGGAGTGACTGCAACGAAGGATTAGTCGGATGCTGAAAAAATCCGCCAGCTTCTCCGGTTCATTTGGTTTCTTTGGTTTGTCTTGTTATTTGGTTGAAAGAAACAAACCAGATAGACCAGACAAACCAGATGAACCGAATAAACCAGACTGTTTATCGAACGACTGTCGGGGTGGGTTCAAGACTATCCGATGCTGGCTTGGGCTGGATCTGGTTCTTGGGCATGATGGCGGTGGCGCTACAAGTTTTGCTGCCTTCGTCGATCCGGTGATCCACGATCTTCACGCCCTGGAGATATTCCTGAACGATTTCCTCCCTGGTGAGTTCGATGTCCTGTTCCGCCTCTCGGCCTGTCCGCTCGCGAACTCGGTCGACCATGTGTTCTTTTACCAGAATCCGAATCTGCTTGGCCAAGTCGGTGCGGGCAGAGAGTTCCGACACCCGCTGGCAGATAATCTGTCCTTTCGCCATGTCCCCCTGGCCGTTGCCGATCAAATAATGATCGCCTGAATAGCTGTTGCGATCCTCAACTGTGTGGCGCATCCCGGACGACGCTTTCGAAGAGTCTTTTGGTTCGGTGTGCTGCTTGAGTTGATCGAAGGATTGCTCCGCATGGGTTCGGACATCGCCTGAATCCGCAGCAAACGAATGCAGCGGCAGCAAGGTTGAACAGCCAACAGCAATCAACGCAACAATGAGCTGACGACTTTTCCCTCTCACGCGTTACCTCCTGTGTCCGCCGCTCCCACCATGCCCGCTGCCCCCGCCTCCTCGACCACCCCCACCGTTGTGTCTGCCGTCCCCAAATCCTCTTGGCGCGATCTGATGGGGTATGTGCGGCGCCTGCTGGAAGGGAGACGGACGGATCTGATTCATCGCTGGAGGTAATTGTCTTGGCATAGGTGATTGCATAGCCGGTGGAGCGCCAGCCGCTGCCTGCGGCGACTGCAAAAACTGCTGAAGAGATCGAGCTGATCGTGAGCCGGGCATCAGAGTCTGTTCCGATTGGGGAGGAGCAGCATTCGGTGGCTGCATGAAGGGATTCATCTGGCGGACGTCGGTGAACGTCCTCGATTCCGTCGAAGGAGGCGCGTGATGTATGACGCCTGGTTGATTGTCGATGTGCGGTGGCGCCGTCGGAGTGTTGTACGTGAATTCGTTCAACCTTCGTGGAGCAGTCTGCGATCCCGGCGCCGGGGTGATCTGATGGCGTGGCATGGTCGGTTGCCTCATTCCCGGCACTGGGGGAAAGGGCGGTTGTGGCGGCGCCGACGGTTGTCTCGTGGTAATCACTTGTTGCGCCATGTGGACATGCGGGCTTGTGGGGTATAAACCCTGTGCGGCGTTCAGGAGAGCCTGAAGTTGGGCCAGCCCCACCAAGGAAGAAGAGGAGTAGACAACCGGCGAAACGAGCACCCAATCCGTCCAGGCCTGTGAGACCATGGCGTTCGATTGCACCCGATTCAAGATGTTTTGGCGTTGCTGCGCTGCTTGCTGTGTTTGCTCTGAGGTCGAGGCTTGTGCCAAGGCCTGGTTTGCTGCATCGAGATCCTGTTGTAGTTGGTCGTTTTCCTGTTGCAGCTCGACGAGTTGACGCCGGGCATCCTCGTTCTCCCGCAAGGCTGCGATAGCTTGGCGCACTTCTTCCGTATCGATCTGGGCCACCAGATCCGTTCTGATCACGACGGTGTTCTCATCGAGCGTGGTGTTGGTTTTTTGTTCAAGAACAAGGACCAACCCAGCGGTATAGGTTCGAATTTCGTCTTTCGTCACATCTAGTCCATCCACGATGGTGATGCTTTCAAGGTAGACAGCGACCTGTTCGAGGGCATTCCGTTTGGCCGCTTCGGTGGCCAGGCGAATGGCTTCTTCTCTGGTGTCACGGTCTCCCATCCGATGTTCACCCTGAGCGGTCACAACCCGGACTTCTGCCAGAGTCAGTGCTGGCCAGATTGATAGGATGGCCAATAGGATGAAGAAGCGTAGGCTCGGCGGTGGGATTCGAAAGACTGTCGGTTGGGCGATCGCATGTTGAGGCAGGATCTGTGACATCGCCCTCACCTTCTAGAGTACGCCAGGGGCCGATTTGCTGACAGTCAGGAAGTTGTGAATCAGCATAACACCGCCACCGCCGTTGTGCCAGGAACCGTTCAATCCGCATGAATCCCGATGAGTCTTGTAGGCGAGGCCTTGACTCGCTTGCCTTGGCGGAAAACGCCATGATAGCGTAGAAGCCCCCTTGGAACAGAATAGAAAGAACTGATCTGTGCACAGGTTATTTAGCCTTGATCGTAGGTGGTCGATTCGGATACTGGCCCTATCTCTTTTTTCCCTCTGTCTGATCCTTCCGAGAGACGGGGCGGTTGCTGCTGGATCGGCCCCGGCCCCTGACTTAATGGCTCCGACCGAGCATGTCATTCTCTTTGTCCTCGAAGGGTTCGGCCAAGGTTCCTTGAAAGGCGGCACGATGCCGACCCTCAACCGGTTGATCAAGGAAGGGGCGGTCACCTGGTCTGCCACCGCTGTGAAGCCTGCACTGAGGCTGCCGACGATGGCGTCATTGATTACGGGAATGCCGGTCGAAAAACACGGCATTACCTGGAACACCTTTGAGTTCAACCGGGGCTATCCACGGGCTCCGAGTCTGTTCGACTACCTCGATCTCAGCGGGGGGCGCGACAGCGCGATTTTTCTCATGGATGAGTCGCTGTATCAGTTGGCGCGACCTGAACCCTACACGGACTACCAGATGTGTGGGCCCTTGAAGCCTGAGTGCAGCACGGAACGGATCGTGTCCTATATCCGCCAGTACTTCAAGAAAGCGACCAGCGGCCATGGCTACGGGCATGCCATCTTTTCGCTGCCACACTTCCTGGTTGTACATCTTCCTGAGGCTGGTCGTGTCGGCGCATCCCGGGGCTGGGCCTCAAAGGAGTATCGCGAAGCCCTTCGCAGGGTGGATGGGGCCATGCACTCTGTATTGGGTATCTACCAAGAGCATGGGTTGACCAATCGAACGACCCTGTTTGTGACGTCGCTCAGCGCCGAAGGCAGGGATGCGAACCAGGAACAGACTGACGCGGCTGTTCCAATGGTTCCATGGATTGCCTCGGGGGTGGGGATTAAGCCTGGCCACGCGATTCACCAGCCGGTGTCCATCTTAGATACCGGTGCGACGGTGATGCGGACATTGGGATTACAGACCCATACCGAATGGGAGAGTCATGCCGTGGAAGAAATTTTTCAGGCGGCTTTTACTGCGGCCCCGCGGGGATCTTCGGAGTAGGTCAGCGATGGAAAATATGAAACGGTATATGGGCTGGTGTCTGGTCGGAGGGTTGCTGGGCTCCGCAGCGATTATCCAGCCGGCCACAGCCGATCAACCGGCTGCCTACAAGCAGGAGCATGCGATCACCGTCGACGCGACCACCATTACGCCTCAGTCCTGGTGGCATGTGCCCGGCGTCACCCCGTCGATTTATGCCTCGGACCCCGAGTCCCTGGATGCCTACAAGACGACTGAGTCCCCTGTTCTTAAACTGAAGCCGGGGAAGTATAAATTCGGAAGCTTCACGTTCGATTTTCCGTTCGCGGTGAACTTGGAGGGGAAGTTGGAGTTTGCCCAGTCGCTCGACCAATGTGTGGAGGGGCGAGGGACCCGGACCTTAACCGTCCGCTGCAGCCGGACCTATCCGTATAGCGGCCAGCGCGATTACCAGTATCAGTAGAGGAGCGGTACCAATGGCTCAGACACTCGGCGATCTGTTAGAAGCACTCGAGGATGTCGACGACGCGACCCGCGAAGAAGCGTCAAAGGCTCTCGCCGAACTCGCCGATCCCACCACGTTGGATGCGCTTGTCGGCGCCTGTGGAGACGAATATTGGGCTGTCCGAGGCCATGCAGGACGGGGTGTGGCTAGAATCGGGGGAGCTAAAGCGGTGGAAGCGCTCATCGTCCTATTGAACGATTCCATCATGGATGTGCGAAACGATGTCGTGGCGGCTATGGCCTCGATGGGAGCCGTAGTCGTTGACCGTTTGATCGCGGCATTGAAGGATGAGCGCTGGCGTGTCCGCGAATATGCCGCAAAAACATGTGGGGAAATAAAGGACCGGAGAGCCGTCGAGGCGCTCATGCTCGTCTGTCGAGACCGTGATGGCGCTGTGAAGAGTGCGGCGGCGGAGGCGCTGGGCAAGATCTGCGATCCGAGAGCGATCCCGGTTCTGAGCAAACTCTTCCGNNATCTCTATCGGCCAGCCTTCCGTCGATCCGCTGATCGAATGTCTCAAGGATAAGGATTATGTAGTCCGGTGCCACGCTGCCCGAGCACTCGGTGGAATGACGACCGACTATCAAATCGGCCGAACCTGGGTGCGGGACGCAAAAGTCGTCGACGTCTTGATTGCCGCGTTGAAAGATCCGGATCGGGCTGTGCGCGAAGATGCCACGATCGCTCTAGGCCAGATTGGCGATCCACGGGCCATCGATGCCTTGATCGAGGCGATGAAGGATGGCGCCGTGAAGCGGCATGCCATTGCGTCGCTCGGCATGATCGGCGATCCTCGCGCCTTGGCTCCGGTGCTGGACGCGTTGAAGGGCAAGGGCATTCGACAGGACGGAACCCCGACCCCGGGCTGTATCGTCAGCGAAGATGCCTTTATCAAGGAAGCGGCGGCGACGGCGCTCGGCCAGTTCCGTGACCCGCGCGTCATTCCAGACTTGATCATGCTGTTGAAGGACGGCGTGTTGCGTGAGAAGGCCAGTGCCGCCCTGGCCACCATCGGTGATACGGCGATCGAGCCGTTGATTGCCTTTCTCTATGACCCGAAGGCGTCCGAAGTCATTGCCGAAGGGGAACGGGTGCTCTCTTATGCGTCGGTTCGACTCACGGCGAAAGACGCTTTGCGGCAATTGGCGCTTGAAACGCTCGAAAAATTGGGCTGGATGCCTGCGCCGGAAGACATCATCGTCAATTCAAGCGTGGTCGACAATGCCAGAGTGGACATGCCTCTCGGCGATACAGGCAGATTTGGTCCTTCGGGTGATTTCGCCCAACGAGGCTAGCAGGCAAGGCAGGCCAAGGCTGAGGTCAAGGTTGAGCGAAGATCTGCCGTCCTTAATATTAGCTTCAACCTTAGCCTGAACCTCAACCTTCTTGTCCGCGCTGGCGGACTTTTTCAGCATCCGTTTGATCGAGGTGGGCATGGCAGACACCGTAGCCGAACAGATTGCGGCTCTCAAGGACGAGGATTGGGCGATTCGTGAAGAGGCCGCTGCTATGCTGGGCACGCTCCGGGATCCGAGGGCTGTGGCACCCTTGGTGTCCGTACTTCGTGACGGCGATCGTGCTGTTCGCGATGCGGCTATCGGCGCCCTTTTGGCTATTGGAGAGCCGGCTGTAACGCCGCTGGGTGCCTGTCTTTCCGATCCGGAGCTCACGGTTCAGGAATTGGCCTCGTCGGTATTGGCCAACATTGCCGATGCGCGAGTGCTCGCGCCGCTCGTCAAGGCGCTCAAGAGCCCCGACTGGATTGTGCGGATGCACGCCGCCAAGGCCTTAGGCCGGATTCAAGACCCTGGAACGGTGGCGCCGCTGGTGCCGCTGCTGCAAGACAAAGTGAAGGCTGTGCGCGAGGAGACGTCGACAGCCCTCGCAGCTATCGGGGAGGCGTCGTTGTCATCGCTGCTCGCCGCGCTGACCCATGCTGAATGGCTGGTACGGCTGCATGCGGTAGAGGCCTTGGGGAAAACGAAGTTGCCTGAGGCGGTGGATCCATTATTGTCGGTGCTCTTCAACGATCGGGATAGGGCGGTTCGCGAGGATGCAGTCCGCGCATTGGGCCAGATCGGCGATGTGCGCGCGGCGGAGTTTCTCATCACAGCGATGAAAGAGCCGGGGATGCGGCCGTTGGCGGTTGAGGCATTGGGCCGGATCGGCGATCGCCGTGCGGTACCGGTGCTGATCAACGTGCTNNACGCGAGCGGACGCTGCCGACGCGCTGACTCGATTCGGGGGTGCTGTGATTGCGCCGTTACGGGCTCTCCTGGCACGCGAATCGGATGACAACATCCGGTACCATGTCAAAGAGACGTTGGCGAGGGTGGGCTGGCGGGCAGGGCGTGTCTAATGGACCAGTGCTCAATGTTGAATGGTAAATGTTGAATTCGCAATTCAGAACACAGAACTCAAAACTCAGAACTCATTTCTCGCCATGCCAAAAGAAACGATCGAAACGCTGATTTCTGAACTGGTTCACGAAGAGGACTGGCGACGGATGCGCGCGACCGCAGCCTGCTTATCGGGCGGGCCTCGTGCAGTGCAGGCGCTCATTCATACGCTGCAGACCGGGTCGCCGGCATTGAAAGCCGAGGTGGCGGCGATGCTGGCGCGGGTGAACGATCCTCATGCCGGGGTACCTTTGGTCGGCTTACTCCGCGATGAGGATGAGGCTGTCCGCAAGGCCGGGGCTACAGCTTTGGAACATATGGCAGGGGTGCTGGATGAGAAGACCGCGGCGGCGTTGGCCTCGCTGCTCTATGAATCAAAGGATGAGGGGGTTCGCCTGGCGGCTTCGCAGTTGTTAGGAGTCATTCCGAATGCGATCGCGCCGCTCTGCGAGATGTTGGTCCATCAGGATCCGGAAGCGCAGATCATGGCTGCGAAGATGCTGGAACATCTGCTCGACCCCCGTTCGGCGGATTCGTTCATCAATGCCATGGGGCAGCCGGCCGTTTGCGACATTGCCGTGAGGACACTCAAAAAACTGAGCGCGATTCGTGAACGGATCGACGAGGTATTCGACGGGCTTCGCTCGATCGAGGAGTTGAGCGAACGGGAAGAGGCTCGTATGAGCACGGTGGTCAATCTCCTGGCCATCGGGCGTCCGAGCGTGGAGATTTTGATCGAATATCTAGAGGATGACGATTGGGTGATCCGTGAGGCCGCCGCTGACTTACTGGGAAAGATCGGCGATGTGCGAGCCGTCGAGCCCTTGATGGAACGGTTGCGGGTCGATAAAGATACAGGTGTGAAGGAGCTGGCGATGAAATCGTTGGGTCTGATCGGCGATGCCAGGCCGGCGCAACTCTATATCGAGGCCATTCCCATCCGGCCCCTGCGGGTCTATGCCATGGAAGCCTTAGCCAAAGTGAAAGATGTGGATGTGTTGCGACCGTATAAGGAACTGTTCGATCGATTGAGAACGGATCGGGACGGGTTGGTTGCGTACAATTCTGGATTGATCGCCGACAAGCTGGAAGCGCTCGATGGGACACCTGTCGGGAGTCAGGGAGGGCAGGACGACGATGAGTGACAATGTGCAGGCTGAACGGATCGAACAATTGATCGGAGCCCTGCGGGACGACAATGACGCGCTTCGTGACCATGCGATTGCCAGTTTGAGTCAGGTGGGCGAGGATGCGGTGGGGCCGCTGATCGGGCTTATGGCAGATGAAGATGTTCTCGTCCGTGAAGCGGCGACCAGCGCCATTGTGCGAATCGGTCCATCCGTCGTCGATCCGTTGATTGAGGCGTTGGCGGACGATGAGTGGGCGATTCGCGAGCAGGCTGCGTCGGGCTTGGGGAAGCTGAAGGACCCTCGGGGCGTCGATCCCCTCGTGAAGGCGCTCAAGGACAAAGACGGCGCAGTGCGGACCGCCGCCGTGTGGGCGCTGGAGCGTGTCGGTGATGCGCGCGCGGTGCCTGGGTTGGTCGAGGCGCTGACCGATCACACCGTGCGTGAGGATGTGGCGCGCGTGCTGAAGAAAATCGGCGATGCGCGGGCCGTGGACGCCCTGATCGACGGGTTGCTGGGCAGCAATTGGATGGTNNCCGTTGATCGAATCGCTCAAGGATGAAGACTGGCTCGTACGGCGGAATGCGGCGGAGTCGCTCGCGCGGCTCGGGGCGAAGCAGGCCATCGACCACCTGCTTCCGTTGCTCGAAGATGAGAATACGATGGTGCAGGAAACGGTCGAAGGGGTGTTGGCAAGTCTCGGATGGAACGCAAAATCGTAATTTTTATTTCGTTGTTAAAGGACACATATCATGGCGGATGAAGCTCCTCCAAAACTTATTCAGATCGGTCCGAAGGGCGGCGCAAAGAAAGACGGGTTCAATCTCGTTACGGAACGAGTCGTCGCGGTAAACCCTGAGGCGAAACAGCTCGAAGTCGAACTGCTGGCCTACGATGGGAAGACAGTCGTACTGGACGTCGATGACGAGGCGCTCGAAGATCTGAGGAAGCTCAAGGTGGGAGACGGCGCCACCATCCGTGTTGTGGAAGAAGGCGGGCGGCGTATTGCCAAGAGCTTTCGGATTCGCGCGAAGGATCCCAATGCGGCGCGAGCTGACGCGATGCTCCTGGACCTTAAAGATAGCCATTGGCTCAACCGGAAATATGCAGCTGAAGTGCTGGGTGAGCTCAAAGAACCCCGCGCCGTGCAGCCGTTGGTCGATGCGTTGGCGGATGAAGTCGGGGATGTCCGGCAGCGCGCCTATGATTCGTTAATCAAGATCGGCGGGCCGGCTGTGTCGGTGCTGGTGCCTTTGCTGGTGTCGGAGGAAGATGAGATCAGGCAATCCGTTACGGAGATCATCCGTAAAATCGGAAAGCCCGCCGTAGAGCCGCTGGCCACAGCGCTTGCCGAGGCCGATGACCGTCTGAAGACGAAGGTGATGAAGGTGTTGGACCGGATGGGCTACAAGCCGAAAGTCAATGATGCGGCCAAGGCCGTTGAAGTGCCGCGACTGACGTAACGCGCTGTTACTTGGCTGGAGACGGAGCTGCGCTGGGCCTCCCGACCGAAATGTGACGAAAGCCACAGGCGGCGACCCGGTCCGGCTCATAGACATTGCGCAAGTCGAAGAAGATGGGCTGGCGCAAGAGCGTTTTCAGTCTGTCGAAATCGAGGGTGCGGAACTGGTTCCATTCGGTCATGAGGATCAGCGCGTCTGCTCCCTGCGCTGCATCGTAGGCGTCCTTGCAGGGGACGAGGCCCGGCAGGATCTGACAGGCTTCCTCAAGCGCGGCTGGGTCGTAGACGCGCACCGTGGCGCCCTGCTTGATGAGTGCTTGTGCAATGGCCAGGGCCGGCGCATCCCGCAGGTCGTTGGTATTGGGCTTGAAGGATAGGCCCAGCATCGCGAAGGTCTTACCGTTGAGTCCCCCCATCTCTTTGGTGATCTTGTCCACCATCCGGCCCCGTTGCTGTTCGTTAATGAGGGCGGCGGCGCCGGCGATCTGCATGGGGTACCCCACGCGCTCTCCGGTCTGGACGAGCGCGGCCAGATCTTTCGGGAAGCACGAGCCCCCGAACCCCGGTCCGGCATGGAGAAACTTCGATCCGATCCGGTTGTCGAGCCCCATCCCTTTCGCCACCATCTGCACGTTGGCGCCCACCTGCTCGCAGACGGTTGCGATTTCGTTGATGAACGAAATTTTGGTGGCCAGGAAAGCGTTAGAGGCATACTTGATCATCTCGGCCGTCGGGATATCGGTCACGACGAACGGCGTTTCGATGAGGTACAACGGACGATAGAGGTCTTTCATGATCGCAACTGCCTGTTCGCTGTCCGCGCCGATGACGACCCGGTTCGGTCGCAAGAAGTCTTCGATGGCGGACCCCTCACGCAGGAACTCCGGGTTGGAGACAATATCGAACCGGAACTTCCCTGATTGATTGGCGCTGATCACTTCCCGCAACTTTTCTCCGGTGCCCACCGGGACGGTCGACTTGGTGACGATGACCTTATACCCCGTCATGTTTTTGGCGATGCCGCGGCCGACTTCTTCGACATACGACAGATCGGCCGATCCGTCCGGTCGCGGGGGGGTGCCCACCGCGATGAAGATCACGAGGGCTTTGTCGACGGCTTTGGCGATGTCGGTAGTAAAGCTGATCCGATTCTCTCGAATGCCTTTGGCCACAAGCTCCGTGATCCCCGGCTCGTAGAAGGGCACATCGCCTTTCTCAAGCCTGGCGATTCGTTTGGCGTCGGTATCCATGCAGGTTACGTTGACCCCGAATTCCGAAAAACAGGCTCCGGTTACCAGCCCGACATAGCCGGTTCCAATCACACTGATATGCATGGGTGTCTCTGCTCCTGTAAGTAAAACGATCTGGGCCGAGTATAGCAA
>CXWL01011189.1_pt1 | contig 11715 bp, 15 predicted proteins | sample 590931 | NCBI WGS metagenome assembly CXWL01 (sample SAMEA3498368, study PRJEB10139) | groundwater metagenome | biome: water well; material: biofilm material | place: Germany | collected 2015-04-27 | reverse complement strand
TCACCTCGAGCCCGTTCATCTCTGGCATTTCCAGATCGGTCAGCACGAGATCAACCGGATGCGTCCGGAACTGTTCGAGACCCACTCGTCCATTGGCCGCTTCCCAGACCTGATACCCGGCATCTTCCAGCACCTGGACAAGCAGCCTGCGCACGGACGCCTGATCCTCAATGATCAAGATGGTGGCCAGACTCATCACCTCACCCCTTTCTCTCCCTGGATGCCCTGCTCACGATTACCCATCTCTTTAGGCCGCAAGTGATTCAACCGACTCCGATTCCCAAGACAGGTCGATGGGCTCTGCTTCCATCATGATCTGAGAACTGACCACGATCGGCTTGGCCTGTCGTTGACGGTGCTGCTGGATGAGCGCATCATCACGATGGCCACAATTGAAACAGCGCCAGCTGCGGCTCCACATTTCGCCATAGCCGCCTTCCATATCGATCATGTGCTCTTCCAACATCAATCCTTCACAGCGTGTACAGGTCATGGCTGCCCTCCGTTGGTGTGTGCCTTGCCGCTGAGTCAACCGTACCAGGAACGATGATCGGTGGTAGATCCGAACGAGGTACGTCGAAAGGGGGGGGCAATTTGCGTGGTCAGGCTATCCGAAACCTCCGGTCACTGTGCCGGCACCCGAGTTTCACGCGAAAACAGACAACGTGGGCCATGGTCCGAGCCCTATGACCTGACAGGGGAGGGCTCACCGACAACGCAAATCCCCCAAACATGTATGCGCTCACTCGGGCTGGTACCCAGACCGCTCGTCATACGTGCTCAGTGAGATGGATGGCCAGTGAGGTGCCTTGGGCTTCGAGAGAGCCGAGGATAGACGCCAGGTGAGGGGCGGATTCTCGCGAATCCCTAGCGAGATCAAGGGCCGAAGCGACCGCGCCTTGTCGTAGGAGTCCCCATAGCTCACATGCCATCACGTGCTGATGATTCAACGGCTCATCCAGCATGTCCGTGGGACAGCTCCTTCGACCACTCGTGCAAGGTGGGTGCTGCGCATCAACCTGCTCAACCACTTGGAGAATGCCACAGAACCGTTTGTGCGCACGGCGCACCACCGCGTGCACTGGGGGCGTCCCCATTGTGAANNGGCGGTGGGTGTGCCGAGGAGTGACCGCGCCGGGTCTGCGTGTGGAGCGATACGGTTCCGCTCATGATCGTGTCAGGGACGTGTGCTCGTCAGATCCCGAATGACCTGTTCAAGTCGTTGCTGCTCGGATTCCGTCATCCGAAAGAACGCCAGTCCAAACGTCTGACCGCTGACCCATTGGACGGTCGCCGCCTCAATCATCAACGGCCAGTCCACGTTCTGCGCATAGATGCGGAGTTCCAGTGTGAGGCCCGGCGTCGGCGAAGCCGTACTTTCTACCCGACATCCACCTGCCGAGAGATCCAAGATGGTGCCGGTACTGTCGAGTGTCGGAGTCGCGCAAAACGTCGTGCGGAATTGGACTCGGAAGCGTGGGGTGATCCGACGCTCCTGGACTTTCAGATCCCACACTCCCAGGCCATCGATTCTCCCATCAATCACCCGCTGCCCAAAGGCCATGCCGTAGAAATCTGCCTCGTCCTCGCTGGCGTAGAGACCCTCCGTTGTCAATTCACGACTCTGAATGCCGCGGGCATGGTGCACGGAAATGTAGATACGTAGTCGCCACTTCTCCCCCTGTGTGTCCTGTTGTGGAGCGGATTCAATGGTGTACCCTTCGTACTCGGTACGTTTTCCCATATTCTCTAGCGCCTTTCTCCAGAGTGAACTGGTGATCAATGTGCCGAAGAATACCACATCACGACCACACTGCCAGCATCATGACGGATCTCATTCATGACCGAGCGCATNNCTAGTGGATTCTGAGCATGTTGCCCTGGATGGCGGTGGTGAGTAGCTGAGCCGCGTTCGAGACCCGCATCTTCTTCATCATATTGGCGCGGTGTGCTTCGACCGTCTTGACGCTGATGTTCAATCGTTGGCCGATGTCTGTGTTCTTCAAGCCGGCCCAAATCAATTCGAGAAGTTCCTGCTCGCGTGGCGTCAACGACTCAGGCGGTTTTGGGCGAGGAGGAGGTGTGAGGTTAGCAAGAGACTTCCGAAACCGCGGCTTGCCACGCGCGTTGGCCATCATGATCAGTGCTCCTTAACCAAGTATGCATTGGGGAATCCCTCCTGAGCCAGTCTAATAATTGTATCGTAGAGATTGTGCGTGAGCAAATCATTCATGCCATGGCCACGAAGCTCGAACAGGCCCTCGGCGAGGAGCACGAGTGTCTGTTCTCGGGTTCGGAGGACGACTAGGCGACCCAGCCACTGCCTGATGGTCCCATGACGGGAGGGATTGACGGCGGGATGGTTCGCGCTCGCCACAAGGCCTGGTTTTTCGACGTCATCGCCGGCAAGAGTATCGTCGCGTTCACGCGTGAGGAAGCCGAGGCCATTCCGTCAGCCAAACGTTTCGCCTTCGTCCAGACCTATGACACAAAGCCGCGGCGACGCGTGTGGGAGCTGATGACATCCCAAGGCCTGCAGGAAAACCAGGAAGTCTTGTTCTTGTCAGACGGCGGCGAGACGGTGCGGAACTCCAGGCCTACCTGCATCCGTTCAGTGAACAGGTGCTCGATTTGTTTCACGTCGCCATGCGGTTCACCGTGATGACGCAGCAACACAAGGCCCTCATCAAGGAAGACGCCGCATTTGGCACCGACGTGCAAGACACCTTGGAGAGTGTGAAGCACCCTCTCTGGCATGGTCACGTTGATGCCGCGTTGGCGCACCTGGAACGCTTGGCGTTCGACCTCGATCTCAACCGTCGACGTTCAGCGGCTGTTGCCAAGCGGTGTCGCAGTGTCAACGAGTTCGCCACCTACATTCGCCACAACCGTACGTTCCTTCCCAACGTGGGTGAACGCGATCAGCAAGGTGACACGATCAGCACAGCGTTTGTGGAGTCGACCATCACTCAGGTCGTCAGCACACGCAATGAACGCCAAAAGGGGCACATCTCCTCCTGCAAACGCGGACTCGCGTGCACAACGACGATTTGAAGGAAGTCTTCCGTGGCTGGTACCAGAGGTTTCGCCCTACACCGACGAGCCTGCCGGGTTTTTGATGGTCTCCGTTGCGACCCGACCGACCCTGAGCCAGCTGTTCGCTGCCCGTTTCCGGACCAACCGGGTTCGACGTAACGAGACCATTCGCCGTGCGCAGGTGGACCACGGCGATCGTCTGTCTGATATCGGGTGCGCCATGGGCTTGCACGCTTCGACAATCAGCCGCATCGTGAGTGCCCAAGAACGTAACGAGACACGGGACACGATCTGATCTGTCGGGGTGCTCTTCGTTCCGGAAACCCATGTCCAGCTGGGGACCTTCCCACAAGCCTATTCCCCTGTCGGCATGGATCAATGCCGCGTTCGCCGTCAGTCCTCCATGGAGTGACGTGGTGGAGCGTCCAGTCCCTCGGCGAGACGATCCGTTGTCGTCTTCTTCGGCATCTCTGGAAACCTTCTCCCATCGTGGTAACGAGCCGCTCGCCCGTCCGTGAGAGAACACCCGTCAAAGAAAGTACCCGCTTGGGGGGGACGCCCCGACCTTTGACCCATATCTTTCGGGGAGCCGGCTCGGCAATGCTCGTGTCCATCAATGCCGACGCTCAAATCTGAAACGAAGGGGACAGTATGACCACGCCAGCACGGAAGCGCACCTCCCGCCCCTTGCGGATCGCTCTCATCGATGCCCATCCGGTCGTTCGACTCGGGCTGCGTTCATTGTTCGAGAGCCAGCCGTCCTTCTCCGTGGTGGGTGATACGTCCACGCTCGCCGCGGCCCTCCCGGCCTTGCGGCTCGGCGAGCCTGACGTGCTGATTACAGATACCTTCCCGATCCCACCGTCCGTGTTACGTCGGCAGCAGACCCTTCGCGTCATCTATACCTTCGAGACGCTGGAGCATTGCTCACTGGCGAGACTGACACAGGAGTTGCGGCAGGGACATGCGGGGTTCGTGTTGAAGCAGATCTCCCTGGATCGACTCCGTCTGGCTGTACGCCAGGTTGCCTCAGGCCGAACATATCGAGATCCGGCCTTCAGACGCCTTGTCGACGAGACGCGTCGGCAGCAAGACACCGTTCGGCAGATGAGGCGGAACAAGGGCCGCCGGAGTAACCGAAGAGAAAAAACAGGAGATACGTGAAGACTCTCCGGTCATATCGATAACGAGAGATCTACACGGAGTGTTCGGGGAGAAGGTCACGCAGCCCTCCCATGGAGCATCTCCAGATAGAATTTCTCAAGTCATTGATTGTATTGATAGAGGCATTCTTTTTTCAGGAGCAAGGCTCATGCTAAGATTCACCCGCTGCTTTCTGTACGCTATGGACTCTCTCCTGGCGCTAAGGAACGGGGGGAGGTGATGTGGCCATCACCTCCCCTTTCTTTTGCCGCCCCGCCTCTTCGTGGTCGTGACCTCAGCCTGCCGGTCGTTCCGTCCTCGTTTGCCTTCTGCTTCATCTCATGGAGGTGTGCTTTGTCGGCGTAACCGGTTGCATCCGGACCTCTTCGCCGATTCCATCCCGAAGGAGGGCCGGTCAGTGCAGGGGAGCTCTCGCCGGTGACGTGGGTTGTCTCGGGTGGACGCGTCTGTCGGACGCGTTGCCGAGGAAGTGTTCGATCGGACAGCGACTGGTGCGATGCGGTGTGGGGCTGAGGAAGATCGAGGACGCGGGATGGTGAGGAGGCGCGTGGCCGACGCCTCCTCATGAAGGCGATGCCTACTTCTTCTTGGCCGCCTTCTTGGCAGGCTTCTTCGCTGCTTTCTTCGTTGCCATGAGCACTCCACCTCCCTTCGATTTCAAAAATGGTGATGATCTATGTGTGGTATAGCAGAGTTTGTGCTGTCAGTAAAATCTTCTCTACACAACGTGTTCCGGTCGGCGGGAATAGTGGACTTCCCAGGATTTAGAAGAGCTGTTGACGATGCATCGGCTGAAGGTGCCGGCCTTGCTCCGCAAGACGCTGTTGTCGACCAACCCGATCGAGAGCCTGTTCTCCCTAGTCCGGCACAGTGAGCGGAGTATCACGCGTTCACGAGGGAGTGCGATGCTCCAACGGTGGCTGAGGCCAGGGTTGCTCTACTGCGAGCAGCAGTGCACGCGCGTGAAAGGCGTGGCAGGAATTGCGCAGGTTCTCGCGATCATCGAGGCGGAGCCGCAGTCCGCTCCAACAAAGAAGACGGCGTGAAACCATCATGGATGCCACTCAGAACATTTCAACGGACATCTGGACAATTCTCCCGTAGAGGCTCTGGCGTGCCGTGTAGGCCGCAACAAGCACTCCGCGCAAACGCTGATCTTCCCGCATTCGATGGCACTGCGGGTTCCGCAACCAGGCCTAGAATCCGCCGCGCGACACGTCGAGGAGGCAGCACATCATGTGCCGGATCAAACGCTCGGCGATGGGCTTTGATGAAGGTGTACTTCCGTCGGACAGGCTGCGATCTGCGCGGATTGCTCATGGGCCCGTCCCTGTTCTAACGACCGTCCAAAGATGTCCGTGAAATCCTGGGAAGTCCAGTGTCTACGTGCGGGTTCCCCCGGACGGGAGCGAAAGACAGGCAATCCGGTAGAGCAGATACACGGCCAGCAGGCTCACGGTGGCCAACACCAGCAGCATCCATTTAGCCCAGAAGAGCGATGGATCAACGAGGGGTGTGGTGTAAATGTACAGGTCGCCGTTCTGCTGGACCCGCCATGGAATGCCCGGGGCTAGATAGTGGGCTGCGTATTGGTATTCCGCTTCACCCGTGACGATCTTGCCAAGCTCGCGGTCCAACAGAGTTAGCCAGTCTCGACCGAACTGCGGAATGCCGTGCGCACCGAAAAAGAGTGTGTTGGAATTGGTGAGGTGCAACAACCGAGCGCTGTTGGCCTTGTACGCCAGAAGATCGGAACCCGGTGCAAAGGCGATCATACCGCCGAGGTGGCGGTAGACGAAATCCCCGGCGAAGACCTGATTGCGGCTTCTGTCTAGCAGAACTAGTGACTCCGTGGCATGCCCTGGCACGTTGAACACGGTGAGGCTGCGCCCTCCAAGATCGATCACCTCGCCATCCGAGATGAGGGCCGTGACGTTCAGCGAGCGCCACTCCGTGTCGAGCGATTCCCACGGGGTGATCGTGAAGACTTGATCTGTAATATTGGCACGAATGTCCGGACGGTCGAGGAGCGTGACCCCATCGAATATCGCGGCATCATAAATGTGGTCATAATGAAAGTGGGATAGGATCAGCGTGATCGGCTTCTTGCCTGCGTAGCGCTCTGCCACCTCCCGCATGGATCGAGAGCCGGCGGGCCGTTCACCGCTGCCCGCATCAAACATGACCGCCCGTGTATCGCCGACAATCAGATACGACGTGTTGTATTGAGAGGAGTTCGGCTCATTGATCGCAAAGGTCTGAAGGTCAATCGCTTCCACCGCGTACCACTCATCGATCATCTTCGACGCGGGACTGTAGGTCTCTCCTTGTTGAATGTCGCCGAACACGTCGGCTGGTTCCACAATTCGTTCAAAGCACCCTGCAAGGCTGAAGCACCCACCCACCAGGATTATCAGCAGCCCACGTCTCATCGCGACTGACCTCCTGAATCAATGTCGGGTCTACAAGGTGTCAGGCAAGAGGACGACCATCCGTCCATCGTCGAATCCTGAGACCACGCGGGAGCGGACGTGCCCCATCCGCTCCCGCAGTTCACACAGCCCGCCGCCCAGTGGATAGGCGTCGAGCATCGGCAGGGCTGGTCCCTTCATCTGCAGGAACCTTCCCAAGCCGAAACCACCAGGTACACCGAGCCTGTACCATACACGGTTCTCAAAAGACACCGTTCTCTCTTTTCAGATTGACATGGCCCATCTGCCTGCGATACGTACTACCCTCGATAGCTGAGTGATCTCTCGGATGCCCGCAAGGGCGTAACAGGGAAGTCCGGTGCAAGACCGGCGCGGTCCCGCCACTGTAAGTGGGAAGCGACCCCGAATAAGCCACTCAACGAACTCGTTGGGGAAGGCCGGGGGACGCGGTGAAGGTCTAACCTTCTGAACCCATGAGCCAGGAGACCTATCCGAGCTGATAGCACACTGTTTCTCCGCGTGGTAACGGAGGAGCTCTCCTGCCTGATTGGCATGTGACCTCTTGTTCCCATTGCGGGACTGGAGGTTTTTTTATGCCTTCCGCACTGCTGGATCAGCGCAGGACTGATCGCAGACCTTCAGGATTGACGGTCTGCCTCAGGCCGGTTCGTGCGACATGAGCACCGGACTGCTCATCGTTGGACACGGGAGTCGCGATCCCAACGCAAATTTTGAGTTCGAATCTGTCGTCGCGACCTATCGCATGAGACGCTCAGATCTCGATGTGATACACGGCTACGTAGAGCTGGCGAGCCCATCGTTGGCCACGGCTCTTTGTGAACTGGCTCAGCGAGTCCATTTCGTGGTTGTGCTTCCGCTGTTCCTTTTTGCGGCAGGACATGTCAAGAACGATATTCCGCTTGCGCTCTCCCAGGCACGGGAGAATTTCCCTACTGTCCAGTTTACCGTCACCAACGCTCTGGGAGTCCACCCCAATCTTATCGAGCTGACCTTCGTACGTGCACGAACGGCACTCGAAGATGCCGCTGAGGCTGCGAAGACTGCCGTTCTGGTTGTGGGCCGTGGTGCAAGTGATCCGGATGCGAACGGTGACTTCTATAAAGTGGTTCGCCTCCTCGCCGAAGGGCGCGAGATCGGTTGGGTCGTGCCCTGCTTCATCGGCATCGCACGACCACTGTTGGAAGAGACGCTCGAGCTGATTGCGCGTGCGCGCCCAAAACGGATCGTGGTCATTCCCTACCTGCTCTTTGGCGGACGGTTGATCGCAAAGATTCGTGAGCATGTGGACTCATTTCAAGCTCGCTATCCTTGGATCAAAACCGAGCTGACGCCTCATTTGGGGAGTGATGATCGTGTGTTCAGATTGATGGACGAGCGCCTGTCCGAGGCGATGGAGGGAGCACGTCCGCTCCCCTGTGACACCTGCCACTATCGTGTGCCGGTGTCCGCCGTGACCAAGCAGGTGGGTGGTCTTACCGCGCTGCTCTGGAGTCTACGACACGGGTACACCCATACGCAGGCCATGCCACATGTGCATGCCCATCGACCGCTTACCAAGCATGTGTTGATTTGTGGAAACGCCGACTGCGCTGATGCGGGAAGTATTACTCTGATTGCGACCTTGCGGCGCCTGCTGAAGGCAACCGGCCGCGAGAAAGAGATTCGTGTGACAAAGACCTCGTGCATGGGCCGCTGTGGAGAGGGGCCGACGGTCGCCGTCTATCCAGACGGTATCTGGTACCGGGGTGTGAAAGAGGCGGATGCGAAAGAACTAGTTGAGGAGCATCTACTCGGCGATCGGCTCGTCAGTCGCCTGGTTGACAACATCATGCAGTAACGGAGGAATCAGAATGGCGTGTCATGAAATCGCAGGACTCCGGTTGGGGTTGATGGACGTATTGGGGGTGAAGAACGAGGCCGAGCGGCAGCATGAACTCGCCGAGCTTGGCACCGGGGCCGATCAGCCGGGACCGATTCGCTCCATGTGCGGCGCCAAGGACTTGGCCACGCTGAAGCAGTTTTATGAGGCAGCGGTCGCGGCGCTCGAGGAGCGCGTGTCCGCAACCCGATCAGACGATCCGAAGCTGCCCTATCTGCGCACACTTGTGGTCCTCACGAAGAAGGTCGATCTCGACCTGGCCCATCAGATCGAGGGGCTCACGCACCTCTACCGCGACCTTGATGAGATGCATGATTTCGTCCATGAGATCTATCCGGCAGAGTAGCAGCGATGGCCGTAGCGAAGATTGCTAGAGTGGTGGGAACCGAGCGACTGGGTCCCGATACCCTGCTCCTCGATCTGTGCGCGACCGAGCCGTTGGGGTTCGTCGGCGGGCAGTATCTCATCCTCGATAGCCGCATTATTTTGCCAAGCGGCAAGGCCGTCAAGCGAGCGTACTCGCTCCTGACAGGTGATACAGAGCAACGTCGCTTTCAGCTTGCGGTGAAACACATTCCTGGTGGATTTGGTTCGACCTTTGTCCATGGACTGACAACAGGAAGGGACATTTCATTCAGTGGGCCGTGGGGGAAGTTCGTTCTACCGGAGAGTACGTCGGGTTACACACTGATCTTTGCGACGGACACAGGGATCACCGCTGCACTTGGGTTCCTGCATGCGAGTCGCGTTGCACCGCTGCTTCCTCAGACCGTGCTCATCTGGTTGCGCGCCTCGGCGGAGTACTTTCTTCCGGACGAGTTCGTGCGCCAACAGATTCCTGCCGGATGTGGCGCAGTAAGAATCGAGGCGATTCCCGCAGTCCGTCACCCGGAACGAGTGCCTCATGCCAGAGCCATTCTCCGCGATGTGCTGTCACGCGGAACGTTTGCTCAGGCCTTCATGGCCGGCGATGGTGCCGTGAATCAGATGCTGCTCGAAGCGCTGTCGACAGCCGGCGTGGCCGTGAGCCAGGACCACGTGGAGTCATTTTTCAATACGCCGAAGAAAGCGACATGATCGAAGGAGATCAGATCGTTGCTACGCTCGAAACCGCCCTCGCGTTTGATACGAGTGTCATCGTCCGTTCGGCCGGCGCGATCGCCGAGATCCATGGCCTCTTCACGGTGCGGCGGGAGGCCGAGTGGATCACGCTCGGTGACGCAGGAAGCTCCCATGTCCACCTCAACATTCAGGATGGAAGCAGGCTGCACTATACGCAGCCGGATGCGGGTAATGCGGCACTCGAACTGAGAGGGCCCGATGGGGACCTGCTCTGTCGAGTATCTTTTCGGCGCACGAATCAGGCGCGAGCAGAACAGTACCATCCCGAATGTGCCGCGAGGATCCGTGCGCGATTTGGATGGCTGGCGGAGCGCACGGGGTCATGACCGATGGACAGGAACATGCCGCCGAAATATCGCCAAGGGTTGCGTACCGGGTTCACAACCGGGGCGTGCGCGGCGGCTGCGGCTAAGGCTGCGACCCGTTGTTTGGTGAAGGGCTCCAAGCTGTCTGACATTGAAACGACTTTGCCAAACCGGACGAGAGTCACGTTCGCGCTTGCACGCTGCGAGCGCCTGGACGAGCGCGCAATCTGCAGCGTTATTAAGGATGCCGGCGACGATCCCGATTGTACACATGGTGCCGAACTGATTGCAGAAGTCGAGCTCCGTACCGATCCCGGCATCGAACTCAGAGGAGGCTCTGGTGTGGCCAGAGTCACCAAAGCCGGGTTGGGACTGAAGATTGATGGGCCTGCGATTAACCCGGTCCCAAGTCGAAATATTACAGAGATGGTAGAAGAAGAACTCGCTGGCAGTCCGTATGCCGGCGCCGTCGTCACGATCACGGTGCCGGATGGCGAGGAGATGGCGAAGAAGACGACCAACGCCCGTCTTGGACTCTTGGGCGGTATCTCTATCCTCGGCACGACCGGCATCGTGAGGCCCTATTCCACGGCGGCGTTCAAAGCGAGCGTGATGCAGGAGATCGATGTCGCAGCGGTTGGGGGTTTGTGCGAACTGGTGCTCACGACCGGTGGCAAGTCGGAACAATATGCGATGGCCCTCTATCCGCGATTGCCTGAACAGGCCTTCATTCAGGTCGGCGACTTCATCGGTGTCGGCGTTAAGCAATGTGCGAAGCGAGGGGTTACGAGAGCCATCATCGTCGGGATGATGGGGAAACTCTCAAAGATGGCCAACGGCAAGATGCAGACCCATGCCGCCGGATCGGAAGTGGATATGGAGTTTCTGGCGGCGCTGGCAGCCGAGCTGTCCGCGCCTGACGAATTGGTGGCGGCCATCCGTCAGGCCAATACCGCCCGGCATGTATTGGAATTGTGCCGTGAGGCTGGTCTCGTCGGCATCACGTCGCTGATTTGCAAAAAAGTGGCTGAACAGTGTCAGCGCCATGCCGGGGGCAGGGTGAGCGTAGAAGCCACCCTGGTCGACTTTGGCGGGGTCTTGCTCGGCCGTTATCCGGAGGTGGGCCAATGAATGATATGAGACAGATGACGGCACTCGGACGGAGCATTGAGGATGGCAGTTTCTCGATCATCGATCAGGAGGCAGGTCCGCACGACTTTGGGCAAGACGAATGGCAGGTCGTGCGGAGGGTGATCCATGCGACGGCGGACTTTGAGTTTAAGATGCTCATGCGGTTCCACCCTGAGGCGGTGCGAGCCGGTGTGGCGGCGCTTCAAGGGGGCTGTCCGCTTCTGGTCGATGTGAAGATGATTTCTGCCGGTCTGAACGAGGAGCGACTCTCTTCTTACGGCTGCAAGGTCCATTCGTTCATTTCGGACGACGATGTCATCCTCACGGCCAAGGCCAACAATTCGACGCGCGCGATTGAAGCCATGAAAAAAGCGCATCGCCTGAACTTCCTCGATGGCGCAGTGGTGGCCATCGGCAATGCCCCTACCGCATTGCTGGAGGTGGCTCGCTTGATTCGCGAGGAGGGAGCGAAACCGGCTCTCATCATTGGCGTCCCAGTTGGATTCGTGTCGGCGGCTGAGTCGAAAGAGGTGACGCTGGAACTCTCGACTCCCTCTATCGTGGCCCGTGGCCGCAAGGGGGGCAGTCCCATTGCTGTCGCGATCATTCATGCGTTGCTGCTCCT
>CXWL01007102.1_pt1 | contig 11718 bp, 10 predicted proteins | sample 590931 | NCBI WGS metagenome assembly CXWL01 (sample SAMEA3498368, study PRJEB10139) | groundwater metagenome | biome: water well; material: biofilm material | place: Germany | collected 2015-04-27 | reverse complement strand
CACAGTGATCACATCCACCGGACGCGCCCGCTCCGATAAACGCATGATATGTTCAAAGATTAGCCTATGCTCGCGCCGATAAAAATCATCCAGATGAATGACATCGGCAACCTTGTCCCACGCACTAGCATCCAGCAACAAGCCACCAAGCACTGACTGCTCGGCCTCGACCGAGTGCGGCGGCAACTTGATTTGATCCAATTGAGGGTCAGCGGGCGGAGCGGAATAGTTTTGCATCTTAGGGCCAAGCAGAAAAATACTGGGCTTGATTCTAGCATTTCTCGTAGCCAGATTCCCCGCTTCGACTCCCGCCGCCAGCGGTTTCAGCATTGTATGCAAGGCTCCCATCCGGTATAAAGCTACGGGAAAGCAATAAGACCGGATCCGTGTAACAAATATACTTACCGCCCACTCCTAAAGTATTGCATCCCACTGCCGATGAAGACGGCATACAGATCTAGCAAACGGTGAATCCCGTGAAAATCGAAAAGCCCAGCAGCAAGCCATTACCCTCCGCTCCGATAGGCGAAGGCAGCACCAGATCTCCGTCAAGCAAAGCGGGCAGCGCCACCACCAGCAACCCCAACACAAGCACCTCAGTTCATCTCGGGGCGACGTCGGCGCAGCTACGCAGCATGGAAAGCAGCATGAGCAACACGCCTGTTGTTGATGTCGCCAAGGTCGCCGAAATCAGACAAGCCATCAGCGAAGGTCGCTTCCAGATCAACTCCGGCGTCGTTGCTGACCGCCTCATCGCAACCGCGCGTGAACTATTAGGCGCTGGCGCACATTGATAGAGTCTTAGCAAGCAATGTCTGACGTGACCTCCCGCCTACATGACGAGCGAGACGCATTGAATGCGTTTGTAACTCTACTCGAAACTGAGCAAGGCATTCTGACCAGCGAGGACACCTCCCCGCTCTTGGATTTAGCTGAGTCTAAGAGCAAGTCCGCCAATCGCCTCACCGCCATCATCAACGCCCGCCGCGATGCACTACGCAATACAGGCGGTCTGGACATGAGCTCCTGGCTACAGTCAGTTGCCCCAAATGCCCTACCCATCTGGCACGAGATACTCCACCTGGCCGAGCGTGCACAGCAACTGAACAACACGAACGGCGAGCTGATCCAAGTACGTATGCGCCACAATCAACAAGCCCTTGGCGTGTTACATAGCGCAGCCAGCAATAGTGCTGGACTCTATGGTCGCGATGGCCAACCCAATCTACCCAGCGCTCGCCGCACTCTAGGCACGGTGTAACAGCCGCATCTCAGCACTTCAGATCGGCGAAAATTCTGCTTTCTTTACGATGGGGAATCACTGTTTAGGCAGCGTGACCGCTGCCCTTGCCAGCATCACTGGACAGGCACTTGCCCTGTCCGCTCAGCTTGTGGCGCGAGAATGGTGATGGCGATACGCCGATTCTTAGCGCGCCCCTCAGGGGTGGCATTCAGCGTTAATGGTTGATTGTCCGCCATACCTACCGCTGTTAGACGTTTGGAGGCGACTCCTTGCGTAATGAACAAACGCACAACACTAGAAGCGCGGGCCGAAGATAACTCCCAGTTGGATGGATAGAGCGGCGTATGGATGGGAATATCATCCGTATGACCATTCACCTCGATGCTGTGATCATCCGCCACCAATAGTTTCGCGACCTCAGACAACGTACCGACCGCCGCAGCTTGGATTTCAGCCTGCCCAGTCTCGAATAGCACGCTGGCATTGATTTCCAATTCGATGCCGCGATTAGTTTGTGAAACTGCGACCTGCCCGCTCTTGATCAGTGCACCCATGACCCGATTCAAGTCACCGGTCACCTTTTTGATGAATTCATCGCGCTTACGCTGCGCTTCCGCCATTTTGGCATTACGACGATCAGCTAAGGAGCGGAGAAACAGCTCTTCTTGCGTCAGCGCGATGACCGTACCAGCAGACGATGGATTACTGTTAAAAGCNNTACATCACCACAAAGAATGCAAACAACAAGGTGATGAAATCAGCGTAGGAAATCAACCAGCGCTCGTGATTTTCATGGTCTTGCCTTTTACGACGACGCAGCGCCATGACCGACTACTCCAGATACCCTTGCAACTTGGTTTCGATGAAACGCGGATGCTCACCGTTAGCGATCATCATCAGTCCATCAATCACCAAAGTCTGTCGTTTTGACTGCGCCATGATGTGTGCCTTCAACTTATTTGCTATGGGTAGGAACACCAGATTGGCCAAGCCCACGCCGTAGATAGTAGAAACGAAAGCCACCGCGATGCCCGCCCCCAACTTAGACGGCTCACCCAGCGTCTGCATCACATGCACCAGCCCCAGCACGGCACCAATGATGCCGATGGTAGGTGCATAACCCGCCGCCGACTCCCACACCCGCGAAGATTGCCAACTTAGCTGTTCGTGCGTATCCACATCGACTTCCAGCACTTCGCGAATCTTCTCGGCGCTATTGCCATCCACCAACAACTGCAAACCCTTCTGCATAAAAGGTTCACGAATCTCTGCCATTCGATTTTCCAACATCAGGATACCATCGCGACGAGACAGCACGCTCCACTCCACCACTTGAGCGATCAGCTGTTGCATATCAGGATGTGGCGGAAAGAACACCCAGCGCCCCATACTGATTCCAGTAAAAAAGACCTTGCGTGGACTTTGCAACATCACCGCCCCCAAGGTGCCACCGAACACGATAAGGAATGCTGCCATTTGGAACAGACTGCCCAGCGTGCCGCCTTCCAATANNCTTCCAATAACTGCCCCCCGAGGATCCCCGCGATAGCGATCAGCAATCCGAATAAACTGAGCTTATCCATCAGTGGCCTTTCAAGTTGGTACGCAAGCGTGACACCGCCTGGCTATGTAGCTGGCAAACGCGAGACTCGCTAACCCCAAGCACCTCGCCAATTTCTCGCAGATTCATATCCTGCTCGTAATGCATACCCATCATCATTCGTTCGCGCTCGGGCAGGTTCTCAATCGCCTTCATCAGGGCATTACGGAAACGCGCATCCTGAATCAATTCGAGCGGATCGGCATCCTCGCCAAACTCGTGACGCTCGAAGAAGTCCTCATCACCTTCCTCATGAAAATCCTCGTAATAGACTAATTGCGCGCCGCGCGACCCACCCAGCATTTCTTGATATTCGGCCAGCGGAATGTCCATTTCCTTAGCGATTTCGCTCTCGGAAGGCGCCCGACCCAATTTTTGCTGCAACTTGCTGATACTCGCTTCGATGCGACGCATATCTCTCCGTAGGCTACGCGGCAACCAATCCGCACTACGCAGCTCATCCAACATAGCTCCGCGAATACGTTGTGCAGCATAGGTCTCGAACTGCGCCCCACGCAGCTCGTCGTAACGTCCAACAGCATCTAGCAGTCCGATCATACCCGCCTGAATGATGTCATTCACCTCGACGCTACTCGGCAGTTTTGCCATCATGTGATGCGCGATACGCTTTACCAGCGGCGCATACTCCTTCAGGCACTGCTCCTTGTCATTCTTTCCGGTCGCGGTGTACATGGTTTGAAATTTTTTTGGCTTTCTCGACTCCCCACCCGGCATTGTACATTCAGCGCACATAGTTTGTTCCCACTGACTGCACTAGGCTGCCAATCTCCGACTCGCAGCAGGCGCCACTCCCTGCCCCGACATCAGTGCAGGTAACTCAAGTTCGTTCAACGCAAAGGGAGCCGACTGGGCAGCAGGCTTAAAAGCCCGGTGCAGTAAATAGTCCACATTCACCTCATGCAGATCTTCAGGAACTCGCTGGCCATTAGCGATGTAATGCAGTGGAATCTGGTGACGTACGGCAACATCAAGCACCGTACCCAATGAAACCGCCTCGTCAAGTTTGGTAGGGATACAGCCGACCACGCCCACCGTGCGGTATTTGCGAACGACTTCCTCCAACGTATCACCACCGCTGGTCGCATTCAACAGCAACAACCGCTTCACGCCGCAGGAGTCGTACATCTGCGTCTGTGATGCGACTCGGCCATCACGCTGCCCCATACCAATGGTATCGATCAGCACCAGATGTTTGTCGCGTAGCGCAGCCAGCGTGCGTTTTAGTTCAGCAACATCATGCACCGAATGAACTGACACACCCAGCATCTTGGCGTAGATGCTCAATTGCTCATGTGCTCCGATCCGGTAACTATCGCTACTGATCAACGCCACCTTATTTGCACCGTAGCGCACCACAGCACGAGCGGCAAGCTTGGCCGTCGTCGTGGTCTTGCCCACACCCGTCGGCCCTACCAAGGCATACACACCACCGCGTGTGACTAGGCTATCTTCCTGCTTGATGACCCGTAGGTTGTGTTCGACCACCTTACGTATCCAAGAGGGACCCGCATCGTCCGGCAACTTTTCCAACAGATGGCGTGCCAACGTCGCACTAAAGCCCGCATTCAACAATTCGCGCAACAACTTCGTCCGCTCAGGGCTACGCTGCTGCATCTCCGACCAACCGATGCACGCCAACTGCTCCTGCAGCATATTGCGCATGGATTTAATCTCGCTCATCAGCGCACCTTGCTGATCCTGTGCTGGCGCGATAGGCGCGGCAGATGCTGTCATACGGACAGGCTGAGGAGCCATTGGTGCGACAGGCGCTGCATCGGGAGTTCGAGCCGTATAGCTCGCAAGAAGTTGCTGCGTGCCGCTCATCACCTTCTTGGGCGCAGGCGCAGGAGCCGCTTGCTGAGTGCGCATTTCAGTCAGTGCCGACAACTCGGAGCCAGCCAAAGCCACGATCTCGACCCCCGCGTCAACCTTACGATTGGACAAGATCACCGCATCCGGCCCCAGATCATCACGTACCATCCGCAATGCATCGCGCGAAGTCGCTGCCACAAATTTTTTAGCGTTCATGCTACACCCCCTCGAATCACTCTCTTCCATCGCCCCTCAACTCGACGAGGCTCCTTCAGTGATGTTCATTATCAGGAAATGGTGTCAAATCAAACAGGCGAATAAAGGGGGGATTGCGGCACTATTCCGCGTTGGTGAGGGCAAGTACCGCTTGATTACGCCCATTCTTTTTTGCCTGATAGAGCGCGTGATCCGCCACTCTGAGAAAGGCAGCAGCTGAAAATTTCTCGCTAGGAACTACCGCCGCCACCCCGATGCTGACCGTCACACACCCGAATAGTGAGGATTCGTGCGGCAGGCCTTTTGACTGTAGCGCCTCACAGACTTTTCGTGCCATCTTCATAGCACTTTCTCCATCGGTGGCAGGTGCAATGAACACGAACTCTTCCCCGCCATAACGCGCCACGAAGTCACCCGTGCGACAAACACTCGCCGCCAATACGCTCGCCACCTGACGCAGGCACTCATCCCCCGCCTGGTGGCCATAATGATCGTTGTACGTTTTGAACCAATCCACATCGAGCACGGCCAAGGCAAGCGACTGGCCGACTCGTTCAGCGCGCGTCCACTCGATTGCAAGCACCTCATCAAAGCGCCGGCGATTTGCCAGACCCGTCAAGCCATCGGTCGCACTTAGCGCTTCCAGTTTGTCGTTAAGCAGCTTTAATTCATCGGTACGCTGCGCTACGCGAGATTCCAATTCCCGTTCGGAGTTGATCAGATACTCAACCAAATATTCCTGAGCTGCCAACCTCTCCCGTTGCGCGTCTGCCTTTTCTTGGCGAATCACATTAAATCGATCCGCCAAGGCCAAGGCCAACACTAACATTTCAATAGCAGAGCCGATCTGCAACGCGTTCTCAGTAAGTATATTTGNNCCTTCAGCCCCACCACGAAACCCGCCAGCAAAAGAGTAGCGAAAGCCGCCACAAAGAAATAGGCGCTACGCTGTCGCCGATAGGCGCAAAACACGCTAACCGTCAGCAACAACAAGCCCGTCGCAATATTCAATACTTCGGCGTAGATCGCAAAAGTGGGCAGTGCGGCGAGCAAGCCGATGACGAGCAAAAGATGGATACCTACCAGCATCAGAACCAGACGATCAAGCCTCGGCATCCGCTTACTTGTTTCCAGCATCACCCGCATAAACTGCAAAATAGCGGCAATCGAAAGTGCGAAACCAACAAACACCGAGCTATTCGACCAGCGCATCGCCTCCGGCCACAGGAACTCATGAGCCATACCGCTGAGTGCCGCCAAGGTAAGCAACACACTAGCGACAAAGAGTACGTACCAGAGATGGATGACATCTCGCAGCGCAATGAAGAGCAGGAGGTTGAATAAGACCATCGCCATCGCCATCCCGAAATACCCAGCTTGAGCGAGGTAGTCGTTTCGCTCGTACTCATGGAATGCATGAGGTGACCAGAGCGCCACGGGCACCATGATGGCATCGTCCGACTGTATCCTCAGGTAATAGACGTGCTCCGAATGCGCAGGCAAGACGATCGGAAAAACAAAGTGCCGGTTTTTGTAAGCCCGCGTGGTAAAGGGTTGAGATTGGCCAGTACGGACCACCTGGTAGGAACCATCCGCCTTCGGCAGATAGCCATGCACTGTGGAAAGTAATGCGCTTCCGATCTCAAGCATGCGTTCGACCGGCTGCTCGCTGGGGTTGTGTAACGGTAGGCGCAACCAATAGGCTGAGCGACTAAAGCCGAAGCTCATCGCCGCCCCCTCGGTTGGTGAAAATTTGAATCGCCCAGCACTATCAGCGGCTTGCACATCTGCTAACGACAACGCTAGGCTGGTATCTTCGAGAACAGCAAGATGCCTAGTTAGCGACAAAGGCTCATCACCTAGCTCACTAACATCCACCCCTTGTGAGCCCATTGACTGCCCAGCATAGCTAACGGCAGACAACAGCAAGGCGCCCCCCAGCAGCCACCCAAGCACGATACGAAAGAGGAACGATAGCGCCAACGGCTGTTGCAGCGCGTCAACTGGTTTCATTGAAGAGTTATAGAAAATTTGCCATGCCCCAGACTAAAGTTGACCGATCGCAACATACTTCCCCAAGAGCGAATCATCTGTTAATCCGCAACTCCAGAACTATCCTGATGACAAAGTTCGAGCAATTTCTGGGTGAGCTGCCCCAAATCTATCGGCTTACCGATGAATGATGTCATCCCAGCGCTGGTACACTTTTCCTGCTCATCCAAGGTCACGCCTGCGCTCATTGCCACGATGGGTAGAGTAGCGAACTGCGCCTCCTGACGGATAAGTTTAGTCGCTTCTAGCCCATCCATTACCGGCATCTGAATATCCATCAGCACCACGTCGTAGCGCCCGTTCTGAACACGCCCGATCGCTTCTACGCCATGGTTAGCAATATCCACTTCCATTCCCAGCTTTTTTAGCATCTGACTGGCAACCATCTGATTAACCCGATTATCCTCGACCAACAAGACCCGCTTGCTACGCAAAGTTGCCGCAGCATCCTTGAGTACCGACACCGTGTTATCGGTTTTATCGTGGGACGCGTAGGCCGCCACTTGCCCCTCATCTGCGACGACCAACCTGATCTGGCAATGGAACGTACTACCTATACCCAATTGACTCTCGACTCCAATGTCGCCCTTCATCAGTTGCGCCAAAGTACGACTAATCGCCAAACCCAAACCCGTCCCTCCGAAACGACGGGTGATCGAGCTGTCTGCCTGAGCAAAGGGTTGGAACAAATTACCAAGCTGCTCCAGTGTCATACCGATGCCACTATCCTGCACCGCAAAATCCAGTGTGATTTCAGAGCCATCTCTGCCCAGTTGTAGCACGTGAAGCTTGACCTGTCCTCGCGCGGTGAACTTGAAGGCATTACCCAAGAGATTTATCAGAATCTGCTTCAGACGCAACTGATCTCCGATGAGGATATTCGGCACGTGAGCGTCACGCTCAAGACTGAACATAAGCCCCTGTTCCTTGGCTCGCAACTCGAACATACGCACCAAACCATCAAGCAATCCATCCAGAGAAAACTCATGTGGCTCGATGGACATCTGCCGCGCCTCGATCTTGGATAGGTCAAGAATGTCATTGAGAATGCCAAGCAATGATTTTGAAGAGTCCAGAATTTGACGCAAATAACTGCGCTGTTCCTCTTCATCTACGCTATCCAGCGCCAAACCAGACAAGCCGATCACCGCATTCATAGGGGTGCGTATCTCGTGAGACATATTGGCCAGAAAATCGCTCTTGGCACGATTGGCGGACTCGGCCTTTTGCCGCGCACTTTCCAACTGCTGTGCTTGCAGCTTCCGTTCAGTGATGTCCTTGATGAAGCAGAACATGCGCCCACCCGCATAGGCAACATGTGAAACGCAAACCTCAACCTCCCACAGTTCGCCCGTCTTGGCCTTATGCTGACTTTCAAAGCTATCGCTGCCCAATGCAACGACCTTGGCAATATCTAAAACCGTGACCGGTGGCTCACACACTTCGACATCTACGATGCTCATCCCAAGCATCTCATCTCGGCTGTAGCCAGATCGCTTTAAGTAAGCATCATTCACGTCCACAAAGTTACCGCGCATATCGACCGCCCAGAAACCATCGACCGAGGTCTGGATAGCCGCACTATAAACGGCCTCTTGCTCCTGCATTTGCTTCTCTAGAGCCTTGCGCTTGGAAATATCGTCAAAAACAATGACCGCCCCTGTCAATGCTCCGTCCTTACGCATCGGATACGTCGCATACTCAACCGGAATACTCTGTCCATCCTTGCGCCACAAGACTTCGTCGGCAGCAATACGCGGCTCACCATCGACTCCGGTAGCAAACATCGGACAGCTTGCCTGAGGGTAATGTTGACCATCAGGGTGACTGTGATGCACCAAGGCATGAAGGGGCTGCCCGATCAACTCTTCGGGCGCATAACCCAGCAACTTGGCCGCCGCCGCATTGACGAAAGTGCAAACCCCTTCAGATGACTGCCCCCAAATCCCGCTATTTACTGATTCCAGTAAAAGGCGCAAGCGTTCCTCGCTGGCCTCCACCCGAAACCTAGACTCACTAACAGAGCGAAAATACAGCAGTACGCCCCCGCCGATGACAATCAATACACTCCCCAGCAGGCTGAAGATAGTGAACCGTCCTCGCCGCTCACTTTCGATAGTGGATAGGCCCTGAAGATCGCTCTCAGCAAAAGTCGTTAGGCCGTATTCGGTCAGTTTGGTCGATGCCAGTAAATGTGGAAACTGCTCACCCTGAATGCGTTGCAACTGCGCATGATCTTGATCGCTCCAAGACTCCACGTTTAATCTCAGTAAAACTGCTGCGCTGATAGAGCGCCAACCTATCGCGCTCACTCATCGTGCTCAGCAAGTTTCCCGGTATGCTTTTCATCAACATGGAGGCGTCGTGCGCAAGAATGATGACTCCATTCGAGTCGGCCACATAGGCATCCGCTTGACGCGTCAAAAACGACAATGAGGACAGATTCATCTTGGCGACGATTGCCCCCATGAACTGTCCATTCAAGTTGATGGGTGTCGCAAAGAACAATCCGGGAACATGAGTGGTTCTGCCCATTGCATACTGCATGGCTCGATGCCCGTTGCGAGCCTCAACAAACCACTTACGATCAACGAAATTCGCCCCAAGCGAGGTATCGGGTTTGTTCCAGTTATTAGCCGCCACGCAATCACCGGCGGCGTTAACCACGAATAGGCCATCGACACCGAGTGAACTCTGAATTAGCTCTAGATAGCGACTGAGATCGTTCAGCTCAGCATCAGCACTCCATTGCTTGATGACTACATCCTTGGGTAAGTCGGTCGCTTGCGCTGTGGGGCCAAACTTCTCTACACTTTTCCACACTCGCAGAGCGTGTTGAAAAGTATCTGGAATTCCAGACACATAATGCAGGTTTCTGCGAATACTATCCGCCACATCGTCCGACAACTCCTGAGCGTGTCGCTGCTCATTGCCAACGAGAGTATCTAGCTCTCGATTGTACAAACGGCTGGAAACGATCCATGACAACGCAATCCACAGGCTCAACGCAATAGCCATCAAAACCATGATGGACTTGGTTTTTTTGAAGTATGGCAACTCTATTCCCCTTTTCGCCCAAAAAAGCGCAGTTAACGGTCATGACTTCGGCAAAATCTCGCCAAGCTTTACCCTGACTCAAGCCGATAGCTTGGCCAACCAAGCCTCGGCGGGTTCAGGCTTGCCGAAAAGGTAGCCTTGATGAATGACCGAGCCCCGCTGATTAAGGAAGGCGGCTTGCTCTAAGGTTTCCACACCTTCCGCCACCACTTTGAGATGCATGTACTTGGCTACAGACAGGATGGTTTCGACCAGTGCGGCATCGTTCGGATCGGTCGTCACATCTTGCACGAAGCTCTTGTCGATCTTCAGTTCGTGGATGGGCAAGCGCTTGAGGTACGATAAGGAGGAATAGCCGGTGCCAAAGTCATCCATCGAGAAATGAATGCCCATCGCACTCAGTTCTGTCATCTTGGCAATCACGTCACTGAGGTTGTCGATCACCATGCCTTCGGTAATTTCCAAGGTCAGACGCATCGGCTCAGCGCCTGAGATAGCCAGCCCTCGTTTTATTTGATCGACGAAGTCAGGCTGACGGAAATGGCGCGGGCTGATATTCACTGCGATGCGGATGGGCTGTGCGGCCACCTCCGCGCGCGCCAAATACTGACACACCTCAGCGAACACCCACGCACCGATCTCAATAATGAGGTTTGACTCCTCGGCAATCGGGATAAACACATTCGGCGGAACCAATCCACGTTGCGGATGCTGCCAGCGCACCAACGCTTCCGCGCCGACGATCTTGCTGTCAGCATCCACCTGTGGCTGCAAATACACGCGCAACTGCTTATTCACGATAGCCTGATGTAATTCGCGCTCAATATCGAAACGCTGCTTGGCAAGCTGATCCAAGCCACCTTCAAAGAACGCGGTTTGGCCACTGCCTCGGGTTTTGGCGTGGTGTAACGCGGTATTGGCCCGACGTAAAGTGTCCAACGGAGTATCTGCATTACTCTCTGGGAACAGCGCCATGCCCAGACAAGCACTCACGGTAAAGTGTTCCGCACCCAGATTGAAGGCCTGCAATAAACCGGCATGGATCTTTTCAGACACATGCAGCGCAAAGTGCGCAGCATCCTCCTGTCGAGAAGCAAGGTCGGTCAACAGGATGCAAAACTCATCGCCCCCTATACGAGCTACCACATCGCCCTCCCGCAGAACGAGTGGCAACCGCTCTCCCACGGCCTTAAGCAAGGCATCACCCAAGGCCTGACCACCGGCATCGTTGATCGTCTTAAAACGGTCGAGATTGAACGATACCAGCGCACTGAAATGGCCACTCCTACGAGTTGTAGCGAGTGTCTGTGCCATTCGCTCCAGCAGCAACGCTCGGTTAGGTAAGCCGGTCAACGTATCGTAAAACGCCAGACGATGGATTTCAGCTTCCGCCCGCTTCTTCTCAGTGATGTCTTCCTTGATTGCTAGATAGTGCGTCGTGCGCCCATCCGGCTGGCGAATGGGGCTGATGATGGCGTGCTCGATATACTCAGTACCATCTTTGCGCCTATTAATAAGCTCCCCCTGCCAGATTTCACCTTGGGTCAGATGCTTCCACAGAGCATCGTAAGTGCTCTGCGGCGTTCTTCCAGAGCGGAGCACGCGCGGATTCTTCCCGATCAATTCCTCACGACTATAGCCCGTGCTGCGCACGAACGCATCGTTGACGTATTCAATGTTAGCCGCCAGATCGGCAATCACGATCGCCTCGGGACTC
>CXWL01008967.1_pt1 | contig 11719 bp, 13 predicted proteins | sample 590931 | NCBI WGS metagenome assembly CXWL01 (sample SAMEA3498368, study PRJEB10139) | groundwater metagenome | biome: water well; material: biofilm material | place: Germany | collected 2015-04-27 | reverse complement strand
GGCGTTCCTGCCTCCGTTAACACGGAGTGCAGAAAAAGACCCACTGTGACCCGCGGAGATCCTGTTTTATTATTCTCTCCCGGTTTCATCTGTTGCATCCGATTGCGCCTTAGACAGAATTGCCATCGCCGCACGCGGATGAGGCAATAAGAACTTTCTGCAGCTTACACCCGCTGCTAGGAAATCCGGCGATAGACATCCCTTCGATGCCGGACATACTGCACGAGAATGTGCCGGGCCTCCGGATCTACCTCATAAACAATGCGGTAATCTCCGACCCGCAAGCGATACAACCGCTCGGCGCCTTGTAACTTTGTCGATTGGATTGGGAACGGATCGGACGGCAACCGCTCCATCCGTGCGATGATGCGAGCCACTGACGCATGCGGGATTGACTGAAGGTCCTTTTCGACAGACGGTCTGTAGCTGAGACTATAGGCGGCCACGCTTGTGAAGTCGCTTCTTCATGTCGTCAGCAGTGACCGGCTTTTCATCGCGGCGTTCAGCAATCACAGCAAGATCATGCAGGTCTTCCATCAGGCGTGAGTACCGCTTAAGAGAGAGCACCACACCAGTCCTCTTGCCCTTTCGATCGGTCACATACCGTTCTCTCGGGGAAACCGTCCTTGCAGATCGTTTTGCGAGCATACACAACTTATAACGCACCCTTTCACACATTGTCGAGGATCACTGTCAACCGCGCGCAGACAAGCCGGATGGCTGCTGAGGCCATTATCTGCCTCTGGCCACGCTTGCCGGAATAGCGGACGTGAGTCGCTAACTCAATCCGACGCCAAAACTTTGGCTGCTTTTTTCACATCCCGCTGATTGACCCAGATAATGGCGCCGAAGCGTCCCTGGCCAGCACAGAGGCCGGTCACCGCGACCATGTTGATCTTGGCTGAACCAAGTCGATCAGTCAGATCGGCCAGCGCTCCCGGGCGATCATCGCCGTCCACCAGCAAGCACATTTTCGGTCCCTGCACTTTCAACTTATGCGTCTTCGCGACGTTCTTGAACGAAGCCGGATCTTCCGGCACCACATCCACCTGCGTGCGGCGACTCCGAGGAAACGCATGCACGGCAAGCAGATTCACTCCAGCCTCACGCAGCGGAGCAAGCGCACCGGCTAATGTCCCGGGTTTATCCGCAATCTGCACCTTGAAATACTGAGCAGTTCGAATCACATCGGCCATCATACCCTCCTCTCCCCGCCCAAACAGCGGGTATCATCCGACAGAAAATACTTCGCGTGAAAATTAATGTGGTTTGGAACCATCATCACGAGGACTGGCCTCTTGCGCAATGATGTGAAGGAAGTTGACGTGGTATAGCCTAGGCGCGCAATCGTGCGGAATGCAACTGGGAAACTCCACTTCCCATCCCCTCTTTATATTTGCATCTTTTCGTCCTACAATACGTTCCAAAACGCGAGGTTGAAATGCTCCTTCGACTTGTCGGCATCGCATTGATGGCTACCCTCCTCTCCGCTTCCAACGTTGCCGCCTTTGCCAAGACAGACAGAGAACAGAACGAACTCATCGGTCCAGTCCATACCGTGACGACCAAGGCCCAAGGACGTTCGGAAACTGAAACCTATGACCAGGCAGGCCACCTTGTTGAAGCCATCATCGATCTGGCGCATGGGAATTCATCAACCCGCTACCTGTTTCACCGTGACCAGCAGGGAAATCTTCAAGAAGAAATCATCGTCGATCCGAGCGGGAAAGCCCTGTACCGAAAGCGCTTCGCCTACGCACGAAATTCAGACGGACGAGAAACGGCCTCTGTCGCAGTCTCCGATGACGGCGAATTTTACTATGCAGAGTTTTCCCTCTACGACCGGTTCGGCAATACATCGGAACAGTTCCTCATCCACGACACCACGGTACAGAAGTGCCTGTTCGATGTGCTTGGACGCATTATTTATTCCGCCCGATACAGGAAAGGGGAATTATTCAGCGAGCTGAAACACGGGTACGACGAGCGAGGAAGGTTGAAGGAACTCATCAGCTACAACGCTGAAGGGACCATGACCGGCAAAGTGGTGAATGCACATGACGAGGCAGGGAGGCGCGTTCGTGCCACAACTGAAAAGTTTCATGCAGGCACAAAGCGCACTTGGGTGACCACCTATGAATACGATGGCATGGGGAATTGGATCAAAGAGCTGACCGCGGAAGCGCCCACCACTTCACAGGAGGCTGGGACTGCGCGAACCCACACCGTGCAGGAGCGTGTTATTAAGTACTACGAAACCAGCGAGAATAAGACCCTCCCATCACCGTAGTTGTACAGACGAGGCGTTACGGTTCCTGGCACCGTTTTCTTTGACGCTAGCTTAGTCCGACGCCGAAGACCTTGGCGGCTTTTTTCACATCCCGCTGATTGACCCATAGGATGGCGCCGTAGCGTCCCTGGCCGGCAGCAAGGCCGGTCACCGCAATCATGTTGATCTTGGCAGAACCAAGCCGATCGGTCAGATCGGCCAACGCCCCCGGGCGATCATCGCCGGCCACCAGTAAGCATGTTTTTGGTCCCTGCACTTTCAACTTCAGTGCCTTCGCAACGTTCTTAAACGAAGCAGGATCTTCCGGCACCACATCCACCTGCGTGCGGCGACTCCGAGGAAACGCATGCACGGCCAAGAGATTCACTCCAGCCTCACGCAGTGAAGCAAGGGCGCCGGCCAATGTTCCAGGTTCATCCGCAATCTGCACCTTGAAATACTGAACCGTTCGAATCATATCAGCCATGGTACCCTCCTCTCCCCTCCCAAACAGCGGCCATCATCTGACAAGAAATGCGTCACGCGAAATCAATATGTATTGGAATGATCATCGCAAGGACTGACCTCAGCAGGCGTCTCGCAATGATGTAATAGAAGTTGATTCGCGGTATAACCTAGGCCCCAACCAAGCGGAATGCAATCGGTATAATCCTTTTTCAAGTACAGAGTTGCAGTCTCAGACTGTCTATCCAAAAGATGGGTCTTTCTCTCCGACCGAATCCACATGATCCCCACCGCGATGAAAGTATGGTTTCGGCGCCCGGACTAGGTCCCGCCCCCTTTAATTCGATCTTTTTCATGATGCGACCCTCTGAGACTCAACTGCTCAGCGGCGGCGGTGGAAAGGAACGCAAAAGAGATTGGAGCAGTGAGCCACCTTGAGATCGCCGTTGGTAGCGTCGTAGTAGCTGATGAGGGCTAAGCCGTCAGTCCCGATGGTCACGGCGCTGTATTGGCCGACGTTGCCTGCGCTGTCCACCGTGGTGAGGGTGGCAGAGGTGCAGGCCACATTGGAGCAGTGGGCTACCTTGAGGTCATCGTTAGTAGCGTCGTAGTAGCTGATGAGGGCTAAGCCGTCAGTCCCGATGGTCACGGCGCTGTATTGCCCGACGTTGCCTGCGCTGTCCACCGTGGTGAGGGTGGCAGAGGTGCAGGCCACGTTGGTGCAGTGGGCTACCTTGAGGTCATCGTTGGTAGCGTCGTAGTAGCTGATGAGGGCTAAGCCGTCAGTCCCGATGGTCACGGCGCTGTATTGCCCGACGTTGCCTGCGCTGTCCACCGTGGTGAGGGTGGCAGAGGTGCAGGCCACATTGGAGCAGTGGGCTACCTTGAGGGCGCCGTCTGTGGCGTCGTAATAGCTGATAAGGCCTCGGCTGTCGGCTCCCATAATCATCGAAGACGCCGCGCCTACGTTATTAGGTGCACCGTCCACATCGGTGAGTGTGGCAGAGGTGCAGGCCACATTGGAGCAGTGGGCCACCTTGAGACCGCCCTTGGTGGCGTCGTAGTAGCTGATGAGACCTCGACCGTCGGTTCCGATAATCATCGAGGACGGCGCGCCAAGGTTATCGGCTGCTCCGTCCACGGCGGTGAGGGTAGCGGCTGTGCAGGCCACGTCGGAGCAGTGGGCCACCTTGAGATCGCCGTTGGTGGCGTCGTAGTAGCTGATGAGGCCTAAGCCGTCAGTCCCGATGGTCACAGCGCTGTATTGGCCGACACTGCCTGCTATGTCCAGGGTCGCGAGCGTGGCGGAGGTGCAGGCCACATCGGAGCAGTGGGCCACCTTGAGATCGCCATTGCTGGCGTCGTAGTAGCTGATCAGGGCTAGGCCGTCAGTCCCGATGGTCACAGCGGTGAACTGACCAACATTGCCCTCGCTTTGAAGGGTTGTGCGGGTGGAGGTGGTACAGATCGAGTAGGTCGAGTCGGAGCAGTGAGCCACCTTGAGGTCGCCGTTGGTGGCATCATAGTAGCTAATCAGGACTCGGCCGTCAGCCCCGATGGTCACTGAGCTGTACTGGCCGACGTTGCCTGTGCGGTCCGGGGTGTTCGTGACGGTGGGAGAGGTGCAGGCCAGGTCTGGGCAGAGGGCCAACATGAGGTCTTGATCGGTGCTGTCATAGTAGCTAATGAGGCCGTGGCCTCCGGTAATGGTCATTGAAGTGAACTGACCGACATTGCCCTCGCTTTGGAGAAAACTGAGGGTTGTGAGGGTGGCGGAGGTGCAGGCCGAGTCGGAGCAGTGGGCCACCTTGAGATCACCATTGCTGGCGTCGTAGTAACTGATAAGGCCTAGGCCATCTGTCCCAATGGATACTGAGGTGAACAGACCGACATTGTCCTCGCTTTGGAGGGTTGTGTTGGTGGCGGAGGTACAGGCCACGTCGGAGCAGTGGGCCACCTTGAGATCGCCGTTGGTAGCGTCGTAGTAGCTGATGAGGGCTAGCCCGTCAGTCCCGATGGTCACCGAGCTGTATTGGCCGACGATGCCCACGCTGTCCACCGTGGTGAGGGTGACGGCGGTGCAAGTCACGTTGGAGCAGTGGGCCACCTTGAGGTCGCCGTTGGTGGCGTCATAGTAGCTGATGAGGGCTAAGCCGTCAGTCCCAATGGTCACTGAACTGTACTGGCCGACGTTGCCTGAACCGTCCAGAGTGGTGAGTGCGAATCCCGGACGCTCAAGGGCGGTATCGTACGCTCCGACATTGAGGGTTAATCCGAAGCCTAAGAGAAGCCAGACCTCTAAAACGAGAAAAGTCTTTCTGAACATGCTCATCCTCCCGCGTGGGGACAAGCTCAATGCGGGGTGAAGTTAACTAGGTATAGCCTAGGCGACTGTCCAGACGAAATGCAACTGGGTAAAGCCCACTTTCAGGTACAGAGTTGCAGGTTCAGATGGTCTATCTCAAAGATGGGCCAGCGGTATGTACACTAGATGGCCTCCGCCTTGGCGTAGAGATGAGTCGGCGCTTCTGGAAAATACAAAAAGAGTGCCGGACAGAGCCAGCCCTCTCCGTTGTCGTCCCACCGGTACCACATGCCCTCGTATTCTTCCCGAACCTTCTCCAGCTCGACTTGATAGCCAGGGAACGGCTCCGAGGCAAACAAGAGCCGAAACCCCTTTCTGCGTTGGGTATATCTGCGACCATGGTGTCAATCATCTCGGGAATGCCGGACACGAACGGCTCTTGAGAGAGTCCCACTCGTGGATCGTCAATGACCCAGGTTGAAGCGTGCCGGTACGGCACAATGACATGAATGGCATTAGCCACAAAGACACCACCGCGTTCGTTATGCCATGAGTCTTATCATTCGCGACAGCATGCTACCAGCGCCGTTTCGGTGAGGGTGATGTGCGCCCGAGGCGAACGAGGCGATCAACAAAGACTCCCGACCCCTTTCTTTCGCGCTCTACATGGCCACGCTGGTCTTGCTAGTGCGTCGCCACTCGCTGCCCCATCTCAATTGTTCTGCCCAACCGTGTCTCCGCACTTCTGACACGAGAACACGCCTTCACGAACCTTGAGCATGATCCCAGGCGGGAAATGTTTGCGGCATAGTAGATAACCAAGACTCTCTGCTACCTGAACCTTGGCAATCTCCATCGCTTCCTCTGCCTGTTTCAAGTCTTTGGTCGCTGCCTCCTTGGTCGGAGTGTCAGGCATTTTGCCGATCCATTCGCGTATGACCTTAGAAGCCTTCTCGTAGATGGTGAGTGCGGTAGACAACGCTTGTAGGCCGGTTAAAGGCTCCATCGTACAGATCCTCCCTTCAAGCCCATGGCGACGGCTTTATGGCTGTCAGGTAGTCGTGGTGAGGACAGCCGGTCGAAGGATTCGTTGTAAGAATCTCTCCACTTCCTCCACACAGCCTCGCCCATTACGAACAATCTCGGAGCCTGAGAAACGGAGGACGGTTACACCCTGTTGGATGATGGCTCGCTCTCGTACCTTGTCATTACGAACCTGATCTTTCGTCTTCTCGTGGAACTCATGCCCGTCCAGTTCAATAGCGATCTTCACGTGCTCCAGCGCGGGATCGACTGGAACAATGAGGAAGTCCACGGCATACGCACCAACCTCCGTGGATATAGGCTCATGTGGCGAAAGGTGAACATCCAACTTCTTGTCGAGACCGGCAAACCTCCACTCTAGCAGGAAGATTTGTTCGATGGGTGACGAGATGACGTTGGCGTTGATCTGGCGCGTGAATTCCACTTCAAACTCTTTTGCAATCCTGCGCTTAAGCCAGTCCAGTCGCCCCTTTACATCTGGCCTCATTCCGGTCGATGGCAAGTCAGGAAACTGATCGCCATATATTTCAAGAATGAGGTTCCACTTTTCCTCGTCGTTGTCGGGAGTGCGAGTGATTTGTTCGTGTAGAGTACCCATCAAGTGTCCAAACTTTCTCCAATAGGCTTTCTTGTAGGTCTCATCAACGACATCCAGCGTTGGCAATAGGCGGATGTCTTCGTCAATATCCCTTAACATGAACTCTGACAACTTCTCGATATACACCCTTGTTACTGATAGAAACTGTGCAGCGGTCAACGGTGGTCGATCTGTTTTTGACTCCATTGTGGAACCCTCCCTTGGAAGCCAACACTACGCCAGGAAGTTAAAAGGTGTCAAATCGTGGGGAATGTCACGACTTCAAGAACCGCGTCGGCGGTCCACCGCCACACTGTTGCACATTCCCCTAGGTGCATCTTAGGATCGGCTTGCCCTTCCGACCTTATGGCAGCATTGTTAGATGGCGTTACGAAGGCCCGTGTTGAGACCCCAAGCCCATAGACAATCAGTGGCTCAATGGGTGAGGAAGCAATGCCGCGATCATCCGGGACTAGGGATTCGGTGCGGACGCCCGCAAGAGATATCGAGATAGCAGCCGAGTATTCAATACTCATTGCCCTCTTCATCCAGCTCGTTGAATCGCAGATGGGAAGAAGAGTCGAGCCTGTGGGGTCACAGGTTATGAGGTCAAGTCTTGCAATCTAACATCAAGCCTGAGTTGCTACCCTCTCCCTTCTCATTCACATTATTCATGAGCACGTCTGCTGCGATTGCCGATCCGTTGCTACGGCGAACCTACGGCCAGTGATTTCGCGACGAACCATCATGAATAATGCAGTCTAAAGGATCCCACCAACACACCCACCTATCGGGAATGCGAAAGAGGCAGGGCGAGAGGCCAGAAGGAGCGAGTTATGGCTTGACGGATAGGTGCGCTCGTTTTCATGCGACCTTCAGGCCGCCGGGCGAACCTTGACTGTCAGACGCACCGTCGCACCAAGCCGGGCCAGCATGTCGATGAGCGCGTCCGTACTGAACAAGTCAATCCGCCCACGGAGGAGATCGCTCACGCGAGGCTGGGTCACACCAAGTATCTTGGCCGCGGATCTCTGCTTGAGGCGTCGAGATGCGATGAGTTTCTGCACCTGGATCATCAGATCCGCTCGCACGAGCAGATGTTCGGCCTCTTTGTTCCGAAACCCGATGTCACGGAATACATTTCCGCTGGATGGCGCGATCGTAAGTTTCTTGGAGCCGGTCATATGATCTCATCTACGAGGGGAAGGCCCGTTACCACGACCGGCGTTCCCGCTTGAGATATCCCGACGGGTAGGCACCCTTGGCCAGGCCCTGCATGGTCTTCGCATATCGTTTGGGCATCGACATCACGAGCATCATGGCATTCTTGACCACAACCAATAATTCATCCCCGCCTTTCACACCCATTGCCTGCCGAGCTTCTTTGGGAACGACGATCTGGTTCTTGCTGCTGAGTTTCTGAACTGACATGACGTTACCTCTGAGTGCGACGTTTCTTTATCACGGCAACGTAAATCCCATCAATGCTCCGATTCCCTGCATGGCTCGACCGGTCTTCCACTGCTCACGTCCAACGTATGATGATCCCTCCGAGCTCGCTCGTTTCACTCTTCAAAGGGTGGCCTGGATCGGTTCCAACGTGCGCGTGTCGAACGAGGCCCTTCCGACTCCCTATACCTCTCTTTCGGGAAGTGGCCGAGGCTGCCCTTTACTGTGCGCATCGAACGAGCACAATTTCATCGTGCGGGTTCTGCGAGCAAGAAGGGCACCTGGCCGCTCCCTCCCCATCCTTCTCAGGGCGCGCGTTCCGCGAACACAGGAACTAACCAGGCTACCCTCTCTCCCCTTGGTGCCTGTAGCCGACTGATACAATCAGACCAGAGTACGGCCGGATCTTTGTCAAAGATGCCAGTCGAATCCGGCGGCAAGATTCCCCAGGCCCCCAGAAGCATCTCAGCCTCCAGCTGCCGCGGAGCCCATGCGGCAAATCCGGCAAAGGCCCGGAAGGTTTCGGTCGGCTTGGCCTGTGGAATGATGCGTTCTAGAACCTTTGGTGTGCGCCCCAGATAGACCCCGTCGAAAACCGATCGTACGTCTGCCGGAGGCTCCTTGAGTCGGAGCAACAAAAGAAAGCGTGTCGGCTCGACCGGCCCACCAGCAAACAGCCGGTAGCTGGTCCCCTTGAGCACCGCAATGTCCGGTAATGCCTCGGACATGAGGACCTTCGTGGAACGATTCAGAATAAGCCCGACTGTTCCCCCGGGCCCGTGCTCCACGACGAGCACGACAGCCTGGCGGAAGTTTGGGTCTTCCAGCGATGGGCTGGCCACTAAGAGCACACCCTTCGCGACCGACGACGGCGCGAACTCCTTCCCCGCTAGAGCTGGTACCGCATGCAGGACGGTTAAAAGTCCACAGAACAGGAAAAGCGCAATGGCACTCCTTCTGCCAGTGGAACCCGGCGCGATCCAGTAATCAGACAGAGGCAGCATGAGGGAGCTTCCAAAAGATGGTAAGCCGGCTTCTATAGTCCGAGAAAAGAAACATAAACATTCTACTTGTTCAACGCAGATCTGGTCCATGTGTACGTGCGCGGCGTATCTCGCAGTCAGGAGAGTCGCTGCCTGCAAACGGCGAGAGAGAAGAAACTGACGGCGCTACCCTCCGATTGCTTCGCAATCGTCTTCTCTGAACGTGCCATTAACCCGGGCGAGGGCCCAGGCACTACGTTATCACGGCAGAGTAAAGTTTCCCGCGCTCCCTCGCGTAGCATCCTAATAGGAATGCGGAACTCTCCGTAGCCCGTAGTCTCTCAACGTTGCGGTCTTTTTCGTTTCCCTTCTCGATGACGCCGGCTAATCGGCTCTGGGTAAAGATTTGAACCTCTGCTTGTTGAAAATATGCCGCAGATGACGCACATAGCCTTCGCGCGCTGTTTCGTATTTTCCACGGTCGATTCGCGAGCGCCTTTTGCTCGGCTGTAGATAGCTATATAAGAGGCATTTCTCACCGGATATTTTCTTCCACTCCGGCAGAGAGCTTGCACTCTCCCCTGCAATCGTTACTGGGGGCTGATTGTCCGCCATTGAGCGGGTCGGGAGGAGCACGCGATGCGCGTAGGATTCATGACGCTGCTGGCGGGATGGCTGGCGCTGACAGCAGCTGGTCCGGTCCAGGCCGAGCCGTTCGTCGATCTGTACGGCGGGTGGTCCAAGAGTCAGAACACGGACGTGGCCGCCTCTCAAAAGACCTGCTTTGTCGTGGGCTGCATGGCCACGGAACAGACGACGCAGCCCCTGACCTTTCACTCCGGCACCGCAGTCGGTGCGCGAGGGGGCTATTGGTTCGACCGCCTGTCCTGGTTCGGACTCGCCGGCGATCTGTCCTACTACCGAACCGCTTCGAACCCGGTGCAGATCGATTCTCTGTCGCTCTCGGCCACACCGATGCTGCGGCTGCCGCTGTGGACCACTCCCGAACGGCCCCACGGTCACCTGCAACCCTACATCGGCGCAGGCCCCACATTTGTCTTTCACAGTGTATCGGCGGATTTTCAGCCTGTGTCCCCGATTGCCCTGAATGGCTGGTCGGTGGCGGTGGGATGGACGGTGCGCGCGGGACTCGCCGTGCCGATTTCGGAACACGTTGCCTTCTTCAGCGAATGGCGGCTCTCGCAAGACCGCGTGGCACTGCGACAGATCGGCTTCTTCGGCAGCGGCGACCAAGGCCGGCTCGACATGACCCAGACCACCCAGCAGTATCTCTTCGGCCTTTCGTACCGGTTTTGAGCCGCGCGACCGGAAGTCGCCAATCAATCTGCTATCTTAATGATTATGGATCTCCATACCGAGCCGGGCGGCACGCTGATCGTCTCGTCCACATCGAGGGTGCTTGACTGGCTGCTTTTGCTCGGGACGGCGCTTTGTACGGTGCCCACCATCCGCGGAGCCTTACATGGGTCATTCAACCTGAATGAATCCACCCCATTGGTCGGCAGCGCATTTTTTCTGCTGGGCTTCGTCATAGCCTATGAACGGACCCGGTTCGAGTTCAATCCGAGCCTTGGACTGGTCCGATGGTCCCGCAGGCGATGGTGGTCGAGTCAAGGGAGCGATCTGCCATTTGTCCGCGTGCAATCCGTCGTCCTTCAGACATCGATCGCCGGAACCGCCACCTGTCCCTCCTATCGCATCGCCTTGATCTCAGACCAGGGGGATCTGCCGCTGACCATAGGCTACGCTAGCGGCATGCAGGTTGAGTACGAAGCGATCGCCGCCAGGATACGAGCCCTGCTCAAGCTGAGTCCGTCGTCTTCGGACATTCTCCTAAACAATGTACTCGCGGCGTTGGAGCAGGGTCGGAAGCTCGACGCGATCCGCCTCGTGTGCCACCACAGAAGCCTGAGCCTGACTGAGGCGAAGCGCTTCGAGGAACAGTTGCCGCACACATGCGACCCCGCCTCTACTTCCCGTCGTTGACCAGCCGACTCAGGCAGCGCTTACCAGTCTACGCCCAGTCGACCGATGACGATCTGATGCACTACGGTATACTTCCCGATCGTCGCCAGATAGACCTCCGCCTCAGCCACATCAAATGGATCGATCTTCTCGCTGCGGAGAATGTCTTCCGACGACGCATCGGCCAGATCGTCGGCCACGCTACCGGAACAGATGGCACTCACATTAATGTGATGCGGGCGACCGTCGAACCGATTCCCTCCCTGCTCAACACATCTCCTAAAAGGAGCGGTCGAGACTGCCCTTGGCTGCGCGCATCGAGCGATATACATGTTCCCTCCAAGCTCGCTCGTTTTTCTCTAGGTATGGGGGCTGAGTGATCTTCCACTGCGCGCAACTTTCTCACCCGCCCACCCACTGGCACGCCGAGACGTGCCACTATCCCAGGCGAGGGCCTTCTGAGGCCGCGCGTTGCGCGAGCACAGAAGATCATCAGGCTCCATCCCCTCACCTGTTCCGGGAGCACAGATCTACATGCTCCTTCCAAGCTTGCTTGCTTTTCCTTCCCTGGGAGGGCACCCATGTTGGTCTACGTGCGGCCGTCGAACGAGGCCCTTCTCAGGGCGCGCGTTCCGGGAGCA
>CXWL01114878.1_pt1 | contig 11720 bp, 16 predicted proteins | sample 590931 | NCBI WGS metagenome assembly CXWL01 (sample SAMEA3498368, study PRJEB10139) | groundwater metagenome | biome: water well; material: biofilm material | place: Germany | collected 2015-04-27 | reverse complement strand
AAATAGGCGGTTTAGAGCCATTCGTCGGTTGCTTGCAGGTTGAATGGGTGGTCCTGGAATGACCGGCTAGTCTGGAATCTCTTGAGGGGCTGTGTTCTTTAGGCAATCAGTTGCTTGCCGGCGCAGGCCCGTGTGGAGGGACGCAGAGATGAGCAATCCGTATATTGAAGATGATGGCGCTGAGTACCCGGTGAATAACTGCGTGCACTGCGGGCAGACGGANNCCCCGCCGATGTGCGGGGTTTTTTCTGTCTGCTTATTGGTGTCACATCTTGTATTGAAGTTGGTTGGGGCGGCCTGGTCCTTTCACGTTTCTTTCACAACTCAGGCCGTAGTCTCGAATCATCCGTTAGAAGCAAGTTTGTCAGCCCGTTCCCCAGCGGGCTTTTTTTTGCCTGCGATAAAACTCTTGGCGAAAATGCTGTCCAACCCTCGCGCGTAGAAGGGTTGCCGCCGTATTGGCTGAACATACGCCCTTCATCCGCAGCCAATAATCAACGGATTCGTACACTTTTTGAGGTTCATGTCATGCGTTTAACTCTGCCTGCTCTGGTTCTGGGCCTTCTGGTTGCTCAAGGTGCAATGGCGGCCAGCAATGGCACCGCAGCGCTGGGCGGTGGCTTGGGTGGTGCGCTGGGCAACGTGGTTGGACAAAAGCTCGGCGGCAGCACTGGCGCGACCATCGGTGCCGGTGTCGCGGGTGCGGCCGGTGGCGCAGCCGGTGCGCACAAGGGTAACCGCACCAAGGCGGCTATCGGCGGTGGCGTTGGCGCTGCCGGTGGTTCGGTGATCGGCCGTTCGTTGGGTGGCAAGGACGGCGCGACTATCGGTGCCGGTCTTGGCGGCGCGGCAGGTGGCGCAGTGGGCAACAGCATGGGCAAGAAAGGGCACTGATCCTTCGCCCCGTCTGCAGCTCCAGAGCCCGGCGAAATGCCGGGCTTTTGCATGGTGCCGGGAGGGGCGCGGGAGCCGTTACAACTCCAGTTGATCAGCGCGGATGCCGAACGCTGCGGCAATTTTTTCGCGAGTCGCCCGGCGCGGTTTGTTGACCGCTTCCTGCTGGGCAAGCGCCGGCTGGGAGATGCCCAGGCGTCGGGCGACTTCATCCTGGGTCAGGTTCAGGTGTTCGCGCCAGGCGCGGATTGGGGTCGCGCCGTCGACAATACGGCTGACCACGGCATGGGGAATCAGTTCGTCGCTACCTTGCTGGGCGACGTACTGCTGGTAGGGGATCACCACGAAGGCCGGCTCGCCGTCGGGGCCGTGGATGATTTGTACGTCAGTAGGTGCGTTCATCGCGTTTTTTAACCTCTTGAATGCTGGTCACCTGAATCGCGCCGTCCCAGTCGAACAACACCCGGTAATCGCCGGCTCTCAGCCGATAGCCATAGGTGTGCAAGGTGAGAGCTTTGACATTGGGCACATCGGGCATGTGTTCGAGTTGAGTGACCGCATCGCGGATCCTGACACGGTGTTCGCTGTGTATTCGCAACAACTGCTTGACGGCTTTGCGGGTCCAGAAAATTGAATTCATGAGAGTTTAATAAGTTATCCATAAGATTAGCAATGTTTTGCTTATAAAAAAATAAGTCATTGATCCACGCTTTCCTTGCGCTCACGAATCACCCTAGACAGGGATCGAAGAGGAGTAGCTGGCAAATGGTTGCTCCATGTAAACCTGTCTCGCTATGCTGCTGAACCCTTTCATCGCGCCAGGCTGCGAGGTGGATTGGGTCATGGCTTTACCTGAGCCGTTCCCGGAATGTTGTGTTGATAACGGATCAGATGCGATGAATGCACCGTTGAAGCTGGCCCCGATCAAGGCCGTTATTTTCGATATGGATGGTCTGTTACTCGATACCGAGGGGATTTACACCGAGGTTACGCAGATCATTGCGCAGCGCTATGGCCGCCATTTCGACTGGACCATCAAGCAGAACATCATTGGTCGCGGTGCTCTGGACCTGGCGCGTTACGTGGTGCAGGCATTGGACTTGCCGATCAGCGCCGAGGAGTTCCTGCGGATTCGCGAGCCGTTGCTGCAGGAGCGATTCCCCCACGCCCCGGCAATGCCGGGCGCGCGCGAGTTGGTTGAGCACTTGAAGGCCTGGCGGATTCCGATCGCCATTGGCACCAGTTCCTCGAGCGGTTCATTCGCCCAGAAAGCTACCCGGCATGGTGATTGGTTTGCCCTGTTCGACACCATTGTCACAGCGGATGACCCAGAGGTGGGCGCGGCCAAGCCGGCACCGGATATCTTCCTCACCGCCGCGCGACGCCTGGGCGTGGCGCCCGCCGATTGCCTGGTGTTCGAGGATTCGCCGTTCGGCGTGACCGCGGCCAAGGCGGCAGGCATGACCGCCATTGCGGTGCCGGACGCGGCCATGGCCGATGAAAAGTATGCTCATGCCGATCGCATTCTGCGCAGTCTCGATGCCTTCCCGCTGCAGGCCNNCCGCTGCAGGCCTATGGCTTGCCGGTGTTCGAGACGGTCTGAACAAAACGCCGGGTAACCTGATCAGGGTTTCCCGGCGTTGGTTTTGCTGGTCTGGCGTCAGGCGCCGAAACCACCATCGATGGTCAGGCTCGCGCCGGTGATGTAACCCGCTTGCGGGCCCACCAGGTAGGCGACAAAGCTGGCTATTTCCTCGGCAGTGCCGTAGCGACCCACAGCCATCAGCGGGATCAGACTCTCGGCAAAGTCACCGTGGGCCGGGTTCATGTCGGTGTCGACCGGGCCGGGTTGCACATTATTGATGGTGATGCCCCGTGGACCAAGGTCGCGCGCCAGGCCCTTGGTCAGGCCGACCAGCGCCGCCTTGCTCATGGCATAGGGNNGGTCAGGCCGACCAGCGCCGACTTGCTCATGGCGTAGGGGCCGCCACCGGCGAAGGGCATGCGGTCGGCGTTGGTGCTGCCGATGTTGATGATGCGACCGCCTTCAGTCATGTGCCGGGCGGCTTCCTGGGTGGCGATGAACACGCTGCGCACATTGATCGCCAGAGTCTGGTCGAAGTCTTCCAGTTTGAAATCTTCCAGCGGTGCGACTGCCAGTACGCCGGCGTTGTTGACCAGAATGTCCAACTGGCCAAAAGTCTGCACCGTGGCGTTGACCGCGCTGCGGATGGCCTCTGCGTCGGCGCTGTCGGCCTTGATCGCCAGGGCCTTGCCACCATTGGCGGTGATGCTGTCACGCAGTGCTTCGGCCTTGGCGGCGGAGCTGACATAGGTGAAGGCCACGGCGGCGCCTTCAGCGGCCAGGCGTTGGACGATGGCTGCACCGATGCCGCGGGAGCCGCCCTGGATCAGCGCTACTTTGCCGCTGAGGGTGTGAGTGGTCATGTTGATCTCCAAAGTCCCGAGGCGAGATGCCGCGGTTGATGGAGCCTAGTATCGATTTCCGATTACCTGCTGTGTAGACGGTAATTGCGATAGTCTGTGTAAACCAGAAGTTGATAGTGGCGGCCATGGAAACCTTCAGCAGTATCGAATGCTTCGTCCGCAGCGCCGAAGTCGGCAGCTTCGCCGAGGCGGCGCGGCGCTTGAGTCTGACGCCGGCGGCGGTGGGCAAGAGTGTCGCCAAACTGGAGGTGCGCCTCGGTGTGCGGCTGTTCCAGCGCAGCACCCGCAGCCTGACACTGACCGAGGCCGGACAGCTGTTTTTGAGTGAGGTCAGCGCCAGCCTGCACACCATCCAGAACGCGGTGGCCAACCTGGCCAGCGCCGAGGGGCGACCGGCCGGCACACTCAAGGTCAGCATGGGGACGGTGTTCGGGCGCCTGTACATCGTGCCGTTGCTCGGCGAGTTTCTGCGGCGTTTTCCGGCGATCAACCCTGACTGGCACTTCGATAACCGTCAGGTCGACTTGATCGGGCAGGGCTTCGATGCGGCCATCGGCGGCGGTTTCGAACTGCCCCAGGGCGTGGTGGCGCGCAAGCTGACGCCGGCGCATCGGGTGCTGGTGGCATCCGCCGAGTACCTGGCGCGCAATCCTGCGGTGCTCGAGCCGGATGATCTGAAACTGCATGACGGCATCTTGATTCGTTCGCCGCAGACCGGGCGTGTGCGTTCCTGGCAGCTGACGAGTCGTGATCAGCGGCACAGTCCGCTGAGCCTGCGGGCGCGGATGACCATGAGCGATTCGGAGGCGGCTTGCGCCACGGCGGCCCAGGGCCTGGGCATCGCTTTGGTAAGCATGCCGTTCGCGCTGGGGTATTTGCAGGCGGGAACCCTGCAGCGAGTGTTACCGGACTGGTATGTCGATGATGGAAATATCTCGATCTATTACGCCGAGCACAAACTGTTGCCGGGCAAGACCCGAGCGTTCGTCGATTTTGTTATCGAGCAATTTACCGAACAGGGCCTGGCGCGGCGTTTCAGTGCGCTCTGAGCCTCGATTTCAGCGGGCGGGCCAGCCGACGATGGCTTTCGCCNNTGCAGGATGGCCTGCAGGGCGCGCTCGGGATCTTGCTCCAGTTCCAGTACTGCCAGCCCACTGGCACGCACCGAGGCACAGCGTTGCCAGAGCCCGGACAGTCTCAGGCGATCTTCGATCAACGGCACCGTGCGGTCGAGGCTAGTGACCACCGAGTAGGCGTGCCCCAGGAACATCGCGGTACTGGCGGCAGCATCGGTGATATCCACCACGGGCACCTCAAGCAACTCCTGCAAACCCTCGCGACCGTGTTCACCATAGCCGGCCTGGATCACTGCATCGAACGGCTGGTCATAGGCCATGACCCGCTGCATCACAGCGACGGCTGCCAGATAGCTCTCGAAGTTGCCTTCGATCGACTCGGCACCGAAGTGCGGGGTCAGGCCGATGATTTCGGTGCCGGGCGCTGCCACGCTTTGCGCCTGGCGAGTGATGGCCTGGGTGATGGATTCGCAGGTGTTGACGTTGACCACGAGTATGCGCATGGACCGTCCTTGCAACGTTCTGTTGTGGGTGCGGGAATGGCAGTTGTACCGTGGTTCGAGATGATTGCATACAAAAATTGCATGCAATATATGGGGCGGGCAAATTGCACCCCGTAGGAGCTGGCTCCTACGGGGGAGAGGGGAATCAGGCTTTCTTGATGATATTGCCCGCGTGCAAACCACACTCTTTCTGCGTGGCTTCTTCCCACCACCAGCGACCTTCGCGCTCGTGCTGGTTTGGCAGTACCGGACGGGTGCAGGGTTCGCAGCCGATGCTGATGAAGCCGCGCTCGTGCAGGCTGTTGTAGGGCAATTCCAGCATGCGGATGTAGCCCCAGATCTCTTCGCTGGTCATTTGTGCCAGTGGGTTGAACTTGTACAGGGTGCGCTCAGGGGTGGAGAACGCGCTGTCGATCTCCATCACCGCCACCTGGCTGCGGGTGCCCGGGCTCTGGTCGCGGCGCTGGCCAGTGGCCCAGGCGCGCACGGTGGACAGCTTGCGGCGCAGCGGTTCGATCTTGCGGATGCCGCAGCACTCGCCGTGACCGTCCTTGTAGAAACTGAACAGGCCTTTTTCCTTGACGAACGGCTCGAGCTTGCTGTGATCCGGCGAGACCAGTTCGATCTGGATGTTGTAGTGCTCGCGCACCTGATCGATGAAACGGTAGGTTTCCGGGTGCAGGCGCCCGGTATCCAGGCTGAACACCTTGACGTTCTTGTTCAGCTTCCAGGCCATGTCCACCAGCACCACGTCTTCGGCGCCGCTGAACGAGATCCACAGCTCGTCGCCGAATTCGGCGAACGCCAGCTTGAGAATGTCCTGGGCGGATTTGTTGGCATAGGTCGCGGCGAGTTCGGCGACGTCGAACGATGGGCTCATCAGGGCGGTTTCCTACAGGTCGGTGGCGCTAAGCGCTCTATATGTTGGCGATGGTAACAAAAACCCGGGGCGCCTGGCGCGCTCGTCTGCGTTGCGCCGCCGGTTGCGACTCGCTAGAGTTCGGCAGTCCTTTTGCTCGCTCAACTCAATAATCAGTACAAATGGGAGTGTGTTGTGGAAATTGCCTGTCTCGATCTGGAAGGTGTCCTGGTTCCGGAAATCTGGATCGCCTTCGCCGAAAAAACCGGGATTGAATCCCTCAGGGCAACCACCCGGGATATTCCCGACTACGACGTGCTGATGCAGCAGCGCTTGCGGATTCTCGATGAACACGGCCTGAAACTGGCCGACATCCAGGAAGTGATTGGCACCCTGAAGCCGCTGGACGGCGCCATCGAGTTCGTCAACTGGCTGCGCGAGCGCTTCCAGGTGGTGATTCTGTCCGACACCTTCTACGAATTTTCCCAGCCGCTGATGCGCCAACTGGGCTTCCCGACCTTGCTCTGCCATCGTCTGATCACTGACGAAACCGGGCGCGTCACGGGCTATCAACTGCGTCAGAAAGATCCCAAGCGTCAGTCGGTACTGGCCTTCAAGAGCCTGTACTACCGGGTGATTGCGGCGGGTGATTCGTACAACGACACCACCATGCTTGGTGAGGCGGATGCCGGGATTCTGTTCCATGCGCCGGACAACGTGATTCGGGAATTCCCGCAATTCCCTGCGGTGCACAGCTTCGACGATCTCAAGCAAGAGTTCCTCAAAGCGTCGAATCGTGAGTTGAGCTTGTAAGTAACTGGCGGGGGAGTGCGCTCCCCCGGCCGGTCAGCCTCATAGCCCCTGCAAGGTGTCCAGCAGCACTTTGACCTTGGTGATCGATTCCTGGTATTCCGCCTGCCAATCCGAGTCGGCCACGATCCCGCCGCCGCCCCAGCAGCACACCTGACCGTCCTTGACCAACAAGCTGCGGATGGCGATCGAACTGTCCATTTCCCCGCGCACGTCCAGATACAACAGCGAGCCGCAATACAAGCCACGGCGGGTAGGCTCCAGCTCGTCGATGATCTGCATCGCCCGTATCTTCGGTGCGCCAGTGATCGAGCCGCCGGGAAAGCTTCCGCCGATCAGGTCGAGGGCATCCTTATCGGCGGCCAGTTCGCCAGTGACGCTGCTCACCAGGTGGTGAACGTTGGGATAGCTTTCCAGGCTGAACAGCTCCGGCACCCGCACCGAGCCGATACGGCAGGTGCNNGCGCGTGGGCGGGTGCCTTTGATCGGTCGGGTTTCGACATGACCGGCAGTGACTTTGACGAAGCGTTCCGGTGACAGACTGAGAATCGCATCGCCGCCGGGCAGGCTCTGGAAGCCCGAGAATGGCGTCGGGCACGCTGCGCGCAAGGCGCAATAGGCGGCCCAGGCATCGCCCTGGCACTGGGCGCGGAAGCGTTGGGCAAAGTTGACCTGATAACAGTCGCCGGCCTGGATGTACTGCTGGATTTGCTCGAAGGCCTGCCGGTATTCGCTGGCGCTCAAGTCGCCCTGCATCACGCCCTTGAGGTGAAAGCTCGAGTCGATGGCCAGGGTTGGTTGGCTGAACAGGTCGATCAGGCGCTGGCGTTCGCTGTCCACCAACTGTGGGTGAAACACCAGTTGGCTGCTGCACGCCTGGTGATCGCTGATCAGTGCCCAAGGGTACAGGCCGAAACGTGCGTCGGGCAGTTGCAGGTCGTCATGGGCCTGGGCGGGCAGGGCTTCCAGGTGACGGCCGAAGTCGTAGCTGAGGTAGCCGATCAAGCCACCGGCGAATGGCAATTCAAGGCCGCTCGGCAGTAAAGCGTTGCCCAGTTGGCCGAGGGTGTCGCGCAGGCGTTGCAGAAACGTCGCACCGCTTTCCTCTGGCGCTACCGCCAGGGTCACCAATGGCCAGGCGCTGAGCAGGTCGTAGCGGCCGCGCTGTGCGATCGGCCGTCCGCTGTCGAGGAGCACGCTGCCGGGGGCATGGCGGATCGCCGCAAAATAGTCGGCGGGATTGGAGCGATAGGGCAGGGGGTATACGGAGCAAGTCTGCATGAGCGGGGTAGATCAGCCATTGAGGCGGGGTGGCGATTGTATTCCTCTGTAGGAAATGCCTCTAGAGGAGATGTCGGGAATTGGCAGGTTGAGGGTTTAGGTGTTTGTCAGAGGGGCTTCGCGACGGTGCGACAATTCGACAGGCCCGCTCCTACAGGAGCGGGCTTGCTCGCGAAAAAATCTGGATCAACCCTCAACCGGCGGAATATGCCCAAACATTTCCTGAACAAACGCAACGCGCTCTTCGACGCTCTCCGTCACACCGCGTGCCTTCAGTTCTTCCAGGCGGGCTTCGACTGCATGGGTGCGCAACGTCAGCCCGCAGTCGTTGGCGATCTGGATGTTCAGCCCCGGCCGCGCATTCAGCTCAAGAATCAGCGGGCCTTTTTCCTGGTCGAGGACCATGTCGACGCCGATGTAACCCAGGCCGCACAGCTCATAGCAGCCGGCGGCGAGTTTCATGAAACCGTCCCAGTAGGGCAGTTGTACGCCGTCGACGGCGTTGGTGGTGTCCGGGTGTTTGTTGATGATGTTGTTCAGCCAGGTACCGCGCAGGGTCAGGCCGGTGGCCAGGTCGACGCCGACGCCAATCGCGCCCTGGTGCAGGTTGGCCTTGCCGCCGGACTGACGGGTCGGCAGGCGCAGCATGGCCATCACCGGGTAGCCCATGAGGACGATGATGCGGATGTCCGGTACACCTTCATAGCTGATGCTCTTGAAGATCTGGTCGGGGATCACCCGGTATTCAATCAGCGCACGGTCGCGGTGCCCACCCAGGGAATATAGGCCGGTGAGGATGCTGGAGATCTGATGCTCGATTTCCTCGTGGCTGATGATCTTCCCCGACACCGTGCGGTAACGGCCCTCGAAGCGATCGGCGATGACCAGGATGCCGTCACCGCCGGCCCCCTGTGCCGGCTTGATCACGAAGTCGCTGTGGCCGTCGATAATCTCGCCGAGCTTGTCGATTTCCTTCTCGGTGGAGATCACCCCGTACATTTGCGGCACATGGATGCCGGCCTTGATCGCCCGTTCCTTGGTGATGATCTTGTCATCGACGATCGGGTACAGGCTGCGCTTGTTGTACTTGAGCACGTAGTCGGCGTTACGCCGGTTGATGCCCATGATGCCCCGCGCTTCCAGGGCCTTCCAGGTCTTCCAGAAACCGAACATTACGAATCAGCCTTGAGGAAGGCTTTGAAACGCACCAGTTCGGTCAGGCGGTAGCCGCGATAACGACCCATGGCCAGCATGAAGCCCACCAGGATCAGCAGGATCGCCGGGAAGGTGAATACGAAATACACCAGTTCCGGCACGCTCATGATCAGGTGCGCCAGGGACGCGGCGAACAGCGTGCCTATGGCCACTTTCATCGCATGGCCGCCACCGCGTTCTTCCCAGGTGATCGACAGGCGTTCGATGGTCATGGTCAGGATCACCATCGGGAACAGCGCCACCGACAGGCCGCGTTCCAGGCCCAGCTTGTGGCTGAACAGACTGATGGCGGCGATCAGCACCACGACGAAGGTCAGCACCACCGAAAGTCGCGGCAGCATCTGCAGTTTGAGGTGCTCAAGGTACGAGCGCAGCGACAGGCCGAGTGCGGTGATCACGGTAAACAGCACGATGCCGAAGCCCAGTTGGGTCTCGCGGAAGGCCAGGGCGATCAGTACCGGGGTGAAAGTGCCGAGGGTCTGCAGGCCGATCAGGTTGCGCAGGATCAGGATCACCAGCACGCCGATCGGGATCATNNTTCGTCGGTCAGCTTGGCCAGGCGAATGGCGTTCATTTCGCTGTTGTTCATGCTGAAGGTCACGGTGGCTTTCTTGCCGCCGTCGACGGTGATCAGGTTGTCATCGCCGGTCCACCACAGCAGGCGATCGCTGGGCAGGCCCTGCTCGCCGGTTTCCGGATTGAAGTACAGCCAGTCGGTGCCGTTGAAGCTGCGCAGCCACAGTTCAGGTGACTGCGGCTGGTCGGCCACCAGGCGAATGGTGTGGACCTTTTCCACCGGAACGTGGGCGATCGACAGCAGCAGTTCGACGATCTTGGCCTTGTGCGCCGGCGTCGGGTCGCCCGCCAGGAGCATCTTGGCGTTGTCGTCGTTGCTGTTGTTGACCCGCTTGATCGCTTCGCTGATGAAGGTCTCGACGTCCGCCGAGTGCTGGCGAATCGGCGCGAGCAGGGCTTCGGCGGCGATTTTTTCCGGGCCTTCGATGGCAATGCTGTCGCGGAAAGTCGGGCCTTTGACCTTGGGTTTTTCCCCGGTGTAGCGCTTGGTCAGCACCAGGCGGTAGTACAGGGTCTGGTTGCCCTTGGCGCGACGAGCAGACCAGGTGACCTTGCGGTTGCCGTCGACACGGTTCACCGCAACCCCATAGTTGTTGGAGATGAAGCTCTCATTGAGGCTCACGTAGTCGCGGCTCAGCGGCGGCACGAACATCTGGATCTTCACCGGATCCTTGGCGCTGGCGACGAACTCGACCTTGGCGTCGATGTTCCACAGGTCGTCGGTGGCGTCTTCGGTCACCNNTGAGGACTTTCAGGTGGAGGGTAAGAGAGCGCATGGGTATTACTCTGCGGTGTGAGCGGCGGTAGCGCAGGCAGGCTTGCCGGCAGCGTATTTAAGGCTTGGGTCGACCAGTGCATCGAAGCGTTTCAGCGCTTCGGAGCCGATCAGGAGCGGGTATTGGAATGCACTTCGGTCGGTCAAGTTCACTTCTATGCTGCGCAAGGCGGTGCCCATGCAGATATCCAGTTCGATGACCGGGCGCGCGGTGTACTTCTTGCCTTCCTCGGGATCGTAGTCGCCGGCACGTCGTTTGATTTTGCTGACCCGCGCCAATGGACGCTCGATCGGGTGCGAATGTGCGGCGTCGATGGCCAGGTAGAAACGCACCCAGGACTCACCGTTGCGTTTGAAGCGCTTGATGTCGCGGGCACTGAGGGAGGCGGTTTTTGCCCCGGTGTCGAGCTTGGCCGCGACTTCCAGGTCGATGCCTGACAGTTGGGCGTACTCGTTGAGGCCGTACACGGTTTTTTCGCCTGCATGACCGAGGCCTGGNNAGGCAGAGAAGGCAAAGTAATGAAGGGAGGTGCTTGAGTCTCATAAATCCTGGCGCGTTGCTGTCCATTCTTCAGTTCAAGGAGACTGGCATTAACTGCACAAGCGCCCTCGTATGCCTATCACGCGAAGATGACAGGCAAATGCGGGCGGCATTCTAACACGCTGTTTTTCTGGTGCCAGCGCCGAGGCGGTCCTTTGATTTTGCTTTAGCAAAAACGTTTATTAGACGATTGTCGACAATCTCACTATTTCCTTTGACTGCGATGAGGATATTGGTTAGTTTTTGCCTCATTGACTTACAAGGTGTCGACAATATGCTGGATCAACTCGATCCCCCGGTGATTACCCCTGACGATTCGGAGACCCTCTCTGAAAACGTCTTCCGGCGTATTCAGGCAGCCATCGTCAAAGGCGACATCGCCCCGGGTAGCAAAATCTCCGAGCCGGAGCTGGCGCGCACCTACGGCATCAGTCGCGGCCCGCTGCGCGAGGCGATACACCGTCTCGAAGGTCAGCGCCTGCTGGTGCGCGTGCCCCATGTCGGCGCCCGTGTGGTATCGCTGAACCACGCCGAGCTGATTGAGCTCTACGAAATTCGCGAGTCCCTCGAAGGCATGGCCTGTCGTTTGGCCGCCGAGCGCATGAGCAATGAAGAAATCGACGAGCTGCGCCAGGTGCTGGAAACCCACGAGCGTGATGCCGCGTTCCAGGCCGGTGTCGGCTACTACCAGCAGGAAGGCGATTTCGACTTCCACTACCGAATCATCCAGGGCAGCGGCAAC
>CXWL01086966.1_pt1 | contig 11720 bp, 4 predicted proteins | sample 590931 | NCBI WGS metagenome assembly CXWL01 (sample SAMEA3498368, study PRJEB10139) | groundwater metagenome | biome: water well; material: biofilm material | place: Germany | collected 2015-04-27 | reverse complement strand
GCCAGGTCAAGCTCGACACGGCACGCCGGCAAGGCCTGTACCACGTCGATTTCGCGGCCAAGCTGCCGGCCGACGAGCCCTTTGCGCGTTGGGCGGCTGAATTGCGCAACGAGAACTGGCCGGTTGACGACTTCGACGCCGTGCTGCACGCCGACACCACCGTGTGGCTGCCCGACGACATGCTGACCAAGGTTGACCGCATGAGCATGGCGCATTCGCTGGAGGTGCGGGTGCCACTGCTGGCGCACGGTTTTGTGGACTGGGCCACCACGGTGCCGCGTGAGCTCAAGCTGCGCCGCGGCGTGGGCAAATGGCTGCTGCGTCAGGCGGTGGCGCCGTGGTTGCCGCCGGGCACGGTGGAGCGGCCCAAACAGGGGTTTTCAGTGCCGCTTTCGGCCTGGATGGCGGGCAGCTTTGGTGACCACGTGGCCCGCGTCTGGCGCGAAGCCGAGGTCGATGCGGCGCGCATCTTCGTGCCCGGCCGCGTCGATGCGCTCATCGCCGAACACCGCAGCGGCGCCGCCGACCACGGCAAGGCGCTGTTCACGCTGCTGATGTTTGCCTACTGGTGGCGCGAGCGGCTGCGCCCGGTGGCCGTCAACCCACCAGCCGCTTGAGCTGCCGCAGCGAGCGCCCCGCCATGTGTTTGACGCCGTCCACCAGTGCGTTGTGCCCCACCTCACCGGGCTGCACCCCGAGCCGCCGCAACTGGCGGTTGAGCTTGTGAACCAGGCGCAGACGGTCGACGCTGGGTGTCTCAAAGCTCACCGCGTACGACAGCGACCAACCGCTGCGCCCGGTGTCCACCCAGTGCGGTGCCATCGGTGGGTGGTAGACGCCCACGTCCGGGGTGAGGTGAAAGACCGTGGACTGCGCTTCGATCTCGGGCCGGTAGGTGTCGAGCACATGTTCTTCTTCGCAGGCCAGGCGCTCACGCGCCAGTGGCGGCAAAAGTGCATGGTCGTCGCGGTCCCAGAAGTGAATATGTTTGTCGCCCACCACCTGAAACAGGAAGTTGTGTTCGCAGTCGGCATGGAAAGGCGCCACCGCTCCGGGGGTGGACAGGAACAGCGCGATCAGCGGCCCCGACACACAGCGCCCAGCTTCGGGCACCTCGGCCACCACGCGGGCCACAAAACGCTGCAACGCAGCGGCATGGGCGGGGTCGAAGGACTGCAGGTCGATGGCCAACAGGTGCAACTGGCGGCCGTCGTGCAGCCGTTGCTCCAGATCGACCACTTCGCTCATCGCAATGCGCTGCGGCGGGCCACTGGCCGGCCCCGGCCCCGGCACACGCACAAAGAGCTTGTCGGCAGGCATGCGGCGGAACATCGCTTCCAGCGCCGGCAGGCTGGTATCGATGCCCGACAGATCGAGCATGCCACGCGGCATGGGCCAGGGCCGCAGGCCCCACGAAGCGCTCAGACTCGGGTTGCTGGAAGACACTGCCATGATGTTCCTCGTCGACCAATAGGCGCCGCGCTTGCAGCACCTTTGGGATTGCCGCGCGGCGCGGCTGTGCGCAGACTTTGCCCTGCGTCGATGATAAGTGACCGATTCCCAAGCCCTGCGCGGCAGTCAGAATGATGACCCCATGACAAGCAAGCCCGACCCACACGCCGGTTTCACGGTACCCAGAACCGGCGTTGACGGCCACGCACAGAGCCTCACCTTCTTCGTTTCCGGCGCCCCCGGCGCGCCGCAAGACGGGGTGGCGCTGCCTTTCATGCCGCGGCTGCCCACAGGTGCCGTCGATACNNTTTACAGCCCGTGCCACCCTGGCACATGGCTGATTTGGTACCTGGCTGGCAGCGGCCTTCGCTGCGGGCAGGCACCGGGGGCGGCCCGGCATCTGCCACCACTGCAGCCGATCTCGACGCGCCCGTGGCGCTGTCCGATGGTGGGCCCTTGCTTGGGCTGGCCGATGCACCCGCAACGCTCAATGCCTGGCTCGAGCGCGCTGCCCTGGCTGCCGAAGCGGGTCAAGGGCTGGTGTTGATCGATGACGAAGGCCGCGCCCAAGAGCTGAGCTATGCAGAGTTGCGTGCGCAAGCCCTTGCCATCCTTGGCGGCCTGCGCGCTGCCGGCCTGCGTGAGGGCGACCACGCCGTGCTGGCGTTGCGCCGGCACGCTGACTTCTTTGTCTGCTTCTGGGCCTGTCTGCTGGGCGGCGTCGTCGCGGTGCCAGTGGGCGTGCCGGCCAGCTTTGCCGAAGGCGGCGGTGCCGTGCTGCGCCTGCAGCAGGCGCTGGAAATGTTCGAGCGCCCGGCGGTGCTGGGTGATGCGCAGGTGCTCAGCGGCCTGCGTGAGCGCGCCGCCGCTGACCCCTGGCCAGAACACCGTGCGCTGGACGTCGATGCGCTGCGTGCCCACGCCGCGGCCGTGCCAAGCAATGTGCAGCCAGAGCAGACCGCGCTGATGATGCTCACGTCCGGCAGCACCGGCCGGCCCAAGGGCGTGCCCCTGCCACACCGCAGCCTGATTGCGCGCAGCCTGGGCTCGGCGCAGTTCAACGGCTTCACACGTGGGCTGGTGTCGCTGAACTGGATGCCGCTGGACCATGTGGCTGGCTTGATCTACTTTCACCTCCGAGACATCACACTGTGTGCACGCCAGATCCACGTGCAAAGTGAATCGGTGTTGCGCTCGCCGCTGCTGTGGCTGGACTTGCTGGACAGGCACCGCGTGCAGGTCACCTTTGCGCCCAACTTTGCCTTTGGTCTGGTGGCGGCCGAGGCCGAAGCCCTGGAGCGGCGCCCACTGGATCTGTCGTGCCTGCGCTGGGTGCTCAACGGTGGCGAGGCCATCGTGGCCGCACCCACACGCCGCTTCATGCGTTTGCTGGCCCCCCACGGCCTGCACGCCAAGGCCATGATCCCGGCCTGGGGCATGTCGGAGATCTGCTCCGGCGTGACCTACGAAACCGGTTTTCAGCTCGACAACACCAGCGACAACGACAGTTATGTGCAAGTCGGCCGGCCGCTGCCAGGGGTGCGGCTGCGGGTCGTGAGCGACGATGGTCAATTGCTGCATGAAGGCCAGGTCGGCCAGCTCCAGGTTGACGGCGTGACCGTCTTTGGCGGCTACCACGGCACCCAGCACGCACGCGAAGACACCTTCACCGCAGACGGCTGGTTCCGCACCGGCGACCTGGCGCGGCTGGACGACGGCCACCTGACCATCACCGGGCGTGACAAGGACGTCATCATCATCGCCGGCGCCAACTACGCCGGGCCGGCCATCGAGGCGGCAGTGGACGAACTTGCCGGCGTGCAGCGCTCGTACACCGCCGCCTGCGCGGTGGCCGACCCACAGCGCGCCGGCGCAGAAGGGCTGGCACTCTTTTTTGCACCCGAGCAGGCCGATGACGACGCCTCACTCACCGACCTGCTGCGTGCGGTGCGCCTTGAAGTGCAGCGCACCTTTGGCATTGCACCGGCCGTGCTGGTGCCGTTGCGCACGGCCCAAGTACCCAAGACATCGATCGGCAAGATCCAGCGTGGCGCGCTGCAAAAGGCGCTGCAGGCGGGCGAATTCGAGACCGTGCTGCGTCGCGTCGACCGGCTTGAAGGCAACGTCTACACGTTGCCACGCTGTTTGTTCCAGCCGGGCTGGCAGGCGACACCCTCGGATCGCGCCGGCCTGCCCCTGAACACACCGCTGATCCTGGTCGGCGAGGTGGCCGATCCGGTGCTGGTGGCGCTGCGCGGGGCCTTCTCGCACACCGTGGACGTGGCCTGCGCGGCCCCCTTCGAGCCCGGCGCCGCGCGCCACCTGGTGTGGCGCGCCGGCCCCTGCGATGACAGCGCCGCCGCCTGTGCGGCGGCGACCACGGCGCTGGCGATGGCGGCGCGTCTGCTGGCCTTGCCAGGCAGCCCGGCGCAGTTGGTGGTGGTGACACAGGGCGGCGCCGCAGTGCAGCCGGGTGAAAGGGCCCATGGCGCACTCGCTCTGTACGGTGCCCTGGTGCAGACGCTGGCACAAGAGCATCCGGGTCTGTCGGCCACGGCCCTGGATCTGGACGACGCGCCGCCGGCCGAGCAGGTGCGGCGCGTGGCCGCAGCGCTGGCCGGCGGCGACGCGCAAGAAATCGCCTGGCGCGGCGCGACCCGCCACGTGCCGGTGCTGGGGCCGCTGGACGCCGCTGCGTCGGCCGGCATGGGCCTGCTGCGCCTTGGTGCNNCCGCTACGTCATTGGCGGCGGACTGGGTGGTGTTGGCATCGAACTGGCCAACTGGCTGCTGGCCACCTGGCAAGCCGATGTGCTGGTACTGACACGCAGGCCGCTGCCCACCGCTGACGAAGCTCTGCACGATGCCGAAGCCGCCGCACGCCAGTCGGCCTGGGCCCGGCTGCAGGCCAGCAGCGTGCGGCCACAGGCACTGCAGCTCGCCGTGGCCGCAGCCGACGACGGCGCGGCCATCGCCGCCGCACTGCGCGCCTGGCCGGGTGCCGTCGATGGCGCCTTCCATCTGGCCGGCAGTTACCACGAAGCGACGCTGGCCGAGGAAACCACGGCCACGCTGCAAGCCATCCTGCAACCCAAGCTCGGTGGCCTGGCGGCACTGCGCGCCGCGCTGCCACCAGGCACGCCCCTGGTGGCGTTTTCTTCGGTCGCCAGCCTTTTTGGCGGCGCCATGGTGGGCGCCTACGCCGCCGCCAACCGCTGGCTCGAAGCCCAGGCCGCAGACGGTGCCACCTGGTCCATCGCCTGGGGTGGCTGGCAAGACACCGGCCTGACGCAGCGCTTTGGCGCACGCGAGCCACTGCGTGCCATGGGCGTGCTGGAACTGACGCCGCCACAGGCCCTGCTCAGCCTGCAGGTGCTGTTGCGCCAGCCCCCGGGCCGTTATGCGGCAGGCCTGTCGGCAAGCGCCCCCTTTGTGGCGCGCCGCTCAGCCGGGCTCAAGCTGCAGACCGTGGTGGATGTGTACGTGGCGGCGTCGGGCGGCGCGCCGCTTGCGCTGACACCCGCGCCGACACTCGCGCTGCCGCCCGGGCTGCCCCCCACCATGACCGACCGTTTCGGTGCGCCGGCCCTGCTGCAGTGGCACGCGGTGGCGGCCCTGCCACTGCAGCCCGATGGCCAGCCCGACCGCGAACAACTGGCGCAGTGGGCGCGCCAGGGCGGGGCGCTGTCGGCTGCGGCCAACCCCACAGAAGTGCGTCTGTCCGAACTCTGGCGCCGCGTGCTCGGGCTGCAGGCGGTGGACGTGGAGGCCAGTTTCTTCGAGCTGGGTGGCCAGTCGCTGCTGGCCAGCCAGCTGGTGGCCGCCATCGGCACCACGTTTGGTGTGCGCTGGCAGCTGCGTGATGTCTTCGAGGCGTCCACCGTGCGCAGCNNGCCGGCGCCGTGCCACAGGCCGATGCGCCGGCGTTGGCCGCCGCAGCCGGGGTTTCGGCCCGCGCGGCCGGCAGCTCGGTGGCCATGGGATCGGCGCAGACCCGGTTGTGGTTTCTGCACCAGATGCTCGACGGCAGCGCGGCCTTCAACATCCCGGCCAGCATCCACTTTGCCACCGCGCCCGACCCAGCTCGGGTGCAGCGCGCACTGCAAGCGCTGGTGGCACGGCACGACAGCCTGCGCACACGGTTTCCGCTGCAAGGCGGCCGGCCCACACAGTGGGTCGAAGCGCATGGGGCGGTGGCCCTCAGCACCACGCCGGTTGCCGACGCCCAGGCGCTTGCACGCCTGGCCGAGACCCAGGCGCGCGCGCCCTTCGACCTGGCCCAAGGCCCGCTGCTGCGTGCTGATCTGGCCCTGCTGCCCGACGGTTCGGGCACGCTCCTGCTCACGGTGCATCACATCGTGGCTGACGGCACGTCGATGAAGGTGTTGTTCCGCGACTTGTTGCAGGCCTACACGACCGACTTGCCCCTGCCCGGCGCGGCCCTGCAGTACGCCGATTTCGCCGCCTGGCAGCACCAGTGTGCTGCCTCGCCGCAGCGTGCCACGCAACTGGCCTACTGGCGCCAGCGGCTGGCCGACAACACCGAAGGCTTTACGCTGCCCACCGACAAACCGCGCCCGCTAACGCAGCGCTACCACGGCGCCACCGTGCGCAGCCGCCTGCCGGTGACGCTGACGCGGCGTGTGCGTGGCCTGGCGCGCCAGCATGGCGTGACACTGTTTGTGGCCATGCTGGCGGCCTACCAGGCTTTGCTGTGCAGGTACGCACAACAGCCTGACGTGCTGGTGGGCACCGTGCTGGCCAACCGCGACCAGCCCGAGTTCGAGCCCCTGATCGGCTTCATCGTCAACCTCGTGGTGGTGCGCACCGGGCTGCACGACGACCCGCGTTTCGTCGACATCCTGCGCCGTGTCCACGAAGCCGTGCTCGACGCCTACGCCCACCATGAACTGCCCTTCGAAGCCCTGGTGGACGCGCTGCAGCCACAACGCGACACCAGCCGTGCACCGCTGTTCCAGCTGGCCTTTGACCTGCGCGACGCCGAAATCACACGCAGCACGCTGCCCGGCGTCACGCTGGGGGTGATGGAGCCCGACCTGGCGGCGGCGCAATACGACCTGCACCTCACGCTCGAAGAAAGCCACGACGCCGAACCCGCCGTCACGGCGCTGTGGCAGTTCAACACCGATCTGTTCCTGCGCCCCACCATCGAACGCCTGGCGCGCAACTTCGAAACCCTGCTGGCGGGCGCGGTGGCCATGCCCGAGCAACGCCTGTCGCGCCTGCCGCTGCTGCACGAACAAGAGTGCAGCACGCTGGCCGCCTGGGGCCGGCGCGAGGCGCCCTTCCCGAGCGATGTGCCGCTGCACCGGCTGTTTGAAGCCCACGCCGAACGCACACCCCAGCAACTGGCGCTGGTGCATGGCAGCACCCGGCTCAGCTACGCCGAGCTGGAAGCACGCAGCAACCGCTGGGCGCATGCGCTGCAGGGCGCCGGCGTGGGCCGCGACGTTCTGGTGGGCATCTGCCTTGAGCGCTCGGCCGATCTCGTGGTGGCGATGCTCGCCACGCTCAAGGCCGGTGGCGCCTTCTTGCCACTGGACCCGGCTTACCCGCAGGCGCGGCTGGACCACATGCTGGCCGACTCAGGCGTGGGCCGGCTCATCACCTGCCGTGCGCTTGCCGGCCGTTTTGACGCCGCCACGGCAGCGGGATTGCAGGGCTTTTGTGTGGACGCTGATTGGGCCGGCGCCGCCGGCCCCACGACGCGGCCAGCCTGTGACGCTGACGCACACAGCCTGGCCTACATGATCTACACCTCGGGCTCCACCGGCTTGCCCAAGGGCGTGCTGGTGGAGCACCTGGGCTGGTGCAACGTGGCACAGGCCCAGCAAGACCTGTTCGGGCTGCGGCCTGGTTTGCGCGTGCTGCAGTTTGCCTCGGCCAGCTTCGACGCCTGCGCCTTTGAGGTGGCCATGGCGCTGGCCAGTGGCGGCACGCTCGTGATGGGCAGCGCCGACGATCTGATGCCGGGCCCCGCGCTGGCCGCGCTGTTGCAGCGCGAGCAAGTGCAGGTGGTGACGCTGCCGCCCACAGCGCTGGCCGCCTTGCCCGCAGACACGGTGCTGCCGAGCCTGGAAGTCATCACCGTGGCCGGTGAGGCCTGCCCGGCGGCGCTGGTGCAGCGCTGGGCCCGTGCGCCGGTGCGTTTCTTCAACCTCTACGGCCCCACCGAAGCCACCATCTGGTCCACGCTGGCGGCCTGCCAGGCCAGCGACGGGCGCGCCCCACCCATAGGCGGGCCCGTACCCAACGTCACGCTGCAGGTGCTGGACACGCAGCGCCAGATGGTGCCACTGGGTTTGCCGGGTGAGCTCTACATCGGTGGCGTGGGCGTGGCACGCGGCTACCACCAGCGGCCCGAACTGGACGCCGAGCGCTTTTTGCCCGACCCCACCGCGCCGGGCTCACGCCTGTACCGCAGCGGTGACATCGTGCGTTGGGCCGACGCTGAACTTGAATTTCTGGGCCGCGCCGACCATCAGGTCAAGCTGCGTGGTTTCCGCANNAGCTCGGTGAGATCGAGGCCGCGCTGTGCGCGTTGCCCGGTGCGGCGGAGTCCCTTGTCACGCTGCATCAAGGCGGCGGCGCCGACGCGGCGCTGCTGGCCTACGTCAGCGCGCTGCCCGGTGCCACGCTCGACGGCCCGGCGCTGCGCACCGAACTGCAGGCCCGCTTGCCGCGCCACATGGTGCCCAACTGGGTGATCGTGCTGGCGCAGTTTCCACTCACGCCCAACGGCAAGATTGACCGTGCGCGCCTGCCCGGCCCGCAGCATCAGGCCACGCAGACCAGCGCCACGCTGGAGCCGCCTGCGGGTGCTATCGAGTTGACCATCGCCAGCGTCTGGCGCGAGGTGCTGGGGCTGGCCACGGTGGACAGACGGCAGAACTTCTTTGACGCTGGCGGGCACTCGATCAAGCTGGCGCAGGTCCACGCCCGGCTGCAGCAGTTGCTGCCCCACGTGCCGGCGCTGGTGGAGCTGTTCCAGCACCCCACCATCGCCAGCCTGGCGGCGCGGCTGGCCACCCCCGAAGACCTAGCGCCTGCGCCCGCCGCGCCGGCGCAGAGCTTGCGCCCGGACGCCCAGCGCCTGGCCGCCCTGGCCCAGCGCCAGCGCACAGCGCGGCGCCAACCCTGAGGTGGACCCCCCGATGACCGAGGTTCGTGAATGGACCGGGCTTGAGGTTGCCATCATCGGCATGGCCGGGCGCTTTCCGGGTGCGCCCGACACCGAGGCGTTCTGGCGCAACCTGCAAGGCGGTGTGGATGCCATCACGCGGCTGAGCCCCGAGGCCCTGGTGGCGCTGGGGCGCAGCGCTGACGAAGTGGCCGACCCGGCGTTTGTGCCGGCACATGGTGTGCTGCAGGGTCATGAGCTTTTCGACGCCGAATTTTTTGGCTACCGCAAGGCCGAGGCCGACGGCATAGACCCCCAGCAGCGCCTGTTTCTGGAGCTGGCCTGGGAGGCGCTGGAAAACGCCGCCATCGACCCGCACCGCTACCCCGGCGCTGTCGCCGTGTTTGCCGGTTGCAGCACCCACCCCTACCTGCACGAGCATTTGCTGCGCAACCCCGAAGCACTGCAGCGCATCGGCAGCTTCCAGGCCCACTACTCCAACCAGGCTGACCACCTGGCCGCGCGCGTGGCCTACAAGCTCAACCTGTCGGGCGCCGCCGTCGCGGTGCAGACGGCCTGCTCCACCTCTCTGGTGGCCGTGCACCTGGCGGCCACCCAACTGCTGGCCGGCGGCTGCGACCTGGCGCTGGCCGGTGGTGTGTCGTTGACGCTGCCACGGCACTGGGGCTACCACTACGAAGAAGGCATGATCCTGTCGCCCGACGGCCATTGCCGCGCCTTCGACGCCCAAGCCGGCGGCACGCTCAAGGGCGACGGCGCCGGCATCGTGGTGCTCAAGCGGCTGGCCGACGCGCTGGCCGACGGCGACCGCATCGAGGCCGTCATCCTGGCCTGCGCCATCAACAACGACGGCGCGGCCAAGGTTGGCTACACAGCACCGGGTTTGTTGGGCCAGGCGCGGCTGATCGAGTCCGTGCACGCCGCTGCCGGTGTGTCGCCGCAGAGCATCGGCTACATCGAAGCGCATGGCACCGGCACGCCGCTGGGCGACCCCATCGAAGTGGCGGCGCTGACACGCGCCTTCCGCCGCAGCAGCACGGGCCGGGGTTTTTGCGGTCTGGGCTCGGTGAAGACGGGCATCGGCCACCTCTACGCGGCCGCCGGCGTGGCCGGCCTCATCAAGACCACGCTCGCGCTGCGGCACGCCACGCTGCCGGCGAGCCTGCACTTCGGCGCGGCCAATGCGCAGTTGGAGCTGCCGACATCACCCTTTTTCGTCGTCGATCACACGCAGGCCTGGCCCGCCGGCACTGAGCCACGGCGCGCCGGCGTCAGCGCCTTCGGCATAGGCGGCACCAACGCCCATGTGCTGCTGGAAGAAGCGCCGCCCGCGCCGCTGCCGCCGGCCCGGCCCGGGCCCCAGTTGCTGCTGCTGTCGGCGCGCACCCCTGCGGCGCTGCAAGCCGCTTCGTTGCGCCTGGCCGAGCACCTGCAAGCCCATCCTGAACTGCCATTGCACGACGTGGCGCGCACGCTGGCACACGGCCGCCACGCCTTTGCGCAGCGCCGCGCCGTGGTGGCGGCTGACTTGCCGGCGGCGCTGGCTGCGCTGCGTGATACACGCTCGCCGGCGGCCGGCCGCGCCGCCGACACAGCCCCGGCGCTGGTCTTCCTGTTCCCCGGCCAGGGTGCACAGTACCCGGGCATGGCGCGTGGCCTGTACGACACCGCGCCGGCCTACCGCGCTGAAGTCGACGCCTGCTGCCAAGTGCTGCTGCCGCTGCTGGGCCTGGACTTGCGAGGCCTCTTGCTGGCCGACCGTGGTGACGCCGATGCCGCTTTGCGCCTGCAGCAAACCGCCATCACCCAACCGGCGCTGTTTGTGGTGGAGTACGCGCTCGCACGCTGGCTCATGGCGCTGGGCCTGCAGCCGGCTGCGGTGGCCGGCCACAGCGTGGGTGAGATCGTGGCCGCCTGCGTGGCCGGTGTTTTTAGCCGCGACGACGCGCTGGCCCTGGTGGCCACGCGCGGGCGCTTGATGCAGGCCCAGCCCGAAGGCGCCATGCTGGCCGTGCCGCTGGCCGAGCCGGACTTGCGCGCGCTGCTGCCCGCCGGCGTGGATCTGGCTGCGGTGAACGCGCCGCAGTCTTGCGTGGCCGCCGGGCCGGTGGCCGCCATCGAAGCCCTGCAGGCCCTGTTGCTCAGCGCGCACGGTGTGCAGGCCACTCGGCTGCGCACCTCACACGCCTTTCATTCGGCCATGATGGACGGCGCCATGGCGCCTTACGCCGAGTTGCTGGGCCAGACCACGCGCCATGCGCCCACACTGCGCCTGGCCTCCACCGTCACCGGCACATGGGCCGACGCCACCACGCTGGCCAGCCCCACGCATTGGCTGGCCAACATGCGCCAACCGGTGCGTTTTGCCGATGCCGTGCAAACGCTGGCCGGCCTGGCGCCGCTGATGCTGCTTGAGGTCGGCCCCGGCACCACGCTCGGCGCCCTGGCGCGCACCCAGGCCAGCGCCGAGCGGCCGCTGCCCACGGCCGCCACCTTGCGCCACCCGGCTGACGACAGCAGCGATGCGGCTTTCCTGCTGGGCGCGCTGGGCCGCGCGTGGTGTGCGGGCGTGGACCTGGGCACTGGTTGGATGGGCGACGCGCCGTGGCAGCGCCTGGCCTTGCCGAGTTACCCCTTCGAGCGCCAGCGCCACTGGGTCGATCCCGCCCCGCTGGCCACGCCCACGGCCGTTGCTTCTGAACCTGCCGCTGGTGTGCGCCTGTACGTGCCGGTGTGGCAGCGTCAAGCGCCCTGGCCCGACGCCACGCCCGGCGCACGCTGGGCCATCGTCGGCGAAGTCCCCGCTGTGCAACGGCTGGCCGCGCACCTGCAGGCCAGCGGCGCTGGCGCCGTGCACAGTGTGGTGGCCGACGGCGAGGCTGCCTGGGCCGGCGCCTGGGCCGAGTTGGGCGCGTTAGACCCGTTTGACCACCTGCTGCTGATCAGCCCGGCGCAGGCCGCACTGGCGGCCCTGGCCGTGCCGGCGCTGGTGCGTGCGCTGGCGGCTGCCCCCCCGGCCACCACGTTGCGTGTCACCCTGGCCAGCCGCTGCGCCTGGAGCGTGCTGGGCGACGAGGCGCAGATCGATCCCCGCCACGCCCTGCCCT
>CXWL01016460.1_pt1 | contig 11720 bp, 11 predicted proteins | sample 590931 | NCBI WGS metagenome assembly CXWL01 (sample SAMEA3498368, study PRJEB10139) | groundwater metagenome | biome: water well; material: biofilm material | place: Germany | collected 2015-04-27 | reverse complement strand
GCCCTTGGGGCCAAGATGCTTGGCCCAATCCCATATGGCCTTATAACCCTGCATGCCGCATAACACCGCTGCGGCGGAGATGGCCAGCACGGTGGGCAACGAATGGCGCCGTCCCTGAACGCGGCGCGGGTCGGGAATATCGGTAAAGTAATGGTACAGCGAGTGCGTCGGCTTGCAATGCTATGACAAACAGCATTTTGGGCGCGGTGGCAGTGGCGCTGTAACCCTGCCGGGTACGACTGAACCCCTGGCTATCGCCAAGATAAAGCCAGTTTGCCGCTTTATAGAGGGTGCCTTGAAAGCGTGCGGGATCGACGAAGGTTTCTACCAGTAGAAGCGGATGACCAAAAGCGGCAAGCCAGTCGCCGGACAATCGTTTCAGACAGAGTGAGAGGGTTCTTGACGCCAAGTTAGGATAATGCCACTCAGGCAGGATCAAGAAGCGGCTGTTGTTAGTCAGCAAATTGAGGCGAGAGTACTGGTGCCGGAAATTCCAGCCTATCCAGCGATCCCGCACGGCACATTTCAACGCCGCCGAGGAAAAGCTCAACAACGCAACCCACTCACCGAGAATCGTTGCGACGTACCAAAGGTTTTCACCGATCTTGGCCAGCGAGCCCAAATAATGATGGGCTTGCATTAGCGCCTGGTAGCGCTCAGCTTCATCAGGCCGAACAATACGGACTTGCAGTGCGTGCAGATTCAAGGGGCTGTTGTGTGTAGTGTCAAAAATGCACTTTATACAGCAACAGCGGCGGAATGTCCAGAATTGACTAGCAAATCCTTTCTGGAACAAAGTTTGTGGGGTAGAACGAATTTACCGTGCCGTGACCCAACCTATGCTTCTGTATGATATTATTCATTAATTTATAAGTCTAAAGGAAAGGGTCAAGAAGATGGCCGATAATATAGAAAACCTTGTGCTAGAGCAGCTAAGAGCTATCAGAGCTGATATAGCATCCGTAAAAGAGGATACGCGGGAGATTAAATCACGTTTAATAATCGTAGAAAGTGGTATTGCCAGTCTACGAAGAGAGGGCGGTGATTTCGCGGCCAGTATTGCAGACCAACATCTGCGGTATGACCGGCTGAATGATCGTATCGACCGTATTGAAAAGCGTTTGGAGCTGTTGTAAAAATATCTCATCTTGATTAAGGTTTGGTTAATCCCGCATCTCAGCGAAATTCGACCTTATTGGTTTCGTTTATGGTAGACGAAACCGCGCAATGAAGCGAGAGCAGAAGTGAAGAAGAATGGTCAAGCTAGGAGGCTGTCCGGGAATAGTGGTCGTAGCGAGGGAAAGCTATTTTGATGCATATTTTTTGAACATTTGAGGCGAATAGTTATTCTATTTAACGAAAATGATCGAGAAAATATGGCCAAAATAGCTTTTCCGCAGTAGATCACTCTATTCTCGGACAGCCTCCTAAAAAGCTTAAGTAGTGTCTGAACGGAAAAGCTAGAGACCTTACCACACAAGGAGTGTAGCGATTTATTTGAATCAAAGATTTTTAAAAATCTAAGAATATCAGTATAATTTTCGGGATATTGAACGTTTTGACCTTCATTGTAGAAAAACTTCGATTCATTATTTCCCTTGAAATGCTTAACTGGAAAGGCTTTCAGGATTTCCGTTCAGACACTAAGTAAGTGCCATTCGGCTAAGACGCTAACTTAATTAATTGCTGTGGCAATGGCCCAATAGCGGGCAAATTTACCAATACACATAAATAACATGGCCCATAACCAATTGGCCCGTAACCATCCGGCAGCGACACATAATGCATCACCGATTAACGGTGTCCAGGATAAAAGTAGTATGGGTGTGCCGTGTTGACGCACCCACTCTAAACCCCGTGAGCTGCCTCCGGATTTTTTGAGCATAGCTTTCTCGTCAGGTAAAAGCCGGCCAATAATATATGAGCTCATACCGCCAAGGGTGTTGCCTACAGTTGCCAGAGTAAGAGCTTGCCAGTGAAGCTCAGGATATGCCAGCAAAACACCAACGAGTACGGCTTCAGACCCACCAGGAAGAAGAGTGGCAGCTAGAAAACTACTGGTAAATAAAGCTAACAGGCTTGATTGTTCGTCCATAAAAACTACTCGGGATAAAAAGTTTTGTAGTTTACCCGGATATCCTGCGAGGCGATGAAAATACAGTAGACAAATTCATGTGATTAGATTGAGTATTTTTTTATGATAATGTTTTATGATAATGAATTGGTTGCTGTTTTTTGTCCGACTGCTATAAATTTCTTAATATATGGAATTGTTTTATCAGGTTCCCTCATCGCTAAAAACAATTTCTGATATAGCCCTTTCCTGCCAATACGGATTTTTCTGAGCTTAAGATCCTTATTTTTAATATCTGCCAACCATTCCGGTAGCACGCAAACGCCACGTTTTAATGCAGTCATTTGCAGCATGATTTCGAGTGATTCAATTTGTTTCAATTTCTCCGGTTCAAGGTGTGATGGCGTTAAGAAATACGTCATAATATCCAATCTTTCCAGTGGAACCGGGAAAGTTAATAATGTTTCTTTACATAAATGCTCCGGAGTTAGTTGTTTGACGTCTGCCAATGGGTGATCGGTAGATACCAGCAATACCAGTTGATATTCAGCCAAAATTTCATAATAAATTTTTTCTTTCTTTACGAGATCGGGTGTGATCAACACATCAATATGATGGTTTAACAGACCTTCCAATCCTGAGAACTGGAATTTGTGAACGATATCAATATCAATATCGGGCATTTGTTGCATGAACTGGCCAATCACTCCGGTTAGCCATTCAAAACAGGGATAGCACTCAACACCGATGCGCAAAATTCCTAGCCGGCCTTCGCTGTAGGCTTCGAGTGTTTTTTCTGCCTGTGATAAAACAGGTAAAACTTGATTGGCAACTTCCAATAGTAGTGTACCCGCCTGGGTCAGGCGCAAGCTGCGGCCTTCGCGTTCCCATAGTGCCACGCCCAGTTTCTTTTCCAAATAACTGATCTGATGGGATAAGGCAGGCTGGCTTAGACATAAAGCATTGGCAGCTTCAGTGAGTGTGCCGTTTGCGTGTAGCGCTTGTATGATTTTAAGGTGGCTATGTTCGATCATCTATGAGGAAACCTTATTAGAATATCAAAACTTATCATTATTATTCATTACTCATTATTCATACAATAGCTGGACTATTATTAATCTTTAAGTGGTGATTGAATCATGGTAACAACACACAATCTCGGATTTCCTCGTATGGGTAAAAAGCGGGAGTTGAAATTTGCTTTAGAGAAATTTTGGAAAAAAGCAATTTCTGAAGAAGCTTTGCTGGAAATTGCAACTGATCTTCGAACACAGCACTGGCAGGATCAATCTATGCTTGATTGGGTTCCGGTGGGTGATTTTTCATTATATGATCATGTGCTGGACGCCAGTTTTATGCTGGGTAATATTCCAGCTCGCGTCAGTGCATTATCCGGTAATGAGATAGACAGCTACTTTCGTGTGGCCAGGGGTCGCTCTGTAATCGATAGCTCTGCCTGTTCTTGTGTCAACGCCAGTGAGATGACAAAGTGGTTTGATACTAACTATCATTACATCGTACCAGAATTTGAGAAAAATACGCGATTCTCACTGAATTCCAGTCATTTATTACAGCAAATTAAGCAAGCCAAACAAACTCATCATCAAGTAAAACCAGTTATTCTCGGGCCAGTCACTTATTTGTGGTTGGGAAAATCCAAGGATGGTACAGATAAGCTTGATCTGCTGGATGATTTGCTCAATGCATACGCTGAATTGTTTCATGAGCTTGAGAATTCAGGCATCCAATGGGTGCAAATTGATGAACCTATATTAGTAATGGAACTTACCCAAGCATGGAAGCATGCCTTAAGAAAAACTTATTATCAATTACAAGCTACATCACTCAATCTATTATTGACGACTTATTTTGGGCAACTGCAAGATAATTTGCAGTTAGCTTGTGAACTGCCTGTGAATGGATTGCATCTGGATGCCGTCATGGCTAACGATGAGATTGCTAAGGTAATTGACTGGTTACCTAGCCATAAAATCCTATCCCTGGGAGTTATCAACGGACGTAATATCTGGAAAACTGATTTAACTGAAACGCTCGATTGGCTTGAACCCATTTATACACGCATGCAGGATCGTCTTTGGCTTGCACCATCCTGTTCACTGTTGCATGTGCCGGTTGATCTGGATAGTGAGCAGAAATTAGATACGGATATCCAATCGTGGCTGGCATTTGCCATACAGAAATTGAAGGAAATCGAAGTACTGGCAAAAGCTCTTAATCAAGGGAGGGATAGCGTTGCTGAGATGTTGCTGGAAAATAAAGTTGCAGTAACCAGTCGCAAGCAATCCCATCGGGTGCATCAAGCAGCAGTGAAAGAGCGTGTACTTGGAATCAATAATGCTATGAGTACACGCCAATCACCTTATCATCATCGTGCGATCGTGCAACGGAAAAAATTTCAGTTGCCACTTTTTCCCACGACTACCATTGGTTCTTTTCCACAAACGCAGGAAATCAGGCAAACTCGGCTAGATTTTCGCGAAGGCAAGCTATCAGAACAGGAGTATCGTCAGGCTATGCAGAAAGAAATTGAAATCTGCGTACGCGAACAGGAAGTTCTGGGGTTAGATGTATTAGTACATGGTGAACCTGAACGTAATGATATGGTGGAGTATTTTGGTGAACAATTAGCGGGCTATGCCTTTACTCAGTTGGGTTGGGTACAATCTTACGGATCACGGTGTGTCAAACCGCCTATTATTTATGGTGATGTTGCCCATTCGCAGACTATGACAACGGGATGGATTCAATATGCCCAATCATTAACCCACAAACCCATGAAAGGCATGTTAACGGGACCCGTTACCATGTTAAATTGGTCTTTTGCACGTGATGATCAATCCCGTGCAGAAACCTGTATGCAATTGGCACTTGCCATACGTGATGAAGTGCTCGCTTTGGAGAAAGCGGGTATCGGTATTATTCAGATTGATGAGGCCGCGCTAAGAGAGGGTTTGCCGTTAAGAAAGTCACAATGGAATGCTTATCTTGACTGGGCAGTCCGTGCGTTTCGTATTACAGCCAATGGTGTAAAAAATGAAACACAGATTCATACGCATATGTGTTATTCAGAATTCAACGACATTATGGAAGCCATTGCTCAGATGGATGCTGATGTGATTACGATCGAAACTTCCCGGTCAGATATGGAGCTACTGGATGTATTTGATCAATTTCATTATCCTAATGAAATTGGACCCGGTGTGTATGATATTCATTCACCCAATATACCTTCTGTCAATTCAATCATTGATTTAATGGAGAAAGCAGCACAACGCATACCTGCGCAAAGATTGTGGGTTAACCCGGATTGTGGATTAAAAACCCGCAATTGGGAAGAAGTAAAACCAGCGTTGAGTAATATGATTGCTGCAAGCCGGTATTTATCAAGTAATCTGAGCGCAACTCAGGTTAGCTAAATTTGACTTGCTGATATTATTTAGCGATGATATACAACATATTTTATCCATCACTGTTAAAAGGGAACCATCATGACAACCAATGTGATACTCAAGCAAAAAATTAATGCCATTATCGGTGCAAAGAGTTTGCTCAAGCATCCTTTTTATGTTGCCTGGACTGAAGGTAAACTGACGAAAGAACAATTACGGCATTATGCAGAACAATATTTTTATAATGTACTGGCTGAGCCAACCTATTTAAGTGCTGTGCACTTTAATACGCCTCATATTCACTCAGAGGCGAACAGCGGTGATATCAGTGTGCGGCAGGAAGTATTGAAAAATCTGATTGATGAAGAACATGGCGAAAAGAATCATCCAGCCTTATGGAAAAACTTTGCATTTGCACTGGGCTCAAATGATAGGAGTCTGGCTAATGCAGCAGCTTTGCCCAATACTGAGAAACTGGTCTCCACATTCCGGGATATTTGTTTAAATCGCCCATTTTATGCGGGACTCGCTGCATTGCATGCATTTGAATCACAAGTGCCTGAGATTGCAGCAGTGAAAATTGATGGGTTAGCTAAATTTTATGGCATGAAAAATCCTGAAGATTACGAATTCTTCACGGTGCACCAGAAAGCGGATGTGTATCATTCACAAGCCGAATGGGCAATCATTGAGCGATTTACCGATACCGCTGAAAAGCAAGCTGAAGTACTGGCTGCTACCAAGGAAGCCTGTGATGCACTGTGGGGTTTCCTGGATGGTATCCATGAAGCTTATTGTGCAAATCTGGCCTGTGAACAAAAAGAAGCAGTGGTATTACACTAAGATAATCAGGAAGCCGTGTACTGATTCTGATAGGTATTTTTTTAATTAGAGTATTTATTGGGAAAAGTCACGGTTTGCCTTAACAATGTTTCATAGTTCCAGGAGGCTGTCCGGGAATAGAGTGATCTACTGCAGAGAAGCTATTTTGGCCATATTTCTCGATCATTTTCGTTAAATAGAATAACTGTTAGCCTCAAATGTTCAAAAAATCTGTCTCAAAATAGCTTTCCCTCGCTACGACCACTATTCTCGGACAGCCTCCTGGAGTTTCTTTGTTTAATACTATCTTCTACTGCATCTAACATCATTCCTGCTACATCAAATCCAGCCAGTCGAGTAATTTCCTGCATTCCGGTTGGACTTGTAACGTTAATTTCTGTTAGATAATCTCCAATCACATCCAATCCTGCCAGCATTAAACCTCGACTGATTAATTCAGGTCCAAGAAATTCTGCGATCTCTTGATCGCGCTCTGATAGCGGTTGTATTTTACCTGTACCTCCAGCGGCCAGATTGCCGCGTGTTTCACCTGGTTTCGGAATACGCGCCAGCGCGTAGGGCACAACTTTGCCGGCAATGAGGAGTATGCGTTTATCTCCCTGGGTAATTTCAGGAATATAGCGTTGTGCCATGATCGTTCGCGTTCCATAGTGGGTCAGTGTTTCGAGAATAACGTTGATATTGTGGTCTGCACTGTGTACGCGAAACACGCTGGCACCACCCATGCCATCCAATGGTTTTAAAATGATATCTTGATGATTGCTGAGGAATTCCCGGATTAAATGCGCCTGACTGGTTACCAGAGTGGGTGCAATAAATTGCGGAAATTTTGTAATGGCCAACTTTTCGTTGTGATCGCGGATACCGCGCGGGCTGTTGATTACAAATGCACCCTGGGTTTCAGCCAATTCCAGTAAATAGGTGCTGTAAATATACTCCATATTAAAAGGCGGATCTTTGCGCATTAATACCGCATCAAATTCATGTAAGGGTGTGGCTAAAGTATCCCCTGTTTTATACCAGTGACCATCCTGATTAATAGAGTCCGTTAAAGTCAAAGAACGTGTGAAACCAGTGACAATATTATTGATCAATGCAATATCATATTGATAGAGTACGTGAATCTGATGATTTCTGTCAATGGCTTCGCGTATCATTGCAAAACTTGAATCTTTACTGGTTTTGATGGAGTCCAGTTGATCAATAATAAAAGCGAATTTCATCTCAGAGTTTATGCAGGAAGGGAGTCTTGAGTTACAGAGTCATTTTGTTCTAACTCTAACGCAGCAGCCAGCAACGCTAGACGCGCTACAACACCGTATGCATAGAAACGATTAGGAATGAAATCAGGTTGTGCCGCGCTATTTGGTTCCAGGCATGTGCTTTTAAATGCCAGGGGAACAAAATGCATACCGGGGGCATTCAGATTTTCATCAACACCACGTCCAGTATGTACCCGATAAAATCCACCGACTACATAACGATCAATCATATAAATTACGGGTTCTGCAACAGCCTGGTTGATATTTTCAAACGTGTAAACCCCTTCTTGTACCAGAACATTTGAAACCAATAATCCTTCTTTAACAACGGCCATTTTATTACGTTGCTTGCGGTTGAGTTTATAAACATCAGCACCATCCTTAACAGTCATAATGCCCATGCCATACGTTCCTGAATCAGCTTTTACGATGACAAAAGGATCTTCCTTGACGTCATATTGTTTATATTTTTCCTTAATAGCGGAGAGAATTTTATTACTGGCACTAGCCACACAATCTTCCCCCTTTTTCTCACGAAAATTAATTTTTCCGCATGAAGTAAAGCGTGGATTGATTAACCAAGGATCGATTCCAATCAGATCAGCAAATTCTTGTGCGACTTGATCATAGGCGGCAAAGTGTTTGGATTTTCGTCGTGTCGCCCATCCCGCATGTAAAGGCGGGATAATGATTTGATCCAGGTTTTTCAGGATTTCCGGAACACCCGTTGATAGATCATTGTTAAGAAGTACAGCACAAGGGTCAAAATTGCTAACGCTTAATTGATTATTTTTGCGTACGATGGGTTCCAGTGTAATGGTTTGTTCATTTGGAAGATCAATCCTGGTGGCTGTTGTAACTTCAGGTAACAAGGTACCAATGCGCACATTTAATCCGGCATGTTGCATGATATTTTGCAATGTTGCGATATTTTGCAAATAGAAAGTATTGCGTGTGTGGTTTTCTGGTATCAATAGAAAACTATGTGCATCCGGGCATATCTTTTCGATAGCGCTCATCATGGCTTGTACACATAGCGGAATGAATTCTGGATTGAGATTATTAAAACCACCTGGAAACAAATTAGTATCAACAGGCGCCAATTTAAACCCACTATTGCGCAAGTCTACTGAACAATAAAAAGGTACAGTGTGTTCCCGCCATTTGCTTCTTAGCCAGTGTTCAATGGTTGGCATAGCATTGATAATACGATTCTCAAGATCAAGGATAGGGCCACGCATAGCGGTAGAAAGATGAGGTACTGGCATTTCTATAGGAAGTGTTAAATCAGGATCATTATAGCATTATGTAGTATTAAATAGATTGTGATCAGTCCAATCCTGACACGAAGGATTCAAGCTAACTCCATATTTCTAATGGAAACATAAAGATGCTCATAAATTCTGGTAAAGTACCGTGAATTGAGGTAAAAAGAAGGTAACTTCTCGTTAGTCACAGGCAAAATCGTAAAAATCAGGTTAAAATAGCCGCATGGACTCACTCAAGCCGCAATTACCCAAAATCAGCAACGAAGATCGTACACTCCTGGCCAATCTTTAACATCCGCAAAAAAACATTATGATAAATCATGCAATTAGCGCATGCTAATGGGGATTTGTGAAAACACGTTGCGGGATTACTTCGAGCTTTATCAGGAAGGCGGCGTCGAGAACTTGAGAACATAAATTTAATCCAATATCATTCATCAGATTCCATAGATCTGCCCCAGAATTTACGGGAATTTTTCAGAATTGCAGAATGGGTTCGTTAGGGCTCGATCCTGGATTCGGCGCGGGAAATCATTTGAGCAACTTCTTTGCTGGCCTTGATGTGATGTAATTCAACTTCAGGGTGCTGTTTTCTGAAAACCCGGAAAACTTCATCGGCGAACGCCTGCCCGATTGTTTCAATTCCATCAAAATCAAAAATAACGACCTTGAACCGGTCAACACGAGTCAGCAGTCTTTTTGCCTGAGAACGTGAAATGAGTTTTTCATCGCCATATTGCGCCAGGCGGGCAGGCACAACTGTTTTTGTAAAACTGTATTCTTCATCCGATGTGAAACTATCAAAAACTTGTTTTGTTGTTCGATCTGTATTGTTGGTAAGTTTCATAAAAACACCTGTTCCTGATTGTGACTTCTGATTCTCTAAAATCCAGTCTTCTACTTCACCATGGGTATGTGAAAAATAAACATTTCCCGAAACAATCGTGAAGTCATCAAACATACGTGATGTAAAAAAGATTCCTTCGCCAGTGTGATTATCCGGGTCAGTTGTTAATTTACCTTTTGATAGCTCAAGGACAGCATGCCGCTCATCGGTTAATTTCATTTCGCGCTGAATTTTCCGGAATATTCCCTCGCCATCGTCGTACAGAATGATTTCTATGGTTGCGGCTGTTTTCTTCAGTTGTATGCTGATATTTTTACCCGATGAATGGTCAATTGCGTTATTCAGCATTTCTGTAAATCCATACTGCCAAATATCAATAACATTGCCGGGAAGCTGCCCAAACCTGGGGAGTATGTCATTGCGCCAGACCATATGCTCTTCCAGCGAGTTATCGAGCGGATAAATATGCTCCCATTGATCAAGTGAATGCAAAATATAATGTCTGCTGCGTGTGGTGCCACGAACAAGCAGTGCTTTTTGCTCCACCAAACGCTGAACATGTTTATTGATCGCTTGACGCGATATCCCGAAGGTTCTTGCGGCAAGATTGGCGATATCTTTTGGATGATGTTCTACATTATCAAGTATGAATTGGCGAATCTGCTCGCTACGTTTGCGCAATTTATCCATAAATTCAGTTAATTGATTGTCAACCTTATGAGTATTAATTGTCAACTAATAGAATTTCTTTGTCAACTCCTGGTTGTAGATACTGATTGGTGGCGATAAGGAGGACGCTGGTGATTGAGCCTACTGATTTCATGGCGTTGCAACGGTAAGAATTCAGCCTGGAACGCCACAATACGAACACGCACTCCCCCAACAAATACATTGAGCGGTGGACCAGGTTCATAATACCGGCCCAGCGCCGGCGTTGATGCGGGTGTTGGCGTTATATTGGGCATCAAACAGATTATTGATGCCAACAAAAATTGGGATTTTGTCTTTTGCCATCCGATGTTGCTTCAGAATACGCCTTACCCGCAAGTAATGCAGGCCAAAATGGTCTCCGGACTCCTGCAAACTATAATCACCGCTGGCAACAGTTTGGACATGGGAAACGGTTGGCGCAGACCAAGGCAAAAAAAAAAGACCAGCCTCCTTCCGTACTTCCGTTATAACAATGCCCTTAATTTTAGCTAAAACTCTTCAAGATGCAAGATGTCACCCTTAACTGTTATAAAATCAGGGTTAATTTGTTCTGATTACTAATACTTTCAAAAACATAATGTTACGTTGACTTTCGGTTAGCACCGAAAAATCACTAATAAACTCTGATGAAACTTATTAAAATCAATAGCATATAATTTTAAGGTTATCCGAAAATGCTGAGTTTCTTAGTTTCTGGGGTTAGAACAAATTTACCGTGGTTATAAAATACAGGATTGACTCCGGCTTTCAGGTTGAACCATTATTTCAATGATTCTCGACTACGCTACCCTTGATTTGCTACGCCAAAACCACCTGGCCTGGCGTCTGTTGCGCTCCGACCACGCGCCGCTGGTGGCAAGCTTCTTGCGGCGTGTGTTCATCATTCCCAATGTGCGGTTAATGGCGCAGGCGGATTTGTCCGAGGCGCTGGAAGATGAGTTGTTTGCCTTGCGCGAACGACTGGGAGCGGAGACGTTTCCCAAGCTCGCACTGGAATATCTCAATGATTGGGCCAGTACTGAAAAGGGTTGGTTGCGAAAGTTCTATACCCATGGATCGGGTGAGCCACATTTTGACCTGACCCCAGCTAAGAGGCTGTCCGAGAATAGAAAATATGAAAAACATACCACAACATAAAGTGTTAACTATAGAAAAAGGCACAACATATTGTGGTTAAAAATTCGACAACCGCATTCTCGGACAGCCTCCTAGCCTACCAAGGGAGACCTCCCCGGCTCTGCCGGCCCCCTGTGTCAGACTAGTTGTCGCCTCTAAAATTAATTATTTAAAGAGGAGTCAATCGTG
>CXWL01117035.1_pt1 | contig 11724 bp, 7 predicted proteins | sample 590931 | NCBI WGS metagenome assembly CXWL01 (sample SAMEA3498368, study PRJEB10139) | groundwater metagenome | biome: water well; material: biofilm material | place: Germany | collected 2015-04-27 | reverse complement strand
ACGCTGACCAACCGATTTGGCATGACGGATTAAATCCTAATAATCTATAGGATTTAATCCCGCCTACCATGGCTTTGGTTTACATAGGCTTTTCTAATTGCTCAATCGCCTTTTTAGCATCATTTTCTTTTGCAAGCATGAGCGCAGTTTTGCCCTGATCATCTTTTAGGCTTGTGGTTGCACCTGCTTTCAATAGCAATGAGATAATCATGTCTTCATTACCAAACGCAGCAATCATCAATGGTGTTAAGCCTCCTGCATTCTTAGCATCAGGGTTAGCTTTATATTGCAATAAGGTTTGCGCCATTTGTAAATTACCTTTTTTTACGGCGACCATAAGTGCATTATATTTAGCTGAACCCATTGCAAAATCAGGGTTAGCATTGTTATCTAACATCGCCACGACTGCATTGGCTTTGTTATCAAACACCGCCATTGCTAACGCGGTTAAGCCATCTTTATTTACCAAGTTAAAATTGGCTTTATGTTTACCCAATAGACGGAAAACTTTAGGCTCATTTGAACGCACTGCGTGCATGCCCGCCGTCCAGCCGTCTTCATCTTGCGCATTCGGGTTGGCTTTATACTCCAGCAAACCGTTCATCACGCTTAAATCGCCACCTTTGGCCGCAACCATCAACGGTGTTTGCCCTTCAGTATCTTTATAGTCAATTTTTGCACCGCGTTTTAGCAAATACTCAATGCGGGTAGAGTCGCGTGCAATGGTGGCACTGTGCAGTTCTTGCTCAAGTGTTGAACCTTGTTTTAAAGCCTCATCAATCATGGCTGGCAATATTGTAGGGTCTGACTGCTTAGGCGTGAGCGCCGATTGTGCAATTTTGATGCGTGGCTTGTATTTACCATGTGAAGGTAAATCGCCAGAGACCACACAGTTATCACACTTAACTAATGGCACACCGTATTCATCTAACACTTTTTTAATTTTATCTTTTTCTTTCAGCATCACCGCTTCGATGCTGGCTTTAAGGTCTTTCGCATTTTTACGCATACCAATTGCGAGTGAAAACTCTAGCTGTGTGTTATCTTCTAGCGTATTAACTGGTACTACCGTAATCGGTGCGTTTTTCTTGGCTTTATACCAACCTGCGAACGGCCCCCAAACGGCTGCGACATCAAATTCACCATCCACCATTTGTTGCACGGTCATATGTGGTTGGCGGTTTGGTTGTAAATCAGCGTCGTGAGAAATGGAGCGCACCACAGAATTTTCACGATTAAAACCATGTTCCTGCAACACAGTACGAATGGCTGAATGCTGGAATACACCTACTTTGTAACCATTGAGTAGCTTAGGGTCATCCAGCGATTTAATGGAGATGCCTTTGTCGTTTCTATGCGCAAGCACAAATGTACTGCGGTACACAGGAACCGTAGTCATCATGCGTTCATCATCGGGTGACATGTCCATCAAAATGTCACACTCGTTGTTATCAAACGTTTGCCGCGTTAAGCCACGCTCTAAATAGGGGCGATAAAAATAGCTGGTATGTGTCCCCATACCTTCCGCAATAATCGTAGCAATTTTATTTTCAAAACCCTCACCTTTGTCATTAGAGAGCGGCATGTTGCCAGGGTCTGCACAAATGCGTAGCGAACCCATCTTTTTAATGGATGCTGGTACTGCAATACCGACTGCTTCATCGGGCTTAGTTTGGTCCATTTTTTCAGCCAATACTGGCATTGATAGTGCAGCCATTGCCATAGCAATCGCGTAAGTAATTTTTTTGAATTTCGCTTGGTTCAGCATCACTTTATAACCCCATAATATAGAAACATTTTATTGAAAAATAACGTCATTTAAATGCAAAGTTAAAATTATTAATTGATTTTAACGTCACTTTAAGAGAAGTTAATGAAAGATAAGGTTCACTTTATTTTGCGTAAAAAACATAAAAGGACTTATGTATGAGCGATATTTATATCGCTCATACATAAAGACTCTTACATACAACCTTTTCATATAGAAAAAGCAGGTAGCGCCTAAACGCCACCTGCTTATTTTTTATTACACTTCTAGCTAACTAACAAATTAATCAACACGGAATGTGAACAATGTACCGCCTTGTGGCACTTTATCTAGACCAGTAGCTTTAGCCATCGCCGTTGCACCAATCGCGCCGTATTTATCTTCCATGTCTAATCCAGCAGTTACAGGCAAACCAATCCAGCCACCGATACCTGTCCAAGTTGACACGTATTGCTTGCCTTTGATTTTGTAAGTAATTGGGTTACCGATAATGCCTGAAGCTAATTTACGGCTCCATAACACTTTGCCTGAGTTACGATCAACTGCACGGAAATCACCACCTAATGAACCGTAGAAAGCTAAGCCACCATCGGTCACCAATGCACCACCCCAGTTTGGATATGGATCAGCGATTTCCCAGATAGTTTTACCAGAAACCACGTCATATTTCTTGAATTTACCGGTAACACCTGGTTTTTCTGGATACATGTAAACGTTAGCAAACACATATACGGTACCTTGTTGTGTGTGTGTACGTTCTTGTGGCTCATCTTCCATACACCAGTTGTTGGTTGGTACGTAGAAAATGTTTGGCTCTTTAGGATCTACAGCCGCTGGTTGTTGATCTTTACCACCCATTGCAGATGGACAAGCTTGCGTGTTTACATCACGTGCAAATGGTGAGTGCTCTTTAACTTTTACAGGACGACCAGTTTTCAAGTCAACCTTTTCAGCCCAGTTTACAGTCACAAATTTAGTTGCACGTAACAATGTACCGTCTTTACGATCTAATACATAAGCAAAGCCGTTACGGTCAAAGTTCACCAAAGCGTTAACTGATTTACCGTCAACTTTTAAGTTGTCCACCAAGATGTTTTCGTTCACACCATCATAATCCCACTGGTCAAATGGAGTTTTTTTGTATGCCCACACCAATTTACCAGTGTCGATATTACGCGCCATAATAGTCATAGACCATTTGTTATCGTATTTACCAACATTAGTTTTTGGATCAACTTCATTACATTTTTCGTGAGTCAAGTTTGCACCTGTTTCACCGCAACGATACGCTGGAGACCAGTGACCTGGGTTACCTGTACCTGCATACATTAAGCGTAATTTAGGATCATAAGTGAACCAAGCCCAAGGTGCACCACCACCAATTTTCCACTCATCACCTGGGTAAGTTTTACCGACATTGATGCCAGCAACGCCGTAGTGCGGGTTGGCTTTATTGGTTTCAGGAGTCATACCAATATCTTCATCTGAACCATTGCTATGCATTTTCCAAACTTCTTTACCAGTTTTCAAGTCATAAGCCACAGTACGGCCGCGTGCAGCAAATTCATCACCGCCGAAACCAGCCACCACTAAACCTTCAGCCACCATTGCTGGGCCTGAATGTGTTTCACCTTTTTCTGGATAAGCATGTTTAGTCACCCATTGCTCTTTACCTGTAGTCGCATCAAGAGAAATTAAGAAACCATCTAAAGTATGAAATACCACACGACCATCAGCGTAGTTCAAACCACGGTTGATGGTATCGCAACATGCGCGAGGCACGGCTGATTCATCACGGTCAGATTTTTTAGTGTAGTTCCAGATTTGTTTTGGATGATCAGGATCAGATAAATCTAAAGCCTGAACAATGTTTGGCCAACCTGAAACCATATACATCATTGGTTTACCATTATGTTCAACCACAACTGGCTGACCTTCATGACCGCGCAATGTACCTGAAGATTGTGACCAGATCATTTGCAAGTCTTTAACGTTTTTTGTATTAATGTCTTTTAATTGACTGTGACGATGCATTGCCAAGTTTTGGCCTGGCGCCGCCCACATATTGTGGTCTTTACTGCGTTTGATAATTTCTTCGTTTGCTGATGCTTGTCCAACCATGCCAATAAAGGCTACAGTACCGAGCGCAACAAACATGGCTTTTAATGTCCAATTTTGTTTCATACTTCCTCCGTGATTAAAAATTCAACCCCTAAACTGTTGCAATATGTTACAAATTATTACAATCACAACATGGTTTGAACTATATGCCTGCTTCATTTTCAGCGATTGAGAATTAGTCCTTCAATAAGTTGGGATATTTTCCCGCCATATATAGGAAGTTAAAATTAACTAGCAAGTTAATAACGCACATGATTATTAAGGTATCGACCTTAGTCGACCATGGATTTTCTCCTCATAACGCACTCAAAACCTCACGATGTACTCGATGCAGTGGGTTTCGGGAATTATTCCTATATTTTTTCGTGATTATCCCTGTTGTGAAAAAACGCCAAACACTACAAGCTTGCGACGTCTGTATTGATGACAATGAAGCAATGCCAAATCAAACTAAGCACACCAGCCAATCCAAGCAGGCAAGTACTCAAAAAATGTATTGGCGCGGCATAGCGCTCGATTCAGTATGGATTCCCATTGCTTTCTTAAGTGCGTATGCCATATCTAGCCACTTCAATCTTTCAGACAATTATTATATTTGGGCGAGACAATATGAGCAGAGTATAGATATTGATGAATTACTGCCTGCACTGCTGGCAAGCTTGGTAGCGTTGCTCTGGTTTGCTAAACGACGCATCAATGAATTNNGAGTATTAGAAGTGCAAGAAGGCGAGCGTAAACGCATCGCGCGCGATTTACATGATGATTTAGGACAATATCTCAGCGCAATTAAAGCACAAGCTGCGGGCTTGTTGGTTGATGCATGTAGTTCAGTGGATACGCAACTTACTGCTAAAAGCATTACATCAAGCGCAGACCACGCCTACCAGACCACCCACAACTTAATACGCACATTGCGCCCTGTGGCTTTAGATGACCTTGGGCTATCTGCGGCATTAGAGCATTTACTTGATACATGGCGGTCGATAAGCACAGAGACGATGCAAAGTGTAGCCAGGCTGGATAAAACTAGCCAACCAACCAATTACCAGCTACATATTCACGGCGATATTGATAGCTATCACGAAACCGTCAACATTACCGTGTTCAGAATCGTACAAGAAGCACTTACCAATATTGCCAAACATGCCCGCGCGCAAGCGGTGCTGATTGACATTGAAAGTAAAGCGCATTATTTAACCATAGCGATTACTGACGATGGAGTGGGCTTTGATATGTCCCAGCGAAATTCTGGCTATGGCTTGCTTGGCATAGCAGAGCGCGTTGAAGCGCTTGCTGGCAGCATGGAAATAAGTAGCCAAGCCGACGCAACCCACGCTAATACTGGTACAAAAATTAACATTCGGATAAAGGTTTGAAAGTAATGGATACATCTAATGAAAATGGCCGTTAAAGTTTATTTGGTCGATGACCACGCCGTAGTGCGTGAAGGTTACAAACACCTACTTGAAAAAGCCAACATTAAGGTGATTGCAGAAGCAATGACTGGCGAAGAGGCTTATAAAAATTATGATGGAATAAATCCTGATATTGTCATCATGGATTTATCCATGCCTGGCATGGGCGGTATAGAAACCATCAAAAAATTATTAGCTAAAGACAAGTACGCTAAAATACTCGCGTTCAGCATGCATGATGAAGTGGTTTACTGCACACGCGTCATGCAAGCAGGCGCAAGTGGCTACGTCACTAAATCTAGCGCCCCTGACGTGTTGGTGGAAGCTGTGTTTGCGATTGCCGCAAACAAAAAGTATATCAGCCACGACCTTGCCCATAAAATAGCCACGCAACGCCTAAAACCCGACACTGCTTTGGACAGCTTAACCCCAAGAGAATTTGAAGTATTTAGGCTACTCGCAAAAGGACTGTCGTTAGAAGAAGTAGCCAATACCCTCAACCTAAATTACAAAACCATCGCCAACCACCAAACACATCTTTTACAAAAGTTGCGTGTAGAAAATCGCTCACAATTAGTGCTGGCGGCAATTAAGTTGAATATTTTGGAAGCTTAAGGGGCGGTTGAAGGATATAAAAAAGNNAACCTTGGGGAAAGTAGAGACTCGCTGTGAGAAAGAGATCTATTTTAAGGCTAGACCTCTGCGCACTCGTTAAAACTTAATCAACATCAATCGTTGCTGCGGATGCCTTCGGTTTGCCAAAATCATAACGCACGCCAATCCAGCCTGCGCGTGGTGCGCCAGGGGCTAAGAATAATTCTTTCTTAGAATCAGCATCCGTTGCGAATGTACCACCTGCGCCGTTAAACGCATTCTCACCTAATAGGCCACTACTGTAATACTCGTGATCAAACACGTTATTTACCTTGGCAAAAAGTTGCCAGCCAGTGTTAGCAAATTTGTAACGTGTATCCAGGTTAAATACTGCATAACCCGCCACCTTGCCAGAGCCTGCATAAGCATTGCCATCGAAGCTATTTGTGGCATCTACAGCCTTGTGTTTATTGTTTTCATTACCGCGTGCGTATTGGTCAGAAAATGCCACCATCGTTGCACCGATTGACCAGTTCGGCATCGCTTGCCATTCACCACGTAGTTTGAGTTGGTGTTTAGGAATGCCTGCCAAATAATCGCCAGATTTAACGCGAATTACCTTATTACCATCGGTATTGACGAACCGTGATGAGTTGGCTTGAGAAGCGAGCTCAAAGCTGTCTTGGTAGGTCGCTTCAATAAAGCTGTAACCTGCAGACCAGTTAAAATCACCTGTTGTACCGTTCAAGCCAAAATCCAAACCTTGACGGCGGGTCTTACCCACGTTATCAAAGTAACCAGCGCCTGTAGTACCTGAGGCGATAAATTGGAGGTCGTTATAATTGGTAGTACGGTACGCGCCTGCCGTCCAGCGGATGTTATTGCCTAACTTACCCCTAAAACCACCTTCAAAGGTTTTGGCTACCACTTGCTTGAGTGGCGGGTCACCCGCCATGGCGTTAGGTAACAGACAAGGGAATGCAGGATCAGCACAACCTGTTTCAATCGGGCTGGGTGCACGGTTGCCCTCGTTGTAGCCTGCATACGTATTGAGTTCTGGTGTAAAGGCATAAGTAACACCTAGCGCAGGGTTGAAGCGTTTGAAGGTGTGTTTGCCACCTGCGTCGCCTGCGGCTAATGCGGTCACAATACCACCACCGCCGATGGCCGCGTTACCCACTATATCGCCTGCCTCAGTTTCGCAATCAGTGGTGCTGCCATCAGGCAACATACAAGTACCTTCTTTATGCCCTGCAAGATTATCCTTAAGATTGATGCGCGTATGGTTGTAGCGACCAGATGCCGTGACTGCCAGTTGTGGTGTGACGTTAACGGTATCTGTTAAAAACAAACTCCAAGTTTTGCTTCGTCCATTCAGGTCATTTACAGTTTCAACATCCCCTAAACCCGTGGTGCCGCGACTATTGGTAAATGATGCTGCCTCCTGCTCTGTTTGCACAAAACTTGTACGACCTAAATCTACACTTGCGCCCCCTGTTAATTGATGTCGATCAGTTGCCCAAGTGAGTTGCAAAGCACCACCGTAACCTTTATTTTTAGTGGTACTGCGGTTGTTCACTCCTTGCGCATAAATAGAATCACAGATACCACCGTTAAAACCGTTGTCGTCGCAAACTTCAAAGAGTGTTTCATATTCATCATTGATGTCGCCATTCAAGGTTTTAGTTTTGTTATGGCGATAATATGCATTACCTGTTACCAAAAGCTCATCTGATAACCAATGACTGGCTTTGCCATTGATAAAAGCAAGTTTGTTTTGGGTTTGATCTGGCTTAGTATTGATAGAATCATAACCATCAGTTCGTAACAAACTTTGTGGTGTATAACCATTACCGATTAAATCAGTATCTGCCCCGCTGAAACTCACATCAATATCTGTTTTTTCGCCATCCCAGCCCACTTTACCAAACCCTTGCAACACTTCAGATGGCGAGCCATCACGCCAGCCTTGTTCTTTAAATTGGTTGCCCGCGAAGAAATAATCTACGCCATTATCTAACTTGCCACCATACTCACCTTCAACAGCCCAGCGCCCAAATGAACCACCGTAAGCTTGAATACCACCACCAGGATGATGCTCTCCGCTTTTGGTTTGAATAGAGAGCGCACCGCCCAATGTATTTAAACCAAATAATGGGTTAGACCCAGGCATTAAGGTCATGCTAGAGATTGCATTTTGCGGAATTAAATCCCAGTTCACGGTATCACCAAACGGCTCATTGATACGCACGCCATCTTGGTAAACAGACAAACCTTGTGGCGTGCCTAGCAAAGGTGAAGCGGTAAAGCCACGAAAATTCACATCTGGCTGATACGGGTTATTTTGCGCTTCGTTAATATTGACGCTGGAGAGATTATTGTTAATAAAATCCGCAATGCCTAAACTTTGCTGATCTTGCATCGCTTGCCCTTTGGTCACCTGCACATTGGCTGGCACTTGGTTGACTGGCACACCAAGTCCATCTAACGGCGTGGTGCTGACCACTTCAATCGTACCCAACTCAATGGCTTCAGCTTTGTTTTCTGCCAGTGCAGGGCTACTAGCCAAAACAGATAAAATAGCAATATATATTTTCTTACGGAGATGCATAGTCAGCCCTTTAGATAAATGCCTTAATTTAAAGCGAAATAACAAATAAAGACGAACTATGCCGCAACACTTAAACGGCAGATATGCCAACAATTCACTTTTTAGTACGGGAAAAACTCCCTAAGTTCAAGCGAAGTTAAACTTCACTCGCAACCTTAGGTTAGCCACACTACTTGGCAAGCGTTTTTATTTTGGAGAAAACCTGACTTTAGCCAAGCGCTTGTTTGCAAAAAATGCTCGAATAATTTGCCAAAACCAACCGATCAGAATAAAAACCGCCGCAACCAAGCTAAATATCCAGCGTGCATCGCGTTCAGCCATCGCTTGTTTTTGATAGTCGCTATTTTTAAGCGCATTAGCCGCATCGGCAGGGGTGTTGATGCGCACTAACTCAAAACCTGATGCTTGCGAAAGGGCTTGCATAAAGGTTTTATTAAATGAGGAGATATGCTCGGTGACTTCGTCTAACATGCCCGCTGGGGCTTGCTCACCTTTGGCTAGGGCGCGCACGGTGGGGAGTAAATTGGGGTGATTGCCTTCTAATACCGCATCTTCGCGCGTCCAATAGCCAATAATTTCATCTTTTTGATTGAGTTTTGGAATCGGTTGCAAGGCATCGCCGCCCACACCCAGCAACACGCCTTTAATTTTGCCTCTAAGTTTGGCAAGGTCAGTCACAATGGGGGCAGCGCGTTGTGGCATTTCGTCGCCATCGGTAATCATAACTAGATTAAGCTTTCTTTTTTGCGCTTCAGTAATGGCGGCTGTCAGCACATTGGTGACCCATGAATCGCCTATCCAGCGCATACGTCTATCAAGCCCTGAAACCACTTGCTCGATAGCAGGAAAGTGGCGGCAGACTTCAAGTGGCTCAAATAACACGGTGACTTCATCGCCTGCAAACAATCCAAGCGATACTTTTGAGCCACAAGGCAAGCTTGAATTCAGTCTTTCTTTAGTACCAGAAGTACGACAAACAAGAGACCAACAACGCCGACAGACATCATTAACCCGTGTGAATTTACATACGAAATGGTAGCACCTGTTGCGATTGGACCAATAACACTGCCCACGGTGTAAAACATGGCAATGGCGGTCATTGCCGTAGAAACCTGATGTTCCGCTACGCGATGCCCCGCTTCGATCACAGCTAACGTGTTCATACCTCCAATTGCACCACCCCAAAGGAAAATAATGATGGTTGCTAACCAAGGCATGGATTGGCTAAACGGTATTGCAACGGTTCCTAGTAGCAGGATTGCACCACATACAATCTGACCTATTTTGTAGGAACTCTTATCCGCCATCCAGCCGATTGGAATTTGAAGGATAGTGCCACCGACACCAAAAACAGAGATCATCAGAGTTGCGGTCGTGATTAAGTATCCAGCGGCTAGACTGTACCCACCAAGAAAAGAGATAGTCGAGGTTTCAGAAAATCCAGCGATTAGCGCTCCGCACAAAGCAATAGGGATTACGGAGAACAGCTTTGTGTGTTTTTTCTCTTGGGGTGTTTCTGGTTTAGAGTCATGGATTGACAGACTCATGGCCAAACAACCAGAAATAAACACCAAAATTGCGCAAGCATAGTATGGCATCGCACTACCCACACCAAAAACTACAAGCAGTAAAGGACCAACGGCTATACCTAGCCCCATTAGGGTCTCATGGATACCAATTGCTCTCCCCCTCTCGCTGTGTGTTGCAACCGAAACAATCCATGTGTCACATGCAATCCAGCGTAATATCAAGCCTACACCCAGCATGAAATTCAACATAAATATTGCTATAAGATTGGATGTGAGCGTCATTCCAATCAACGCAACAATAGTGACTGCAGCACTCAACATATTGGTTTTAACCAAACCGAGATAAGACAATAGGCGAGGAACGATTTTATACAAAATGAGAATCGCTATCCAAGATGCACTAACAATGACCCCTATCTTTGCTGGATCAACTCCTTGCTGTTCAAGGGATAGTGAAATCAGTGGGGTAATCGTTCCTATCTGAACGATTTGCGATAAGGCAGACAGCATATTTATTTTTACTAGTGCTACATATCGCTGCTTGTTGGAATGTTCAATACTTGGGATTTCCATTTAAATACCTTAGCCCGATTAGAATTTTGTCTGATTTTGAAAGAACACTTTTACGACATTGATTCAGTTTGTGAGTTAATTCACATACTAAAATATGCCAGCATTTTATTTTCAATCATACAGCAATGAAGTGCTCAAACTGCCAAGGACAGAAATCTCCAACCAAATTGTAATATAGCGGGTTAGATGTTTTGACTGGTGTCCAGTCTGTCTGAAAACCTTTGAGTATGCCAAGGTAAGGTTTCGCGATTTCCAGTACGCGGCGATAATCCATTTGCTCGGGTTCAACAATGCCTTTTTTTGGATTTTCAATAGCCCACAATACTCCCGCATACACGCCAGCCGCAACCTGAAGACTAGTGGCTGTGTTAAAAGGTGCAATCTCACGCGCACTATCAATGCTTAGAATAGAGCCGTACCAATAGGCATTGAGGTCATGTCCCATCAATAAAACGCCTAAGGCATCAATGCCTCCCGAAGAAATTTCACTATTCATGATTCTTTTATTTTCTTGTATTTTCCACCCTCGACCAATGTATTCGTGAACCGACAGTAACGCATCATCGCAAGGGTGATAAGCGTAATACACGGTGGGGCGATAAATCACATGATCTTCCACTTTTACTGCCAGATAATCAGGGATCGAAATTGCCTCATTATGCGTAATTAAAAGTCCCAAGCAGGCTCCGCCATTTGGAGTCCAAGTTTTGACTCTTACTGATGCACCAGGTTTTTCAAGATAAATAGAATTATTGGAACCAAACGCATGGTGCTTTGCGTTCTTTGGCCAATTTTTCTCATGCGACCCCCAACCTAACTCAGCAGGCTGACCAGCTTCACTAATAAACCCATCAATCGACCAAGTATTTACAAATTCTCCATCAACTTTAGTTCTGCGTGATCGCTGGGTATCTCTCTCAGCAATATGGATTACTTTCACATTCAGGCTCATCGCCAGCTCGCCCCAGACTACGCATTCGTCACATCTAGGGATTTTTACCGATAGCATAGTCGCAAGCTCCACAAGTGCCTCTTTCATAAAATGAGAAACTAGACCAGGATTAGCTCCATGTGCCAAGATAGCGGTTGACCCGCTCCCTAATTCAGCTCGCA
>CXWL01125015.1_pt1 | contig 11726 bp, 13 predicted proteins | sample 590931 | NCBI WGS metagenome assembly CXWL01 (sample SAMEA3498368, study PRJEB10139) | groundwater metagenome | biome: water well; material: biofilm material | place: Germany | collected 2015-04-27 | reverse complement strand
CTGCGGGATCATTCGCTGTGAGCCATGGTCTGCAAGCGTTTGTGATCGCGGCGCGGGTGGCGTGCCGCAAGCAATCTCCCCAATGATTTTTAACTCGCCTCGATGTGCGCTGGCACGCAGCTTCAGCCTCTGCGGCAAATACATCCACTGGTTGCTGATCGCCCTCCCCAGATGTGAATTCCCGAATAGGGGACCTTTGCGCTGAGATCAACACTGCATTGTATTTTAAGCCCCTAGTCGATTCCGCAATCAGCGCCGATACTCTCGACTTTACTACTAAACGGATCTCAGAAAATGGACGTCCTAAAAATTGCTGCATTCTCTGATGGCGATATCGGGGGAAATCCCGCAGGTGTCATGATTGCCGACGAATTTCCGCGAGATGCAGATATGCAACACATTGCAGCACAGCTTGGATTTTCGGAAACGGTTTTTGCTATTCCCAACAATTCTGGTTGGCGGGTCCGTTATTTCTCGCCAGAGTCTGAAGTCCCATTCTGCGGTCATGCGACGATTGCGTTGGGCGCCGCTCTTGCGCTCAGCAACGGCGATGGCGTATTTCCTTTAACTCTCAACCATGCCGAAATTACCGTCGAAGGCCGCCGACACGGCGCTATCATCGCCGCTGCGCTGCAGTCACCGCCAACGCACAGCAGCCCAGCGCCGCCCCAGCTTGTGTCCACGGTCCTCGCGGTGTTTGGTTACACGCCAGATGACCTCGACCCGGCCCTTCGACCAGCGCGCATTCATGGGGGCGCAGACCACTTGGTACTGGGCCTGCGAAGCCGCGCGGCGCTCGCCTCGATGAAGTACGATTTGAATATCGGCCGAGATCTCATGCGCAGCGCAGGCGTGGTAACCATTCTGTTCGCCTACGCCGAGACGCCGGTGCTGTTCCACACGCGCAATCCATTCGCCTCCGGCGGTGTCTATGAAGACCCGGCAACCGGCGCTGCGACGGCGGCCTTGGCAGGCTACCTGCGCGATATTGCATGGCCCCATGGCGGCGTCATCGATGTCGTGCAGGGCGAAGACATGGGCATGCGTTCACGTCTGCGGGCCGAATTCTCTGCGCTGCCCGGCAGCTCGATTCGCGTCTCCGGCAGTGCCCGCATCATGCTCGATTGAAGGCTCATTCCCGCGCCGAAGAGTTCCAACTGCGGGCACATCGGGGCGGGAAATAAGACCGGGGCAGCCATGTCATTTTTCAATCCAGCGGACATCATCAGGACCTTTCATGCCGATCAAAATCAGCCATCAGTTTGATGGTGGCGCAATTGAAGTCATACGCGCCGAACATCCGGAGGCGATCGAACTCAACATACGAGCCGACTCGCACGCCGACATCATTCAGTGGTTCTACTTTCGGCTGCAAGGCGCGCAAGGCAGCGCATGCAAGATGCGCATGATGAATGCGGGAGAGGCCGCCTATCCTGCGGCATGGGAAGGCTACCGCGCCTTTGCCAGCTACGACTTGCACGACTGGTTTCGCGTGCCTACCAGCTATGACGGCCAGGTGATGACCATTTGCCACACGCCCCAGCAGGATAGTGTCTACTATGCTTATTTCGAGCCGTATTCCTGGGAGCGCCATCTCAAGTTGATTGGTCGCGCCCAAGCGTCGCCGTTGGTGCGCGTGCTCGACTTGGGCAATACAGTCGAAGGGCGAGATTTGAACCTGTTCGTCATTGGAAATCCCGAGGCCGCAAAGAAAGTTTGGGTGATCGCCCGCCAGCACCCCGGAGAAACGATGGCTGAATGGTTCGCAGAAGGCATGATTGACGCGCTGCTTGATACGGCCAACCCGATCGCGCGCCAATTGTTGGACCAGGTCGTCTTCCACGTGGTACCGAATATGAATCCCGACGGCTCCGTGCGCGGCAATTTACGCACCAATGCCACCGGCACCAATTTGAACAGCGAATGGATGTCGCCTTCGCTGGAACGCAGCCCCGAAGTATTTCTGGTCAAGCACAAGATGCACGACACCGGCTGCGACCTGTTTCTCGACGTGCACGGTGACGAATCGATTCCCTACGTCTTCATGATGGGCGCAGAGGCACTGGAGGATCCCACTCGAGCGCAAATCGCCGCGCAGCGGGCCTTCATCGCTGACTTCAAGCTCGCCAGCCCGGATTTCCAGGACCAGGTCGCATACCCGCCCAGTCCGTTCAGCCCGGAACTGTTGTCGATGGGCGCCTTTCACATCGCACACCACTTCAACTGCCTGGCGCTAGCGCTGGAGATGCCGTTCAAGGACAATGCTAACGATCCGGACGCAGCAGTTGGCTGGAACGGCGCGCGCAGCGCCAACTTGGGCCGCGCGGTACTGCAGCCGATCTTGCAGGCCATACGCCGTTGATGACGCATACTGTCCTGAAAAGCATATATTCAGAGTCATAAGATCACATCCTATTTACCTTACGGAATTCCCGAATGCCAAAACTCGAGATTGACTCCATCCCTGAGCGGCACGACTCAAATTATCCGACGCCCTTCGACCAGCAAGTCGGCCCGTTCGTGCGCCAGCGCTTGGGTGATGCCGGTGGCTTGACGCAATTCGGCGTAAACCGTCTGCTATTGCCGCCCGGATCTTGGTCCGGGCAGCGCCACTGGCATTCCCTGGACGACGAATTCCTGCTTGTCATTTCCGGCGAGCTTGTGCTTATCACGGACAGCGGCGAGCAAGTGATGCGTGCTGGCGATTGCGCGGCGTTTCCCGCCAACACTCCCAACGGCCATCACATGATCAACCGCAGCAATTCAATCGCGGTCTGCCTTGAGGTGGGGTCGCGCAATGCCGACGATGCCGTGGTGTATCCCGATATCGATATGGTCTTCGACCCAGCACTCGATGGGTACGCCCATAAGAATGGCAGCGCCTATCCGTCGAAAGAGCGCTGAACGGTTACGCCTGCGCACCGCCGCGCGCGCCACACTTCTGAAAACACGCATTGCAGGATTGCGACTATGCCAACCGGAAGGGAATATTTTCGAAGGCATGGTCATGTCGAACGCTGCGCGTACGTTGAAACTGCGCCGATATTGCGCTGCCGACTGCCCAGCCAGGCGCTTGAACAGCGCGCCAGTCGAAAGTAGCAGGGAACGAGCCGGTCGTCGTGACGCCCCCGTCGACGACCAGCATAGCGGTCGGGTCAACGCGCGCCTGTGGAAAGCGGCGCGCCAGGTCCGCGGCGAACATCCACGACCTGGTCGCGCGGCGCCCGTCCAACAGGCCTGCTTCGGCGAGCAGAAAAGGCTCCCACACACGTCGAGGCGATTGGCGCGCCCCGGGCCAAGGTTCGAGCGATCGCCGTCACTTCCGCCGCCAGTTTTTCAAGAGGTTGGGTGCAGCAATCCCGATCGCCTATGTCCATCCCTGGAATCACCAGCAAGACTTGCGACGCACGGAACTTGCCGGTACCGATCGCCAGGCCACCGGCGGTGAAGACGGTGCCCCCGATGAGGCTTGCGACGCGCACGTCGAACAGCGGCTCGGATGCGGCGCCGCGGATCGCTTTCGCGACGCGGTTTGCCAGCAACAGCGTGTCACAAAGCCGAAGACTTCCATCCCCATACAGCCATCGTAGGCCAATACATTGATTTTCTTGGTTTTCATTTGGCCATATTGCCGTGAAATTCAGCGTTATCGCCAATCTATTTTCTGCCACCACTGGCAGATAATTCATTCACTTTGCAGCCCAGCCAAAAAACACCTGCATCGCAGCTTGGTCAATCATCCGGTGCATCGAACAGGTGGCCTCACGGCGACCAGCCACGCGCAAATCCCCAATCCACACGGAGCTGCACCATGCGTATCACACAACTGCGAAACGCCACCATCATTGTTCATGTCGGCCCGTACAACATCCTGGTCGATCCGATGTTGGCGCGCAAGGGCACCTTACCCCCGCTGCGCCTGTTCGTCCACGAGCGGCTTCGCAACCCGACCGTCGAATTGCCCGATGACGTAGAAGCGGCGCTGGCAAGCGTGACGCACTGCCTGATCACGCATTGCCAGAAGGGGCATTTCGATCACCTCGACCGCGCCGGCAAGCATTGGCTGCGCGAGCGCCAGATTCCAGTAATCTGCACCCCACATGGCGTTGAACATCTGCGCAAGCGCGCTTGAACGTGGTGTCGCTACATTCCGGCCACCCGGAGCCACAGCTCTTGCTGGGCGGTACGATCCGCACGGTGCGCTGCACGCACGGTCTCGGACTCGTAGGCGCCTTGATGGAGCTAGTAAGCGGGTTGGAAGGCCGTGTATGCACATTGCCCCGGCAATTTTTAAACGACCAGCATGAACCGCCTGCACACTTCAACATGAAAGGATCTATCGATGAGAGTTATTCGTAGCAAGGAATTTACCGCCAGTCGCGCTTGGGGCGCCGACGATATCGCCAACATGAACGGAACCACGACTCGTTTGCATTGGACCGATAAGCCGTACAAGTGGCATGTGAACGATGGTGAAGAAGTATTTGCTGTTTTAGACGGAACAGTAGACATGCATTATCGCGAGGCGGGCATTGAACGAGTCGTGACCTTGGCGGTCGGTGACGTATTCTTCGCGGGAGTCGGGTGCGAACACGTGGCACATCCGCGCGGAGTNNAACTTGAACCACGCGCCCTGTGCGTCAGGCTCACTGCGTCCAGCACTGATCTCACCCCGGAGAGAACTACGAATGCTCCCGCATTCCTCTAACTTTCGCCACATTCCTGCCTCAGCCAGAATCTCAAGGTCTGAACCGTGCCACCGAGCACAAAAGAGCCCCCCGGGCCGACGAGATAGTCGGCCTTCATCGACGGGAAGTCGAGCGTTATTAAACGGTTCGATCAACTCGCCGCTCGCAATTTCAGGCGCTCAGCCTGACCGGTCTCGAATACTCAGTGGGGCAATCGTGATTTTAATTGGTGAACTGGCAAAGAGAACCCTGTGCAGCGTGCGCGTGATTCGCCACTACGAACAGTGTGGCCTGTTGTCGTCAATACGTAGCGGGAATGGCTATCGCCAGTTTGACGAGACAGCAGTCGAACACGTCATGCGCATTCGGGTTCTGCTTCGCAATGGTTTCAATCTCGATGAAATTCGCCCGGTAGCGAAGGACTTCGACGGCTCCAGCTAGCGAAAGATAGGCGGTGCACTACTCGGAATTGGTTGTGTCGATTCCGGGGTGAGCGCTTTGTCCGCTGTCTTTGGCTGTCCCTCGAAGCTCCCTATGAAAAAACGCGGCTCATCCGGTGCTACCCACGTTTGATCCATGATTCCATAGGACACGAAAAGCTGGGCGCGGCGTAAGCTTGAGCCTGGCTATTTTTCTGCCCGTTCATCCTTTTGTCTGTGCGGTTAGCAGTATCGCTGACGCCGGACATGCTCCTTGGAATTCGCGCGATTGCATGACTGCTTCCGGAACTTCTTCGCGAGCCGCAGGCAGGAAACCCAAAGCGCCGAAATAGCTGGCCGCAGTGGTGGTCAGAAGGAAGAGCCGCTTGACACCGCGTTCGCGCGCCAATTGCATGAGCATCGATATCAGTGCGAATCCGAACTTCAACCCGCGACGCTTTTCCGCGACCACGACGGATCGCAGCAGTGCATTTGCACCGTAGATTTCCAAACCGCCGGCGCAGACAATTTCTCCCTCTATCGTGCCGACAAGAAAACTGTCGAGATGCTTGCGCGCCCCATCCAACGGCAGCGATGCATCCCGCAGCAGATTCTCGATCGCTGACCAATCTCCCACATTGGCCGCGCGCATCTCCAGCCCTGCTCCATTCCACGCATCGCATGGCTCCTTCTGGTCCTCCTTGATCAGTTCGTGCTGGAGGGCCTTCAACAGCAATTGCAGCGCTTCCTGGACTTGTGCGTGGCGATCGACCGGGACGGCCCCCATCAATCGGGTGGCATGGCCATTGAGTTGCTGTTCGAGTTTTATGGCCCGGCTACGTCCTGCCCCGGTCAGGCTGAGCTTCTGATTGCGACGGTCGACTTCACTTTGCCGTTTTGCGACGGCACCCTCGGCCACTAGTGCGTCCACAGCGCGGCTAATCCACCCTTTGTCCAGGTTGAGACGCTCGACCAAGGCCCGCTGCGTCATTTCCTCGTTGCGCAGGAGTTCGGATAACACCTGGCTCTGCACATTGGACGCTCCATCACAACAAGCGATCTGGGAGCGTTGCGCGCGGATATAAAGGCGAGCTACTTCGCGCAGCAAGGGCCCAGTGAGATTGGTGGCTGTGTTCATGAAGATGAATTGCTTGTAAATGACAACAATAGCTTATTCGAAACTATTTTTGTTGTCAACCGCAACTTTCAGAATAGCTTTTGGATATGCTGCGCTGGTTAAAAGCCGGCCACGGCAACACTGGGGACGGACCTGACGGCTCAGTTCAGGAACAAGCAGGCTCTCTCCGATGATGGCCCTCCTATAACCGTTGACACCGTGCGTTTTCGAGAATACACTCCGTTCGTCGAATAACGAATTAGCCGAGATGACTACCTGCTGCGACCCCACAACACCCGTCAATACATCGAACCTCGATGTCGCCGATGTTGCACTCATGTGCAAGGCCCTGGGCCACCCGGCGCGAGTGCAACTGGTCAAACACTTGACGAAGTTTGGGGAATGTTATTTCGGCAATTTGACCGACATCCTGCCGCTGGCGCCCTCGACCATTTCGAAGCACATTTCAATTCTAAAGGACGCAGGCCTGATCGAAGGCTCAGCGGACGAACAGCGAGTTTGCTACTGCGTTAATCGTGATCGCCTGCAACAACTGCAATTGGCATTGGCCAGCCTCTGATATTTTTTACTGAATTATTCGTCATTCGACGAACAACGTAAAGGAATGTATGGATACCCTGTTGACTTCTCTCCCGGTCGCCGTGATTGGCGCCGGCCCGGTTGGCTTGGCTGCTGCGGCCCACCTGCGCGCTGCGGGATTCACTCCGCTGGTGCTCGAAGCGGGCGCGACTATCGCCAGCAATCTTGAGTCGTATCGTCACGTCAGAATGTTTTCGCCATGGCGCTACAACATCGACCATGCCGCCGCGGCACTGCTTGAACGGCATGGCTGGAAGTCGCCACCACTGGAGGAACTGCCGACCGCAGGCGAGATTCTCGACAACTACCTTGCGCCACTGGCGGCCTTGCCCGCGCTGAGCGGGCAGATATTGCTTTCGCATGCAGTCCGCGAGATATCGCGCGAAGGTCTCGACAAGGTCAAGACCGTAGGGCGTGAGCACGCTCCCTTCGTATTGCGGATCGATACGCCGAACGGTGAGGTGCGAATCCGCGCCCAGGCCATCATCGACGCGTCCGGAACATGGTCGCATCAGAATCCGCTCGGCGCCAATGGCCTCGCAGCGCGCGGAGAGCGTGACGCTGCCACGCGAATCAGTTACGGAATGCCCGACGTTCTCGGCGTCGACCGGGGACGTTATGCCGGAAAACGGACACTCGTGGTCGGTGCGGGCCATTCGGCGGCGGGCAATCTGATCGCCTTGGCGGAGCTGGCGCACCGCGATCCAACGACGACGATCATTTGGGCAGTAAGGGGCGGATCACTCGAGCGCCTGTTCGGCGGCGGCGCGGCCGACCAGCTTCCGGCGCGCGGCGAGCTCGGCATCAAACTCAAGGCGCTCCGTGAAGCGGGCCAGCTGGAAATCAACCTGAATTTCCGGACCGATGAAGTGCGCGACAGCGGCAGGCTGACCATTATTGGCGAATCTCGCAATGGTGAGGAAGCGCCGGTCATCCAAGGTATCGACGAAATCATAGGCTCAACTGGCGGCCGACCAGATCACTCGATGACGCGCGAGTTGCGCGTGCGGCACGATCCCTGGCTCGAAAGCACCGACGCCCTGGCGCCCCTGATTGACCCGAACATGCACAGTTGCGGGACGGTGCGTCCGCACGGACACCGCGAGCTGGCGCATCCAGAGATCAACTATTACGCGGTCGGCGCCAAAAGCTACGGTCGCGCGCCTAACTTCTTGATGGCGACAGGGTACGAGCAGGTCCGTTCGATCGTTGCGGCGCTGGCAGGCGACATGGCCGCCGCCGATGACGTCCGGCTCGAATTGCCAGAGACTGGTGTCTGCAGCACACGCAGAATCGCTGATACGCTGCCGGCGGAAAGCGACGCAAGCTGCTGCGGCGGCAAGGCTCCCGTAGAGAGCGCAGCGTGCTGTGTCGCCGATGCCGCCGCCAAGGAGGCGGGAGGGAAAGGCTGCGGCTGCGGAACGTCCAGCCCCGCCATTGCAGAAGGCGTCACGTGCTGCCAGCTGACATGGCGCGCAGTTCTATGACGTCGGACCGCGGACGATCTGCGACGATCGGCATCTTGGCGGTGACTCAGATTGTTTCATGGGGCAGCATTTATTACGCGTTCGCGATTCTGTCGCCCCAGATGCAACGTGACCTTGGGCTCGGTCCAGGAGTGGTGTACGGTGGCTTTTCGTGGAGTCTGCTGGTCGCCGGAATGTGCGCCACCCCGACCGGAATCCTGCTGGACCGGTTCGGCGGGCGCGCGATCATGGGCAGCGGTTCGTTGTGCGCTGCGCTAGGTTTGGCGCTCCTTGGCGGATCCCACTCGCTGACGGCATATCTGGTGGCGTGGACCATCATCGGCCTGTCCATGGGGATGACCTTGTACGAGGCGGCGTTCGCGACGATCAATCGCGAATATGCGGCAACGGCAAGGCGAAGCATCTCGATCCTGACGCTTTTCGGCGGATTGGCCAGCACGGTATTCTGGCCGCTGACCATGAAACTAGGTACCGTGATGGGCTGGCGCGATACGTACTTTGCATATGCTTGCGTCCATCTGTTGCTATGCGCGCCATTGCACACCATGCTGCCCTCGCCTCGGGGCTATGCGCCTGAAGTCCAGAAGTCGAAGCGCGATCACACGCTGGCTGAGGCTTTGCGGCATCCGGTGTTCTGGTGGCTGGCCTTGGCCTTCGCAGCAAACAGCTTCGTCTTCTCGGCCCTTTCGGTGCATTTGATTCCGCTGCTGCAGCGGATGGGACATACGATGGGAACGGTCGTGGGCTTCGCGGCGCTGATTGGACCAATGCAAGTGGCTGGACGGATCGGGGAGATGGTATTTGCGAGGAACGTCAGTCCCCGGTTTGTCGGGGCGGTGACGTTTACGATTGTTCCGTTTGCGCTCGTGATCGTCGCGTGGATGGGTATTCACGCGTGGGCCGCTATTGGATTTTGCCTGCTCTACGGACTAAGTAACGGCATCATCACCATCGTGCGCGGAACGCTGCCGCAGGCACTATTCGGCGCCAAGAACTACGGCGCGATTTCCGGAGCCATGGCCGGCCCGTCTCTCATATTCAAAGCTGCCGGCCCACTGGCAGTCGCCGCCATCATGACCGTTGTCCCGTCCCCCAGTGTCGTACTCATTATCCTTCTGGCGTTATCTCTAGTTTCGCTAGGATGTTATCTGATCGCCATCCGGCCGAAGCATGAACCTCAGCGCGACACCGGGAGCGGTGAAGGCGAATTTTTACCCGAGTTGCAGCTTCCAGGGACCAACATCGATCCGTTTGCCGGCCGTCCTGAGTGGTTTCAACCGCCGCGATAAACGGGACAGCAATCGCATGGTGCAGCTACTGGGCGATTCCCGTTCCCATCCCAGCGGCCGTTTGTTATTCTCACTGAGCGACTACGGGTCGCGTGCGAATTTATCCAGACGGATCGGACAATGCCGGCCGAAATTGCCTTGGCGTCGCGCCCATCACTTTTCGCATCAGGCGCCTGAGGGCGGTCGGATCAACATAACCCACGCGTTCCGCCACTTGCTCAACCGTCAATTTACTTGTTTCAAGGAGCATGCGCGCCTTGTTGAGGCGCACGCTCTGCAGTAATGCCGAAGTGCTTCGTCCGGTGGCTACTCGTACGCGACGCGAGAGGGTGCGGTCAGACATGCAAAATTCCGCCGCCAGATCTGAAACGCTGGGCGCATTAGGCAGCGAGGACTCGACACGTGTCACCAACTTTGCGATCAGGTCATTGCCATTGCCGAACATTGCGGGAACGATGAATTGTGCCTGAGACTGCCTACCATCGATCAACAACGCACGCGATACGGCGTCGGCCAGTGCAGGGCTAAATTTCGAGCTCAAAAGATGCAGCATCAAATCGGTCTGAGCGAACGCCGCTCCGGCGGTCACGACTGTGCCATCTCGAATCACCATGCGGTCGGCCTCGACAAAAGCGCGCGGCTCAAGCTGCTGCAAGAGGGGCGCCAGCCACCATGATGTGGTGACCCGCCGGCCTGCCAGGAGATCGGCCGCCTGGAGGAGGAAAACGGCCGAGCATGACGCTGCCAAGGTGCCACCTGCTCTCGCATGATCGCGCAGCACTTCCATTGCGCGCAGTGCATCGGGCTGCGCAAAGCGCTTCTGTATCGCGTGGCGATTCTCAAGGCCGAGGCCAGGAATCACCCAGGTCGAGTCGTCCGGGCGTACAGTCTTCGGCAAGATTTTTGTTTCAATTGCCAAGCCCTGGCTGAGTCGGACCGTGCTTTGCGTTGAGACCACGCGCCATCGAGGCTTGGAGCAGCCGACGGATCCAGCGAGTGAAGCTGCGGCCGATAAAACGTCCAGCGTCAACGCAACACTTGACGCAAAGGCGCCTGGCAAGACAAGAATTGTAAAATCGATCATTGGCGAATAAGGCTTGAAATGTGTCGAAACGGACACTGTGATTCTGCGTCGAATGAGGGTTTAATACAAGCTCTTATTTGTTGACAAAAGGAACCTTTGCAATGCCGACGCAGAACATGAATGAGCACGATTCGCTCGAGGACTTCGCTCTTCGCGAGATCACCCTGGACGACGTCACGAAGGTGGTCCATGTGTCCGGTGCCGGACCGGCGGTGATCGTCATGACTGAGATGCCGGGCATCAGCCCGCATGTAGCGCGCTTCAGTCGCTGGGTTCGGGATGCAGGATTCACCGTTTACATGCCTTCGCTGTTTGGCCGCGATGGTGCCGTACCAGGCGTTGAGGACGGCAAGGCCACCTTCCAGCGGGCTTGCGTCAGCGCCGAGTTTCGCGCATTCGCCGGCAAAGGGTCGAGTCCGGTGACCAAGTGGCTGCGGTCACTGGCCAGGCTGGCGCACGAGGAGTGCGGTGGCCCAGGCGTCGGCGCGATCGGGATGTGTTTCACGGGTAACTTCGCGCTCACCATGATGCTTGAACCCTCGATGCTCGCGCCAGTGCTCTGCCAGCCGACGTTGCCGCTGGACGATCCTGCCGGGTTGGAAATTGCTCCCGACGAGCTGGCCACCATTCGACAGCGCCTCGATAAAGACAAGCTGACGGTCATGGCGTACCGCTTCGAGGGAGATAAGTTCTGCAAGGCGCAGCGGTTTGCGGCTTACTCCGAGGCGCTCGGCGAGCGCTTCATTGCACGAGTGCTTCCCGATAGCGCTGCCAATCGCGACTCTCTTGCACCATTTTTCGAACATGTGGTGGCGAGTCCGCATAGCGTGGTGACTGCCCATCTGATCGATGAGGCGGGCCAACCGACGATCGCCGCTCGCGACGAGATCCTGGCATTTTTCGCCCATCGGCTCGCCTCATGATGCCAGCGATGACGCAGCGTCCACTTATGAGATCGCCTGGCAATTTTCATGATAACTTTTGCGCAAGGGAAAATATGGTGCTTCACAAATGGCTGATGGCCACAGTGGCTGTCGTTTCC
>CXWL01086541.1_pt1 | contig 11730 bp, 15 predicted proteins | sample 590931 | NCBI WGS metagenome assembly CXWL01 (sample SAMEA3498368, study PRJEB10139) | groundwater metagenome | biome: water well; material: biofilm material | place: Germany | collected 2015-04-27 | reverse complement strand
GCCCAGTCCATGGGCCAGACCAAGGCCGAACACGAGCGCGGTTTCTTGCCACAGGCGCAGGCTCACGCGCATCAGCACGGCCAGCGCCACGGCAACGATGGACGCGGCGATGGCTGCTTCGACCAGCCGTGCCGGCAAGCTCACAACACCGAGCGACGCCAGCGCGAACGTGGCGCCGTGCGCTATCGTGAATGCGGTCAGCAGGGCGAGCCAGCGCCGCCACGCGATGCCCGCCGCCAGTACCGTCACCAGAAACAGCAGGTGGTCCGGTCCGCTCAGAATGTGGTGGAAACCCAGCGTGAAAAAGCTCGCCAGCACCGCGCTGCGCGGGGCGAAGAAAGTGAAGCCGGGATTGGCGCGCGAGATCAGCCCTGCTTCTTGCTGGAGCGTGCGGCTGCCTTCTGACACCGTTGCCGTGAGCCGGATTGTCGACGCTGCAGGACCCCACAGGCGCGACGTGAACGCCAGCACGGCGGGGGGCGTGGTGAAGGAAGCGACCGCCATCACCATCAGGTCCGGCGACGGCGGCGCGCCCGGTTCGCCCGCTGAGGGAAGGCTCAACATGACTTCCTGCCACCGGCCGCCATCGAGTGCCATGCCGGCCAGGATGGCCGCACGCAGCGTGGCTTGTCCCGCTGCCAGCTCCGGTGCGCTCAGCATGCCGTCGCCATCCTGATCGACCCCGGCGAAGGCCGCCACCGGCACCGAGATCACCACGTAGGCATCGGTTCCGACCAGGTTGATGGTGCCTTGCCCGGCTGGCATCAGGTGCGCCCCTGCCGGCGCCGTGTACAGCAGCGCAAGCAGGAGCAGCAGGGAGGCGAGCGGGCGCATCACGTGCCTTGCGGGACCGTGCCCTTGACGCAGCGCTGCACGAAGGGATAGCTGTCGGTGGCAAAGTAGTGATAGATCCCGTTCGGGAACTCCGGCGTCACGCCGGTGCGGCCGTTGCACTCATCAAGGTCGCCGCTGCCGGCCACGTATTCCCAGTCCTGCTGGAAGTGCCCCATCGGGAAGAACGTGGTCGACGGCCGGTTGGTACTTGGCGTGGCCTTGACGCGGTAGCTGCCGGTCAGGTTTTTCAGGGCCGAGTTCTTGTCGGTGGCAACCGAGTAGCCCAGGCGCGAATAGATTGGAAAGCCGTCGGTGGCAAAACCGATCAGCGTCATCGTGCTTGCGTGGTTGGCATTGAGCTTGGTGAGGAGGCCGGTCGGCACCGCGTGGTAGTGGTATTCGCCGCTGGGCTGGGTGTGCGCATTGTTGGCATCGGTGCCGAAGCTAAATTTCCAAGGTGACACGCTGCCGGATACGGCCTCCATCTTCCAGGTGCCGCCACCGCCGCCTGCGTAGCTGCAGTTGGCGTCGCTGGTGGCGCTATCCGGGCAGGTGCCGGCGGTGCCCGGCTCGAAGCGCACGCCGTTGATGGCGTAGGCCGGGGTGCGCACGCTGGTCACGCCGGTGGCCGACGGGGTCATGGTGAAGTTGAAGGAGGTCGCCTGCGCCGACAGCCGGGTGGCAAACACGCCGCCGCTGACGCTGTGGTTGGGCACGCTGTTGCCGCTCAGGCGGCGCGTGGTGGTGTCGCAGGTCCACGATACGTTGTACGCCAGTGTTTCGTTGACCGCGCCGACGCGTGACTGTTCATAGCTCAGGGCCTGGCTGCCGCTGTCGGTATAGGCGCAGATGACGCCGGCGGTGCCGATAGGTGTCGGCGTCGGCGTCGGCGTCGGTGTCGGTGTCGGCGTTGGCGTTGTTGCCCCCGTGCTACCGCCGCCACCACACGCTGCGATCAGGAGGACGGTACTGGCGGCCAGGCAAAAGCGGGTGCGGTGTTGGCGTTTCATGGGGATTCCTGTTTTTCAATAAATGCGGTCGAAGGATGGTCTGATTGGAGTTTCTCNNAAAGCGCTTGGACGCACTGTCATTACAGCGTAATGTGACATTGTCACAATCCAAAGGTTGCATTCAAATCAACGCATATTCGATCCCTTTTCTGGAGAAATTAATGTTGAAAACCCTGACGTGCTTGTTCGCGATTGTCCCTGTCCTCTCCGCTTTTCCCGCCTTTGCCGCCTGTCCCGACTACATCACCGCAGCCAACCCGCCGGCGCTTTCCGGTCCCGCCAAGAAGTCATTTTCCAAGTTTGGCAACAACCTGCTGACCAGCTGGTACAAGCCCTGGCATATGGCGCACGACGTGATCGTCAAGGCCGGTGCGCAAGCGACCATGGTGGGCAAGTTCGACTACGATGCAGTGCTGCACAAGGATCTGGAAGGCGAGCGCGTACACGTGTATTTGTACGGCACGGGCATGGCGCAATGGCAGTACGTTGGCAACTATGTGACCGATTCCGATGGCAAGATCAATGTGCCGCTGGGTGCCCGCCCGGTTGGCGACTATGTCGTGCGCTTTGTCGTCGAAGGCGACCTGAGCGCAACTTCCGGCTATTTGAGCGTCGTCGATCCGGGCCGCGAAGCGGTGCTGTTCGATATCGACGGCACGCTGACCATCAATGACTTCGAAGCCTATGCCGATTACGTCGGTGTGAAAACCGCAACGCCGTACTACTACGCNNCAGTGGCACTACCACTCGAATCCCTACAGCGCCGGCCCGATTCCGCCGGACACCCAAAAATTCAAGACCGATTACGTGCGCCACCTGCGTGACGTGGTAGGCCTGAACATTGTGCGCGCCTACGGCAACGCCACCACCGATATTGGCGCCTATGCCGATGGCGGCATCGCCAAGGCCAACACCTACATCATCGGGCCGAATGCGGGCGCGTCGGGCACCCAGCCGATCCACGGCGAATATGGCGCGCATTATTCGTTTGTCGTCACGCCGACACCGGTAGCGGCTTGCCGCCGATAGACGGAAAAAACCGGCCTTCGGGCCGGTAGTCGTTCGAGCGTGCTACGCGAATTCAAATGCCGGGATCGGCAGCAATAATGTCGACCAGTTCGACATGCAGCGTGACGAATGCGAAATCGTCATGCAGGTCGAGCTGGGGAAGGCAGCGCACATGGCTGTCGTCATTGTCGTCGGCGCCCCAGAAGGTCAGCCGTTTTCTTCTGTCCATGTTGCTACCTTTCAGCGATTGCTGCTGGCGCTAGCTGAGGAAAGTGCGCGCTTCGATGCCGGCCGCTTTGGCCAGTTCGACCATGTGCACGGTGCCGCGTGCGCAGCCCGGCTTGCCGTAGTCGGCATGGAAGGCCAGCACCAGGTCGATGCCAGTGGCCAGCATGCGCTCGTTGAGGCCTTTCCAGCTGTCTTCGGGATAGGCCTTGCGGTCGGCGTGGTTCTTTTTCATCGGCTCGACGGCAAAGCCCAGTTCGTGCGCCAGCGCGATGGCCAGCGCATCGATGCCAGGCGTGTCGCCCGTCACCAGGGTGGTGCGCGCGGGCAGGGCGGACATTTCGCGGCGCAGGGCGGCGTTATCGGTCCAGGTGGTCGAGCCGGTGATCAGCACGCGCATCGGGTCATTGCTCCAGGGTTGGCGATTGAGGTAAGGTATGTGTCTTGATGCCACTACCAAAGTGAGTACTGTATATGATCGATCTCGACCAGATCAAGGCCATGTTCGCCAACGTGACCGAAGGCGCGGGCTGGGACTTGAGCCAGCCCATGGAATGGGGCTATTTCTTCACCGACCGCAAGCGGGCCAAGCTGGAAACGGCCATGAAGGAACTCAAGAAGCAGGGCTTCGACTACGTCGACCTGTTTATTCCGCAGCTGGAAAAAGGCGAGGAAGACTATTTTTTCTTGCATGTCGTCAAGGTGGACGTGCACACGCCCGAGACGCTGTTTGCGCAAAATGAGCGCCTGTACGCGCTGGCCGCCGCGCACGAGCTCGACAGTTACGACGGCATGGACGTCGGGCCGATCACACCCAAGTAACACACCGGGGTCAGACCACTTTTTCCTGTCGGAAAAAGTGGTCTGACCCCGGTTGCAAAGATATGGTCCTTGCGGCAAAGCAATTGTGAAAGTTTCTCCGGGGATGTATATTGGTGGATTCGGAGGAAATGATGGTTCAAGAGCGGAAAAATCGACTGATGGCGTACCGGGTCGAGAAGGGCCTGATGGTTCAGAAAAAAGTGTCGACCAAGGCCGCAGCCAACTATCTTGCTACCTATGGGGTGCCGATGCATGTTTCAGTGCGTGTACTTACCAGTGCCAACAAACGCGCCTTCGAAGAGCATGGCGAAGGTACGTTCTGGTTTGACATCATCCGCGCCGCCGGCATGACCTACGGTTCCTGACCGCCCGTTTCACCCTCCCACTCCGCAGAATGAATTGACACCCAAAATCGTTGGGTGTTATATTCCGGCTATTGAGTTGGGAACGTTTCCATTTTTGAGCGTCTCCCAGCCGCGCGGACCCAGATCCGCCTATCCGGAGACCCGATGGCCGCACCCCGCAAGCACTTGCTCCGCAGCGTCACCCCGTATGCCGCCCTGACGCCGATGGCGCTGGTCGTCATCGTCGGCTACCTCGGCACCGTGCTGTGGTCGCTCAAGACCTCGTTTACCAACGCCCGCACCTTCCCTACCGATACCTTCGTCGGCATGGCGCAGTACACGCGCCTGTTCGACAACGAGCGCTGGATGGTCTCGCTCCATAATCTGGCCTTGTACGGGGTGCTGTTCATCGCCGCCTGCCTTGTCATCGGCTTCCTGCTGGCGGTGTTCATCGACCAGAAAGTGCGCGGCGAGGGCGCCTTGCGCACCATTTTCCTGTACCCCTACGCGATGTCGTTCGTGGCCACCGGCCTGGTGTGGCAATGGATGCTGAAACCCGCCGATGGCATCGAACACGCCTTCATCGCGCTGGGCTTCACCAATTTTTCCTTCGACTGGATCGAAAACGAGGACATGGTCATGTACACCATCGTCATCGCCACCGTCTGGCAGGCTTCCGGGCTGGTGATGGCGATGCTGCTGGCCGGCCTGCGCGGCATCGACAGCGAGATCTGGAAGGCCGCGCGCCTCGATGGCATTCCGGCCTGGCGCGTGTACATGTCGATCGTGCTGCCGATGCTGGGCCCGACGCTGGCCACCGTGCTGCTGCTGCTCACGACTGCCGTCGTCAAGCTGTACGACGCGGTGGTCGCCATGACCCAGGGCGGCCCCGGCACGGCCAGCGAAGTGCCGGCCAAATTCATCATGGACCACCTGTTCCAGCGTGCGAATATCTCGCTGGCGTCGGCCGCCGCGATCGTCATGCTGCTGCCGGTGCTGGCCATGGCCGCGCCGTATTTGTACGCGCGCTGGCACAAGGGGCGCGCATGACGCGCCGCTCCCGCTTTTCGCCGGCGCGGCTGGGCATCTACGCCTTCCTGTTCACGGCCGCGCTGTTTTTCCTGCTGCCGCTGTATGTGATGCTGGTCACCTCGGTCAAGTCGATGGAGGAGATCCGGCTCGGGAACATCTTCGCGCTGCCGCTCGAGGTCACGCTCGAACCGTGGCGCCAGGCCTGGAGCAGCGCCTGCACCGGTCTGTCGTGCGACGGCATCCGCGGCGGCTTCTGGAACTCGGTCGCCATCGCCGTCCCCAGCACCATCCTGCCGATCCTGCTGGGCGCCATCAACGGCTACGCCCTGTCGTTCTGGCGCCCGCGCGGTTCGTCGCTGCTGTTCGGGATCCTGATGGTGGGCGCCTTCATTCCGCTGCAGGTGATGATTTATCCGCTGGTGCGCATTACCGGCGCGCTCGGCCTGTTCGGTTCCCTGTCCGGCATCGTGCTGGTGCACGTGATCTTTGCCATGCCGATCATGACGCTGCTGTTTCGTAATTACTACGCCGGCGTGCCGCATGAATTGTTCCAGGCCGCGCGCATCGACGGCGGCGGCTTTTTCCGCATCTTCTTCCACGTCATGCTGCCAATGTCGCTGCCTATCATTGTGGTGGCGGCCATCATGCAAATTACCGGCGTGTGGAACGATTACATCCTGGGGCTGCAGTTTGCGGGCACCGAAAATTATCCCATGACGGTCCAGCTGAACAACGTGAACAACACCACTACCGGCACCCGTTCCTACAACGTCAACATGGCCGCGACGATCCTCACGTCGCTGGTGCCGCTGGCGATCTATTTCATTTCAGGCCGCTGGTTTGTACGCGGCATCGCCGCCGGTGCGGTGAAGGGTTAATCAATGTCGAACGTGCGTTTGCGGGACCTGTGCATCACTCTTGGCGGGAACGAAATCATCGGCCAGCTGGACCTGGCCGTGGAAGAGGGCGAGTTCCTGGTCCTGCTCGGGCCTTCCGGCTGCGGCAAGTCGACCCTGCTGCATAGCATCGCGGGACTGATCGACGTCACCTCGGGCAGTGTCGAAATTGGCGGAAAGGACATGACGTTTGCCGACCCGAGCGAGCGCGGTATCGGCATGGTGTTCCAGTCGTACGCGCTGTACCCGACCATGACGGTGGAAAAAAACATGTCGTTCGGCCTGCGTATCGCCGGCACCCCCAAGGCGGAAATCGCACGCCGCGTGAGGCGCGCGGCCGACATGCTGCACCTTGACGCCCTGCTGGAGCGCAAGCCTGCCCAGCTCTCCGGCGGCCAGCGCCAGCGAGTGGCGATCGGGCGCGCACTGGTGCGCGAGGCAGGCGTGTTCCTGTTCGATGAACCGCTGTCAAATCTGGACGCCAAGCTGCGCGCCGAACTGCGGCGCGAGCTCAAACTGCTGCACCAGAACCTGCGCTCGACGATGATNNGGCTTTCTGGGCACGCCCGCAATGAACTTCATCGAGGGCGCGCTGGACGGCGCAGGGCGCTTCACGTCGCCCTCGCTCACGCTCGATTTGAACGCGCACGCCGGCCGCGGCGACGTGGTGCTGGGCATCCGCCCCGAACATATCCTGATCGGTGACGCCGGTCCGTTTTCCGGCACGGTCGCGCTGACCGAGCCGATGGGAAACCACCAGGTGGTATGGATCGCGGTGGGCGAGCGCAAGCTGTCGGCCATCGTCAATGACACCCGTGTACTGAACCTGGGCGATACGGTGCGCTTCGGCGTCGACACCGCGCGCCTGTCCCTGTTCGACAAGACCAGCGAGCAGCGGCTCGCCGCTTCCTGAGGAGACTGATGTGGCCACTATCAAGGATGTAGCGCGCCTGGCGGGCGTGGGGCTGGGGACTGCGTCGCGGGTTGTCAGCGGCAAGGGCTCGGTCTCGCAGGCGACCATGGAAAAGGTGCGCCAGGCGATCGAGGAGCTCGACTTCCGTCCCTCGCACGCGGCGCGCTCGCTGCTGTCCGGTTCCTCGCAGATGATCGGCGTGTATATCCCGGTGCTGAAGGGGACCTTCTATACGCCCATCTTGCAGCTGATCGACACCGAACTGCGCGCCGCCGGCCTGCACATGGTGGTCGCCTTCGGTGTCGGCATCGGCAATCCGCGCGAGCAGGCCATCGAGGGCATCGAATTTCTGATGGAACGCGGCTGCGATGGCCTGGTCGCGTTCACCAACCACCTGACCGATGACGACATCGCCGCGCTGGGCCCGAAGCAGTCGCGCGTGGTGGTNNCAGGGCGGGGTGCTGGCCGCGCGTGCGCTGCTGGACCGCCAGCACCGCGAGATCGCCGTCATCGCCGGTCCCGCCACGCTGCCCGACAACGTGGCCCGTATCGCCGGCTTCATGGGCGAGCTGGAACGGGCCGGCATCGACACGGCCGGCATGTGGGTGGCCGAGAGCGATTTCTCGCCAGAAGGCGGCTGGAGCTGCGCCAAGGAGCTGGTCGATTCGGGCCGCCCGTTCACGGCGCTGTTTTGCGCCAACGATGAAATGGCAGTCGGCGCGCTATCGTTCTTCCACGAGGCCGGCATGTCGGTTCCGCGCGACGTGTCGGTGCTCGGTTACGACGACACGCCGAGCACCGAATTTTCAGCCCCGCGCCTGACCTCGGTCCACGTGCCGTGGCGCACGGTGACGCTGTCCGGATTGAACGCGCTGCTCAACCGCTGCTACGCGCTGGAACGCGAAGTGGTGCGCTACTTTCCAATTAGCATTACCGAGCGCGCATCGCTGGCGAAAGCGCCACTTTAAGATTGACAAACGGCCCGTCAGACGGCACTATCGTTTAAATTGGAATCGCTTCCAATTCTGACTTTCCACCCTTCCGCGCACAGACCATGATCAAATATTCCAGCCTCATCGCAGCCGCCGTGCTGCTGCACACCGGCGCCGCCGCCGCTTCCAAGCCGCTGGCCGACTGGCCGCGCATCCGCAGCGCGGTCGCCCACGACGCGAAACTCGAAGCACAGGTCAGGCAGATCGTGGCGGGGATGTCGCTGCGCCAGAAAGTGGGGCAGATGACGCAGCCGGAAATCAAGACCGTCACGCCGGACCAGGTGCGCGAGTTCTACATCGGCTCCGTCCTGAACGGCGGCGGCAGCTGGCCTAACGGGAACAAGTACGCCACGCCGGCCGACTGGGTGGCGCTGGCCGACAAATACTACGATGCGTCGATGAGCACCGACATGGCCACCAAGGTACCGGTCATCTGGGGCATCGACGCCATGCACGGCAACGGCAATGTGTACGGCGCCACGCTGTTCCCGCACAATATCGGGCTCGGTGCAGCGCGCAACAAGAAGCTGATACGCCAGATGGCAGCCGCGGTCGGCCAGTCGGTGCGCGCGACCGGCATCAACTGGGTGTTCGCGCCCACGCTGGCGGTGGTGCGCGACGATCGCTGGGGCCGCACCTACGAGAGCTTTGCCGAAGATGCGGCGCTGGTGGCCAGCTATGGCGGCGAGTACGTGCGCGGCCTGCAGGGCGACCTGCGCGGCGACGCCACCGTGGTCGCCACGGCCAAGCACTTCATGGGCGACGGCGGCACCGACCAGGGCAAGGACCAGGGTGTCACCAAGTCCAGCACCGCCGAGATGATCAACCTGCATGCACTGGGCTATTACAGCGCGCTCGGTGCCGGCGCGCAGACCGTGATGGCTTCGTTTAACAGCTGGCACGATGTGGCTGGCGGCGTTGACTACGGCAAGATCCACGGCAGCAAGCCCTTGATGACCGATATCCTGAAAACCAAGATGGGTTTCGACGGCCTGGTGGTGTCGGACTGGAACGGCATTGCGCAGGTCAAGGGCTGCACCAACGACAGCTGCCCGCAGGCGATCAACGCCGGCATCGACATGGTGATGGTGCCGGATGACTGGAAGGCTTTCATTGCCAACACCATCAAGCAGGTCGAAGCGGGCGAGATCCCGATGGCGCGCATTGACGACGCCGTGACCCGCATCGTGCGCGTCAAGCTGCGCGCGGGCCTGTTTGGCAAGAAGCCATCGGCCAGCCGCTACGCCGGCAAGCCGGAAGCGCTGCAGTCGCGCGCGCTGGCGCGCCAGGCGGTGCGCGAGTCGCTGGTGCTGCTCAAGAATGACAAGGGCACGCTGCCCCTGGCGCGCGGCAAGAAGATCCTGGTGGTCGGCAAAAGCGCCGACAACCTGTCGAACCAGAGCGGCGGCTGGAGCCTGACCTGGCAGGGCACCGCCAACAAGAACAGCGATTTTCCGAATGCCGATTCGATCCTGAAAGGGATTCAGGAAGCGGCCAGCGTCACTTATAGCGAAACGGCCGAAGGCGTCGATGTGGCAGCCTTTGACGCCGTCATTGCGGTGATCGGCGAAACGCCGTACGCGGAAGGCGACGGCGACATCGGCCCGTCCGGCACGCTGCGCCACAGCGCGCGCTATCCGGAAGACCTGGCGCTGCTGCGTGCGGTGTCCGGCAAGGGCAAACCGGTCGTCACGGTGCTCGTTGCCGGCCGCGCGCTGTACACCAATGACCTGATGAATTTGTCCGACAGTTTTGTGGCGGCCTGGCTGCCCGGCACTGAAGGCAAGGGCGTGGCCGATGTCCTGTTCAAGGGGNNGGCCAGCTTGATGCCAGCTACGCCGATGGCGGCTGCGGCGTGACCAATATGTACCCGGTATTTAACCAGGCTGACCGCGCCACCTGGCCTTTGTACGCGCTGGGTGGCGGCCAGCGCATGGCGCTCGGGCTGGACGTCAACAGCGTGGTCACACTGCCCACCGTCAAGGTGGAGACCACCCAGGTCAATACCCAGCAGGACGGCAAGCTGGTGACCTGGAGCGGCCCGGCGCGGCTCGAGGCGCGCGGCGCCAAGGCGATTGCCTTGCCTGCCTTTGCCGCCACCGACGGCGCGCTGCAGTTCGATACCATCGTCAGCGCCGCGCCCAAAGGCAAGGTTACACTAGCCATCGGCGCCGCCGGCTTTGATGCGACGCGCCTGTTCCAGAGCCTGGCCGGCAAGCAGAAGCAAACCGTGCGCATCGCCCTGTCGTGCTTTGGCGGGGCCGATCTGAGCAAAATGGATACCCCGTTCGCAGTCGACAGCGACGCGCCGTTTGCCGCCGCTTTTGCCAACATCCAGATCGTTGGCGGCGCCGCCAAAGAGAAGGATGCCGTCACCTGCGCGGAGGCCAAATGAACGTCGAGAGCGCGCGCTTTGCCGATGGTCCACGCCTGCTGGCCGACGTGGGCGGCACCAATGCGCGCTTTGCGATCGAGACCGCGCCGCGCCAGTTCGATGCGGTCGCGGTGCTGCCATGCAGCGGCTACCCGAGCCTGGGCGCCGCGGCCACGGCTTACCTCAGTAGCGGCGCGGCCAGTGCGCACGCCGCCGGGATCCGCCATGCGGCCATTGCGATTGCCAATCCGGTCGATGGCGACGCGATCAGCATGACCAATCACACCTGGAGCTTTTCGACGGCTGCCTTGCGCGAGGAACTCGATTTGTCCACGCTGCTGGTGGTGAACGACTTCACCGCGCTGGCGATGGCGCTGCCGCACCTGCGCCCGTCGCAGCGCACGCGCGTGGGCGGCGGAGTGGAACTGCCTGACCGTACCATCGGTCTGATTGGTCCTGGCACCGGGCTGGGGGTGTCGGGCATCGTGCCGGTCGAGGGGCGCTGGGCGCCGCTGGCCAGCGAAGGCGGACACGCCAGCTTTGCACCGGCCGACGAGATCGAAATCGCGATCATGCAGCAGCTGTGGCGTGAATTTGGCCACGCATCGGCCGAGCGCCTGCTGTCCGGTCCGGGGCTGGAGCTGATCTACCGCGTGATCTCGGGCGATACGCTGGGCGCGGCCGAGATCACCGAGCGCGCCCTGGCCGGCAATGACGCCGACTGCGCCCTGACGGTTGATTGCTTCTGCGGCGTACTCGGTTCGGTGGCCGGGAATGTGGCGCTGACGCTGGGCGCGACCGGCGGCATGTATATTGGCGGAGGGATCGTGCCGCGCCTTGGCAGCCTGTTTGCGGCGTCGCCGTTCCGTGCCCGTTTTGAAGCGAAGGGGCGGCTGCAGCCTTACCTGGAAAAGATTCCCACGTTTTTGATTACAGAGCAGTACCCCGCGTTCCTCGGCGTTTCGGCGATCCTGTCGGAACAGCCGGCGCACCGGCATTAAAAATACCCATCAGGAGACTTCAGACATGGAACACATTACACAGCCGGGCACATTGCGCAGCCCCCACGCGGCGCAGGGCAACACCACCGGGCCGCTCATCATCGTCACCATCCTGTTCTTCATGTGGGGATTTTTAACGTCACTCAACGACGTGCTGATTCCGCACCTGCGTTCGGTCTACACGCTGACCTACATGCAGGCGATGATGGTGCAGTTCTGCTTTTTCGGCGCTTACTTTGTGGTGTCGGTGCCAGCCGGCATGCTGATCAAGAAGATCGG
>CXWL01012885.1_pt1 | contig 11730 bp, 7 predicted proteins | sample 590931 | NCBI WGS metagenome assembly CXWL01 (sample SAMEA3498368, study PRJEB10139) | groundwater metagenome | biome: water well; material: biofilm material | place: Germany | collected 2015-04-27 | reverse complement strand
GTCATGCAGGCGTCGGCCCCAATGAGGCTATTGTCGTAGTTGTTGACGACGTTGGTCACTTTGCGTTCGCACCCGGCGGCCACGACCAGTATGACAGCCATTAGGGCGACGATCAGTTTCGAGGTTTTCATTGCATCTCTCCTTAGAAGCTCAAGTCCTTAATCAAATTCACTTCAACGATATTTGCGGTGTAGTACGAATTCGTGACTATGAAGTCATCGTAGTTGAACACATTGTAACGAACTTCGACATGATGATTGGTCAGGAAGGTGTAGGTGAGACCAAAATTGAGGTTGAATTTCTCGATGTCGATGTCGCGCTTGCTGCGATAGTAATTCCAGCCGAAGTCGGCCGCGATATTGTTGTACGCGCGAGGAGCAATCGTGCCGGAGACGACATGATCGGCGAACTCAAAATCAACGGTGTCGCTCCGATTTTCGAATGTGCCCCGGTTGTACGCGTAGACGATACTGATCGACCCCCACTTGTCATTCGCAAGATTCAGATCAGTTGATAGGGCATTGTAGTCGACCTTGCTCCGGATGTCGGCGTTCTCGCGGGAACGACCCTGCCATTGAACGGAGAGGTTGCACCCTTCCTTCGCGCTATAACGAGCTGCGAGCAAATGACGGGTCAGGTCCTCTTTGCCAAGGAGAGTGGAACCGTTGTCGACGCTGCTTGATCGAGTAGCGACATTCCCTCGGAAGTACCAGCGGTCGTTCGGTCTCAGCCAGCCATTAGCCAGAATACCGGAGGAGTTGGTTTTATTAATGAAGTCGTCGGCAATCTGGTACTCGTAGCCAAGTCGCAACCCACCCAGACGCCCCCAGTTTCTACCGAGTGAGGCCGTATGGAGAATATGATCAGTTTCCGATGTGGAGACCTGATAGGAGCTGGCAGGCGTTGTGTAGCCGTACACCAGGCGATAGTCGAGCACCGTGCTCTGTGGCAGCGCGACGCGGCCTCCAAACCAGAATTGATTTGAAGTCAGCTTCTCGTCGGTGTCCTGAATTTTGTCCTGACGATACTTGTATCCACTGGATAGAGTAATCCGGTCGACTTTTGGGACTTTGGAAAAGAGCGAGACTGTGAAGTTGTCGGCTATCCGATCGGTGTTGGTCGCTGTTTTGTCGTCGAATTTGGAATGACGATATTCGGTGCGAAGCATGCCGAAACGATCGCCAACCTGCATGCCGGCGTTGAAGCTGGTATGGTCATAATCGGTGTTTCGCACAGTCATTTCAGCGGTGGGGGTGAGGATGGGAAGGACGTCGCCGTGCTTCCCGGTCAGGTTGTAGCCGCCGAAAAACTTCACCCAGCGAATCGGTTGGATGCTCCCCTGGATGTCCGTGCTATTGCGGCGAGTGAAGTTGCCGCCGTTGAAATCATGGAAACGCCGGTATTGATTGTTAGCAGCGCTCAAGTTGAACAAACCGGTCTTCCCATACGATATCCGGAGGTTACGGTTGTTTAGTGTCATATTCCTGAGGTCCGCGGTTAAGGCCGACCCATCGGCAAAATCAATTCGCCAGTCCTGGAGTGACAGGGCCGGTCCCTCGTACCAATTGTACGTTTCCTGATTGACCGCTCGGCTCCCTTCCTGATCCATATACGTATAGCCGACCTTCACCTTTCCGGCGCCATCGGCCCCCAGGATCAATACTGGCGAAAGCATGCAGACAGTCAGAGTGAGGAGTACGGTTCTTTTGAGTTCATCTGTTTTCATGGTTGCACCTCTCTATCGAACCGTATAGTGGCAGTAGCAGTTAGCCCCACCAAGCAGGGCGGGGAGGTTTTCATCCAGCAAGCGGCGGTCCGCAAACGAGCCATGAGTGCCAGTATGACACACAACGCAATCGATCTTGGCCCACGCTGCGCCATGCTGAACACTCTGCTGATGCTTTGGAACCGAGTGGCACTGCAAACAGATCTGGTTCACGGGCTGTTTGAGAAGACGGTCGTTGTCGCTGCCGTGAGGGTTGTGACATTCGATGCAGGCGCCGCCATTCACATCGCTGGAATTCGAAGCTGCGTGCTCGTACGGGAATGGGCCACTCTGCTCAGGATGACAACTCTGGCACATGCGATCATCGCCGAACGTATAGTTCTGATCTGTCCGGCGTGAAAAGCGATGACAGCTGAGGCAAGTCATGGTCCCCTGTTGGACCGGGTGGTTGGATCGTTTCATGAAGGAGACTTTTGTTGCTGTATGGCAGGTCAGACAGAAGCCAGCACCTTCATCAAGAAGCCGTGACGCAGTCGTATTATGGACTTTGTGGCACGACGCGCAATTGGTCTGCTGCGAAGAGTGAATGTCGTAGCCGTAGTCATCCAGCTGCTGATGAGGAAGGTGGCAGGTGCCACAGGCTTCGACAGCGTCCCGACCGGCCAGGCGTGCAGGATTCCCGATACTCTCGGCGGTGGGATCCCCAACATGTTGCTCGCTTCCCGAGTGGCAGCTCGTGCACTGCAAAGAGATCGCCGGCGCTTTGACTTCAGCGCCGAGAATGTGCGGGCCCCTGGCTAGGGATCGATCATACCCGTCATGGCATCCGAGACAGTCTGCGCTTGAAACTTGCCCACTGTCCGCAAATCCATGGACGGGAAGAGCGAACAAGGCGATTAGGACAGATACCAGGGCTCCTGCCGAGTTCAGTATCTGAAAGAATGTTCGTTTCATCCTGTTCTCCGATAGCTTGAGTCTAAATGTCATCGTAACGTCATTTTCGTTTCACTTGTATCGGCAGATTCGTCAGGACTTAAACGATCCCTGTTGAATAATAACAGATTAGCGGCCTCATTATGTACGTTTACGTAGACTATTGATCTGTGCGGCAACTATCTCTATTTATAACAAAGAGTTGCGTCGAAACGAACCGGAACAAGTCGACCGTAAAAGGGCGATAAGATTAGTTATATATTGTCAATGCAAGGAGTTACGGATTGGCTATCTTGTGATGGAANNGTGATGGAAAGTACAAGAAGGTCGGGGAGATCAGTCGAAGATCTTGCCGGGGTTCAGGATTCCACTGGGGTCGAATTGACGCTTGATTTGGCGCATCAGTTCGATACTCTCATGATGATGGGACTGGAACAGCTCCTTGTGACCGATCCCGATCCCATGCTCTCCCGAAATCGAACCACCCACGTCGACTGACTTCCTGATGATGAGATCATTGACACGATTTGCGGCCTCCCATTCACCAGTATTCTTCTTGTCAGCGATCATGAGGGCGTGGAGCAAGCCCATCCCGACATGCCCAAATGTGAATAGCGTCACCCCTTCCCGATCGGCCTGATGGTAGCAGAATTCGACGATCTCGGGAAGTCTCGAGATGGGGAAGGCGACGTCGTTGCGGATGATGCTGCATCCCGGTCGGAAGTGTTTTACGGCATCTGTCGCCCAGTGACGGATTTCCCAGGGGCGATGTCCCTCTGCGAGAGTCAGTGAGGCGCCCCCGAGATCGATACAGATTGCTTCTGCGGCAGAGGCATTGGCATCGATCGCAGTTTGGGGGCCGTGGAATTCCAGGAAGAGGCAAGGGACTTCATCGAGCCTATAATCCTTCAAGCGATTTAGCGCATTTATCAATCTGCGATCAAGAAACTCAATGGCAGCCAGGTCGAGCCCGCAGCGGCGCATGTCGGAGACTGCTTTCGCCGCCGAGACTTCGGAGTCAAACCGATAGGCAGCCTGCAGCCGGTGTTCCGGAATCCCTTCAAGTTTGAGCGTAACGCCAGTCACTATCGCCAGAGTACCTTCAGACCCACAGATCAAATCCGTCAAATTGTAACCCGAGGATCGCTTGATGGCCCTGCTACCAAGTCGAAGGATTTCACCGGAACCGGTGACGACGGTAAGGGCAAGTACGTATTCCCGAGTCCCGCCGTACTTTACTGAGTAGATACCGCTGGCGTTGGTTGAGACCATCCCTCCGACAGTCGCGACGTCGCCCGACCCGCCCGGTGAGGGAGGAAAGAAGAGCCCCTCCCGTTTGAGTCGCTCGTTCAATTGATCGTAGATGATCCCGGGCTCAACCTCGACTTGAAGATCGTCGGGCCACAGGTTCACAACGTGGTTCATGCGACTGAGATCCAGAACAATACCTTCACTCAAGGGAACAGTCGAGCCCTCGAGCGCGCTTCCAGCCCCACGCGCTGTGATGGGGGTTCCCGAAGCGGCACACAGCTTAACAACGTCGGAAATCTCTTGGGATGTCAGGGGCCAGAGCACCGCAATCGGAACGACCGGAAGGCTTGATGATTCGTCGTGGGATGCGACCGAGAGATGATCGGGGTGGGTTGAGAATCTATCATGCGGAAACAGGCTGACCAGCCGCTGAACAATTTCCAAATGTCGATTCACTTCCTCACAGTGCCTTTCGCTCACAACAGAAACTCCTAAGTGTACGCGATCGACGTGTCAAAAGAAACCTCTTTTGCTGTCGAACCATTTGACTCAATTGGGGAACGTGGTTACTTTGACGATCCGAGGACGGGCGACTCAATGCCGGTCGTCATGACCATGACAATGTTAAGAGTGAATAGAGAATGCAGGAAGCGAGGAGAAGTATGAAACAGAGCAGACATGACAGCAAGGTCAGCCATGCGCACCTCAGTGAGCATCAATCGGCCTTTGACAACGCCCTGAAGCAGTTTGATCGCGCCGCAAGGATTATAAAGTTAACGCCAGACCAGGTAGCGATCATCAAGGAGCCGCGCAAGATCACGGAAGTGAAGATTCCGGTTCGTATGGATGACGGCTCGGTGAGAATTTTCAAAGGGTATCGCGTGCAGCATAATATCGCTCGCGGTCCCGCCAAAGGGGGCGTTCGATTTCACCCGGACGTCAATCTCGATGAAGTCAAGGCGCTCGCGTTCTGGATGACCTTCAAGTGCGCTGTCATCGGCATTCCCATGGGGGGCGGCAAGGGGGGCGTCATTGTCGATCCACGCAAACTGAGCTCAGGAGAGCTGGAGCGTTTGTCACGGCGTTACTTCGCCGACATGATCGAGCTCTTTGGACCTGACCGCGATGTCCCCGCTCCCGATGTCAATACGAACCCACAGATCATGGCCTGGTTCATGGACACATATTCAATGCACTACGGCGGGGATTATCTTCCCGCGGTTGTAACCGGTAAGCCGATTGAGTTGGGGGGTTCACAGGGGCGTAATTCGGCGACGGCGCAAGGGATGGTGTTCTGCGTCATTCGGGCCGCAGAGCATTTGAAGATGAAACTGCCCAAAGCGAAGATCGCAATTCAGGGTTTTGGTAATGCGGGATCATTTGCAGCCCTGCTCCTGCATGATCAGGGATGTGTGATCCAGGCGATCTCCGACATCGACGGAGCTTTCTACTCCGAGGCAGGAATCGATCCACGCTTGGCCATCAAGCATGTTGAAAAGAATGGGACACTCAAGGGATTCGACAAAGCAGCCAAGATCAAGCGGGTTGACGATCCGCTGAAGCTTCTTGAACTGCCGGTCGACATTCTCATTCCGGCTGCGCTCGAAAACCAGATAACCGGCGAAAACGCGGGAAAGATCAAAGCCCGGATCGTGGCGGAGTGCGCGAACGGACCCTGCACTCCTGAAGCCGACGATATTCTTGAGAAGAGGAAGACGTTCGTGATTCCTGACATCCTCTGCAACGCAGGAGGGGTTGGGGTGTCGTATCTGGAGTGGGTGCAGAACCGGATGGGGTACTACTGGACCAATGAGCGCGTTCAGGAGGATCTCAAGCGAATGATGGAAAAGGCGTTTGCCGATGTTCTGGAAACGTCACTTGCGCACGAAGTCCCCATGCGCACGGCGGCGTTCATTATTGCGATTCAGCGGGTGGCAAGAGCCGCGGAGCTACGCGGGCTGTACGCATAATCTTCATTCGGTCAGGACGGGACAGAAGGCTGTCGAACCGACGGCCTTCACGCTCACGTTCGTTTGAGCAGGGGGTGTGATCGGGAGTTTGGTCCGGTCGGGCTGGCGACGCGGATGTCGTGCGCAAGATGCACTGAGGCATAAGCGTCTTTGATCCCGAATCCATTTCCCTCGAGGGTACGGCGGTAAACCTCGGTATGGAGCTCAGTGAAGCCCTCGGAAAATTCGATCTCGGCGCCGTCGATCGTAATCGAGCGAAACGTCGTCTGCCCCTTCTGAATCGCTTCGGCCGGAAGATCTTCATCGTTGATCGAAAGATACCACTGAATTCGGGCTCGCTCCAGTTCAAGAAATCCGGCAGCGGTCCGGGGGGCGCTCGCGTGGACTTCACTTGACTGAACCGGTCCGAAGAGCCAGATCAGGAGATCGAAGAAATGAATGCCGATGTTCGTGGCTAAACCGCCGGATCGCTCCACCTGACCTTTCCAGGACACAAGATACCATCCGCCGCGAGTCGTTACGTACGTCAGGACCACGTCGTGCTTGTTTGTCTTGCTCTCGCGGGCGAGTCGATCATGAAGGGCTATCAATGCCGGGTGAACTCGAAGCTGCAGGATGGTACTGACACGTTGGCCGCTCTCCTGTTCGAGTTCCATGAGTGCGTCGAGATTCCAGGGATTCAGCGCCAGCGGTTTTTCGCAAATGGCGTCCGCCCCGATTCTGAGGGCAAAGCGAATGTGGGCATCGTGCAGGTAATTCGGCGAACAGATCGAGACATATTGAACCCTGTGTTTGTCACCCATCCGGCGGAGTTTTTCAACATGGCGATCAAACCGTTCGAATTCGGTGAAGAACTTCACGTCGGCAAAGAATCGATCGAGGATGCCGACAGAGTCGTTCGGGTCAACGGCGGCTATCAACGAGTGGCCGGTATCTTTAATGGCTTTCAGGTGACGCGGGGCAATGTAGCCGCCAACGCCTGTGATCGCAAATCGTTTGGACATCAGACTCCTTCCACACGTGCATTCATCATCTGTCTATGCGCCACAGTGAGCGAAGCGCGGGCACGCAATGATCGGAGCCATAATATGCAATGTTGGCAGCAATTGCAATCGGTGTTCTGTAGTGAAGCCCGGGGTGGGTATGAAGCTTCGCCGGCTGGGTGATTCTGCTGGTGGCCGTCAGTGTGTATGCACGAGGGCAGGCGTTCTATCCAGTTCGCGTCTGACGGCGATGGCGATAACCTTGCGACTAAGCGGTTTTCTCACAAACGCTCCTGCGCCGAGGCTCTGCGCCTCGATCACTCTCTGTGACTCAGAAAACCCGGACACGATAATTGCCTTCTGATCAGACCTAATTCGAAGCGCTCGCCGGTAGGTCTCGGCGCCGTCAATGTCGTCCGGCATGATCATGTCCAGAAGCAGGAGATCATACGAATTCTCCTGCATGAGTTCGATTGCCCGTGTGCCACCCTCGCACGCGGTAACCTTGTAGCCAAGCGTAGTCAACAGTCGAGCAGACACATCCCGCTGCATTTCGTCATCATCAACTATCAGGACAGTCTCGTCTCCGGCCGGCACTTCATCTGACGCGGTCTGGGTCAAGCACGAGCGCGTGATCGGGAAATACAGGTAGAAGGCGGTGCCCGAACCTATCTTTGTGGTCAGATCAATGAATCCGTCATGATCTTTCATGACCGCATCCACGACGCTCAACCCTAGACCTGATCCGCGACTCCGATCGGTCGACTTGGTCGTAAAGAAGGGGTCAAAGATTCTCTGCACAATCTCGTCGGGGATTCCGCATCCGGTATCGGTGATCGTGATCTTGACATACTCTCCGCGCGGCACGCGACCGTAGCAGGTCGTCGTATCGTCAACATAGTAATTCTCGGTCCTGATCGATATCCTCCCGATATCCTGCAGGGCGTCACGAGCGTTCACGATCAGGTTCATGACGACTCGATGGAGTTGGGCCGCCCCTCCTTTGATGTTCATCAGGTCGTCGGCCAGAGAAGTCTCGATGACGAGACTGTCCGGAATCGGCGTCGTGTCCCGCACCACTTCACGCACGAGCGCGTTGAGACTCAGGATATCGAGATTGTAATGACCTCGTCGGCTTAGAGTAAGCAATTGCTGGTTGAGATCGGCGATCTTCTGAGCCGACTCCTCAATGGCGTTGAGATACTCGATTCCCGGGTCACCTTCGGGTAATTGCTCGCGAATCAACTCCGGATAGGCCATGATCGGCGCCAGCATATTATTGAAGTCGTGCGCCACCTGACCCGCGATCCGGCCGGCCGTTTCGAGCCGCTTTGCACGCGATTCCAATTCCATCAAGCGCCTGGTCTCCGTGATATCCATAACTGCTCCGAAGGCACCGGTGTACCTGCCTTCTGCATCAAACCTGGGTGAAATCGAAGCCATTATCGTTCTTTTGTTATTCTTGAGAGAAAGTATCTCGAGTTCGTATTGGGTTTTGTGACCCTTTTTCCGATTTTCTGTCTGGGACAGAATTGTCTGCCGTTGGTCGTCAGGAACAAGATCCGTGAGGCAGCGGCCAACAAGGTCGTCCTGCGACTGCGCATCAAAGAGATCGGCAAAGGCCGGATTGCAGTATTGGATGATTTCATTGGCGTCTACCACGCCAATACCTTCCATCACTGAACTGAACAGCTGAAGGTATCGCTCCTCGGACTGTCGAATTGCCTCGACTGCCAACTTTCGTTCCGTGATGTCACGGGCGTATCCTGTTGTTCCTACGACGCCACCACTCTCGCCAATGACGGGCGTCTTGAAGGTCTCGAACCACTTGTTCTGCCCTTGATCATGAACCAATTCCTCGATTATCTTGCCGGTCCCGGTTTTCATCACGTCAGAATCGTCATTTCTGTATTTTTCAGCGAGTTCCTTTGGCCAGATATCCAGATCGGTCAGACCGATCAGATCCGTGGGATCCTTCCTTCCGGAGGCGAGAGCAAAGGCCTTATTAACGGCCAGGAAACGGCTCTCTCTGTCTTTGAGCCAAACCAATCCCGGTTGATTTTCGATAATAGAGCTGAGATAGGATTCTCGCAATTGAAGCGCTTGTTCTGCTCGCTTGTGGTCGGTGATGTCGAGGTAGGATCCCAGCACGCCGACAACTTCACCGGCGGCATCGCGGAGGGGAACTTTGCTCGTTAACAGGTGAATCAGTTCCCCGTCCGGAGTTGTCTGTGGTTCTTCGAACAGGAGCTTGGTCGCCCCGGTCTCGATTACAGCACGGTCATCAGCTCGATATAGCTCGGCCTGCTCCTTCCAGCCCATGGCGTAATCATCCTTCCCGATGAGCTGCTCGGGCTTGTCGAACCCCGCGTCTCGGGCAAATTGAGTGTTACAGCCAAGGTATTTCAGGTTCTTGTCTTTCCAGAAGACGCGCACGGGTATGGAGTTAAGAACTGCGTGAAGAATTTCTCGCGATTCTCGCAACGCCTCCTCGGCCCGAACTCTGGACGTGACATCCCGGTTACTGAAGCGGCGTCCCAGATAGCAGCCGTCGTGATTGATGATTGGCTGGCATTCGTGCGCGATCCAGCGAATCTCGCCACCACGAGTGACGATTCGGAAGTCAATCGACACATGATCACGCTCGTCGCTACTTGGCATGTGACGGCTCGCCGATGCGCGATCGTCCGTGTGGATCATAGTCGTCAGCAGGGTCGGATTAGCCGAGAGTTCTTCGGAGGTGTACTCGGTGATTCGCTCGCAGGATGGGGAGCAGTAGAGCAACCTTCCGTCGGGGGCAATCCAGCCTTCCCAGTCGCGGGTATGATCCGCGACGGTGCGGAACTTACGCTCGCTTTCCTGCAGGGCGTCAACGGCGCGATCGCGCTCCTGAACCCGGCGACGAACCTGCCGGTATCCGAATACCAGCGCCCCAAGTCCGATAAGCCAGATCACCGCCAGCGCGGAGGTGTGTTCGAAGATTTCCTTACGCGCTCCAGTAAAGAACGGTGCAGCCGGAACCGACACACCCACACCGCCCCGGATGTCGCCTTCCTTGTACCCTTGATGCCCGTGGCACTTGAGGCAGGTTTTTTCGGCTTTCATCGGCCGCATCAGACGTAGGTATGGCTCACCATCAATTGTTGTAAACTCATCGACTTCGGTCGTGCCATGCTCGAACGATTCGAGCGCTGCCCGCTCCCACGCATCGGGGGCGTTTTCCGGGCGGAGGGGCTTGGCGCTGGTAATGCGCCCCTTGACGCCGTACAAACCCGAATAGTCCTCCATCATCTGGCGAACCATGTAGGCCGGGTTCATCAGCGTCAATCGCATTCCGGTCGAGGTTACGACATCACGGTTGGGAAGATGTGCCAGATATGGATTCGGCGGTGTGTGTTCTGTGGGGGGGACATACACGCCACCGTGTCTGGCGCCCCAGGATCGAAAGGCCTGGTCTTTGCGAAAGTTTGCGCGTGCCTCATTCCTGACCAAGTCCCGCCTGCCCTGCATGGCGTCCCTTGATTCAAGCACGGCCAGGACGACCATGAGCGCTGTCCAGCCAGCCGCAATGAAGAGAGCGTATTTTGTTACGGTCGAGCGGGCACTCCGCTCTCCTGATGTTCCAGTCATGTCACTTCGTCTGCCCGGTTCACGTTCCCTCTTTCCCCAAAGACTCTCGCGTCCCCTTGTCCCGGGGCAGTGGAGTCCGCAGGGTTGCGATCCTCCGACGAGCGATTCCTAAGAGTCAGGTGTTGTGGACAGTGGAGTCCTTGTCAATGTTCATCGGCAGGTTGAGCTAAACAATTATAGGGATGGCGCGAATTGTTTGGTGTAGCTGATTCCATGAAGAGACCCCGGGGCGTCTGGGACGCCACTTGAGGGGAAAAAACAAGTTGCCCACCGGCAGTGGCAGTCATATTTTGGCAACTCGTTACCGAGATGTGATTTGACGCGAGACAAGAGGGATTTATGAGCGATATAGTGCTGAAACTGCTTCCGGAGATCATCCACATAAAGGACAAGAAACTGCAGAAGCAAGTCATAGCCTGCTGGCAGGATGCGATGTCGTTTCGCGGCTGGACTGGGGAGCTCCTGCGCAATATTCCGTTCACGCTACTGGCTGAGAATGTCAGGATTACGTTCATCGATCATGTGCGCGCGGTCTGCAAAATGTGCATTGCGGTTGATCAGGTGCTTGACGAGTGTCACGGCGCGAACAAGACGCGGGTGAATCGGGACTTTCTTATCGCCGGCGCTCTGCTGGCCGATGTTGGTAAACTTCTTGAATTCGAGATCGCAAATGGGCGAGCGGTCAAGTCCAATTATGGAAAGCACATCCGCCATCCGTTCTCGGGCGTGGGTTTGGCTTTCAAGCATGGCCTTCCGTCCGAGGTGATGCATATCATCGCCACTCATTCCAAGGAGGGAACGGGTGAGAAGCGGAGCCCTGAGAGCATCATCTTTCATCACGCCGACTTCATTGATTTTGATCTCGTGAGCTGAGGGGACATGGCACAGAATCTGGTCGAGAAGATTGCGCAGAAGCACGCGCTCGCAATAAAGCAGGGGAGTGAAGTTCGGGCCGGCGATTACATTCAGATTGGGCCGGCGCATGTCATGACTCATGACAATACGGGGGCCGTGATTCCGAAATTCAAGGAAATCGGGGCGACGAAAGTGGCCAACGCTCGTCAGCCTGTATTCACACTCGACCACGACATTCAGAACAGAACTGAAAAGAATCTGGCTAAGTACGCCAAAATAGCGGCCTTCGCCAAAGAGATGGGCGTTGATTTCTATCCCGCCGGCCGAGGGATCGGACATCAGATTATGTGCGAAGAAGGATACGTCTGGCCTGGGACTGTCT